>R21__coassemble_148_pt1 | contig 59326 bp, 47 predicted proteins | sample R21__metabat2_high_PE_034 | metagenome-assembled genome bin R21 | reverse complement strand
GCAAGGAATACCGTGTAGATGCAGGTCACATCCTTTTCATCCGCAATCTGCAGATCAACGACCTCGCCGACCTTATACGCATGACTCTCTCCCTCTGCTGCGGCATGACCGCATGCGAGTACCGATAATAGCAGAAGAAGGCATATGATCAGTGTGCTTTTCCATTTGTTCATGGTGAAATTCCCCCGTGCATCCTGCCCTGTGTCTTCCTGCAGGATCCTTTTTGCACTGCCCGTCTGCAGGGCTTTCGGTGCATAACATGAAGATATTAGTGCATTGTGCCAAAATGTGCAAGCTGTTTTCCCGGGGCTCCCCTCGTTTCTCTCTGAAAACTGAAAACGCTCCCGGCCGCAGCCGGGAGCCTGTTCATCTGCTTATGCTTTTTTCTCTTCGGTTGACGGGAAAATGATCTTGTTGACGAAGAAGAAGACCACCATGGAGACGCCGCCGTTGAGGACCGTCGTTCCGACATTGTACAGCCAGTCCGGAACACCCCAGCCGTCATGGGCCACAGCAACCCAGATGCAGTTGATGGAGTTGACAATGCAGGTGATCACAACAAAGGCCAGGAAATACCAGATGATCTGCTTGGCCAGATTGCCCTTGGAGCGGAACACGAAGTTCTTCTGGATTGGGAAATTGATGATTTCACCGATGGCCATCGCGACCATGTAGGCGCAGAAGTAGGCAATGCCGCCGTGCGCCTGGTCATATCCGAGGATGTTCCATTCAAACGTCACCCCGGCAATGGTCAGCGGCATGGCCGGCCAGCCAAAGGAACGGTCTCCCAGGCCGGCAAACGCGGCGGGAAGGAACTGCAGCAGAAGATACTTGAACACAGTGATCAGGTTGCTGACGATCACAAACAGACCGCCCTCACGGATCCACTTCGCTGCGCCGGGATGTTTCTCAGCAAATCTTGCCCACCAGCTCATTTCTTTTTACCCTCCATCTTGGAAAGCTTCTTTTTTCTGAAGAATCTGCCGATCAGCCGTCCAAGGCCGCGGTGCCAGTGGCCGTTGACCATAAAGACAATCGCGTCGGCCATCTTCATGGTAATCATGCCGCCGGTCATCTTGGCCGTGCCGCGGAATGGCATATTGAACATAAAGAGAATATTCAGATCCGGTTTCCCTGCCGCGAGGCTCTTCTTTCTTCTGGAATCCATGACCCGGAAGACCAGCCGTGCAATCGGATTCTTTGCACGCCCCAGCTGATCCAGCGGATCATTGATGCTGAAGGTTTCCCCATAGCTGCTCTCAGGGATGTCACGCCCGATCAGAGCACTGAAAGCTGCATCCGGCACACCGGAGAGTTCCCCGACAGTGAGGAAATCCGCTTTTGCTGTTTCCGGGATCTCCGCATCCGTTCCCTGGATTTCCACCGCAGCCTTCAGGCGGATATCGCGCACGCTGGCACCGACCAGGATCTCATAAGTCCCGCTTTCAATCTCCCAGCTGTTCGTTCCCACGTTGAAGTAACGGAATGCCTTGTCATCAAGTCTGACCGTCACCTGACGCGTCTCCCCGGCTTTCAGGCTGACCCTTGCAAACCCTTTCAGTTCCCGGGCAGGACGCATGATCTTTGAATCCGGGAAGGAGACATAGACCTGGGCAACCTCATCGCCGTCGACGACGCCTGCATTGGTGATCTCAAAGGTCACTTCGTCCCTGTCCGCCTTGAGATTGTCGTAAGTGAACGTGGTATAGCTCAGACCGTGTCCGAACGGGAACGTCACCGGGCAGTCTGCGGTCTCTGTATACCGATAGCCGACAAAAAGATTCTCTCTGTATTCGCTGGTTTTCTGCGCACCGGGATAATAGTGGCTGACCGGCAGATCCTCATAGGTCATGGGGAACGTTTCCGTGAGTTTGCCGCCCGGGTTCACTTCGCCGGTCAGCACTTTCAGGACAGCCTCTGCCGATGCCTGGCCGCCCAGGCCGGCCCACACGAGTGCACGGCAGTGGGAAAGCCACGGCATCTCCACGGCGCTTCCGCCGGAGAAGACCACGACGGTATTGGGATTGGCCTTTTCCACCGCTTCCAGCAGACGAATCTGGTTGGAAGGAATCCGCATATGCGGCCTGTCCAGGCCTTCCGATTCAAAGACTTCCGGGAGTCCCAGATAGAGCAGCGCAATATCCGCTTCCCCGGCAATTTTGACCGCTGCCGCCGCCATCGCTTCATCCCACTTGTCTTCACGTGTAAAGCCGGGCATGAAGTTTTCCGCATCCGGGAATGCTTCCTGGATCAGCCGGGTTGTCACGGAGACCTTATAGGAGTTGACCAGGCTGGAGCCTGCGCCCTGGTAGCGCGGAACCTCGGCAAAGTCGCCGATCAGCGCAATCTTCATCTCCCGTTTGAGCGGGAGGATATTCCCTTCATTCTTCAGAAGAACAATGGATTTTTCTGCCGCTTCCAGCGCAATCAGGTGCTGGGCTTCCAGGTCCGCTTCCGGCTTTTCAGCGAGGGATACATCCAACACCAGGGCGAGCAGTTCATCCACCCGCTCGTCAATCTCGGCCTCTGTGATCCTGCCGTCCTTCACGGCCTGATAGAGCTGTGTGGGGCTGTCATCCCCGGTTCCGGGCATTTCCAGATTTGCCCCGGCCCTGACGCTCTCCACGAAGTCATTGCAGCCACCCCAGTCGGAAACCACGGTGCCGCGGTAGCCCCATTCTCCCCGGAGAATGTCGCTGAGCAGGTGCTGGTTTTCATGCGCATACGTGCCGTTGACCGCATTGTAGCTGGTCATGAGGGTCTTCGGCTGACCCTCCCGGATTGCAATTTCAAAGTTGGTCAGATACAGTTCGCGAAGCGTCCGCTCATCCACAACGGAATCGTTGGCCATGCGGTGCATTTCCTGCGCGTTGGCAGCAAAATGCTTCGGGCACGCGCTGATGCCCATGGACTGGATGCCCCGGATATAGGCAGCCGCCATTTTTCCCGCGAGATACGGATCCTCGGAAAAGTATTCAAAGTTGCGTCCGCACAGCGGACTGCGCTTCACGTTCAGTCCTGGACCCAGCAGGACGCCGACTTCCTTGGCAGCCGCTTCGCGGCCCAGGGCTTCACCGACCTTTTCAGCCAGCTCCAGGTCCCAGCTGTTGGCCACGGTGGCCGCGGACGGAAAACAGGTTGCCTTGACGCTGGCGTTCAGTCCAAGGTGATCGCCCTCGCCTTCCTGTTTCCGAAGACCGGACGGGCCGTCGGAGAGCATAATGGACGGAATCTGTGCACCGGGTACTTCTCTGGTATGCCAGACATCTTTGCCTGACAGAATGCCGCATTTTTCGGCAAGAGTCATCTTTGAGATGATCTCCTCATACTGCATGTTCTGTCCTCCATTTCTGTATGTACAGCCTTATCACGCTCGATGCATTGGGTTCTGCTTTCTACTATACCATATCCAATTCCGAAAGAACAAGCGACAGTTCAACAAAATATGTATACAAATAGACAAATCTGTTCGGAAAATCTGATTTTTCTTTCTGCAGCATGGATTCCGGCACACAAAAAACCGGGACGCCGTCCCGGTTTTCACGCAAAAGGAGAGAAATCAGTCGTTACTGAAGAACAGAAGAAATCACATTCTTCAGATTATCCCAGATGCCGGAGATGTCGGAGAGCGAGAAGTTCGCATCCGTATTGACCCCGATCATGGAGAGCAGGGAGGAGGCATCAAATCCGCTTTCGGAATTTCCGCCCAGAAGTCCGCTCACGGAGCCGAGCAGGTCGGAAGCACCTTCGCCCAGAACGCCGGACAGGAGACCCTGTGCATCGGAAAGACTGGAGAGAATGGAATTGTCGCCGCTGAGCAGACCGCTGACCGCGGGCACGATATTGTCTAGGAAGTTGGTCTTGAATTTGGACAGCGTGTCACCGCTCAGGGAAGAGACAGCGTTGGTCACCATCGAGAGCAGGCCGTCCGCATCGGTGGAAGCCAGATTGCTGTTCACGGCAAAGCCGAGAAACTTGGAAGCCAGGCTTGCGATGTCCAGTCCCTTGGTCTCGCTCTCCAGATCCAGTTCAGCGGTTTCTTGAAACAGCTCCGTCAGATCAATGTCCTGCGTCTCTTCTTCTGCCACAGCAAAGGTGATCACAGAAAAGAGCATCATGCAGGCAAGAAAAACAGAAAGAATGCGTTCAGTTCTCATGGGTATATCCTCCCGAAATGAATTTTGCCTGTGCGGCATTGCGCCGTATGTCATTTGTCATATGGAAATGTACGCCTGATTTCATGAATTGTCAACACAGAGATACGCAGGACACTGCATCAGAGATATCCCAGTGTGCGCATGAGATAAATCCAGAACGTCATCGTAAAGGATGAAAGCAGGGTGGTCAGCATCACCGCGGTCTGGGTCAGTGTTCCCTCATGCCCCATGTTTTTGGCCATAATATAGCCGGCCACCGTGGTCGCCGAGCCCAGCATCACCATCACCGCAATCAGCTTTTCCCTCCGGAAGCCAAGGGCCACAGCGGCCGGGAGAAACAGCACGGCAAAGGCCACCAGTTTCAGCACCGAGGCCAGGACCGCAGAGCCGGCACGGGAGCGGACGCTTTTGAACTCAACCTGCGCACCCATCGCCATCAGTCCCAGCGGCGTCGCTGTTTTTCCGATATCGCTCAGGGCTTTGGAAACAATATGCGGCATGGAAAACGGAAGCAGGGACGCGATGCAGCCAAAGACAATCCCCAGAATGATCGGGTTGGTCACAACCCCTTTCAGGACCCTGACGAACTGCCCCTTCTGCATTTTGCCGCCGCCCGGTTTGAGAAAAGACAGGATCAGGACCGCCGCAATATTGTAGATCGGCACCGATCCAACCATCATCAGAGAGCCCATCGAGGCTTCCCCGTACAGGTTTTCCATATAGGCCATGCCGAGAAGAGACGCAGATGAACGGTAGCTTGCCTGCACAAACTCTCCCCGAACCTCTTCCTTCACCGTCAGGCGCGCGATGAGCAGGGCGAGAAGAATACTCAGGATCGTCGCGCCTGCGCAGAACAGGACAAACCCGGTATCCCATACACTGAGGATCTCCACACCGGAGAGCTGAACAAACAGACTGACCGGAAGGGCTATCCTGAATACAAACGCATTCGCGCCTCTGGTAAACGCCTCGGAAAAAAGCCCCATGCGCCTGAACAGCATGCCTGCGATCATCAGCAGAAAAACCGGCATGGTCGCCTCCAGCGAATACACCAGGTTCTCCATACGCTTTCCCCTCCTGTTCTCTTCGGGCGTTTCGACATTTCCCGGGAAGTATAGCGTTTTCCCCTTCTCTTCGCAAGCTTGACCCCGCCCAGAAACAGGCACATTGTCCCGTCTGCAGGAAAACGGAGAGCAAGAGAGAAATGTATAAGGAACCGCTTCTGATCCAGGAAGCGGACCGGATGTGCCGCAGTCCTGACAGCAGAGAGTGCGGCCCGTGCAGACGCCGGCCGTCTGCATGCCTTTCCCTGTCCGGATTTCTGCTGTCTGAAATTCATGCGAAATGAGGCAGCATCTTGGAAAAGCGGAATGTAACCATCTTTGTGGCAGGCAAGCCCTGTTCCTTTACAACGACCGATTCGGAGGAATATATCCGCCGTCTGGAAGCTGCTGCCAATGATGTTGTCAAGAAAACAGCCCAGGCGACACACCGGAGCCTCCAGTCCAGCACACTGCTCTCCGTGGTCACCCTCGCCGATCAGATTCTGCGCGCTCAGGATGCCGAAAAGGAAGCAGCCCAGGAGCCAGAGAAAACCAAAAAGAAAACGCCCCGCCCCCGCAAAAAAGACGCAGCTGATGCTTCCGATCAGATGACGATCTGGGATGTCATGGAAAGCCCGTAAGCCGGGCTTTTTCTTTTGCATTTCCATCATTTCCGGCCGTTGACTTTTCCCTTTGCGCTTCCTATACTGTTGCCAGCATCCCACCCGGCAGAACCCGTCCGGATCCCTTACAGAATTCATACAGCAGGAGGATTTTCCATGATCATCTATGTCAATGCCGCAGCCGGTCTTGACGGCAACGGAAGCAAAGAAAGACCTTTCCGCAGGATCAACGAAGCCGCCCGCATCGCCATGCCCGGCGATACCGTCACGGTTGCACCCGGCATCTACCGCGAATATGTCAATCCCATCCATGCTGGCACGCCGGAAAACCGCATCACCTACAGGAGTGAAGTGCCGCTCGGCGCCGTCATCACCGGTGCCGAAGAAGTGAAAAACTGGGAACATCTCGACGGCAATGTCTGGCGCGCAAGAATCGACAACAGTGTGTTCGGCTCTTACAATCCTTATACCACGTTCGTCTACGGCGACTGGTATTTTGCGGGAAAGACAAAGCATACGGGCTGCGTCTACCTCAATGACCGGATGCTCTATGAGGCCGCCTCCCTCGAGGAGTGCCGCGAAGGCGCCGTCTATCCCTGCTCCTGGGTGCCGGAGGAATCCGTCTATAAATGGTACAGCAAGCAGGAAGGCGGCTGCACCGTGCTCTATGCCAATTTCCAGGGTGCTGACCCGAACCAGGAAAACGTGGAAATCAATGTGCGCCGGGAATGCTTCATGCCGGACAAAACCGGTGTGGGCTATATTACGGTCTCCGGCTTCACGATCTGCAAGGCGGCCACAACCTGGGCACCGCCTGCCGCCTATCAGGACGGCATGATCGGACCGCACTGGTCCCGCGGCTGGATCATTGAGGACTGCGAGATCTATGCCAGCAAGTGCGCCGGCATTTCCCTGGGCAAGTACCTCGACCCGGACAACGATCACTACTTTACGGTCAAGCATGTCAAGAGCCCGACGCAGATGGAGCGCGACGCTGTCTGCCGCGGCCAGTACCACGGCTGGACCAAGGCCAATGTCGGCAGCCACATCATCCGCCGCAACAATATTCATCACTGTGAGCAGGGCGGCATCATCGGCCGTATGGGCGCTGTCTTCAGTATCATTGAGGACAACCATATCCATCACATCAATAACATGATGGAACTGGGCGGGGCCGAGATTGCCGGCATCAAGCTGCATGCCGCCATCGACGTCATCATGCGCAGGAACCACATCCATCACTGCACCATGGGTATCTGGACCGACTGGGAAGCCCAGGGCACCCGCATCACCCAGAACCTCCTGCATGACAACCAGAAACCGGCATTCGCCAAAATCCTTAAGGGCGGCATGATGAGCCAGGACATCTTTGTCGAAGTCGGTCATGGCCCCACGCTCATCGATCACAATATTCTTCTTTCCGAAGCCACCCTGCGTCTGGCCACCCAGGGCGTGGCCATGGTGCACAACCTGATCTGCGGCGCACTCACCTGCGTCGGCGGGGGCACCGGTCCGCGCTATACGCCCTATCATATGCCGCACTGCACGGAAGTCATGGGCTTCATGACCATCCTGCACGGCGATGACCGTTTCTACAACAATATCTTTGTCCAGAAATGGCCGGCCGAGGATGTCACCGTCATGAGCGACAGCGAGGAAAACAAGTCCTTCTCTGAAAACCGCGAGGTCGGCACGCATGTCATGAATGACTATCCGACCTATGATGAATGGATCGCCCAGTTTGATATGGATACGGATGTTCCGAACATGGCCAAGCTGGCCCCTGCACATGAAGGCAAACTGCCCGTATGGGTGGACGGAAACGCCTATTTCGCCGGCGCGAAAGCCTGCGTCCATGAGAACAGAAACCTCGTCGACGACAAGAGCGAAGTTTACGTCGAGCTCGAAGAAAAAGACGGACATCCCGTGCTGCGCACCAATGTCTATGATCTGCTCGGCTCCTTCCGTGCGTCCATGATTTCTTCCGACACGCTGGGCCGCGCCTTTGAACCGGAAGAGCGCTATGAACAGCCCGACGGCACCGATATCGTCTTTGATTCCGACTATTTCGGAGCACATCGCGGCATCGATGTCCTTCCCGGTCCGTTTGCCTGCGGAAAAGACGCAGACAAGCCGCTCTGGTAAGCAGGGAGGTTCGTTATGCCCCGTCTTTCCTTTCTCATTGTCGGGTCCGGGTACCGCGCCGAATACTTCGTGCGCATTGTCCTGACCCATCCGGACCTGTTCGCCTGCACGGTGCTGTGCCGCTCGGAGGAAAAGGCAGCGCATATGCGTTCTCTGGGTGTGCCTGCCGTGACCTCAGAAGCGGAAGCGCTGGAGATGCATCCTGAGGCCGCTGTCATCGCTGTGGACCGGGATCATATGGCTTCGGTCGCCCTTCACTGGGCCGCCCTGGGCATTCCGGTCATCACGGAGACGCCGGCCGGCGCTTCCATGGACGAACTCTGTGCGCTCTGGGAAATGCATCAGAGCGGCGCGCGCATTGTCTGCTGTGAACAGTATATCCGCCATCCCCTCCTGATCGCCGGGATGCAGGCGGTCGAGGAAGGATGCATCGGAGAGACGCAGTCCGCGTACCTCTCCCTGGTCCATGACTATCATGCGGCCTCCGTTCTCCGGCACATGCTGAAGACAGGCCATGAGCACTATGTCATGCAGGGGTTCTCCGTCACCTCGCCGGTCCTTGAATCCGACTCCCGGTACGGCGCTGTCTATGACGGGAGCGAGAAGGACCAGTCCCGGAAAACGCTCCTGGTGCGCTATGCCTCCGGCAAAACCGCGATCTATGACTTTGCCCCGGTGCAGTACCGCACCTTTCTGTACTCCCGCCATCTGACGCTGCGCGGCAGCCGCGGCGAATGGACCGACCGCATGCTCCTGCAGGCACGGCCCGGAGGAGACTTCCGGAAGACGCTCCTGATGCCCGTCCTCCCGGAGAAATACCGCTGTCTGGACACCCAGTCGCTGCGTGAACTCCGCAAGACCTGGACCCCTGAGCTCTTCCTGGATACACTCTGGGATGAATACGCAATTGCGACCTTCCTTCTGGATATGAAGGATTACCTGGAAGGCGGACAGGAACCCTATCCGCTCTGGGAAGCCCTGGACGATGCCCATTTCTGGCTGCTCTCCGAAAGCCTGGGCGAATCTCCTGTGGCCTCCGGCCCCGTACCGTGGGGTTCGGACTGATCTTGAAGCACTCGATCAGCAGATTCCGGCACATAGCCGGAATCTGCTTTTTCTGTCTCTTCTTATTCCTTCCGTGTCTCCTGATACACCTTGACAAGCGTCAAAATGATTATACAATGATCATGGTTAGACATATTTATTCAAACAGGAGGTAATTCTTATGAAAAGACTTCTGTCCCTTCTGCTCGCCTGCATGATGCTGGTCTGTGCAGCATCCTTCGCATCCGCTGAGCAGAGCACGTACACCGGAACCGCCAAAGGTTTCGGCAGTGACGTGAAGGTCACCGTCACCCTTGACGGCGGCAAAGTGGTCGGCCTGGATGTCGACGACTCCCAGGAAACCTACACACTCGCCGGTATTGCCCGTGAGAACACGGTGGACAAGCTCATTGCTGCCATCCTCGATCAGGGCAATATTGACGGCATCGACGCCACCACCGGCGCAACCTTCACCAGCAGTGCTGTGCTTGAAGTGGTCAAGGCTGCTCTTGAAGGCGGCGTGAATGACGCACCCGTTGCTTTCACTCCCGGCACCTATGAGGCCACCGCGGAAGGCTACAACGGCCCCTCCACCTTTGCTGTCACCTTCACCGAGAATGCACTGACCGATGTGCAGGTCGTCAGCAGCACTGAAACCGCCCATGTGGGTGATATCGCTTTCGCCCCCATGATCGCTGACATGATCGCCGCCAACGGAAGCGGTGTGGATGCCGTCTCCGGCGCCACCTTCTCTTCCCGCGCGCTGCGTGATGCCGTCAATGATGCCGCTCAGCAGGCCGGCTGCACCAACCTTGACGCCTTCAAGGCCGCCACGGTTGCCCATGACGCCGGTGAGGCTGTTGATGTCACCTATGACGTGGTCATCGTCGGTGCCGGCGGTGCCGGCATTGCCGCTGCTGCCCAGGCAGCTCAGGACGGCAACACCGTGCTCGTCATTGAAAAGAACGCCGAAGTGGGCGGCAACACCCTCGTTTCCGGCGGTCAGTATCAGAGCGTCATGCCCTACCTGGTATGGGATGCCAATGATCCCGACGCCACCACCGGTGTCTATGCCTACAACGGCGAAACCTACAACAAGGTCAAGTCCGTTCAGGGCTGCATCAACGAGCTCAAGATGATCCTCAACTGGAGCGAGGAGCCCTTTGATGAAGCATGGTATCAGGACCATGAGTTCGTCGCAGGCGATGCCATGGAACTGAGCAAGCACGGCGTGCACGCCGAATACCTGCCTGTTCTTAAGGCGCTCAAGGAAGAAATCAAGGCTTATCTGGACTGGGCACAGCCCAAGCTGGATGCCGGAACCCCTGAGAATCAGCTGACCCTGTTCTCCACGCTGAACCTCCATATCTTCCAGACCTATTACGGCGGCCTGCGCCAGAGCGCAGACAAGACCCAGTGGATCTACGGCGATCTGGATCTGGTCAAGCAGTTCATCGAAGGTGGCCAGGGCCTCAAGGAATGGCTCGAAGCACAGGGCGCTACCTTCCGTGAAGACAGCCAGCCCACCCTCATCGGTGCCCTCTGGTATCGTGAGAATGAATTCATCGGTTCCACCGTTGACCTCGACGGCGACGGCAATCCCGAGATGGGCCGCTGGGGTTCCTACTTCGCAGCACCCATGAACACCCTGTACAAGGCCAACGAAGCCAACCAGATCATGCTGCGCACGACGGCCAATGAGCTGATCGTGGAAGACGGCAAAGTGACCGGTGTCAAGGCAGTCAAGTATGACGGAACCGAAGTCACCGCCCACGCAACCAAGGGCGTCATTCTGGCCACCGGCGGTTATGCCGCAAACATCCCCATGGTTCTCTCCGAGAACGTCTACTGGAGTTCCGATTATCTGACCAACGCAACCAAGACCACCAACCGTTCTTCCCTGCGCGGCGATGCCATCACCATGGCTCAGGCTGTCGGCGCTGACGTGACCGGTCTCGGTTTCACCCAGCTCATGCCCATCTCCTGGGTTGACAACGGCAACCTCGCTTTCGGCGGCGGCAACTATGCCTGCTGGATCAATCCCACCACCGGCCATCGCTTCGTCGATGAAGGCTCCGAGCGCGACGTGCTCTCTCTGGCTGAATTCCGCAACGGCGTGGAAGTCAACGGCACCAAGGGTGTCTTCCTTGAATTCTACAATGCGGAAGAAAAGATCCCCGGCCCGATCCAGCTCGCTGAAGGCGACTATGAAGGCCGCTACTATCGCCGCACCATCGATCAGCTGCCTGAACTGCTCCAGCACCTGGGCATGGAAGCCGATCCTGCAGTCATCGTCGAAACCATCAAGGCTTATGACCAGGCAGTGATGGGTCTGGGTGAATTCCCGGATGTCGGCAAGGCCATCGCTTCCCGCTGCATCGGCAATGTGCAGAAGGATGAAAACGGCAACTATCTGCCCGACACCTATGACCTGGAAGGCACACTGCTGACCATCCGTCTCATGGCTCCCTCCACGCACCACACCATGGGCGGCCTCAAGGTCGACACTGACCGTCATGTCCTGAATACCGATGGCACCATCATCCCCGGCCTCTATGCGGCTGGCGAGGTCACCGGCGGTATCCACGGCGGCAACCGTCTGGGCGGCAACGCGATCGTTGAGATCTTTGTCTCCGGCCGCACCGCTGCACAGTCTGTCATGGCTGACAACAAGTAATCCTTCCCCGGCCGCGGCAAAACGCGGCCGGTTTTTTCCATAGAAAAAAGCGGGCACCCCCGCTTTTTTCTTGCTTACAGAACCGCTGTCAGAATGGAGGAACCCTCCAGGTGCATCGGATAGAAATCGTCGCGGACCTTCAGGTAAAAGTCCTGTGCTTTCTCTCCGGCATTGAGAACAACCACCGCGAGGGTGCCGTCCGGATTCCTTGCCGCCGTCACCTCCAGATCCCTGCTGAAGGTGCTTGTACCGACCCTGCGGCTGCCCGGCAGAATGTACCTGGAGAAATGTCCGATATATTCATAGGACATCCTGCGGATCAGCTGCTTCTTCTTTGTGTCATACATCAGCGGTGCATCACAGTAATTGGCCACATGATTCGGGCCGCCCTTTTCATCGAGCAGAAGGTTCCATTCAATCAGCGTGTCCGCCCCGTGATTCAAATCGCCGAGATACTCATGGGCATACTTGACCGCACCGAGCAGTTCCTTGTCGTTTCCGTACAGACTGTGCTCCACGCAGCCCTCTGAAAACACCAGGCGTTTTCCCGGGAATTCTTCGCGAATCATGCTCAGCACATCAAAATGGTCGCCGGTGTACCAGTGGAACGCAATGCCGCCCACCATGTCCTTCATCTCATCATCTGTCATGATTTCCATGGCCCGGTCCAGCGCGCGTTCCTTATTGTGGTCCCAGACGAGAAGACAGACGCGGTCCTTCAGATCATGCCGCTCAAGCGCGGGTCCCAGATGACACCGTACGAACTGGCGCTCTTCACTGCCTGTCATGGTGCAGCTGTCCCAGCGCTGCGTGGCATTGGGCTCATTCTGCACAGACAGGAGACGCACGTCCATGCCTTCTTCCAGGAAATGCTCGACGGTCCTGACCATGTATTCCGCCCAGCGGTCAGCATAGACTTCCAGCAGCTTTCCACCGTGCTTTCTCTCGCCGTTCGACTTCATATAGGCCGGCGGCGACCACGGGGTAAGCATCAGGCGGATCGGCTCTCCGGCCCTCTGTGCGGCATCCCGCAGTAGCGGGAACACATACCGGTCATTCCTCTCAAAATCCATATGCCGGAGTTCTTCATCCTTTGGGTCATCGTCCGCGGCGTACATCTCCGTTCCGAAATCGGAGGAATCAATGGATGTTCTGCCCCAGGTATACCCCAGACTGTCCGGGCCAAAGCAGGCCTCGATGACTTCCCTGCGCGTCTCCGGTTCCATCTGGCTGTACACATAGCCCGCAGCATCTGTAAAGGCCGCGCCGAACCCCTCAATGGTCTGGTACTGTTTATCCGGATACACACAGACCAGGGCCATCTCACGCCCAGTCCCATGGGTATCCTTTTCGACTTCTGTCAGACGGGAAAATCCTTTCCCGTTTTCCATGCCGCTGATACGGATTTTCATGATCATTTCCTCCTGTTCAAGCTGATGGAAGCGTATCATGTTTCGCCTTTTTTGTCATCTGTTTTGCGCAGAAAAAACAGAGCGCCGCGGCACTCTGTTTTTAGGTTCAGTATTCTCCCAGCCATCTCGGGGATGTTTCCGGTACTGCTTTTCCCTGACGCAGGCTTTCCGGAACATTGATCACGCGCTGATTTCTGCTCCCGCGGAAATTGAGCTCCAGACTGCGCTGGGAAAGAATGAACGGACCGTCAATCAGAACGTCCAGTTTGGAGAGAAGTGCCTTCTGGGCATCCGTTCCCCCGGCCAGCTCTTCATAGAGATATCCTGTATAGGAGGCCAGCTCATAGTGGTGCGCCTTCAGCATCTCCGCCAGAGGCAGAAGCGCCTCCGCCTGGGCAAACGGTTCTCCGCCCGAAAAGGTAACGCCCCGGCACAGCGGGTTCCGGCGGATCATCTCAAAGAGTTCCTCCGGCTCCATCCACTTCCCGCCCTCAAAGGCCCAGGTCTCCGGGTTATGACAGCCCGGACAGTGATGCGGACAGCCCTGTACATAGATCGTTGTGCGGATGCCCGGGCCGTCCACGATGCTGTCCCGAGTGATGCCTGCTGTGCGGATCATGCGTTCTCCGCCAGACTGTGCTTGACACGATCCCGCTCTTCCGCGCGCTTCGCATCATTCCACTTGTCCATTGTGCCCACGAGATAGCCCGTGATCCGGCGGATGCGCTCGAATCCCACGCCTTCACCCAGCTTTTCATCGCGGTTGTCCAGGATCACTTCATTGTCTTTCTCTACAGCCTGATTGTCCATCTTCTTTTCCTCCCTGCTGTTTTTCATGCCTTCCGCATCTCATTCGATGCCTCTGAAGGCGACGATATCGGGATACAGTTTCTTCAGTTCTTCAATCCGCCGCTGCGGTACACGGTGTCCTTCCCTGCGGCCGCACCGCGGGCAGACATCCCCAATGACGCCCACATACCCGCAGACCGGGTCGCGGTCCACCGGGTGATTGATGCTGCCATACCCGATCTCACAGTCATGCATCCACCGCACGACCTGTTCAAAGGCCTCCACATTGCGCGCCGTGTCGCCATCGAGCTCGACATAACTGATATGTCCCGCATTGCACAGGGCATGGTACGGTGCTTCCAGACGAATCTTGTCATAGGCGGAGATCGGATACCAGACCGGGATATGGAAACTGTTGGTGTAATACTCGCGGTCCGTGATGCCGGGAATCTTGCCGAAGCGTTTCTGGTCCTGTGCGATGAACTTGCCGGACAGTCCCTCCGCGGGCGTGGCGAGCAGGGTAAAGTTCATCTTCATGGCCTGCGACTTCTTGTCGCAGAACTCCCGCATATGGCGGATGATTTCAAGCCCCTTCTCCTCCATTTCCGGCATTTCCCCGTGATGATGCCCATAGAGCGCCGTCAGGGTTTCCGCAAGGCCGATGAAGCCAATGGAGAGCGTGCCGTGCTTGAGCACTTCACGGACGGTATCGGTGATATGCAGCTTGTCGGAATCCAGCCAGACGCCCTGCCCCATGAGGAAGGGGAAATTATAGACATGCTTCTGCGCCTGGATTTCAAAGCGGTCCAAAAGCTGCTGTGCGACGAGCTCGAGCAGTTCGTCCAGCCGTTTGTAGAAGGCCGCCTCGTCATGATGGCTCTCCAGCGCGATGCGCGGAAGGTTGATCGAGGTAAAGGAGAGATTGCCGCGGGAATAGGCAATCTGGCGGCTCGGATCATACACATTGCCCATGACGCGGGTTCTGCAGCCCATGGTCGCCACTTCCGTCTCCGGGCGTCCGGGGACATAGTACTGGAGGTTATACGGTGAATCCAGGAACACAAAGTTCGGGAAAAGGCGCTTTGCGCTGACCTTGCAGCTCAGGCGGAACAGGTCATAGTTCGGGTCTTCCGGATTGTAATTGACGCCTTCCTTGACCTTGAAAATGTGAATCGGGAAAATGCAGGTTTCCCCGTGCCCGAGACCGGCGTCGAGTGCAAGCAGCACATTGCGCATGGCCATCCGGCCTTCCGGGGTGGTGTCGGTTCCGTAATTGATGGAGGAAAACGGGGTCTGGGCACCGGCACGGGAGTGCATGGTGTTCAGGTTGTGGACAAAACCCTCCATCGCCTGATACGTGTCCTTGTCCGTCCGCTTCAGGGCCCGTGCGCGCACACGCTTCAGCATATGAGCCATGTCTTCCCGGGCGATCCCCATGCCGTCTGAGAGTGCCGCAGCAAGGCGGTAATCGAAGTCCGGGGAGTTCTGGAGCTTGGCCAGCTCGCCCTGTATGCGTTCCACGTCATTCAGGATTTTTTCCACCGCATCCTGAAGCTCATCCTCATCCTTCTTGTCCTCAATGACATCGGTGAGAATGCGCAGGAAATTCTTGCGGTAGGTTTTCCCCACGCCCTCTGCCATGGCATAATCGAAGTTCGGAATGGACTGACCGCCGTGCTGGTCGTTCTGATTGGACTGGATGGCAATCGCGGCCAGAGCGGCATAGCTGGCAATCGACTGGGGTTCACGCAGATACCCATGCCCGGTGGAAAAGCCGTTGTGGAACAGGCTGAGGATATCAATCTGCGTGCAGGTGGTCGTCATATGATAAAAGTCGAAGTCATGAATATAGATATCGCCTTCGCGGAAGGCTTTCGCATGCTCCGGCCGAAGCAGATACATTTCATTGTATGCCTTGGCACCGGCCGACCCGATCTGCAGCATGCTGCCCATGGCGGTATTGCCGTCAATATTGGCGTTGTCACGCTTCAGGTCGCTGTCAATGGCGTCCTCCTGCGTGATCTCATTGATCGTCTTCATCAGGGCAGTGTTGGCATCGCGTGTATGAGTCCGGTTGGCGCGGTAAAGGATATAGGCCTTTGCCGTGTCATTGAAACCATACTGCATCAGCTGATGCTCCACGGTATCCTGAATGGTCTCGATATCCGGTGACTTGGCCGGAAAGATGGCTTCCAGTTTGGCTTCCACTGAATCGGCCACCCGTGCCGCGTCCTCGGCATTGCCCTCCCGCACCGCTTCCATCGCGCGCAGAATGGCTGAAGCAATCTTTGTCTGATCGTAGAGTACGCGGCGTCCGTCCCGCTTGATGACACTCCGTATCACAGGAATCAGCCCCTTTTTGTTGATTTCCGCTCCAGAAAAGGTGGGCCCCGCTTTTTGCTGCAGGAGGTCCACATCTTGTGGTCTTTCGTTTTCTCCTCCACCGTATTATGTTCAGCGCTCTCCTGTTTGTCAAGGAGTATTTTGTCTCTGTTCTGTACATTTTGCCGGTCCGGAAGATGCTGCTTCCGGACCATTCCTCATCAAAAATTCATCCTGATTTCATGAAAGGTATGCTATCATATCCGTGTCCCTTTTCCAGGACAATCATGCAGCATCTCTGGAGGTGCCTGAATTGGACAAAATTCTCGCTTTTTTCCGTTCTCTGCTCTATCGGTTCCGCGTCTGGCTGACCCGGTTCATGACCGGCCGGCACGGTGTGGATGAACTGTGTGTCTTTACCCTCATGTCCGGCATCCTGATCTCCTTTATCGGCAGTCTTTTTGGATTCTTCCTGCCCATCCTGATCGGCTATGCGGCTGAAATCTATACCCTGTTCCGGATTTTCTCCAAAAACCTGCCCAAGCGCCAGGAGGAAAACCGCAAATATCTCAAGTGGTCCGCCAATGTCCGCTTCCAGATCAAGGCTTTTTTCACCCGCCAGAAGATGCGGAAGGAATACAAATATTTCCGCTGTCCCGGCTGCAAAAGCCTGATGCGCCTCCACAGGGGACGCGGCGAAGTTGAGATGGATTGCCCAAAATGTCACACCCATTTCAAAAAGAAGGCCTGAGCCACTTCCATAAGAGCCTAATCCATGATACACTGTCATTAGGCTCATTATTTTTTTCTGTCCAACATTAACGTTAAAGGAGTTACATGTATGAGCAATTATTCTTTCTGGTTTGTTGTCGGCTCGCAGTTCCTGTATGGACCCGATGTCCTTGACACCGTCGCCGCCCGTGCCTCTGAAATGGCAGAGGAACTCTCCAAAGTGCTTCCCTATCCCCTGATCTACAAGGTCACGGCAAAGACGAATGCGGAAATCGCTGACGTTGTCCGCGAAGCCAACTATGACAAGACCTGCGCCGGCATCATCACCTGGTGCCATACCTTCTCTCCTTCCAAGATGTGGATCAACGGACTGGCCAATCTGCAGAAGCCCTACTGCCATTTTGCCACCCAGTACAACCGTGAGATTCCCAACGAAGAAATCGACATGGATTTCATGAATCTCAATCAGGCTGCTCACGGCGACCGCGAGCATGGCTTTATCGCCGCCCGTCTGCGCATGCCGCGCAAGGTCATTGCCGGCTACTGGCAGGATGCTGAGGTGCAGCAGCGCATCGCTTCCTGGATGAAGGCTGCCATCGGCGTGGCTGTATCCAAGGAAATGAAGGTCATGCGTTTTGGAGACAACATGCGTGAAGTGGCCGTCACCGAAGGCGACAAGGTCGAAGTCCAGATCAAGCTCGGCTGGCAGGTCAACACCTGGGCTGTGGGCGATCTGGTGAAGGAAATGAACGCTGTCACGGAGCAGGATATCGACAAGCTCGTGACCGTTTACGAAGACCACTACGATATCGCCACCGACAATATTGAAGCCATCCGGTATCAGGCCCGTGAAGAAATCGCCATGCGCCGCATGATGGACCGCGAAGGCTGCAAGGCCTTTACCAACACCTTCCAGGATCTCTACGGCATGAAGCAGCTGCCCGGTCTGGCCAGCCAGCACCTGATGGCTGAAGGCTACGGCTACGGTGGTGAGGGCGACTGGAAAGTCTCCGCCATGACCGCTATTCTCAAGGCCATGGGCGAAAACGGCAACGGTGCCTCCGCCTTCATGGAAGACTATACCTATCACCTGGTGAAGGGCTCTGAGTACTCCCTCGGCGCACACATGCTGGAAGTCTGCCCCTCTGTGGCAGCGGACCGTCCGCGCATTGAAACCCATCACCTGGGCATCGGCATGAACGAAGAGGATCCGGCCCGCCTTGTCTTTGAAGGCAAAGCCGGCAAAGGCATTGTCTGCAGCCTGATCGACATGGGCGGCCGCCTGCGTCTGATCGTGCAGGACATTGAGGCAGTCAAGCCCATCATGCCCATGCCGAACCTGCCCGTTGCCCGCGTCATGTGGCGCGCCATGCCTGACCTGCTGACCGGCGTCGAGTGCTGGATCACCGCCGGCGGTGCACATCACACCGTTCTGAGCTATGACGTCACAGCCGAACAGATGCATGACTGGGCCACCATGATGGACATCGAATTCGTCCATATTTCCAAGGATACGACCCCTGAAAAGCTCGAGGAAGAGCTGTTCCTGAAGGACCTTGCCTGGAAGCTGAAGTAATTCTGCCCTGTCTCATCCCGTCCGTTCAACGCATCGGACGGGATGCTTCCTCTTGCAGGAAAAGAGAAAACCATTACAATAGTCGTATCAGGAAACCCCTTCTGTTTTGAACCACTATACTATCCGAAAAGGAGCCGATCTCATGCTTGAAGAACTGCGTAAAGCGGTCTGGGAAGCCAACATGGAGCTTCCGCGCCGCAATCTGGTGACCTATACCTGGGGCAATGTCTCCGGCATCGACCGCGAAAAGGGCCTGATCGTCATCAAGCCCTCCGGCGTCGAGTATGAAGACCTGACACCGGAAAAACTGGTGATCGTCGATCTGGACAACAACATTGTCGAAGGCAATCTCAATCCCTCCTCCGACACCAAGACGCATGTGGAACTCTATCGCGCCTTCCCCACCCTCGGCGGCATCGTGCACACGCACAGCCCGCATGCCGTGGCCTGGGCTCAGGCCGGCCGTGACATCCCCTGCTACGGCACCACACACGCCGACTATTTCTACGGCCCGGTTCCCTGCGCACGCAGCCTGACCGCAGAAGAAGTCGAAGAGGATTATGAGCGCAATACCGGCAAGGTCATCATTGAGACCTTCACCGGGCGCGGACTGGATCCCAAGGCTGTGCCCGGCGTCATCTGCCGCAATCATGGTCCCTTCACCTGGGGCAAGGATGCCGCACAGGCCGTGTATCACGCTGTGGTGCTCGAAGAAGTCGCCAAAATGGCCATGTACACCGTCACCATCGATCCCAATACGCCGTCGGCACCCCAGCATGTGCAGGACAAGCATTATATGCGCAAGCATGGCCCGAACGCCTATTACGGACAGAAGTAACATCTCCCATTCAAGCATAAAAACGAATGAGCCGGCTCTCCGTCACGGAAAGCCGGCTCATTCGTATTTTCAGATGGTTTCGGGGTCCCCCGCACCCAGGGCAAAGACGGTGGGGATAAACAGGAAGTTGGCTCCATTGCTGCCCGGCAGATGAATGAAATGACTGTCCGGGTCCGACTTCATCCATCCGTCAATCACTTCGGACGCAGCGCCGGGAATTCGCCGGATATTCCCCGGTGTTCTCGGTTCCTCAAGGTAGGAAAACAGCAGATCCTCATGCATGGAGATGAGCTGGTAGCGGTCCCCCGCCAGCAGTCCTTCCTTCACCAGTGCGTAGTGGTATTCGACATATTCAAACATGTTTTCATGCCGGAGCAGGGCAATCCTTCCGCGCCGCTCGCCCGGTGTCTTTTCCCGCTTCCAGTCTTCCTCTCCGCGCGGTTCATCATGCCAGAATACGGGATACATATCCACCCACTTCGCGGTCCCGTCCTTCTGCGGCCACGGGGAAAGGCAGTCCTGAAGACCGGGAAAGAGGACTTCGGGGGACAGCTCCTCATCGAGATATTCCATGTACAGAAACAGCTGACGCCCGTAGCGGTACATGGCGGCCGTCATCGCCCCGCCCTGCCGAATCAGGCCTGCCGCCTGCTCTCTGCAGAGGGCGAACGCGGACAGCGCCTGCTCCTCCGGGATCTCCTGGAGCTGTGCGCGGTACTGCTTTCGAATGACCGTCTTCATGCTTCTTCCTCCCAGGCAATCCGCACGCCGCTGCATGCTTCCGTCTCCGTCAGTGTGCCGTCCCAGGCTTCATTTTCTCCCTCAAACCGGGCCTGGCTGTCGCGAAGGGTCAGCCCATGCACGCTTCTTGCATACAGGGCCGGAATCCGGTGCGGATAGACATGACGGGCGGAGGGCTGTTCATCAAACAGGCCGCCCTTCTGCGTGCCGGTGTGCCGGAAGGTCAGGTCCAGGTCTGAAAGCCGGACATGCTCGATGGGTGAATCCTCCTCACCGCCCAGGAACACGCAGCTTTCGCATGTCAGCTGCACATGGTCCATGGAGATGTTCCGGATCCGGCCCGGCTTCCTGTCCGAGCCCTTCCGTGGCGTGCAGCTCACAAAGAGCGGTTCACCCTTGCCCCACCAGCCCGGTGCGCCGGGAATGTCATACGCATCTGCATAACGCCGGGTGGATCCGGTCAGGTGATGGACCTGGATGTTTTCCACGGTTCCGCCGTCGCGCACCCAGATGCCGATGCCTCTCGAGCAGCGGTCCACCACACAGTCGGAGAGCACAATGTTCCGGATATCGCCCCAGGTTTCCGTGCCGATCTTCAGCGCCGAATCCCTTGAGTGCAGAACGCAGCCGGAGATGGTGATGTTTTCACTGGGGCCATAGCGCCGTGCCATGGGGGCTGTGGACTTGACCACAATCGCGTCATCCCCTGTGGAAACCATGCATCCGGAAATGACCACATCCTGACAGCTGTCAGGATCAATGCCGTCGTTGTTGGCTCCGCGGTCATCGTTCACAATGCGGATATCATGGATGCGCACATGTCTGCAGCCGGCCATATGCAGCGTCCAGAAGGCGGCATCCTTCAGCGTGACATCCTGCACGGTCAGGTTTTCAATATCCTCAAAGAGAATCATGCGCGGACGGAAAGCACTGACGCGCTTGGGGCACTCATGGAAGCCCTGATCCACATCCGGATCGGTAAACACCTTGTCGCCCTGTCCGTCAATCGTGCCCAGGCCGGAGATGGTGACATTTTTCTGATGCGCTGCCCCAAGGAAGAAGCCGCCGCCCCATCCGTCCACAGTGCCCTGGTCTGCATCATCCACAGGGAACGGGGAAATATCCTCTTCCTTCAGGGAAGAGACGAGCACCGCACCGCTTTCCAGATGCAGGTCCACATTGCTCTTGATGAGCACTGATCCGCTCAGAAACCGGCCGGCCGGGATCCGCACGCGTCCGCCGCCCTGTGCATGCACTGCATCAATGGCTGCCTGAATCGCCGCGGCACAGTTGACTTCCCCGCCCTCGCGGGCACCGTAATCCAGAATGCTGCATTCTGCCATGTTCTTGTCCTCCTGTCGTCTTCTCATCAGGTCCGGATCTTCAGGATGTCTTCCAGAAGACCGTCATCCTCAAACACCATGCTCTCCCGGATCGCCAGACGGACCTCCTGGCCCTCATGCAGGAAACGGTGTTCATAGCCATTGGTAATCACGCGCATCAGGGAGTCCCCCACGCGCACGCGGCAGTCATCCACATCGCCGAGATAATACTGGGTTTCCAGAACGCCCTTCAGTTCGCCCTCCGCACTGAAGATGATATTCTCCGGACGGATGGCGACATCCACCCGGCCTGTTCTCGGCCCGTCATAGGCAATGGACTGCCCGCCCATGCCTTCCAGATAGATTCTGCCGTCCCGGACCTCACCCTTGAAAAAGTCCACCTTTCCAAGGAAGTCGGCGACAAACTGGTTGGCGGGATGATTGTAGATTTCATCCGGCGTGCCGGACTGCTGCACCACGCCGCGGTTGATCACGAAAATCCGGTCGCTCATGGCCATGGCTTCGGCCTGGTCATGCGTGACATAGACCACGGTAATCCCGGTCTTCTTCTGGATTTCCTTGATTTCAAAGCGCATGGATTCGCGCAGCTTGGCATCCAGATTGGAGAGCGGTTCATCGAGCAGAAGCAGTTCCGGGGCTGCCACAAGCGCTCTGGCCAGCGCCACGCGCTGCTGCTGTCCGCCAGAGAGCTGGTTGGGCAGGCGCTGGGCGTACTGGCTCAGATGCACAATGTCCAGCACCTTTTCCACCTGCTCACGGATGGTATTCTTCGGTGTCTTCTTGATGGTCAGCGGATAGGCCACATTGTCAAACACATTCATGTGCGGCCACACGGCATAGCTCTGAAAGACCATCCCGATATTGCGCTTTTCCGGAGGAATGAAGGTCTTGCCGCCAGACACCAGCTGGTCGCCGATGTACAGTTCACCGGTCGTCGGCCGCTCAAACCCCGCAATGATGCGCAGCATCGTCGTCTTCCCGCAGCCCGAAGGCCCCAGCAGGGTCACAAACTCCCCTTCCTGAAAGGTTTCGTTGAATTCCCTGAGCACCACGTTGTCGCCAAAGCTTTTGGTAACATGTTGAATCGTCACGGTTGCCATCGGTATCTTTCCTTTCTCAGATGGAGAATTCTCCCCTGGTCAGACGGTTGAGGATAAAATTGAGGAACACCACAATCAGCAGGATGCCGAACGCCATAGCACAGCTCATCGGCTGGCTGGTCAGCGTCCAGTATTCATACAGCTGCAGACCGATGGTTTTGGTGGTGCTGGAATACAGGAGGGTGGTCATGGAGAGCTCATAGAAGCTCGGAATAAAGATCAGGAACCAGCCGGCAGCGATGGACGGGAAAATCAGGGGACCCGTAATCCGCCGCATCGTGGTCAGCCAGCTCGCACCGGAAACCTGGCTGCATTCTTCGAGCGAAACGTGAATCTGACTCATGGCCGAGACCACCGTGCGCATGCCCATCATCAGGTACTTGACCAGGTAGGCCGCGATCAGGATGTAGGCGGTGTTGTAGATATTGATGCCGAAATTCCCGCGCATGGTCATAATCAGACCCAGGGCAATGACGACCGACGGCGTGCCCGAGCCCAGGGTGATCAGGAAATTGGGGATGCTCCGTCCGCGGACCCGCGTTCTCTGCAGGAGATAACTCATCACGCAGGCAATCACCAGGCCCACTGTTGCGGAAACCGCAGCGAAGATCAGCGAGTTCTTCAGACAGCCGATCGTTTCCGCGCGGGCAAACACGGAGGTCCAGTTGGTGGTGGTGAAATTCGAGGCGTCAAACACGCTCTTTCCGATATCCACCTTAAAGGATGTGGTGAGGATCGTGACAAAGGGCAGCACAACCACAATCACGGCAAAGAGCGACACCAGGATCGTCATCGGGATGCGCCAGGATCGAAGCTCCACAATGGCCGGACGCACGGATTTACCGGACACGGTAATATACTGCCGCTTGGCCAGAAGGACGTCCGAGACAAACAGGATCAGAAGCGCGACCACCATGAGGAATACGGCAAGACCGGTCGCGTCATTCATGCCGGTCTGTCCCTGCCCGACATACTCGACAATGCGGGTGGTCACCGTATTGACATTGCCGGGGATACCGATAATCGAGGGAATCCCGTAGCAGCTCGCCGCGCTGATAAACACCAGGAGTGCACCGGCGATCAGCGAGGGCGTCATCATGGGCAGCGTCACCGTCAGGAGCGTTTTGACCGGGGAAGCGCCGGAAATGCGGCTCGCCTCTTCCAGCGACGGATCCATCTTTTCCATCGCGCGGCTGATGGTGATAAAGGCATAGGGATAATAGAAGGTGGTGAGCACCCAGATCATGCCGGGCAGCGTATAGGCGTTAAACGGTCCCGGCGCATCGCTGAGGCGGAAAATCACCCGCAGCCACTGGTTGATCGTGCCGACATTCGGATTCATCAGGCGCAGCCATGCCATGGCCCCGACATACGGCGGCACCATATAGGTCAGGATAAACAGCGAGCGGAAGAACTTTTTCCCGTACAGGTCCGTACGCCCGACGAGCCAGGCCAGCGGGAAGGCGATCGCGGTGCCGAGGATCATCGTGGCAAAGGCCGCGATCAGCGTGTTCTTCAGGGCTTCCAGGTTCATGGAATACGTGTACAGCCGCTGCATGGTGCTCAGCGAGAACGTGCCCTCCGGGAAGAAAGCCCGGATCAACATATAGACAGATGGGAAGAGCTGGAAGAGCAGCAGGAAGTCGACAATCAGCAGAATCATGATCCATTTGAAGTCCACAATCCATGTCTTTTCCGCCATCATCAGCAGTGTCAGCAGCACCATATCCAGCATCAGGATAATGCCAAGAAGCACCGCCGTGCTGCTGTTGCTGACCAGCAGCTGCCAGCCCCAGGAGACTTCCGAGCGCGCAATCATGCGGAAGGCTGTCAGCTGGTGCTCCTTGCCGCGCACGCTCTTTTTCAGGCTGTTGACGTTATCGGTCAGATCGCTGCCGGCAGAGCCTCCGCTGACAAAGAATGCCTGGAGCAGCATGGCCTGACGTTCTTTTCCGGTCAGCCCTTCTGCAAGCGATGCCGCTTCCTTCGGCAGCGGCAGGCTTTCGTCGATCATGCATTGGAGCAGCTGCAGGCGCAGGGCCTTTCCGTCCTTTGCGCCAAGCAGTTCTTTTCGGTCGGAGGTGCTGACTTTGGGACCATTGACAAGATAGGTGGTATACAGCAGCTTTCCGGTGATCTCACCTTTCCGCTCCCCGCCCTCCGCGGCGAGCCTTGCAGCCTCTTCACCGGCCCCGGCATTCTGGTTTTCCCATGCATCCCTGAGCAGGTCTGCCATGGTGCTGTCCAGTAGAGCCCTCTCCTGCTCCGTCAATGCATTCAGGTCCGGCTGCACACTGTTTTTCCACGCATCCGAAACCTGGCCGGAAAGAGCATAGATGGCCTGATATGCCCTCTCAGAGCTGAAGCCCGAGGCACTGAACTCATTCTGGCCCCGTATACCCATATAGGCCATCAGCGCACCGAGAAGAAAAATCACTGCCAGTCCAATCCTGGTGACCAGCTTTGCAGGCTCCCGCTTCAGAATGTCCCTGCGCGGGTCCGTCGAACGCTTCACCTGCACGCCACCTCCTGTCTTGTTATACCGAACGGGGAAGCCGCTGTGCGGCTTCCCCTCCCTGTTTCTCTTTTTTCAGCTGTTACTGGGTTACCTTGACGGACCACAGATTGTTGATCTCTTCGCGGTTTCTGTAAGCCTTCTCCCAGTCCACACCGATGTCCTTCTTGATCAGTTCGTTGGTATCAATGGAGAGATACGGAACATCCTTCATGTCTGCGAGAACGGAGTGCATGAAGCCCTTGAGGATCAGCTGCTGGCCTTCATCGGTCAGGAAATACTGAGCCACGGCTTCCGCAGCCTCGACATTGACATTCTTGGAGTAGGCTTCATCCACGATCATCACGGTGGAGGGGATCAGGACCACGCCGTCTTCGGGATAGATGACTTCCAGGTTGGTCACCGTGTTGCCCTTTTCCTTCTCATCGTAGAGATACTTGAGAATGGATTCTTCCAGGATCATGATCGCAGCGCATTCACCGCTCTGCAGTTTGGCGATGGCGGTGGAACCGGACTCACGCATCACGCCGTTCGCACCGAGCTTGTCAAAGTATTCTTCGCCGTACTTGTCCAGAAGTGAGCAGACCGCGGCGTACGCTGTACCGCTTGTGAGCGGATCGCTCATGGAGATGTAGCCCTTGAGCGCCGGATCATAGGCGAAATCCTTGAAGGTGCGGGGGATCGTGATGCCCTTTTCCTTCCATTCATCCACCTTTTCGGGATTGTAAGCGAGCACCATGTTGCACACGCGCAGGGGGTACCAGTAACCTTCCTTGTCGTACGGGAAGCGCAGGCGGCTTTCGGCATCCTTCACCTCGAAGGAATGCAGGTAGCCATAGTCCTTCATTTCCAGGGAGAATGCCGGCTCAGCCACCATGAACATATCGCAGCCCAGGGCCTGATCCCGCTTTTCACCCATCTCACCATAGATCTTGGTGATCAGCTTGCTCGTGCCGGAATAGAAGAAAAAGCTGCCTTCATTGCCGGGCGTCAGGTTCGGGAACTCGGCCTTGATCGCCTGATCCATCATATCCAGAACAGCCGGATACATGGAAGAATAAATCACCAGTTCTCCTTCCACATCCTCATTGACAGCAAATGCCGTGACAGATACAGACAGCATCATCATCACGACCAGTGTGAGTGCCAGAATTTTTCTCATGACTCAGTCGTCTCCTTTTTTATTTTTTCAGTCCACCGAATGGACTTCACGTATCGGTATTCTAAACCATTGCCCCTGCGTTTTCAAGTTTTCCCTTTTCGATTCCCCGGATCATGCGCTGGTCCTCTCTCCGGATAACCGATCCCTGTTTCTTCCCCCATCATACAAAACAGCACAGACAATCCGTCTTTCAGATCGTCTGTGCTGTTTTGTATGTTTTTCTATATGGATCAGCCCTGCTTGGCGATGTCAAGAAAAGAGAGCTGTACACCCTGCATGGGCAGGTTTCTTTCTTCCGTCAGGCTGCGGTGGCTGTTTCCGAGCAAAAGAGCAGCCAGTTCTCCGGCCGTCGTGGCATCCGTTGCCTCCGTCAGGCTGGCCTCGATCGGCACTTCCACCCATCCTTCCGGCGCATCGGCAGTCTGAAAGACCGGCATGCCCAGCTGCACCGCGTTGGGAAGAACACCTTCCTCTTCTTTCCATTCCGGTTCCGGCTCTTCCTGGACCGGATCCGCACCCGGCATTTCTTCCATACCGGGCATGCAGAGCTGCTCGGCCTGCTGCATAGTCTCTGCCTTCCGCCGCCGTTCAATGCAGTGAAGCGATGCATGCATGCCGCAGGCACGGCAGAGCCACTCTGCCGCAGCAAACGCTTCACTTCTCGACATCTTTGCATCCAGCCAGATGCCTGTCTCCGGTCCCGCCAGGGTGCCGGAAGACGATGTCAGCACAACTTTCCCCGTATACGGACACGGGACATCATAGAGCGCCCGGATCTCCGAGGGGCAGTCCATCAGCAGGTCCAGTGCAAGCCGCTGAAGCGCATGTGCCGGGGAGGGCGATGTATAGTTTCTTGCACCCGCCGTCAGATGCCAGACCGTTCCTCTGCGGACATCGGTCAATGCTTCCTCCAGATCCTGAAACACTGCCCGATCCGCCTTGGTGCACATCAGATTCTGCCTGTGCATCAGGTCCAGAAGGTCCAGTGCTGCCACGTCCGTATCGGAAAAAGGACCTGTCTTCTGCAGACAGACCAGAAGCTGCTTTCCCTTCCGGTGCCTCCTCAGCAGTTCCTCCCATACGGTCATGCCTTCCGTCCCTGCCTTTCTGTTTCCTGCTGTGTTTCATGGTGTAGTGTAACATGCCTCTCCCTGTCGGGCAAGAACAAACTCTGCTCATGGTTTTTGCCGCGGCCCTTTTCTTGTCCGTTGCCGGGGGCTGCCGTTCTTTCCATGTTCACAGAAAAACTGTGTTTTTTAAGGATTATGCAGATTTTTTCGGTAGAAAACATTTTGATTTGTGGGTAAAGTATTATTGGAAATGTCAGGAAAACCAGTTCCTGATATCCGGCTCCGACATGATTGCCGCTGATCCATTCTGTTCAGAAAGGAACATACTGCATATGGGAAATTACCGGAACTTTAAGCTGGTGACCTATTTTGTTGCACATGCAGCCGCACATATCCGGAAAGAAGAACTCGAAAACCAGATTGCGTTTCTGGAAAAATATATGCGCCTGGACAAGGTCTACCTCGAGCCCTGGCGCGGTGAGCTCGCCTCACACGAACAGATCGAGATGATCCGCGATGTATTTCATGCCCATGGTGTGGAAGTGGCCGGGGGGCTGACCACCGTCATCCCCACACCCGAAGGCGAGGATCCCAAGCCGCGTATGTTTGATACCTTCTGCTACAATCATCCCGGCATGCGCGCCACGCTGCGTGAAGTCAGCACCTTTATCGGCAAACATTTTGATGAGTTCATCATTGATGACTTCTTCTTCACCGACTGCACCTGCCCTGCCTGCGTGCGGGAACGCGACCTGTATAATCAGAAACACCATACCACAGGCTGGGAAGCCTACTTCTGGACCTGATGAAGCGGGTCAGCTCAGAGGATGTCATCGGACCCGCAAAGGCAGCCAATCCCAGATGCCGCATCACCATCAAGTATCCGAACTGGGCGGAGAGCTATCAGGAAACCGGCTATAATCCGGCCGCCCAGCGCCAGCTCTTTGACCGGATCTACACCGGAACCGAAACGCGGGATCCCGTCACCACGGACCAGCATCTTCCCCGCTATCTCTCCTTCTCCCTCATGACCTACTTTGAATCCATGTGGCCCGGGCACAACGGCGGCGGCTGGTTTGACACCTTCGACGCCCATGTCACAGACCATTACCTTGAGCAGGCCTATCTCACGGCCTTCTCCAAGCCCCAGGAGATCATGATGTTCTGCTTCCAGTCCCTGCAGGACAACATGTTCACCCCTGCCCTCGGCTTCCAGCTTGACAAGCTCGACGCTGTCCTGGACCTCACCGGTTCCCCTGTGGGCATTTCCTGCTATCTGCCGGACAACTGCCAGGGCGAGGACAATATTCAGGATTTCCTCGGCATGAACGGTCTGCCCATTGTCTGCACACCGTATTTCCCGCAGGGTGCAAAGCAGATCCTCCTCACGCGCTCTTCCGCCTGCGATCCGGACGTGCTGAAGAAATTGGACAAATACCTGCATGGCGGCGGCACCGCGCTGGCCACCACCGGATTCTGGGAAGCGCTCCAGGGAAAAGGCATGGAGAACCTGACTTCTATCCGTCTGCGCGGCCGCAGGGTCACAGGCAGTGCCTACCGCGTGGAAGAGCTCTCCAAAGCAGGCTGGCCGGCCTGCACCTTCCCCTCCGGTGCACACCCGGTTTCCATTCCTGTTGCAGAGTTTCGCAACAATGCCACCTGGGCGGTTGTCAAACTGCTCCACGGAGAAGAAAGCTATGGACTGCTGCTTCGGGACGACTATGCCCGCGGTCATCTGTGGACCCTCGCTGTCCCGGATGCCTTCCCGGACGTTTACGAGCTCCCCTCCCCGGTCCTCAGCCGCATCCGTCAGTCCTTCCCCGTACAGGGTGTCTGGCTCGAAGGCGGACCGCGTATCAGCCTGTTTGTCTATGACAACGATACCTTTATCGTCTATCCCTATGTCATGGACGGCGTCCAGCGGCAGGTGATCCGGGTCCATGTCGAAGGCGCCGAAGCGATCCGCCCTGCTCCGGGCGGGAAGGAAATCGAACCGCTCTATACCCGCGACGGTGAATCCGTCTTTGAGATTCCCGCGCTTCCCGGCAAGTTTACACTCTACCAGATCATCAGAACCCCTTCCAGATAACAGGTTCGGTTCATTAAGGAGGCTTCTTTATGGATCTGTCCCATCGCAAAGCATCCGGCAAAGTGCGTTTTCTGCATACAGACATGACGCCATTGGCCAATTATCCTGTTCGGGTTGACCAGATCAGCCACAGCTTTCTCTTCGGCTGCGGCGTGTTTGACAGCGTTCAGCTGTTCAGGGAAACCGACCCGGAAAAACAGGCTGTCATCCGCGCACGCCTGGACAAATGGCTGAAACTGTTCAATTACGGCACACTGCCCTTCTACTGGGGACGCTATGAGCCGGAGGAAGGAAAAACCGCCAAAGAGGAAACCCTGCAGGCAGCCCAGTACCTGCGCAAGCGCCATGTCACCCTGAAAGGACATCCGCTGTGCTGGCATACCGCCTGTGCGCCGTGGCTCCTCAAATATTCGAATGAGGAAATCATGCGCCGGCAGCTGGACCGCATCACCCGCGAGGTCACCGATTTCAACGGCCTGATTGATCTGTGGGATGTCATCAATGAAGTGGTGATCATGCCCGAGTTTGACCGGTACGACAACGCGGTCACACGGCTGTGCGTTGAAAAAGGCCGGGTCGGTCTTGTCAGGGAAGTCTTTGAGCAGGCCAGGGCTGCGAACCCCGATGCCACGCTCCTCATCAATGACTTCAACACCAGCCCCCGCTATGAGCAGCTGATCGCAGATCTCCTCGACGCCGGCGTCCAGATCTCTGCCATCGGCATCCAGTCTCATCAGCACCAGGGCTACTGGGGCGCTGAAAAACTGCATGACGTTCTGGAACGTTTTTCCCGCTTCGGCCTGCCGATCCATTTTACGGAAAACACGCTCATTTCCGGCGAACTCATGCCGCCGCATATCGTCGACCTCAACGATTTCCAGGTCGATGAATGGCCGAGCACCCCGGAAGGTGAAGAGCGGCAGAAGCGTGAAATCACGGAGATGTACACGATTCTCTTCTCCCACCCGCTCGTTGAAGCGATCACCACCTGGGACTTCACCGACCGCTGCTGGCTCAACGCCCCGTCGGGTCTCCTGCGTGCGGATGATTCCGAGAAGCCGTCCTACCATGCGCTCCATGATCTCATTCACGGCGCATGGGAAACCCATGAAACCCTGAAGACCGACGCCGACGGCTGCCTGTCCTTCGATGGTTTCAAAGGAAACTATACCCTGACGGTCGGCAGCCGGGTCATGCCCATCAGTCTCAAGGAGGACATGACTCAGGTTCGCACCCTGATTGTCCCGTAATCTCCTCAATTCACGCTTACCGCGCCTCCCTTCCCAGAGGCGCTTTTTCAATGAAAAACCGGGAGCAGCATATGCCCCCGGCCTTCGTCCGGCAGACGGTCTTTTCCGTCCTCAGTTCTCCGCTCCTTCCCCGGCTTCCTGTCCCTTTCTGTACTGCACCGGGGTCAGTCCCGTAATCTGCTTGAAACGTCTTGCAAAACTGCCCGGATCGTAATATCCGACCCGAACGCCGATCTCCCGGACCGGCATGTCCGTTTCCCTCAGCAGCTTCTTGGCCGCTTCCGCCCTGAGCAGGCTCAGATAATCCAGCGGCGACATGTGCATGCGCTCCTTGAAGGCTGTGGAAAGACGTGTTGTGGAAAGATCGAAGGATTCCGCTATGGCAGACATGGAGATTTCCGGATCCTGGAAGTGTGCGTCCATGTAGGCGGCCACCTGGGAAATCACGTCCTCTTCGGTCTGCGTCTCCTGCTTTTTTCCACTTCCCGACTGCAGAATGCTCTGGCACAGGCCGCGGAGCAGATCATTGAGATCATCAATGGACTGGCAGGAAGTCAGGGAAAAGATATTGTACATTTCACGCGCATCCTGCATGGTGGACAGCTCCATGGCGTGCTCCCGGATCAGGGTGTCAATGACGTCATTGTAAATCATGCGGAAGGCAAACGGTGACATGCTGGTGGTCTTCAGGAAGCTCACCAGCTCCGCCATGCGCGCTTCCAGCAGTTCTGAGCTGCCCAGGACCACCGCCTGAGAGATGGCGGCAATCAGTTTCTGGGCCTTGGGAAGCACTTCTTCCATGTTATGGGAGATTTCTTCATAGGCCAGCACGCCGTCTCCGGTGATAAAGCGGTTATCGTAAGCGGTCGCTGCTTCCAGATAAGCAGCCGAGGCACGCGCATAATCCGTCTGAATGCCCGAAAGGGCCACCGCATAGTGCCCACCGCTGTCTGAAAGCCCGGCGCACAGGGCATCCGCCAGCTCCCTCGGAGCCTCCGACCGGTCTGAAAACACCAGGTAGAGGTTTGCGCGGACGGCGACCAGCTCGGACATGAGCACTGTCGCGTCCTGCACCGGTGTGATCTCCGTCGCATCCTCGCCTTCCTGAATGCCGGCCAGAAGAATGGCATAATACTTCCGGTCAATATCAAACCCGATCTGCTGGGCCAAGTGAACTGCTTCCTCGCGTGTCTCAAAACGCCCCTTGATAAACCGGATGACAAACGCATGGCGCTGCATGGGCAGTGCGTTGGAGAGGCGTGAGGTCAGCTCGGTATTGGACTTTGCCAGGGCCTGAATGCCGCTGGATATCTCCTGCAGCTCATCTCTTGTTCCACTGTCCCCTGTATTCGGTAGCAGGCTGGAGATCTCCCGGATCGGCCGCACATGGCGGGTGGCCAGGAAAATGGCCAGACAGATGCTGACCAGGCCGACGGCGGAGAGGATCAGAATGACGCGCGTTTCTGCCCCGTGCACAGCATTTTCCAGATCGGATTTGCGAAGCACCGTGACATAGCGCATGTTCCATTCCTTCGGCTCAGTAAACAGCACATGATAGGCGGTTCCGTCCTCCGTCATCTCGGTTTTTCCTTCCGCCACGCAGCGTCTCACCGCTTCATCGCTGACCGGCAGATCACTGCTTCCGGCAAGCAGTGTATCCTCAAAAAAGATCATCGTATTGAGGTCCGTGTCAATGGCGTCCTGGAACATGGTCCTGTACTTTTCCTGCTTGATCAGGAACAGGATGGTCCCGCGGTTGCTCTTGGGGCTCGCGCCGAGGGGCAGGATGAAGGTCACCACTTTCTGTCCGGACGCATCCATGAGCGTCGAGGTCACGTGCTGTGAAGGCAGGACCGTCAGATGATCGACCCGCTCAATGAGCCCGAGTAGTGTGTCCGGGTCTGTGTGCTCATACTGCATGATCTCCGTGAACAGCGATGTGGTCATTGAGGCCGAGGACGAATAGAGATAGTCATCCCCTGCAAAATGCACATAAATCTGATCGCAGATACTGTTGGTGGCCATATAGGGCATCAGCTGCAGCTGAAGATCGTACGCTTTCCACGGTTCCTTTTCATAGCTGAACGGAAGGATATACGGAGAAAGCCCGATCTGCTCGGCAGTATGCATCATGTTGTCGATATACTCATTGTGCTGCTGAGCGATCCGGTTCAATCGGTTGACCTGGGTGGTCTGCAGGGTATCGCTGACCTGATGATTCACATACCCGGTCAGGTAAGCGGTCAGCACTGAAAAGACCACCATGAGCAGAAGCAGGTAGCTCAGCGCATAGCGCAGAAATACCTTGGAAGGCCTTCGCATCGTGCGTGACACACTCATACCCCTTTCCACCGGTGATAGATCGTCTCATACAGTTGCCGGTATTCTTCCGCCCCTGCGTCCCGCAGTTCCTCAAGAAAACGTGCATAGCGCTCCGCATCCACGCCCTGGGTCATGAACTCCACGAGAGCCTGATCAATGATGCTCTTAAGGGTGGTCTTCAGGCGGCTGATGCGTGCGCTTTCCTCCGCATTCTTCTGCATCACATTGGTCAGGTAGCGGAACGACACGCTCTCCAGCACGCCGGCTTCCTCATACACAGCACAGTACCGGCTTTTTTCCCTGCGGTGCTCGGCAGGAATATACACCGATTCATACCATGGGGACGGCGCCATAAACTGTCCGCAGATCACGGGCACTGTCTTGTACAATTCATTATCTCCCGGGACATACAGCACTTCGTACTTCCCGTCCTCGCGTTTCTTCAGCGTATCGCCGACCCGCCCGTTCTGGGAAACCAGCATGTTCTCCGTTTCGAACTGCGCATCGAGCCAGCGAAGAGCTGCGTCCACATTGCTGCAGGTCGAGGAAATGGCCGCGCCAAACTCGATATCGTCAATCAATCTTGGCAGGGCAGCCTTTGCGCCTTCCGCATGCACCGGGAGCATCAGTGCATAGTGTTCCGCCACATCCGGTTTCAGCGCCGTATTCCCCAGACGCCAGTAGCTGAACATGCCGGTATTGCCGCGGTTGATCTTTGCACTCCAGATATTGCTTCCCTGGGTAATGCATTCCACATCGAGCAGGCGCTCCTCAATGAGCGTGTGCAGATACTGCACGGCCGGAAGGAATCCTTTCTCTTCCGGGGCAAAATGCATGTGTCCCTGTTCATCCACAAAGACGAACTCTTCATTGAGCGGGATGCCCCAGAAGGAAAAGAGATTGTAGACACCCGTGATGATGTCATCAAAGGTGGCTTCCAGCGGAATCTCGTCAGCGACACCGTTCCCGTTCATGTCGCTGTCCCGGAACGCGCGCAGGACTTCCAGCAGTTCATCCGTCGTCTGCGGCACGGACAGCCCGAGCCGTGTCAGCCAGGACTGATTGATGAAGAAGTGTCCTGATGTGTTCACATTCTGGGAGATCAGGAAGCCGAGCTGATAAATGTGACCGTCGGACGAGGTCAGGCGTTCCCTGGTCTCCTGATTCATTTTGGCCGTATAGTTGGGCAGCTTGCCCTCATCCATGTATCCGTCCAGCGGAAGGACCAGGTGCTGGGACACACCGTATTCCTCCACATCCAGCGATCCACGGAGGATCAGGTCCGGATACGTTCCCGATGCAAACATCAGCGACAGCCGCGTTTCCCATTCCGAATCCTTGATGTCCTCAAACTGGATATGAACGCCCGTCTGCTGTTCAATCTCCTGAAAATACCACAGATCCTGAAAATCAATGGCCTGGTTCTCCACTTCATACTGCATGGCCCGGAGCGTCACGCTCTCCGGCTTTTTTTCTGCATTCTTCTGCGTGCTGCATCCCGCAAGGGCCAGCAGAAGCACGGCTTCCGCAGCACACAGACACCGCCTGATCATTTTGCGCAAGGCTTTTCCCTCCTGTCTACGGCAGGCTCTGTATCCGTTCAGCGCATATCGCGTGTTTTCACTTGTCCTGTATGGAAATTGTAGCACAAGTCTGCCCCGGGCTTCAACCTTCACTTCTCCGTGTGCGGCAGGCACAAAAAAACTGCCGGACCTTTCGATCCGGCAGAATCGGTTTCTTTGATCGATTACATGACAAACTGGAACACGGTGAATGCGGTATAGATGGCCAGCAGCAGAATGCCCTGCCAGCGGGACAGCTTGCCGCGAATCAGGCTCGGCACAGTCAGAATCAGCATGACAGCAAACATCACAGGGATGTCCACAAGCAGAGAAGCATTCACACCGTTGAGCGTCTTCTCGGCAGGAATGGCGAACGGAGAAATCGTAATCGCCGTACCGCTGACCAGAACCAGGTTGAACAGGTTCGCACCGATAATGTTGCCCAGGGACAGTGCACTGTGACCCTTGACCAGGGCCGTGATCGCGGTCACCAGTTCAGGGAGCGAGGTTCCAAGGGCGACCATGGTCAGACCGATGACCGAGTCCGGAACACCCAGGGCTGCGGCAATCTTGGTGCCGTTATCCACCAAAAGGTTTGCGCCGAATGCAATGGCGACTGCGCCGACAATCAGGAGCACCAGTTCCAGCCAGAGTTCTCTTTCCTTCTGGCCTTCTTCTTCGGCTTCCACTGCGCTCTCATCGGGATGCTTCTTCATCTGCAGGACTGTGGTCACCATATAGACCACAAAGCCGCACAGAAGAATCACGCCGTGCAGGCGGGTGAAAGCGCCCTGTGTGTAGGCAATGACGGCATAGAAGATGGCAGCCAGGAAGAAGGCAGTCACCGGGAGCCGCAGGGTCTTTTTGTTGACCAGAGACGGACGGATGGCAATGGTCAGAGCAGAGATCAGGCTGGTGTTGCAGATGACCGATCCGATGGCGTTGCCATAGGAAATGCCGCTGTTGTGGGCAATGGCTGCCTGTGCGGAAACCATGACCTCAGGCAGCGTGGTTCCGATGGAAACCACCGTCGCGCCAATGAGGAGCTCCGGCAGGTGAAAGCGGTGCGCCAGGCCGGTTGCACCGTCCACAAACCAGTCACCGCCCTTGATCAGCAGAGCCAGTCCGAGAATAAACAACAGTACTGGAACAAGCATTGTTTTTTCCTCCATATTTTGCTGTTTCAGCTACACAGGTCGTTTCAGCTTCAGGCTGTCCATTTCCTTTCCCTGTACCGCCTGACCCATCGCAGCCGAAGATTGCTGAATTCCATTCCCGCACATCAGGTGCTGCATGTTTTTCTTTTCACTGTCAACAGCATGCTGTTCATGCGCGAACTCCTGTATTGTTGCACATCTCACTCAAACCGACAAGTCTTTTTTTCATGAAAATCAGAATCAGAATGCTTTATGCGCCATATGATATTTCCGTTTTGCCGCTGACCGGGTTCAGAATCCTCCCAGCCCCCGGTGTCCGTACACCCGGTGCATGCTGAGCTCCTCCTCCAGCGCCGCAAACTCCTCATCTGTCAGCTCAACCTCTGATGCATTCTGGTTTTCACCGTCTTCACCTGATTTCTTTTCTGCATGAAACAGCGCTTATTGCACTTCGAACGAAGGTCTCCAGGCGGCAAACTGCACAAGCTGCTCGTCCGTGCGGTGATAGTAGCGCATATCCCGGTCCAGAGCAGCGATTTCTTCCATCTCCTGCGCGGTCAGCACAAAGTCAAGGATATCCAGATTATCCCGGATGTGATCCACATTTTTGCTGCCCGGAATGACGGCAAAGCCCATCTGTGTATGCCAGCGGAGGATGATCTGGGCCGGGGTCTTTCCATACTTTTCCCCAAGCTTCCGGAAGACAGGCTCATGAATCAGGGATTGGTCCCCGTGACCGAGCGGATACCAGCTCATCAGCCGGATATCATACCGGTCGAGGGTTTTGCGCAGTTCTTTCTGCGTGAAGTACGGGTGGGCCTCCACCTGAATGAACTGAGGAACCACTTCCCACTGCTTTTCCAGTTCCTCGATGTACTTACCCTCAAAGTTGGAGATGCCGATGGCCCTGGCTTTTCCCTCTCTGTACGCCTTTTCCAGCTGCCGGTATCCGGCCAGCCAGTTCCCCGCGGGCTGGTGGATATAGAGGAGGTCCACATAGTCCACGCCCAGACGCTCCAGGGTCTCGTCCACGGCATGCTCATTTTCATACTCGCTCGGCCAGAGCTTCGTGGAAAGGAAGATGTCCTCCCGTTTGGCACCGCTTGCCTTCATGCCCCGTCCAACTGCGCGCTCATTGACATAGGCATTGGCCGTGTCCACCAGCGCGTAGCCCATCTTCAGGGCCTCCCGCACGCTGTTTTCCGCCTCAGCGGGTGAAAGCATAAAGGTGCCGATTCCGATCACCGGACACTGAAGCCCGTTATTCAGAACAAAATATTCCATATGCGTTTTCTCCTCTCAATAGGTTGACGCTTTAGAGCGCGTGACCTTCCTTGTTCCGTTTTCCCTGCGCAGTGTGAAATCTCCCCGAAGCCGCCAGATGTTTTTCCTGCCGCCGTAGACTGCGGCCAGCACACGGCTGCAGCCGGTCATCCTGGCGTGATCGCCCTGGATCTCGACCTCAATGCTGTCATGGTCTGCCGCATAGTAATTGAATGTGCCGTCCAGAAGCCCGCGCAGGAATGCCTCGCAGGGCTGAATGACGCCGGTCATATGTTCAAGGACGTAATCCTCCGTCATCAGATCGCGCAGTCCCTTTGCATCCTTTGCCATCATGCACTGCCAGTACTTCCGGTACATTGCCCGGATCTGTTCTTTTTCGTCCATCTTCATTCCTTCTGTTCTGCCGGGTCCAGGAATCGGATCACTCTGGCCGGAATCCCGCCGACCACAGCATAGTCGGGTACATCCTTTGTCACCACGGCCCCGGCCGCAACGACGGCATACTGTCCGATCGTGACGCCCGGGCAGATGGTCACGTTCATCCCCAGCCATGCGTTCTTTTTGACAAGCACCTTCCCGTACGTGTACCGGGTGTGGCGCTCGTTCATGTCATGGTTGATCGTCGCAATCCGAAGCCCCGGGGCTGACATGACGCCGTCCTCAAACTCAATGCCGCCGGATGCGGAGAGGATCGCGGAATGATTGATGAACACGCCTTTGCCGAACTTCACTCGATTGCCGAAGTCACAGATGAACGGCGTGAGGATCCGGACTCCGTCCAGCTTTCTTCCGAAGAGTTCCTCCAGATATCCGACATAGGCAGGATCATCCGGCATAGCCGCGTTGGCTTTCGCACAGAGCGTTCTTGCGCGCATCATTTCATCCACGGCTTCCCTGAAGTAGGGCTCCCGGTTATCCGTCGGTCCGCCCTGATCCATCAGCTGGTAGACATAGCCTTTTTCGTATTCCATACGCTGTACCTCACAGAAGACCGTTTGCGGACAGCCACCGCTGAACCTGTCCCTTCGAGCCGGAAGCCTGGCTGCCAGTGATGGAAAGACCGCTCTTCACATCCGCGCCGGGGCAGGTGCGCCGGATATCCCGCTCGCTTCCGCCCATGCCGCTTCCCTCATTGGTGCACAGCGGAAGAATCGTTTTTCCGGTGAAGTCATACTGTTCAAGGAAGGTGAATACCGCCATGGGCATGGTCCCCCAGTAGTTGGGATAAGCAAGGATGATGGTGTCATACGCATCAATGGACTCGGGCATGGAGACCAGCTCAGGCCGTGCCTTTGCCTTCAGGTCCTGCTTGGCTTCATCAATGCAGGTCATGTAGACCGGAGAATAGGGATTCTTCATTTCCATCTTAAATGTATCTGCCCCGGTCAGGTCCCGGATGATCTCGCAGACAATTTCCGTATTGCCGACTTTGACATAGCGCATCGCGCCGCCGAAATAGTTTTCATCCGCTCTTGAGAAAAATGCGATCAGTGTCTTTGCCATGACTGTTCCCTCCTGATTTCCTGTTTGCAGCTGCATTGTACCCCACAGCTATTGCAAAGTCCAATTGAAATGTTGTATGATTGATTAAATTATTAAATAGCGAGGGCCATCATGAACACCAAACAGATCGATTACTGTATTGAGCTTGCGCATACCCTGAATTTCAGCCGGGCCGCTGACAACCTGTTTGTCAGCCAGCCGACCTTTTCCTATCAGATCCGGCTTCTGGAAGAAGAAATCGGATTTGCGCTCTTTGAGCGAAGCGGCAAAGGGGCCTCCCTGACGCCGGCCGGCTCACAGTTTGTCGCCTTCCTGGCCGGCATGCGGGAAGACCTCAAGCGCGCCATTGAGCAGGGGCAGAATTTCTCATCAAAATACAAAGACATTATCACCATCAGCCTCATGGTCCGTCAGGCTCTGTTTTTCCTGCCCGAAGCTATGCGCCTCTTTGAGGCTTCCGATCCTGAAACCCAGATCACGCCCGTTTTTCAGTATCAGAACGGCGTCGAATCCTTCCTGAGGAACGAAACGGATATTCTGTTTGCCCTGAAGGAGCAGACGCATCAGATCCCTGGCATCAGCGTCCACGATCTGTTTGAAAGCCGGATCTATCTGATTACGGACCGGCACGACCCGCTCGCCGCGAAAAACCTCATTTCGCCCGAGGATCTCTATGGGAGAACCCTGATGGTCGGCGGCGGCTCACCGCCTGCGCTCAAGGCTGTGCAGCACCGGCTCATCGCCACCGGAAACATCCGCTATTTCAATAGTCCTGACCATGACACCACCCTGACCAATGTCGCCGCCGGCAAAGGCGTCTGCCTCGCTCCCGGTTTTCTGAACGATCACAGCGGCCAGTTTACATGGATTCCGTTTGACTGCGAGGAATCCTTCTCCTGTGTGCTCTGCACCCACAGGACGGACAGCCGCCCTGCCCTCTCCTCCTTCATCTCCATCCTGAAAAAACTGTATCAGGATGTGGTGGCGTTTCCCCTGTAAACAAAAGAAGATCGCTGTCCCTCGGCACAGAAAACGACTGTCTCCCGAACCCCGGAAGACAGCCGTTTTCTTTTCTGTCAGCGCCAAGCAGACTCTGTTTTTATTCTTCAGCTCTCAGTCTGAACATCAATCCAGCGGAAGCGGAAATCAAATGCTCTTTCCTCCGTCAGGTACAGCCGGTCCCGCATCGGCAGAGGCCCGCAGGACGCACTGCCGAGCGGACCCATCACGCCGTCAAAGCATACCTCTGTCAGGTTTTCATCATGCAGGTCATAGGTATGCTGGGCCTCGTCCAGCAGTTCCTGGGTATAGTGATGCACAGAAAAGCTGAATGCATCTCCTGCAATCTCAAGCCCTGTGCCGGCCGCCTGCAGGATTCTCACAAAGGAGGTATCCTGGTGAGAACCGTTTTCCTGCGGGAAAACGTAGGGCTCATGGTTTTCTTCCACCGTCTGGGTGTAGTATCCGATCCGGGCCGCTGTCTTCTTGTCCGAATAGTTTTCCATCGGCCCTCTTCCCAGATACGCAATCCGGTCATAGCGCCTTGGCATGGTCAGACGCATGCCCAGTCTGGGCAGGAAGGGCATATCCTGCTGAAGCGGGATATACCGGATATGCAGGTCCACTTCTCCGTTTCGGTGCACTCTGTAGTCCTGCACCACGCGCACCACCGGTCTCCTTGATTTCGGCGCATACACATTTTCGAGCGTAATGCACGCTGTATTCTCCTCCATCTGCACGCAGCGCCTGACATTGCGGCACAGGAGCCGGTCAATGCCCAGCTTTTTCCAGTCATTGGCCGTCCGCCGGTCGTTATCCGTGACGGCACGCCAGAGATTCACTTTCATGCCGGACTCCAGAAGGTTTTCCGAGATCTGCTTCCATCCGCAAAGCCCCTGATCATCAAACCGGATCTCAAAATCGCTTCCTGCGGCCGTGATCATTCCATCTGTCTCCGAAACCTTCAGCGGTGCGCCGTCGGGCAGATGCACAACCGGCACATCATATCCAAGAGACAGTTTCAACTGCTCCCCGGCCACAACAAACCCTGCCCTCGCCCACAGCGTGTCCTTGGTCAGGGCCCAGTCAATATTCAGGAAACTGCCTTGGGGATAGGTTCCCAGCGGCAGGTCCACGCGGCTGACCTTTCCCGGCGCCGTCCGGGTGGAAAAGGTCCCCTGTTTGATGGTTTTCCCCATCCATTCAACACGCCAGACTGCCTGAAGTTCTGACAGCGCAGTAAACGCATACAGGTTCCGGATGCGCAGCCGCCCGTTTTTCTCATCGGTCAGCTCTGCCCGTACAGGACGCAGAACATGCGCGTACTCAATCATGCCCGTATGCGGCGTCCGGTCCGGGTACATCAGCGCATCGACGCAGAAATGTCCCGAGTGCGGATACTCTCCAAAGTCCCCGCCATAGGCATAATACGGTTTTCCATCGCGCATTTTGACGCATGCATGGTCCACAAATTCCCATACACAGCCGCCGATAAACGCGGGCGTCCTGTAGATTTTCTGCCAATAATCCTCGAGATTTCCCGGGCCCTGGCCCATGGCATGCGCATATTCGCACAGGAAATACGGTTTGGGTGAACCGGACTTCAGGTACGTATCGATGGAATCGAAATCCGTATACATATAGCTGGCGATGTCGGACACTTTCGCATCCCAGAACATCAGATGGCTGTGATAGTGGATCGGCCGGGAGGGATCCAGCGCGCGCATGGCAGCGGCCATGGCTTCATGATTGCATCCATAGCCTGCTTCGTTGCCCAGGGACCACATGATGACGCAGGGATGGTTCCGGTCCCGCATGACCATGCGAATGCCGCGGTCCACAAACTGTTCTTCCCATTCCGGGTCAGCGGCCAGCAGATGATAGTTCCCCAGATGGTTGACGCCGTGACACTCAAGGTCGGTCTCATCCACGACATACAGCCCGTATTCATCGCACAGGGAAAGGAATCGCGGGTCATTGGGATAGTGGCTGGTGCGCACGGTATTGATATTGTGGCGCTTCATGATGCGCACATCCTCGAGCATGACGTCCATGGGCGTATAGTGTCCGAGCGTAGCGTGCGTGTCATGGCGGTTGACGCCCTTCAGTTTTATGGAGACACCATTGACATAGAACTGACGGTTCTTCACTTCGACGGTGACAAACCCGGTGCGGACGCACTCAAGCTGTCCCGGGATTCTGCACAGCAGGGTATAGCGGTCCGGCGTTTCCGCGCTCCACGCCTGAGCCTGCTCGACGGTGATCTGCCATACCGCGCTTTCTCCGATGACAGGAACCGTTTCCGCAGCGCACAGGCTTCCGTCAGGATTCAGGAGCGTGCAGTCAATCCGCTCCAGTCCCTGTGCATCGATCTCGGCGCGCAGGGAACCGTTTCCGGTCTGCGCGTCATACCCTGCCTGAACGCGCACATCCCAGATCGGCTTTTCCGGGAAGGAGAGCAGCATGACATCCCGGAAGATCCCGCTCATGCGCCACATGTCCTGGTCTTCCAGATAGGTGCCGTCACTGTACTGCATCACAAGCACACGCAGCTCATTGCGTCCTTCGTGCAGCCACTGCGTCAGGTCAAACTCGGCAGGCATATGGGATCCTTTGGAAAAGCCGGCCTGAAAACCATTGATGAACACATAGAATGCGCTGTCGACGCCTTCAAAGCGAATGCGGGTGTGTCTTCCTTCAAACGCTTCCGGCAGCTGGAAAAACCTTCTGTACAGGCCCACCTGGTTTTCCTTTGATACATAGGGCGGATCAAAGGGGATGGGATAGGCCGAGTTGGTATACTGCGGGAACCCATAACCCTGCATCTGCCAGCAGCCGGGCACCTGAATCGTGGAAAAATCCATGTCCCCGGCCAGATCCCCGGGAACGCTCTCCACATTTTCAAACCAGCTGAAATCCCAGCGGCCGTTCAGATCCATATAGAACGGAGAAGCTTTGCGCTGGCCGCTGAGGGCCTGATCCGTCTCCGCCCATGGAATCAGCGTGGCACGGTTCGGGAGACGGTTCACATGCAGAACATGAATGTCCTGATATTCCGGAAAACGCATCCGATTCATCCTCTCGTACTTTCTTCAGCTTTCATCGCGTGCCGGGCACGGATGACAGTGTTCGTGGCGTATGCCCGCTGTCTATTTTACGCATTGTGCGGTAATACACAATCATCAGATAGATTTCTGCGCCGACCCACGCAGAGATATCCGCAATGCACAGTCCGAGAAACTGCAGCGGCCGGACGAGGAGGTAGGCGGCAAGAATCCGCATGCCCAGTTCCAGGAAGCCTGACAGCATCGGCGTGGTGGTATCCCCCATTCCCTGCAGCGCATTGCGGTAAATGAAGAGCGGTCCCAGCACCCATTTCATGAAGCCTTGGGTCATCATCATCTGACGCGAATACGGGAGGACCTCCTGCAGTTCCTGCGGCGAAGCAAAGATGGAGGTCAAAGGCGTACTGAACAGGGCCATGGCAATGCCAAGAATCAGGTTCACGCCAAGAGACAGGGGAAGGATGTCTCTGACACCCTTTTTCACGCGGTCAAGACGCGCTGCACCCATATTCTGACCGGAATAGGTCGCCATGGCGATCCCCAGGCAGCTTCCCGGCATCTCGGCGAAATACATGATGCGCGATGCAGCGGTGTATGCTGCGGTATACAGGGATCCCAGTTCATTGACAAGGCGCTGGAGAACAATCGCCCCGATCGCTGTCACACTGGTCTGGAACGCCAGAGGAAGACCCAGCCGGATCAGGCGCAGATCAATCTCCCGGCTGAAGCGCCAGTCCTCTTTCTCAAAGTGGAGAAGCCGGGTACGCCGGACGCCGGCAAAACAGTATATGGCGGCCACCACCTGGGCAATGCCGGTCGCCACACCCGCGCCGATCACGCCCCAGTGCAGCACCAGAACAAACAGGAGATCCAGCAGAAGATTGACCAGCGTTGACACCACCATCGCCCACAGCGGTGTTTTGCTGTCCCCCACCGAACGCAGGAACGAGGCCAGGACATCATAGGTCATCATGACGGGCATAAACAGGAAGGTGATCAGGATATAGTCATATGAATCCTGCCAGATATCCTGTGGCGTACTCATCAGGCGAAGCAGCTGCGGAATCAGCAGAATACTCACAGACATGAAGACCACCGTAATCAGTCCGCCGACGCGGACGGTACCGGCCATCGCCCTGCACAGTCCCCGCTCATTCTTCGCGCCGAAAAACTGAGCATACAGAATGGCAAAGCCGCCTGTCATACCCATCAGGAACCCGATAATGAAATATCCCAGAGCACCTGTGGAACCGATGGCCGCAAGTGCACGGATACTGATTCCCCTGCCCACAATCGCAGAGTCCACCATGCTGTACATCTGCTGGAACAGCGATGATACCAGCATGGGAACGGAAAAACGAATCATCAGACTTCGCGGAGAACCGCTTGTCATATCCATCGTCTGTGCCATGATTTTTCCCCCGGATTCGAAACTGTCTGTGCAGAAGAATGGCGCCCGCCGCCTTTGACGGCAGCGGGCGCCCGGAATTCAGACTGAAAAACGTTCCGGAACAGGATTACTGGGTGCTGTCAAAGTAATCCTTGGCTTCGTTGAACATCAGACTCAGTCCGGATGCATCCATTTCTTTGAGGTAGGCATCCCAGTCACCATCAATGTCCTTCTGTCCGGTGATGAACTGCACCATCCAGTTGTCCTTGAGGTTGGTCAGGTTTGTCTGATATTCGGCCATCATGGGCAGTGAGAACTGAAGCAGGGTGTTGATGCCGTGCTCTTTGTAGCCCAGGCTTCTTGCAAATGCGCTGCCTTCATCGGTGCCCTCACGCGGAGCGGAAGGACCATATTCGGTACGGCCGTAACGGTTAATGGCTTCGAAATCCGGGAACTCGTCAGAGTAGGCCTGCGTGGTGCCCCAGCTGCCGGTTTCCTTGTTCTTCCAGTACCACCAGCCGCCTTCTTCACCGTAGAAGTCCTTGACATACTGCTCGATGATCTCAGGATCGCCCGTGGAGTTGCGTGCGCAGAAGTTCATGATTTCCAGTGCACGGATGAAGCGGTCGGTATCCGCCGTCAGTTCAGGAGAGAAGCAGTAGATCTGAGCCAGCAGGTTCCAGCTCTTCACGCCGCTGTCGCCATAAGGTCCGACCACGGGATCGCCGAAGATGATGTGTTCATCGGGATTGGCATTATAGAATTCGGTCGCCACAGCGCCGCTGTCCACATCGGCCCATTCGCCGTTCTCGTCGATGTACTGATAGTCGCCCTTGGATACCCAGTGATAATAGTTGGCACGCACGGTGGAGCCGATGCGGTGATTCACGAAGGAGTGGGAGATGGCCCAGTAACCGCCGCTGTTTTCACCGGTGATGAATTCGGGATCGATCAGGCCTTCGTCATACCATGCCTTCAGCACTTTCAGGGCTTCCTTATAGCGCTGAGAGGTTGCAGCGTACACGAATTCCTCGGTGCCGTCATGATCGTCATCCAGATACTGGAAAGCAGAATGGTCGGTACGGCCGTCTGCAGCGCCGGGGTTCACGCCAAAGGCGCCAAACACATTGCGCATGCCGTCGGAGCTGATGCCGTAGGTGTTCTGCACGCCGTCGCCGTCGGGATCTTCATAGGTGAATTTGTAAAGGAGGTCATGCAGTTCGTCGAGGGTCTCAGGGGTCTTTTCGACGCCGACCTTCTTCATCCAGGTCTCGTTGTACACAACCGGGAGATGGAAGAGGTTGCCGGTGGACAGGGTGGGAAGACCATACTGTACGCCATCCACAGAACCATAGGAGAGGAACAGACCATCCTGATAGTCCATCATGCCGTTGTAATAGATCGGGAAGTATTCCTTCACCAGTTCCATGTCGAAGGAGCCGATGGCTTCCTGATCAACATAGGTATTGAACTGGGAGGGATCCTTCAGACGGATGACGTCAGGCGTGTTGTCCGCAATGATGTAGGTGTTCAGCACTTCGAGGAAGTTGCCGTCTTCGATGTTGGGCACCTCAATATCCACATTGAAGGTGTCTTCGATCAGTTTGATCGTGTAGGCATCTTCAGCCGTGGGGGTAACAAAGTACTGGGTCCACAGGTAGTGATACTTCGGGAGCTGGCTGTAATCCTTCTCCACATAAGGGCTCTTCACAGCAAAAGCGGAAGTAGCGCTCAGGGCCAGGGCCAGCACCAGAACCAATGCCAGAACCTTTTTCATATAAGGGCCTCCTTAAAAATTATATTTCCAGCAGAAATGGCCTTCTGCTGTGAATCAGATGGAATGTGTGCGCAGGTCAGCCCTTCAGGGAACCGACCATGACACCCTTGACAAAGTATTTCTGAATGAACGGATAGACAATCAGAATCGGAAGTGTCGTCACCATCGTGACGGCTGCCTTGATGGTTTCAGGCGTCATGGTGACCTGCACTTCTTCACCATACAGGTTGACCAGGGAGTTGCTGCCTTCCAGAACAATGCGGCGGAGCGTCACCTGCAGCACCTGCTTTTCGGGCGTCGTGATGTAGATCATCGCGTCGAACCAGGCATTCCAGTGTCCGACCGCATCCCACAGACCGACGGTCGCGAGGATCGGCATGGAGAGAGGAACGAAAATCCTGTACAGGATGGTCAGGTCGTTTGCACCGTCAATATGTGCCGATTCCTCCAGACTGTCCGGGATGGACATCAGGAAGTTGCGCATGATCGTGATGTTGTAGGCGGAAATGCATCCGGGCAGGATCAGGGACCAGATGCTGTTCATCATGCCAAGATCCTTGATCAGCAGGAAGTTCGGCACCATGCCGCCTGAGAAGAACATCGTAAAGACCAGAATCAGGGTCCAGAAATTGCGGTTGGGCAGATACCGCTTGGACAGTGCATAGGCAAAGTGATAGCTGAGCAGCAGGGCAACAGCGGTGCCGAGCACGGTACGGATAATGGACCACATAAAGCCCAGATAGACAAACTTGGAGGAGAGAACATTCTTATAGCTGTCCAGGGAGAAATACTGGGGAAGGAACCAGATCTGACTCATGGCCTGTTTGCTGGAGTCTGCAATGGAGGTGGCAAACAGATACCAGAACGGATAAATGAACGTAAAGCAGATCAGTCCGAGGAAAATCACATTAAAGGTGTCGAAAATCTTTTCCCCGAGTGTCCGTTTAATAATGTTGTTTTTCTTTCTTTCCGGCATTCTGGGTTTGACTGAAGCCTTATTGATTTCCATTTTCTCTCCCCCTTTCTTACCAGATTCCGTAATCGTTGACCTTCTTGGACACGGTGTTTGTCAGCATGACCATGGCAAAGGAGATCACATTCAGGAACAGACTGATCGCGGTCGATTCCGAATACTTCATGTTTTTCAGACCGATTTCATAGGTGTAGACGCCCAGCACATTGGCGACTTTATAGACAGCCGCGTTGGACATATTGAACACCTGGTCGAAGTTGTCGCTGACAATGGAGCCTGCACGAAGAATCAGCATGATCGTCACGGTCGGTGCAATGGAGGGAAGTGTGATGTACCAGATTCTCTGGAAGCGGGATGCGCCGTCGATCAGCGCGGCCTCATACATTTCCTGGTCCACGCCGGAAAGCGCAGCCAGGTATACGATGGAGCCCCATCCAATGCTCTTCCACACATTGGTCACCACCAGCACCCAGCGGAACGTGCTCACTTCACCCATAAAATAGTATGGCTGTGCGCCGACCAGCCTGTACAGTGCCGCGACAGGACCGGTTGAAGGAGAAAGAAGGGTAATGAAGAGGCCGGAAAGCGTGATCCAGCTGACAAAGTGCGGCAGGTAGGAAATCGTCTGCAGTGTTTTCTTGTACCGTTCATGACGGATTTCATTGAGCAGCAGTGCAAGAATAACCGGCATCGGAAAACCAATGACCAGGTTCATCACACCGAGGATCAGCGTATTCTGGAATGCCTGCCAGAAAATCGGCATGCCGAACACTTTCCTGAACACATCCAGCCCCACCCAGGGGCTTCCCCAGATTCCTGCTTTCAGGCGGAAATTCTTAAAGGCGATCTGTATGCCGTAGATCGGGACATACTTGAAGATGATGAGCATGATCACACTGGGGATCATGATCATGAACAGTCCGCGGTATTTCCAGTACTGTTTCAGCGTGTACTGGAAACCGCTTTTTTTCTTCCCGATGGCCGGCTGTGCTTCCTTGCTCTTCACCGACGAAACCTCCTTTTAGGTGTTTTGACTTGCGCTGAGTAAATCAGGATCAAAGCATGAACGGGTTCCGATATGCAGTTTTCTGCACACCGGCGTGTAAGCTGTCATATACACCGTAAAGTGTTCCGGACCCTCCGGATAGGCACCGTCACTCCGTCCGAGAGCCGAATGCTCTGCGAAACCGTCCGATACCACCATCCGTTCCCCCGAGGAGGATGTCACCTCCAGCGGGCCATGGGCCAGAATCATGGACTGCCCCGCTTTACCCTCCATCAGGAAGTTTTCATTGCGCAGCTGGCAGCCACCGGGGAATCCCAGTTCCACGCGAAGCGGGAGCCAGTCCACACCTTCTGTGCGGATCAGGATATCAATGCCGTCCTCTGCCATCTCCACATCGACCATGGTGTCCAGTCCCACACCCTGGAACCGTTTCCGCGTATGGGGATTATCCATGGCCCACCAGTCGGATGTCTCCGGCTTTTCCGGGTAGAACGGAAGGTAGTACCAGCTGTCCTGGTGAAAGGACAGGCGGTATCCCTTTTCCGTCTTTTCAATTCGGTCCGCCACAAAATTGCGCTTGTCGCACAGGTTCTCATAGATCACCATGTACATGGTCATGGACCCATTCTGGAAATAGAGGAAATTGGCTTTGCCGTCCATAAGCGTGCAGGACTGGCGGCCTTTGCGCATGCGGACAATCCGGGACCCTTTGAAATGGTAGTCATACTGCGTCACTGCGCTCAGGTCGGGCTGAACATCCGTGCCAAAGTCATCCAGATCGTCATAGAGAAGAAGCCATTCCACGCCCCTGGGCTGCTGTCCGTGGCGGGAAGCTGTTTCATAGCAGTACTCTCCGTAGGCGGCAAGGTCTTTCTTTCCGAGGAAATAACCGACCAGCTTGAAGAGCATATAATAGGTATTCAGATACACCTTGCGTCCGTAATCCTGACGCGTTGAATTATTGGTAAAGACAGAATCATCGGGATCGATATATTTCAGCATCATCCGAAGATTGGCCTCAGCCGCCTCCAGAAAGTGCCTGTCTCCGGTTGCCATATACAGACGGATCATCTGATCGTCATTGACCTGGTTGTAATTGCCGGCACTGCGCTCGGCAAATTCTCCGTCCTCATTGATATCCAGACCTTCGTTCAGATACTCGTCTGCTCTCCGGGAGAATTCCTCCCGCCCGGTGATCTTTGCCGCATGCTTCAGAAATGCACAGATGGCCCAGCGATGGTTGGGGGTATGGAAACCACCGGCCGCAACCCCTTCTGCACAGCTCTCAATCAGACGGCGGAGCGGGGCGTGAAGCCATGCTGTTTCCGGTTCGGCATGTTTTTCCATCAGCCACCATCCGTTGAGAAGCGCATTCATGGTAAACGCCGTATCCGGCGGAGATGCAAAATTGCATCCGGCAAGATCCAGACAGCCGTCAGGCCGCTGATACTTTTCCAGAAATGACAGGACAGCTTCTATGCTTCTGCGGACAGACTCATCCAGATGGAACCGGCTTTCCGGCGACACATACGAAACCAGCAGATGGGCCAGACCAAAACCAGAGCTGCGGGTATCGACATAAAACCCGCGCATCTGGATTGCACCGCGGCGCGAATGATGATCTTCCATCAACTGTCTGGAAAGGATGCCCTCTGTCATTTGGTCATGCGTTCTCATCATTTCTGCTAGATGTTTCACAAAATCACATCATTTCTGTTGTATTTGGTTGTCTGGTTTCCTTTCAGAACAAAGCTATCATATCAAAGAATATATGTCAATGGATTTTCGTAAATAAATTTTTAAAGCTGTCATTTTATGTGTCTGTTTTGAGTAAGTTAAGCAGCGGTTTTTCGTCTGTTTTTGGCAGTACAGGCTTGCAATTTCCTGATCATGATCGTTTTCTGGCCTCTTTTTTATCATTGTTTCTCCATATGCAATCAACAGTTGCTCTTCATTTCATCATCAGCATTGACATTTACTTTTTTAATGTGCTAATATCTGGTGAATATTTCTTTATTTCATACAAGCTGTATTGAAAGGAAGTCGACAGGCGACATGAGCGATCGTACAGACGAAAATCGAAAGAAAATCATTTCACCCTATGCTTCCTTTCTTCTGTTTAATTTCGTTTTTTTCATGCTGGATACAACAGCCAGCTATTTTCAGATTTATCTGAGCGACATTGGTCTCACCAAAACCATGATCGGCACGGTCACCGGGACAGCCAGTCTTGTTGCCCTTGTCTTTCAGCCGATCTTTGGCGCAGCTGCCGATGCCTCCAAATCAAAAACACATATTCTACAGCTGCTCCTGCTCATCACAGGTGTCCTCTATCCTGTCCTGCTCCTGAACAACAGCATGTTCTATATCCTGATTGTTTACACGGTTTTCGTCGTCTTCCGCCGGTTTCAGCCTTCTCTGAACACGGCGATGTCCGTGGAATACTCCGAGATTTCCGGAAAGCCCTACGGTCCCATCCGGATGATGGGAGCGGTCGGATATGCGCTGATGATGATGCTCATCAGCCGCATCGCCGGCAGTGAAAACGGGATTCCCAAAACGTTTTACATGTTCAGCATCATTGCTGCCCTGAACGTTCTGATTCTGTTCTTCGTCCCCAGAATGGAAGGGCACAACACAAAGGCTTCCGGCAATAAGGTGTCGCCCGTCGCGCTGATCCGGTGCAGACCCGTGATGACGCTCATTCTGTTCCAGATTCTGCTGAGCATCTCCAACGGTTTTGGAAACAGCTATTTTTCGCTCTACTTTACCCAGGATATCGGGGGATCCAATACCCTGTACGGAACCATGCTGTCTGTCAGCGCATTCATTGAGATCCCCTTCCTGTTTCTGGCAGACCGCCTGATTCGGAAACTCGGAACGCGCCGCATGCTGATGGTCCTGGGAATGATTACAGCCTGCCGCTGGTTTGTCTGCTTTATTGCAAGAGATACCACAACGCTCTTTATCGTCCGCTGTTTCAATTTCATCGGCATTCTCGAAGGCGTCACCTACAGCCTGTCGCTGAGCAAACTGGTTGCGCCGCGCTTCAAGACCTCCGTGCAGACCCTGTCGGCCACCATTCAGAATGTCGCCAGTATTCTTCTGTCCTCCTATCTCGGCGGTTTTCTTGCCGATCTCGTCGGCATCCGGCCGCTGTATCTTGTCTCCGGTATTCTGGTCTCCGTCATCGTATTCGTATTCTGCGGTTTCATTCTCAAATTTGATGACAGCACCCCTGCTTTTGATGGATAAGAAGATGATTTCCCCGTCTGTCTCCGCTGCATGCTTCAGGCCCGGAAAGGAAGGGAAAGACCATGCGCACCTTTGACTTTCATCAGCTTTCCCATGAGGCTCAGGTCCTTGTGCGTCAGACCGTCGATCATCTGTCCCCGTGTTATGATGCGCAGCGCCATCTCGTCTACCGCCTCCGAAACGGAAAACGGATTCATGAGAACCGGGCGTCTCTCTATTACGCACTCGCGATTCTGATGACCGGGCAGAAAGACGCCCGGACCACGGCAGAAGCGCTGTGCGACGCCGTCATGGACCTGCAGATCGATGCCCCCACAGAGATTTTTCACGGTGCCTATCTGCACCCCGGCCAGAAGATGCCAAGAGCAGGCGTTCTGGATTACCAGCGCCTGGGGACCTATGGGCGGTACTTCCTGGACTGCTTCTATGAACGTCTCTCCGATACATTCCGCCTGAACCTCGAAAGCGATCCGGAACTGGCTCCTTACCGTGAACAGATTGACCGGCTGCTCATCCAGTCCGCGCTTGATGTTCATCCCATGGTGTATGCAACCTACGAACCCTGCAGCCGGGAATTCCTGCCCATGTGCTTTGCCATGCTGCTGGAGCACTTCGAGGGCGAGCTCTCTCCCCGGCTGGTCCGGCGGATCGAGCACAGCGCCGCTCTCGCCGTGGAGGGCGCGATCATCCGCAGCCGAACCGACTTTTCCCCCATGAATACCAATATTCAGTGCATGCACGTGTTCGTCACCGACTATTTCGGGAAGCGCCTCAGGCATCCTGAGTACTGCCGCTATGCGCTTGAATATGCGCAGAAAATGGCCGCGGACTACCGGATGCATCACGCGGCCGCGGAATACAATTCCCCCACCTACTGCGGTGTGGACCTGGCTACGCTCGGCTTCTGGCGCCGCTACGGCTCCTGCCATGAGCTGCAGAAGATCGGCGCTGAACTGGAAAAGGGCATCTGGCAGGATATGATGGCCTTCTATAATCCGGCGATGCGGAACTTCTGCGGGCCCTATTCACGGGCCTATGAGATGGACATGGCCCTTCACACACATTTTCATGCCCTGTTCTATCTCGCGCTCGGAGAGGCGCGGTTTCCTGACCACCCGTATTCCAATGAGAGCGACAGCAATCCGCTGCTGGTCCTGGGCAGCATTTGTATGCCGGAGGCTGCGAAGAAAGCTGTCTTTGAGCCGAAAGAGGATGTCATCGTCCGAAGGCAGTTCCGGGAACTGTCTGAACGCGGAGACCCTGAGCACAACAATGCGCTGTGCACCGCGACCGCCTGGATTTCTCCCCGCCTGATGCTCGGAGCCCTTTCCGGCAGTGAGAATCCCAGCTATCAGCTGCATCCTCTGGTTGCATTCTGGCAGCACGGTCAGCATCTGGGCACGATCAAGCTGCTGCGCTGTCTGCCCAACGGCCGCATGATCCATCAGCATACCATCCTCTTCAACGGTTACGCGGAGAAGAATCATGTTGTCATGGACGTGAACGTCAACGTCCTTCGCGATATGCATGTGTTTTTTGAAATCGAGTGCGATGATCTTGCGCAGGCCGTCATCACCGATACGGCCTGGGATCTTCCCGGACTGCATATTACGCTCCAGTCCTCTGCCCCTGAAATGCATCTCAAGCCTGTCAATGACCGCACGCTCCGGGTTGTCTATCCGGCCCGCGTGCGGTCCCCTGAAACCATGACCATGCATTTTGACCTGCAGTTCTCTCTATCTGATCCATGACACGTGAAAAGGAGGCAGCATCTATGCCAAGCAAACTGTATGAACAGCTGAGCCATGAGGGCAAAGTTCTGGTGGATCAGGCGATGGAACGTCTGGATCCATGGTATGATCCGGAGCGCGGCCTGGTCGGCATGCAGCACCGCACGCGCCGGTTTTACGGTGCACGTCCTTCCCTGTACTATGCGCTGGGCCTGATGCTGCTGGACGCGCCGGACTGTGTCGAAAAGACAGAGAAAATCATTCATGCCGTCATTGATATGCAGATCGATGCCCCCACCGAAATATTCCACGGGGTCTATCGACACGACGGAGCCCCGATGCCCTCTTCCGGTGTTCTGGATTACAGACGCCTCGGTCTGTACGGACGCTATTACGCCGACTGTTTCTATGAACGGCTGGCCGATGCGTTCCGCCTGAACCTGAAACACACCCCGGAACTGGCTGATCAGGCCGGAAAAATCGAAGAAATCCTGCGGAAGTCTCTCTTCGAAAGCACGCCGGTCGTATGGTCGACCTATGAACCCAACAGCCGTGAATTTGTTCTCATGTGTTTTGCCATGCTGCTGGAGCATTTCTCGGACCGCCTCTCTTCGGCATGTGTTCTGAGTATGGAGCAGAGTGCCCGAAAAGCCCTCGTCGGCGCCGTTGAGCGCAGCAGCACCAACTTTTCTCCCCTGAACACGAATATCCAGTGCATGCATGTCTTTGAGCTGGATTATTTCGGCACCCGGCTGAAGATCCCGCAGTACCGCGAGTATGCCCTGAAGTATGCCAACGAGATGCTGACACGCTACCGCAAACATCACGCTGCTGCAGAATTCAACTCCCCCACCTACTGCAGCGTGGATCTTGCCACCCTTGGCTTCTGGCGGCGTTACGGTTCGCGCGACGAGCTGCGCCAGCTCGGTGCAGAGCTGGAAGCGGGCATCTGGCGTGACATGATGGAGTTCTACAATCCCGGGCTGCGCAATTTCTGCGGCCCTTATTCCCGTGCCTACGAACTGGACCACAGGATCCATACCAGCTTCAATGCCATGCTGTACTGGGCCCTGGGCGAAGAACGGTATCCCTGGCATGACTGGAGCTTTGAAAGCACGTCAAATCCCCTGATGGTTCTTGGCAGTATCTGCATTCCCGAGGATGCGCAGGAAGCCGTGTTCGCACCGAAGGAAGATGTCGATGTATTCCATCAGTTTCGTGAGCTCTCCGAGCGCGGCGATCCGGACCACAATGACGCGCTGTGCACAGCAACCGGCTGGATCAGCCCGCGGCTGATGATCGGCGCACTCGCCGGAAGTGAAAACCCCAGCCATCAGCTGCATCCCCTGGTCATTTTCTGGCGCTGCGGGGAAGAGATCGGCACCGTCAAACTGCTGCGCTGCTGGCCCAACGGGGGCATGCATCATATGCACACCGTCTATTTCAACGGTGTCTCCAGAAAAAAACACATCGATATGAACATCCATACCGATGTGAACCGCGACGTCAAATATTTCTATGAAATCGAATGCCCTGGCGCCGCCTCTTCCGTGATCACCCCGGATGCATGGCAGCTTCCCGGTCTGACCCTGCACATTGCGGCCAAGGCGCCTGTGCCTACTGTCGAAATCATCAGTGATCGTGTCATCCGTGTCTGCTATCTTGCCGAAGTGGAAAAGCCCGAAACCATGCGGATGCATTTCAGCATGGACGCAGAGCTGCAGGACTGAACCTGACCCGTGCATTCCCCCTGCGGTTCCGTGCTCTCCTGCTCTGATGTCAGGAGGGCCCTTTCCGCCCCATCCCCTGCCTGATTTGATGATTGCATGTCTGTCTGCACTATGCTATGATTCATATCATCGAGCGCATAATTGTATACAGAAAGCAGGCCGGCAGCACCCGGTCGTCCATCGTTTGCTTACAGCCTGAATCAGTTCATGAAAAGGAGAGAACCACGATGAGCACCAACGAAAACCTGATGCAGATGTACTATGCCATGCAGCCCGACGCTCTGCGCCGGACCGCTGATGAGGGCGAAACGCTCCTGGAGGGCATCCGCAAATCCCTCAAAGGACTGCAGATCCAAAAAGTCTTCCTTCTGGGCATCGGCAGTTCCTTCCACAGTGCCCGTCTCGCTGAGCATGCCTTCCGTGAATTGTCTGGCCTTCCGGTGGAAAGCGTCACCCCCGAGACGGCTGATGTGCGCATAAAGGAAATGAACCAACAGACACTCGTCATTGCCATCTCCCAGAGCGGCACAAGCTCCAACACGCTGTCCGCTGTGAAAAGGATCAAATCGCAGCAGGCTTCTCCCGTCTTTACCGTGACCCAGGGACTTTCCTCCCCCATTGCCGCTGAATCGGATGCCATCATTCCGCTGTGCATTCCGGATGAAAAGGCCGGTCCGAAGACCATGGGCGTAATCGCAACCGTCTGCAGTCTCCTGCTCATCGCTGCCGCCATCCGCGGAGACACGGATGCCTGCACCGCCCTCCTCAGCGATTTCCGCGCCGAGGCGGACGCCATGGAGGCCAATGTTCCCGCAGCTCGCGACTGGGCTCTGTCCCTGAAGGATACGCTCGCCGCAGAAAGCGCATGGATGGTGGTCGGTCAGCGTGCCGCCTTTGCCCCGGCCGGAGAATGTGCGCTGAAACTCATTGAAACCGTTCGCCGCATTGTCACCTGCATGGAGCTGGAGGAAGCAGTCCATGGACCTGCCGCCTCGTTCATTGCCCATCCGGCCCTGATGGTCCTCCATCTGCCCTGGGATGATGCAGTCCGCCCCGAAGCGCTCTGCGGCCTGTGCGAAGTGCGCGGCGGACATGCCTACAGAATCGGACTGGACAAGAACGCACCCAGCGCACAGGGAAAGAGCATCACCCTTCAGTACGCCTGCCCGCGTCTGGCCATTCTGGAACTTCTGCTGCCTGCGCAGGCTGTCAGTGCCTGGATCGCGCCGCTGATGGGCATTGACCTGGACAAGCATGACAGCGACTCCTTCTCCCGCATCCTCGCAGGCCATCTCGACGAATAAGGAACAGGAGGGTTGCGCTATGCTGTTTCTGGGCTGTGACAGCGGTTCCACCAAAATCGCATTCTCTGTTGCCGATGACAGCGGCCGCGTCCTGGTCAAAACGGAATTCCCGGCGATCACCCTTTTCCGGGGCGGCGGACCGACCTATGCTGCGGATATGCAGCGCGATGTGCGCAGTGTTCTTTCGCGCGCCGGAATTGAACCCGGCCAGCTGACCTTCGCAGCGTTCGGTCTGACCGGATATGGTGAAAGCGTCACTTCCGTGGAGCAGATGCGGTCAGCCGTTGAAGGCGCGCTTCCCGGTGTCCCCTGCATTCTGGCCAATGACTCTGTGGCCGGCTGGAGCGGTGCGCTGAAAGCATCGCCCGGCATTCATGTCGTCAGCGGCACAGGCTCTGTGGCCTATGGTGAGGACGGCCGCGGCGGTGCTGAGCGCGCAGGCGGCTGGTCCCTTGACTATGGGGATGAGGGCTCCTGTTTCTGGATTGCTGTCCAGGGCTTTAATGCCTTCTTCCGCCAGGCAGACGGGCGAATGCCCCGAACACTCCTGTATGACTACATTATGGATCTGTTCCATCTCAGCGATCCGCTGTTTTTCCCCGGCACACTGGAGGAATGGACGCACGAAGGCAGTGCCGATCAGGTCGCGGCGTTTCAGCGCCATGTGCTCAAGCTGGCCCAGCTCGGCGATCCTGTGGCACAGTCCATCTATGACCGTGCCGCACAGCAGCTTTCCCTTCTGGTCTCTGCCCTGAAGAGCAGACTGCATTTTGATGAAGACCGTCCGGTGCGTGTCTCCTGGTCCGGGGGACTGTTCAGGACCGGCGAATGGATCCTTACCCCTTTTAGAAAATATATTGAGGCTCTGGGCTGTGAGCCCACACCCCCGGCTTACGGCCCGCTGGCCGGCGCGATCGGCTATGCGGCAAGATCGTCGCTTTCCCCCGACCGGGTCAGTGCGATCATGGCCGCTGTGGACAGCGCCCCCTCTTCCGAGCCATAATCTGTTTCCCGCAGCAAGACAAAAAGCAGCCATTGGGGCACCCTCCGTAAGGAAGGTGCCCCAAGGCGGCTCTTGTATCTGAATTGAATATGATTTGATGTGATATCGGCGTGGCCTTATGGCTACGCCGGTATTTCTTTGCCCTGCGCCTGCTTGCCAAGGCGCTTTTGGAACGCTTCTTCCATTTCCTCGGGGCTGAGCTCCCGGAGAATGCCGACGCCGCTGTAGTCGATGTCCACCACCTGGTATCGCTTCCCGTCAAGGTACTTCGGGGCATATACCACGATCCTGTCAATGAATTCGTGGATCAGTTCCGGCGTCAGCTCTTTGATCTCGGTGAGTTGCTTCACCTTGTCGATGAACCGCTGCAGATTCTCCGTCTTGTCCGTCTCGGTCTCCAGATAGGTCTGCATTTCGGGGAGTGCGGCTTTCAGCTTCTGCTGCTCCTCCTCGTAGGCCATGGACAACGTGGCGTAGCGGTCATCAGAGAGCTTACCCTTGGCGTTGTCCTCGTAGAGCTTTTGGATCAGCGCGTCGATCTCGGCGATACGCCGCTAGGCCTTGTTCAGCTCCCGGCGCTTTTCGGCAAGCTCCTTCTTCTTGTCCTCGCTGTAGCATTCCATCTGCTTCCGTGCAAATTCTTTCTCGAAGATCTGCACGTTCTTGAGCACTCGCTGCATACTCTCCAGCACCAAATCGAAAACAACCTGTTCCCGGATATAATGCGTCGGAATTCTTTTCTAAAGGGGAATGCAGGCCGGCGTTCTGGATCATATGTTTGACCTCCACAAATACTGATTTGTCTCACAGTTTCAACACAGCGGGCATTTCGCCGTCGTCCTCATCATAAGCTTCGGGAACCTCTTCAAAGCCAAATCCCGCATACATCCTGCGAGCGACTTCATTCTCATTCGCATAGCACAGCCAGGCATATTTTGCCTTTCGGCATGGGCCGGAGCGGATGAAATCGAGTATGAGTTCCAGCGCTTGCTTGCCGTAGCCTTTTCTCTGATAGCGTTTGTCTATCATAAAACGCCAAATAAAGTAGCTGTCCCTTGTAAACCAGTATTTTTCATTCAGGTCATCTTCCGGATCAAGTGGGATATCATATCCGATCATCACGAACCCAATCGGCTTTTCTCCCAAATAGATCCCAAAAGTGAAAACATGAAAGCCTGCTTCTCGGATTACGCCTGCCAGGGCAAGATTGCTGACATTGTCAGGCAGATAATTCTTCTGTTCTTTCGTCAAACGAAGATCTTCTACGTCGTGCCAGTTGAGATAAGTGATCTTTTCCAAATGCAATTGATTCATATCTTTCATGCTTCCATTCATTTGCGATTTGTCTGTTTCTTTGTTATCCATGTCACGCACTCCACATGCCTTGGGACAACAGCGTGAATAAAATGACTGCTGCTTTGCTTCAGATATTCTTGTAGAGCTCGTAGCAATCGTGGCCTTTCGGCACGTCCTTGAGTTCGCCTCTGAGCAAATAGCCGTTCTTTTTGAAGAAGTCGACGTTCCAGTCGCCCGCGCTTGTCAGGACGATGTGCGCACCGTTTTCCCTTGTGAAGTCCTCGGCCGCCTTCAAGAGCGCCGTGCCCAGGCCCTGACGTCGGACCGCTTCCTCCACAAAGACTGCGTCCACAAAGCCGTAAGCGCCCTTGTTCACTTCCGCGATCACGCCCGCCGCAAAGCTGCCGTCCTTGTCCGCAAGCTTCTTATAAAACCCGACGTTCTCGTATTTCGGCTCGTAGGCATCCATGTAAGCGCGAATCCCGTTTTCGATCACCTCCGCGTCGTCCTCGCTGCCGAGCGAAACCCGGAAGCGTGCGCCGCTGTTGTCTGACGGCACGTAGTCCGGCGTTTCCCGGTCCAGGTATTTGACCAGGGAATAGCTGAGATAGCCGTTTGCGTGCTTCAACGTCGTAAAAACCGTGTAGCCGTGCTTTTCATAGAACGGTCTGGCCATGTAACTGGCGGTTCCGAGCGTCACGACGCGACAGTTCTTCTCCCTTGCGATCCGCTCGACTTCGCGGACGATCATGGAGCCGATCCCGTGATGCCGATAGCGTTCAGCCACCCAAAGGGTGTCGAGAAACATTCTCGACCAGTGGTATTCGTATGCTTCCGCAATACATCCGCCGATGATCTCGCCGTTTTCGTTCTCGACCTTGAGGACGAATTCTTCTTCGTCAGCGTCCACCTCGCGCGGCACGATTTCATTGATCTTCCCGCCGATAGATGCGGCTTCTTCTTTTGTCAGATCCTCGATTTTGTATTCCATTTTTTCGTTTCCTATTCCGGCGGCGGGGATCGCTCCCCGCCGCCCTGTTTCAGTATTCTTACAGCTTTTTGCAGGTGAAATCGTCGTACATCAGACAGCCGTCGCCGAATTTCACTTTGAGCATGCCGCCCTTGCGGCCGAACTCGTTTTCGCCCAGGGGATAGAGGCGGAAGGTAAGCTCGTCACCCTCGTCGTCGATCGCGTTCGCGTAAAGCTCGCCATCTTTCATAAAGACCTCGTCGACAATGAAATCGGCGTCCGCGGGGTGCTCGTATTTGCCGCAGAAGCTCTCCCACTTCGACTTGTCGACACTTTTGAGTGCAATATCCTCAATCGACACGATGGGCTCCG
>R21__coassemble_124_pt1 | contig 63655 bp, 47 predicted proteins | sample R21__metabat2_high_PE_034 | metagenome-assembled genome bin R21 | reverse complement strand
CACCAACCCGCGTCTCATCCGCACTGGTGACTACCTGTACATCAAAAAGTAAGAATCAACGGATGAAAGCGAAATGCTTTCAATAAAATGAAGAAATGCTCAAAGAGCAGGAGGATAAGACAATGACTGAAAATATGATGGATATCGGCGATATCGAATTTGGCGCAGAACTGACCCTTGACGAAATGAACGAAATCTCCGGCGGCGCTTTCAAGAAGCCTGCTGCAAAGACCGGCTACACCATCTACCAGATCCAGGCTCATGACACCCTGATCCGTATTGCCAACAAGTTTGGCATCAAGAGCTACAAGGAAATCCTCAAGTGGAACCCCAAGATCACCAACCCGCGTCTCATCCGCACTGGTGACTACCTGTACATCAAAAAGTAAGCAACAACACGCCGCGGCATGAACTGCTGCGGCGTTTTTCTTTACCAGCCGTTCTTAAGTCATCGCGGCGCGTGGGACCTCCGCATTCTCTAATGTTGCATTTACTTTGGCAAAAATAATTATTTCGTTATCCTCGATTTTTTCACTGCCACCTACGCCTTTGGCTGCGTATCATATACTGGAAGCTGACAGAGCCGCCTGAAAAAAGCGGCAGAACCGCAAAGAGTTCCCTTTCAGATCCAATCACCCCAACATTTCCACGAGAGAACGGCGCATCGCGCCTTCACCTTCACCTCTGTCTTTTTATTCCAAGAGGCAGCTGCGATCCGCAGGGTGCCCCACTGGACCCGTTCCCGGAAGGCTCGGCCGCTGCGCTCCTTCTCCTTCGGGAACAAACCATCCCGGGAGGGACTGCGCAGCACACACACATCACAACTGACATCAAACAAATAAAACTTGAAGATATTATAGGAGATCATTTATATGCTGAAGAAGATTGTTTCCCTGCTGCTGGCCCTTTGCCTTGCCGCTGTTGCCTTTGTCCCCGCTTTTGCTGAAAACGCTGCTCCCGAGAAGAAAGTCGTTACCTGGAATCAGGAACGTCAGGATGCTTTTGTCAAGGCCGGTTACAGCGGAAAGTTCATGCTTTACACCTCCGCTAACCTGATCCTGCTCATCCCCACCGACTTCACCAAACTGCCCGTTGACGAAGCCAGCCTTGCCGGCGGAAACCTCGACAACTTCCAGAAGGAAGATGGCTCCAGGATTTCCATCGTGCAGAAGCGCCCCTCTGATGAGATCACTTTCCATTCCATGGATGAAGTTGAAGCTTTCATGCGCCAGGCTGATCCCACCGGTTCCTTCCAGCATGTTGTTGCCAATGGGCTTGATGTTCTGATCTATGCAGCCCCTGCCCAGGATATCCTGATCATCATGACCCTGCTTGATAACGGTGAACTGTTCCAGGTCATCTGCTCCAATATCCACACTCATCAGGAACTCTACGCATTTATCGCCTCTTCGATCCAGGTTCCTGCTGAGTAATCCCAACTCCGACACTATACATTGTAAACCCGGCGAGACTTTCGCCGGGTTTTTTATGTATCCCCTCAGATGACTGGTCCGCTAGTCTTCATAGCTGATCCTTCATCACACCGCTCGGCAGATGGCCTGCGGGTCTGCCTCAGACTCAGCTGCCAGGCGTGCCTGGTCATCGGGGCGTCTGGACAAAAACACTCAACGCAGTAAAAGCGGGTTTCCGCACCCCCCATGCCCCCCTTTGTTGCATTTACTTTGGCAACTAACAGAAAAGAGAAAAAAGAGAAAAAAGAGAAAATAACGCTGCCATCTATGCCGGACCAGCGTATCAATTATTGGAAGCGAGATGCTTCCTACGAAAATGAAGAAAGACGCCGCACTGCGGCAGGAGGATATAAACAATGATTGAACTCAATCTGGAATCCATGAATGAAGTATTTGGCGGAGCGTTTAAAAAGCCCCGTGCAAAAGCCGGATACATCATCTATCAGATCACCGCTACCGATACGCTGATCCGCATCGCCAATAAGTTTGGCATTTCCAACTACAAGAAGATTCTCAAGTGGAACCCCAAGATCCACAACCCGCGTCTCATCCGTACCGGTGACTACCTGTACATCAAAAAGTAAGAAAAACCTCGACATCTCAAAGAGATGTGCGTATCAAATAAAGGAAGCCCGATGCTTCCTGCAAAAATGAAGAAAGACGCCGCACCGCGGCAGGAGGATATGAAAAATGACTGAACTTATGAATAACAGCTTTGAACTGAATACCGAAGAAATGATCGCTGTGGCAGGCGGCAAGTTTGTACGGCCTGCAGAAAAGGAAGGCTTCCGGATCTATCAGATCAGATCCAATGACACACTGATCCGCATCGCCAACAGATTCCATCTGAAGACCTACAGGGAAATCCTTGAGTGGAACCCGCAGATCACCAACCCGCGCATCATCATTCCCGGTGACTACCTCTACATTAAGAAGTTCCACTAATCCTTAAGGACATTGAATAGACAGGAGATTATGAATATGACTGAACTTATGATCGAAGAACTCACCGCAGCCGGCGGGAAATACGTCAAACCCATCGAAAAAGAAGGCTTTGTGATCTATCAGATCCAGCGCAATGACACCTTAGGTCGGATCGCCAAGCGCTTCGGCCTGAAGAGCTATCGGGAGATCCTTCTCTGGAACCCAAAAATCACCAACCCAAATTTGATATTTGCCGGAGATTACCTGTACATCAAAGCATGACGCAAAAGTCTGTGACAGCTAAATGTCACAGACTTTTTTTGTGTGATTACCCCCGCACATGCGGGGAAAAGCTTCAAGGTCAAGGGCCATAATAGCTTCAGCCAGGATCACCCCCGCCCCTGCGGGGAAAAGTTGCACGGGGCTTTTTGAAAGTTCCGCCAAAAAGGGTCATCCCCGCGCATGCGGGGAAAAGCACTTAAGGAAAATGACAACTCAGCATCAAATAGGATCACCCCCGCCCCTGCGGGGAAAAGTAGTGCCGCATAAGGAGAATAAGAAATACGAGGGGATCACCCCCGCGCATGCAGGGAAAAGCATAGGGCGGACAGGTTATCTGCTTTTACTGCGGGATCACCCCCGCGCATGCGGGGAAAAGCGCCAGTACTGCAATGCATCCCGGTTCAGGGCGGGATCACCCCCGCGCATGCGGGGAAAAGCTGTACATCAAAAAGTAAGAAAAACCACTGCCAGGATCGCCCCCGCGCATGCGGGGAAAAGTTGCGCGGGGCTTTTTGAAAGCGCCTCCGAAAAGGATCACCCCCGCGCATGCGGGGAAAAGCCGGTGTTAACTTTGTCTTTTTTTTCACAGCGGGGATCACCCCGGCGCATGCGGGGAAAAGCCTCTCGGACAGTTATCAGCGCGTCCTGGATCAGGATCACCCCGGCGCTTGCGAGGAAAAGCGGATTCGCATGGTGTAAAAGACAAATCACTCAGGATCACCCCCGCGCATGCGGGGAAAAGGGATTGAAGCGCACCCATGCACCGGCCTCGGGAGGATCACCCCCGCACATGCGGGGAAAAGAACGCCAGGAAGGCCTGCATCACATAGCCCTCAGGATCGCCCCCGCGCATGCGGGGAAAAGGAGACCAGACCGGCACGCATGTTTTCGGCAATGGGATCACCCCCGCGCATGCGGAGAAAAGACTAAAGAATCCTTTGTAAACAGCCAACTTTCAAGTGGCTGCTCTAAGAATATCATTCAGTTTTAAATATAGTTGCGCTGTTAGATGCGCATCAGGCAAAGCACGATGTGATTGTTTAGTTGCTATACCTAAATATTGTATAAGTGTTTCTAGCCTATAATTTGCCACATGGTTACTTATTGCTTCACGCGCAACACCAATTGTATCAATTGCTTTTATATCTGGAAAATCAATATTAAGAGTTTTGCATGCTTTTTGCAGAAATCGAACATCAAATGCTATGTTGTGTCCAACAAGACAATCATCTCCAACAAACTCGATGATTCCTTGAATGGCTTCTATAATAGGAATACCTTCCCGTTTTATTATTTCATCATTTTATCCCGTTACATCCCGTATTATATCCGATAGTAATATTTCACATTGCACGAGACACTCAAATGTGGTAGAGCCTGGAGTTCAGGCTTTATTATTCCCCTTGCATCATTCACGGCAATGCATCACCGTTATCATTCCATTGCCATATGCTTTCCCGCGTCCAATTCCTTCAATCAGTGCCTTTACAAATTCTTCTTGATTTGAAACGGTCAGGATGCCTTCAAATGTTGAACGAAATATAGACACGTTTTTCCCTTTATTTCTAAAATTTTTCCATTCACTCCGTATCACATCAAATTGATCATCTGCCAACAAAAATCCATGTTTACTGCCTTGCTGTTTCAGCCACTCACGCTGATGTGCCGGAATCGTAATTGCTTTTACTTTTCCGCGGCCATTGTTTGGTTCCGGCACGTTCACAACAGGATTTACGGCTAAACGAAATCGCCAAATACTTCCTTGTTTAACACGTTCCAAAAGTGGAGTGTAATCTCGTGTATCCCATTCTCCACCCTTCAAACCTATTTGTTTCACCAATACATCCATATCTGGCTTTTCCGTGCTGAGCAGCAAAATATAAATCTGTCCTTTGATTTCATCAATACGCCATAAATTGCGTCTGCGTTCTCCCTGAAAACAGTTTTCAATAATGCCGTGCATGATTTCAGGATTCTCCATTGCACGCATTGTATTCCTGTTTTTCAGATCGATTGCAGTTCGTGATAAATACACGCACCTCATCCTCTCATCTTTATGCTGTCTTCACAACTCTGACATAGGATCATGACTGCTATCGCTGAGTGAAACATATTGTTCCCGTTCAATACCCCTTGGTGCATATCTTCTTCGTATCGGACTGAAAGAAATAACTTCATCCCGTAAACTGTGCCATGCAATGGTATCTTTTTCCGCTTCCATAATCAGCCGCAGATGTGTCGGCGTGTATTTCTTCTGATACCATTCAGATGCCTGCCATGGTTCACTGGTCAAGGCATCTCTTAATGACAGAAACCGGATTCCCAAACAGAGCGGCAGAGATGGAGGGCAAGATCTTCGTCCAAGATACAGTGGAAAGCAGGGAGAACCCAGTGCTTTCACAAGTCTGTCCAGCAGGTCTTCATCCATGCTCTCCAATCCGACCAAAAAACAAGCATCGCAAAGGTAATAGCGGGTCGTTACGTAGGAAGCCGCTTCCATCATTAGGTTTCCGTCAGGAAGATGCCGTGCATCTCCCTTCGCATCATATTTTGGAGCACGTGCAGTATGATAGTCCGAAATGAACCGCCCAGGCATCTCCACGCGTACACCCATTCGCAGGCTTGCACTCAGAGCAGGTATATCTTCACTGTCTCTTTTCAGGCCCAGTGCCGCCGCAAGCAGGCCGATAACACCCGATTTACTTGGTTCTTTCCATGTTTGGCGAATATCATATTTTGACTCATCTCCCCAGGACTGCATCGGAGCAGCGAGTCGGATTAATAATGTTGCCATGATCGATCACCCTTCGCTTGCTTTACTGATGAGAAAAGTCTCGACCTTTTCAAGAAGTTTTGGCATTGATACCTTTTCGGTATCCTGCATTTCGAATCCCATAACCCATGCTGCCACAGGTGAATCAGCATAGTTCTCATAGACTTTTTGTGCATATGCATCCAGCCGTTTACAAGATGACTCTTCATATCCTCCAAGCCGATCTGCCTGCACAGGCTGTTCAAATGCACCAACCAGGTTCACCGGCTGATCTCTCCGCGCAGCAACATACACCGTGCAAGGCAATGTACGATTTGCAAATGTGTTCTGCTTTCCGGTCGGCATGCTGCAGACAAATGCCTCTATGAAATTTCGCACAGCCACAGGCGTATCTTCTCCCAGCCCATTGCACAGCTCCGTGACATTGATCGTCGCATAACGGTAGAGTGTTGAAGAATTGAATTCCACTGTTCCCAAATGACCTGCGCCTGCGTTGTCCTCTGGTGCGAGATCGTCAACAGCAGTGAAATAATCGAATTCATTCTGTACTCCATGCGTTGAAATTGCATGTGCAACCTGCGCTGCAGCATCATAATTCAGAGACGGGTCACTTGCCACCATTCTGCCGAAAAGCGCAAGGTCAATGGAAGGATTCCCTCTCAGGGCCGCCTTGCAGCTTTCCTTGTCCTTCATTTTTTCTGGTTCATTGACTGCAATCTGAGCCAGAGCTTCCGCCTGCGCCTCACTCATAAAAAACAGTGCCTCTGTCCCCTTGTCCAGGTCTTTTTCATTCACAGGCAGACCGGCCTGTTTCAGCACATCCACTGCAAGTTTTTCTGCATTCCCCACATTCTTCAATGCGATCATATGCTTTTCCACCATACGGACAATCCGTTTTGTACGCGCGCTCAAATCCTCCGGCGCGTACATTTCACGGAATGCAATGCGAACCGCTCTTTTCCAGGCCTGACTGGATACACGGGCCCGACGCACACCGCCATACACCGCGGTTTTGGGACTGCCTGTATCATCACGGTTTACACAGCTCGGCGGAACAGTCTGAAGAACATGAATGTCAATGTAAAGATGGTTTTTATTCATATCGAATCTTCCTTTCGTTTGTTTTATTCATTGCTCTTGTTTTTGCGGTAAAAGTCCTGTCCCCACTGCAGGCGAACAGATGACACCTGGTCCTGCCACTGATACAGAAAAAGGTCTTTTGCCAGCAAAGCATAATCAAGCCCAATTTCTGCTGATCTCAGAAGCTGTATAAACGTGCGCAGGTAATATGTCAGTGCAGGCATATCCTGTGCAAGGACAATCTGATGAAAGCGTCTGGCAACACGTTCTCTTGCATCATCCTCGCCGCCTTCAGCTGCTACCAGGCGAGCGGCCGCTCTGCCCAGAGAAACACCCCGCTGATGCATGGATTGCTGTTTCAAATCCTTTCCCTGCTGATGCAAAGCAAACATCGTCAGTGCGGTATGAATCGCCCATTCTTCACGCGACGGTTCACCATACTGTCCCAGCATTTCTTCCGGCAGTTCGGAAAAAAGGATTCCCCATGCACGCGGATCATCACCCGGAATTCGCCCTGCCCCGCGGCGCAGGTTTGCCAGTCGTCCTCGGACTGTCCCTTCATCTCCTGAAACCAGCCTGGACAGACGCAGCTCCGTTTGCTGATAAACAGTATCAGCTCTTGATTTCCCCATCCTGTTCCTCTCCCTCCTGTACATATGGATAAATGGCTGCCAAATGAAGTTTGAACCAATAGAACGCTTCCGGTGAAGAATAATGCTTCTCCGTTTTCTTTTCCTTCACCATTCTTCCAATAAAAGCAGTGTTTCCTTTCTCTTCCACGAGCCGGTTTCCCAGTGTCATGGCTACCTGTCTTGCATATTTCTGCCATTCCAGGATTAGCGCGCCACGCTCTTCAAACTCCTGACCCGATGTAAGCTTCATCAGCCATTCCCTGAAAGACAGGTCAATCGACTGATAATACATTTCTTTCGCATGGCTTGATTCCGACTTCTGCTGATCATCAGATTGTCCGCATGCCTTTGCCAGATTGTAAGCAAGCCTTCCGACCTCATCTGAAGCCTTATCAATCAGACCGACCTGAAGATTGATTTCACGAATCCATGCTGAATCTTTTTCAATCAGCAGGTCTGCATGAAAAGACAGTGCATCCGAAAAAGAATCCGTAATACTGCTGAACTGGCTGGAATCATATCTGACACATCCAATGCGGAATGTCAGCACCCTTCTCGGGTCGATCAACGCGTTTCTCTGCAGCGTCTCGCACCAGGAAACAATTCCGGGGCGAAATTCCTTTTCCCCGGTATTGACCATTGCCCCAAACTCTCTCCATACTTGTCTGCTTCGATTATGTCTGCTAGGCACATAGAAGGACGCGCCCGTTTTTTTATCCTCAATGATCTTCCATATCGTCATGGGCTCCCGCTTTGCATTCTGCTCGCTGAACGCATCCCCGCCGAGAATTCCATAGGAAACCACCCGGTCTCCATTCTTTTTCAGCAGAATCCGCCGTGACTGCAGTGTTAGAATGCCCGCAAGATCCTGCGGCATCACAATCGTTCTTCGTTCCTCCCCGCAAACCGCATCGGCTTCCCATACAGGTTTGTCCTCCGCCCAGGGTTCTCCCAAATCATTCAGCATCGGCATATTCATGAGGATCGTTTCAAACAGGCTGGAACCCACAGCTGTAACAAGTCCAAGTTTTCCCAGCCATGCAACGCTCATGCTTCTTGAACCGCTGCTTTTGTCTTTCTGTTTTGCTGCACAGTCATCAAAACCATTGATAAACAGCAGCCAGCGCGCACTTTCCGCCAGTGACATGCCTGTCTTTCCTTCACCGGAAACTGAGGAAAACAATCGCTCCTTGTTCTCACTTTTTGAGACTTCACCATTGAGTTTCGCTGCGCTGTTGATGGTGCCGTTCCCTGCCGCAGGTGCCTGATAGAACGGACGAATCGGATGGAAAAGCCAGAATCGGTCGCGCCAGGCTGTCAGATAGTTCCTGACCGGATTTTCCGGAAATGAACCGTTTCTCATCAGTGTACCCCAGCGCTCCAGCGCGGTTTTCCTGTCCTCAATCAGGCATTCCCTGCCTTCCATGTCCATCCGGCTGAAAACAGTATGAACCACTGCGATCAGCAGGCGGAGCACTGCAATATTCTGAGTTTCCATTTCCCCTGCCAGACCCCGGTACAGATGTGCTTTTGTCAGCGCATCCATGAGTGAGACTTCCCTGACACTGCAGTCCGGCATCATCACCCGTATCCATGCTTCGTCGATCAGGTTTAACGTCTTTTCATTCATATTCATCCCCCTGTTTCCACTCAAGACCTGATTGTGCACTGTACGTCAGCATCGTGTCTCCTATGCTGACCTGCTGCTGTTCATTCAAAACCAGCAGACGTTTTCCACTTAATTGAGGAGATGATTCCCATGCTTCCGGTATCCTCAGTCTCTCCTGCAGTCCATCCCATGTCATCTGATGTACGAGAGACCTGGTAAGCCCTGACGGGAAGCTAATGCGCTGTGCCAGCATTTTCCGGCTGTCATCCGCACAGGGGCAGGTATCCGGTGACCAGACTTCATCTTCCCTGAGCCATGGCAGACGGGAAAGCCCGCCTGAAGAAAGTCTGCAGAGCAGCAGGACATCCATGGAAGCCTCTCCTGCACGAACCTGTGCCCTGGCATGCTCATCGTCGGAAGGAATACTCCCGGTTAACAGGTCGCAAAAATCCTGATCAGGACCCTGGATTCGAAAAGCCAGGGCATCATCTCTCAGGGTGTGCTCCTTCAGTTCCTGTTCTCTCCGGGCCTCCGCGTATCCCGGTGGTTCCTCCGGCAAAGGAAAAGAAGGATCATATACCGCATTGACAAGGCGTGAAATATCATCCGGAAGATGAGCGGCCTGAGGAAGCAGCATGGCTGTACGCATCAGGAGATACGTCCCATAGACTGTCTTCGCTCCCTTCTCTATCTCCCCCTGTCCGCCCAGGACATAGCATCTCGGTACACGCACCTTTTCCGGACGCATTGCATCGTGCACTGCATGTCGATGCAACCTTCCGATTCTCTGCATCAGGAGATCCATAGGGCACAGGTCTGTCATCATGACATCGGCATCAAAGTCCAGGGACTGTTCAATCACCTGCGTCCCGACAACGATCGTCCTGTCTCTTTCTTTCCGTCCTGACTTCCTGCCCATATGGGCAAGAAGCTCCTGCTCATGTTTCAGGCGGTCCGGCGTCACAAACCGTGAATGCAGAAGCAGTATCGTTGCATCCGGCATGCTTTCCTTCAGCTTTTCTGAAAAGAACTGCGCACGCCTGACCGTATTCACAACGACAGCGGCACAGCCTCCGTCCTGCAGTGTATCCTCAAGAATTTTCTGAACTGTGGCTATTTCTTCCTCAATGGTTCTGCCTTGAACAACCCGGGTAAACAAGACATCCCGCCTCATACCGTCGTAGTGAATCTTTTCCTGGCAAATCCGCCCTCCATCTGTCCATGTCAGGATGGGATAATCCTGACTGTCATACCAGGCTTCCTCTCGCATCCGCTTGCGGGCGCGAGGCCGCAGATTCAGGTAAGCAGCCAGAAAGGCTGCCCGCCTGTCCCTGGGAAGCGTCGCACTGAGCATCACAACCGGCGTGCGATACGCCCCGAGCCATCTGAGTGTTTCCTCCAGGTATTGATTCATGTAAGCGTCATATGCGTGGCATTCATCGATGATGACGACCTTTCCGCATAAGCCCAGATGCCGAAGCATCAGATGCTTCTGCCGGAGAGCCGCCATCAGCACCTGATCAACGGTTCCAACAACAAAGTCCGCAAGAAGGCCCTGCTTGCTGCCGCGAAACCAGTCATGGACAATCAGCCTTTCCGGTCCTTCGTCTTCCTGTGTGGATGCCAAAGCGTTTCCCGCCATCAGGGATCGATAGGATGCGTTCAGGTCCGCCATGCCGTGCGCGAGGCGAATACTGATTCTGTTCTCTTCAGGCTGTTTTTCTCCCCATTCCACGATGCGGTCGAACATGGCATTGGCGGTCGCCTGTGTCGGCAGTCCGAAGAACAGTCCGCCGGCTCCCCGCATGGAAAACAGATCTGCGGCCATCAGCGCGGCCTCTGTCTTTCCAAGCCCCATCGGGGCTTCCAGAATCATGAGTCCGGGATATTCACTTGTCTGAATTGCCGTTATCATTGCGCGCTGCATCGCATTGGGCAGAAAGCCGAACAGCCCGGCTGCCTGTTTCACAGGATCACCGCCTTGCGGTACATGCCACGCAGGCGGGAGTCTCAGCTTCTCCCATGCCTCCTCAAGCCGCTCTTCCATGTCATCCGGTTCCGTTTTTTCCACAGGGATCAGAGGAAAATACTCCTCGTTGCTTGCGATCCAGTCTGCCATGATGACAAGCCCGGAGAGGATGACAGCAGAGGGCTGCGGCAGGTCCGGCAGTGAAGAGGGAGTATCCAGGTTCACAAAGTCCAGCATCCACTGAAGGCATGCATGCTGAACGTGCCTCCATGCTTTTCTCTGTTCTCCGTTTCCCCACAACGCTCCGGCACGTGCATCCATCCAGTTTGTTTCTCCCTGGATTTCCCCCTCAAGTTCAGCACCTTCTGCCCACGGCTCCCCGTGATGCGCTCCGATGACTTCCGCAAACGTCCTCGGACAGCCTTCCATCATGAGCAGGATCTCCCCCGCCGCCGCATGCGGAAGCAATCGTGTTTTCTGAAACGACAGTTCCGTCTGACTCATAAGAGAAAGTCCATTGTCTATGATTTGATTCCGGATTTCATCACATCCATCCGAAATCATGGACTGAAAAGCAATGGCAGATTTCCCCAGATCATGCAGGGCTGCTGCCGCGAGAACTGCTGAGGCGCAGTCTTTCGGTGACAGCTGCTCCTCCAGCATGCTGCGGGCTGCTTTGGACAGCCACAGATCCAACAGTTTCTGTGCCATGCCATATGTGTCAGCACTGTGTGCCCAGAGCGGAAGCCATTTTTTCCGGTCTCCACTCATCTTGGCTGCCAGACAGGCAAAAGCCCCTTCCGGCGCCTGTATCCGTTTTTTCTCGATCCTCATTGCGTCTCCATGGTCCCCGGGCCGGAATGGCTGCGCGAAAAAATATCCGTAAAGGTTCTCTTCCTGCTTCCGGGGCTGTGCCGTTGTTTTTTGTGAAGGCATAGTATCATGAATTGCCTTGAAAATCAAGGCCTGTTTTTTGTACCAAAACAATATTGTGTATTGGTCTATTTTGGTTGACATCTTTGCATGGTCAGACTTTATTCCCGTCCGTTCCTGTTTTTTGCATCAAAAAAAGCAGGGTCTCACGACCCTGCGGATTCCATGCACAGCCTGCTCACTCCCGGCCTGTCAGGAAGCGGCACTCCTCGTCGGTCAGCTCTGTTTCAAAAACGCCTGCCGTATCCCGGATATGCGCTTCCGACGTCGGAGCCACCAGCGGGAAAATCTGCTGCGGCTGGCGCAGCAGCCAGGCCAGACAGATTTTCGGCACGGTGGTGCCTTTTTCTTTTGCCAGGCTTTCCGCTCTCCTCAGCCTTTCCCGGTTGACCGGCCCGTCATACTCCATGATCGGTCCCCGGGGAAGGCATTTTTCAATGGGTTCATCGCCGTCTGTCCTGAACTTGCCCGACAGATAGCCGCGTCCAAGCGAAGAATAGCAGAAAACAGGGAACTGTGTGTGCTCAAGCCAGTCTCTGTACGCTTTGTTTTTCTCACCGGAAATGCTGATGCTCCCGCCCCAGGGATCATGCAGATACTCCGCCAGGGAATAGGCCGGGCTGAACGCAGTAAACGGCGTCAGGTGGTGCTTAACGGCATACTCCTCCGCCGCCAGCACGCGCCGGAGGCTCCAGTTGGAGACACCGAAACGCCGGATTTTCCCCTCGCGCTGCTTCTCGTTGAGCACATCGATGATTTCGTCCACCGGCACTTTCGGGTCGTCCCGGTGCAGAAGATAAAAGTCCACATGATCGGTCTGAAGGCGTACCAGGGATTTCTCCACCTGACTCCGGATCGTCTCAGCGGACATGGTGTCCGTGCTTCCGTTCTGTCCCGGATTGCATCCCTTGTCGATGATCACAGCCTCACCGCGAATGCCGCGGGAGTGCAGCCACGCGCCGAGGGTCTCCTCGCCGTCACCGTACGAGTTGGCCGTGTCAAAGGCCCGGAAGCCGGCTTCCCACGCATGGTCATAACTGCAGTATGCCTCATCCCGCATGTCTTTTCTGCAGGCTGTCCACGGCGTCCCGTAGATGAGCACGGACAGCTCTTTTTCAATTCCTTCAAGCTTTCTGTACTGCATGGTCACTCACCTCATCCATTCAGATCGGCCATGATTTCGGAGACAGCCACCAGTACGGCTTCCCCGCAGATCGCAATCCGGCCGTCACTTTTCGGCACGCAGGTCAATACTCCGCCCCGGCGCGATGCCTGAAATGCCCGGATTTCCTTCTTTCCCAGCTCCTGTGCCCAGTAAGGGGCAATCTGGCAGTGCGCCGATCCGCACACCGGGTCCTCCGGGATCGCCAGCTTCGGGCAGAAACTGCGGGAAACGCAGTCCGACACCTTCCCACGCGCCGTCACGTTCTGAATGCGTCCCGGGAGCGCTGTGAGCAGGGCCTGGTCCGGCTGCAGGCAGCGCACCTGTTCCTCGTTTTCAAAGACGCAGACGAGATCCATGCCCAGCATGGCCTTCACCGGGCGGACGCCGAATGCGCGTTCCATATCGTCCGTGACCGGGATTTCCTCCATCTCCCCGGAGAGGAAATCCATCTCATATCCGTTTTCTGCGCGGCGGACCGTCAGAAGCCCGCTGCGCGTCATGAACTGCACCCTGTCCGAGTCCTTCGCATAGTAATTCAGGATCACGAACGCCGAGGCCAGCGTGGCGTGCCCGCAGAGTTTGACCTCGGTCCCTGGCGTAAACCACCGGAGATGCCACGCCTCCCCTTCCCGCACCAGAAACGCGGTCTCCGAGAGGTTGTTCTCCATGGCCAGGCGCATCATGCCCTGCTCAGGCGGCCAGGAATCCATCACGCAGACCGCCGCCGGATTTCCGGAAAACGGGCGGTCCGTAAACGCATCGACAAGATACTGTTTCATACTGCCTCCTGTTTATGCGCCGACTTTTTTCCCGCCGAGGATCACCACATTCATGGTCTCGACCTCGACCGTTTCCCAGACCTTCTCCCGGATATACGGTTCACTCTCGAGATACTCGTCAAGGCCTGCGCGGTCCGGGAACTCGAGCACCAGGACCGATCCCTTCATCTTTCCCTCTTCATCCAGAAGCCCGCCGGCGCAAAGGACCTTGCCTTTGATTTTCCCCATGTTTTCCAGATGCTGCGGCCTGACTTCCAGACGCCTGGCCAGCATGCCTTCTCCGTCATGCGCGGTAATGATGAACTGCATCGTATGCCTCCCGTATGCTGTTTTTTTGTGTCTTTTCTGAGCAGATCATAGACCAGAGATCCGATTTTGTCAAAGGCTCAGTAATACATGTCAAACCCTGTTTCCAGGCGCTCCGCGTAGGTTTTCCCGGCCGCCTGAAGGGCCGGAAGCATATAGGTGCTGTTATAGTGCACCACCGGAATCCGGTCGTAGGCCCGCATGCCCATGTGTGTCAGGCCCCTTTCCAGCTGGGTCAGGCACTCCAGCGTCCCCCGCCCGGTCCCGCCGGCGCACGCGATGAGCACGCAGCGCTTTTCCTTAAGAAGATGAGCGCCGGATGCATCGCAGCGGCGTTCACAGACTCTGTGGACGCGATGTCCATGGTCAGGATGTGCAGCTGTTCCGGGTATGACTTTTTCAGTGTTTCCAGGGCTTCCGACGGCCGGCGGATCGAAGAGAGCACCGTGTCTGTTCCAGATATCGGCGGACCAGATTGCAGCCCAGGGCGAAGGGCCGTCCGGTGCCGGTAATGAGTACCGTCTGCGGCATGTCACCGCCTCCTTGCTTTGTTTTCCGAATTCCCTCAGCTCAGCCGTTCATCTCCTGCCAGGCTGTCTGCAGGGACTCAATGATATTCAGGTGCTGCGGGCAGGCCGCCTCGCACGCGCCGCAGCCGATGCAGTGGTCTGCACCATGGTTCTTTTCGCGGATCTGGCGGATGTTCCAGTCGTTTCTGGGATCTGTGTCATAGAGGGAAGCGTTGTTCCAGGCCGAGAAGATGCCCGGGATATTCACGCCGTTCGGGCAGGGCATGCAGTAGCGGCAGCCGGTGCAGCCGATCTTCGTGCGGCTGATGTAGGCCTCGCGCACATTGTCCATGAGCTTCAGTTCTTCTTCGCTCATGATGCCGCTCTCGACCGTGTCAAAGATGCGGAGGTTGTCGTCGATCTGGCTTTCCTCATTGCAGCCGGAGAGGACCACGGAGACCTCCGGATGATTGCACAGCCAGCGGAAGGCCCACTCCACCGGGGAGCGCTTCACGGGGAAGGCGTCATAGAGCGCCTGGACATTGGAAGGGGCTTTCGAGAGGCGTCCGCCGAGGAGGCCTTCCATGATGACGACCGGAATCCTCTTTTTTCCGGCCAGTTCAAGGCCTTTGGTCCCGGCCTGGTTGTTGATGTCCATAAAGTTGTACTGGATCTGCACCATGTCCCAGTCATAGTCGTTGAGGATATACTCAAACTCGTCGTAGGGACCGTGGAAGGAGAAGCACTTATAGCGGATTTTTCCCGCTTTTTTCATGTCGTCAAAAAACTGCGGCGCGCCGATGGACTTGAAGTATTCCCACTTCTCTTTATTGATGCCGTGCATGAGGTAGAAGTCGATGTGGTCGGTCTGCAGCTTGCCGAGTTCCTCACTCAGAAGCGCTTCCATGGAGGCCCGGTCATGCACCGCTTCGCTGGGCATCTTGGTGGCGATGGTCACCTTCTCGCGGTAGCCGTCCTTCAGGGCTTTGCCCAGCACGATCTCGGATGTTCTGCTCAGATACACATACGCGGTGTCCAGATACGTCACGCCGCCGTCAATGGCTCTGCGGATGAGGGAAATCGCTTTTTCCTCGTCAATCACACTGTCCCCGGATGCCGCGCCGTTAAAGCGCATGCAGCCCAGACCGAATGCGGATGCCTCAATGCCCAGTTTTCCCATGGTACGGTATTTCATGGATGTTCCTCCTTGTCGTGCGGGACCGCGTCCCCTGTGTTCGCCTGACAGGACAGGCCTGCAAGTTGTGTTTCCATTATTCTAGACCTTAAAGTGAACTCTAAGTCAAGCCCTGTGCGCGCTTTCCTGTCATCTTCCCTGCCTGTCCGGAAGCCCCTTTCTCCCATGGCGGGCAGGCCGCATTTTTCTCCCGGAAAAAGGTGCTGTAAGTCTTGACACATGCCCGGATGCATGCCGTACAATGCTGCATAGATTCACAGCCGCAGACACCTTTCCGGAATATCCGGACACCACTCCCATCAGGAGGAACCAGAGATGGAAAACTACCGCAATTTCTCGATTGCCAGCTATATGTTTGCCTATTACGCCGAAAAGGTTACCGACGCGCAGCTGCGCGAAGCGATGGAGACCTACCTGCGCGTGATCCCGCTGAAAAAAGTCTATGTGGAAAATCACCGGGCGACCACGGATGTCCCGGTTTCCCGTCTCCGGGAAATCCGCTCCATCCTCGAAGAATACGGCGTCCAGGTGTCCGGCGGCATTACCTCCACCGTGCTTGTGAACGGCATCCAGAAGCCGGCGCTCTTTGACACCTTCTGCTATACCGATCCCGCCCACCGTGCGGAATACCTGCGTATTGTCCGCGAGGCCGCGGAGGCCTTTGATGAGATCATCCTCGACGACTACTTTTTCACAGCCTGCCGGTGCGAGATGTGCATTCAGGCCAGGGGCAAGCGCTCCTGGAAGGATTTCCGCCAGGCCCAGATGAAGGAGTTTTCCGAGGAAATCGTCGCCGAGGCCAAGCGCGTTAATCCGCGCATGAACTTTATCCTCAAGTACCCCAACTGGTATGAGAGCCATCAGGCGACCGGCTACAACCCGGGCATCCAGAAGGACATCTTTGACATGATCTACACCGGCACCGAGACCCGCGAGCCCTTCTATGCCGCCCAGCACCTGCAGCGCTATGAATCCTACTCGATCATGCGCCTGATGGAGAACGCGGCGCCCGGCCGCAACGGCGGCGGGTGGATTGACCTGGGCGGGTCCTCGGACAACATCAGCCGCTTCCTCGAGCAGGCCGAGTTTTCTTTCCTCGGCGGCGCCCGCGAGCTCATGCTCTTCAATTTCCCGTCCCTGCTCTCGTCCCCGGTCCTCCCCGCCATGGATCCCTTCCTCCGAAGAGTCGATGCCTTCCTCTCAAAGGCCGGAAAGCCGAGGGGCACCGCGGTCTGGGAACCCTTTGACGCCGAGGGCGAGGACCAGCTGTGCAGTTATCTCGGCATGTGCGGGGCCGCGCTTGAACTCCTGCCGGACTTCCCGGAGTCCGCCCCCTGTGTGCTGCTCACGCAGCGCGCCGCCTGCATGCCGGACTGCATGGAAAAGCTCGAAGCCTATGTCCGAAGGGGCGGGACCGCGGTTGTCACGACCGGATTCCTGCATGAAACGTGGGAGCGCGGGATTCAGGATATGACCAGCGTCCGCCTCACCCACCGCCATGTGCTCGGGCGCGAGTATATGATCGACCGCGCCGACTACGACTATGCCGCGATCCGCTGCGCGAAGGGCACGGAGGATGTGCTCTTTGAGGTGCTGGACTATAAGACCAACGCGACGTGGGCGGATATCCTGGTGCTCGCGGGCGAAGACAATTTCCCGGTTCTCACCGAGGACTTCTACGGGAAAGGGCGCCTGTATATCCTCAATGTCCCGGAAAACTTTGCCGGCCTCTACCGTCTCCCCGCGGAAGTGATCTCGGTGCTCTGCGCCGTCTTCAGCCAGGGCCAGCCCTTCTTCCTCTCCGCGGAGCCCAAAATGAGCCTCATTGCGTATGACAATGAAGTCTGCGCTGTGCACTCCTTCCGGGATCACCTGGCGCAGGCTGCCCTGGTCGTGCGCGGAGACTGCCGCGGCGTCCGGGATCTCGAGACCGGGACCGTCTACACCTCCTCCCGCCTCCTCCCCGCGCCGCAAAAGCGCGGCGACTCTGCGCTTACGCGCACCGCACCCCCGGAGTACGCCTTTGACCTGCCCATCGGGCCGGGCCGCACGGTGTACCTTGAGGTGCTGCGGTAATTTTTCGAACACTGGATTTCCCGGGAGGCGGCCTGGCCGTCTCCCGCATTTCACAAAAAGGCAGGCAGCGCTATGAACAGTACGCCTCAGGCATCCTCTTTCTGCCTCACACAGGACACCGGCTATTTTTCCTGTGAGGGCGTGGACCTCATCTCCTTTGAAGACATCTATCCCGCGGGCCATCAGGGCGGGATTTCCCTGATCATGCACGGCGAGCGCCTCGCCGCGAACGGCGATGTGCGCTTTGAAGAGACGCCCGGCCAGTGGCAGCCGGTGCCAAAGCAGGTCAACAGATGTGTGGATGTGCAGGGCCAGACGATCCGGACCGATCTGCACTTTCCGGATGAAGAAGGTCACCTCCAGGGCTTTAACCCCATGGTCTACCCGGACTGCACGCTGGATTACAGCGTCTCGGTCCACGCGGAAGGAAAGCAGCTCCGCGTGACCGTGGACGTGGACGGCCCCATCCCCGCGGCGTGGAAGGATCACCTGTTTTTCAACCTCGAGCTCTTCCCCGGACTGCTCTTCGGGAAGAGCTGGATCATGGATGACGCGCAGGGCCTTTTCCCGCGCCAGCCGTCCGGGCCGGTTCTGCGCCGCGAATCCCTCTATAAGGGCGGCATCCTGCCGAAAGCGGGCCTTCGCGCGAATTATACCGATCGGCTCATGGAAAAGGGCAGCGCTTACAGCCCGCTGCGCGCGGATGAGGAGACCGGGGCCCCGTATGCCGTCGGCCGCGTCTTTACCCTCGCCCCGGAGGACCCGCTCCTCACACTGACCGTCGAGAGCCTCGGCGCGGACCTCCGCCTCATGGACGGCCGCGTCAGCCACAATAACGGCTGGTTTGTCCTCACCTCCCCGCTGACAGATGGCGGGACGCATGCCGCCGAGTGGATCCTCACCCCGCATGTCGTGGAAGGCTGGCGGTGCGCGCCGAAGGTTCAGATCTCCCAGGTCGGGTATCTCCCCCGTCAGGTGAAAGCCGCCGTCGTGCAGCTCGACCGCCGGGAGACGGAACGCCCGGACATGACGCTCTGGCGCCTTTCCCCAAACGGAAAAGAAAAGGTCCTGACGCTTCCCTGTCAGGACTGGGGCACCTTCCTCCGCTACCGGTATCTGCGCTTTGATTTTTCGTCCGTCACGTCTCCCGGCCTTTACCAGATCACCTGCGCATCCGCTGTCTCCAGCGTCTTTCGCATTGCGCCGGACGTCTTTGACCGCGGGGTCTGGCAGCCCGTGCTGGAATACTTCCTGCCCGCGCAGATGTGCCATATGCGCGTCAGTGAACACTACCGCGTTTGGCACGGAAGATGCCATATGGACGATGCAAGGATGGCCCCGGTCTCCTGGAACCATTTTGACGGGTACCGCCAGGGCCCGGATACCCTGACGCGCTTCCGCTCGGGCGAATCCGTTCCGGGCCTCAGCTGCGGCGGATGGCATGACGCCGGCGACTTTGACCTGCGCGTCGAATCCCAGGCCGGGGAAGCCTACCTGCTCGCCCTCACGTATGAGGCGTTCCATGTGGACCTGGACGCCACGACGATTGACCAGACCACACAGACCGTGGAAATCCACCACCCGGACGGGGAAAACGACCTCCTCCAGCAGGTGGAGCACGGCGCGCTCACCGTGCTCTGCGCCTGGAGAACGCTCGGAAGACTGTACCGGGGCATCATTGCGCCGACGCTCCGGCAGTATGTGCTGCTGGGCGACGCGGTCAACATGACCGACGGCGTTCCCGGAAACGAGGATGACCGCTGGGTCTTTACCGAGGACAATCCCGCGCGCGAGCTGACCACGGCCGCGCATCTTGCCGGGATTGCGCGCGCCCTGCGCAGTTTCCGCCCGGCGCTCTCAGACGAAGCGCTCGCGGCCGCGCGCACGCTCTTTGATAACACCCGCGTCACGGAGGAAAATGCGGTCCGCACCGCCCGCGTGCATGCCACAGCCGAACTCTTCCTGACAACCGGTGAGTCAATCTATGCGGATGCTGTCCTTGAAGAAGCGGACCTCATCTTCTCCCTCCCGGAGCGCCTCGGGTGGATTGCCGCGCGCGTGGCACATGCGCTGAACCGTCCGGAATTTACGGAAAAGCTCCGCGAAAGCCTCCGGGCCCTCAAAGAAAAGGAGGATGCGCTCGCCGCGCAGACGCACTTCGGGGTGCCGTACAAGCCGCACATCTGGGGCGCCGGCTGGGAAATCCAGCGGCTGGGCTGCGACCATTACTGGCTCTGCAAGGCCTTCCCGGAGATCTTCTCCCCGGACTTTACGTGCCATGCGCTGAGCTTTGTTCTGGGCTGCCATCCCGGGGAGAGCGTGTCCTTTGCGTCGGGCATAGGGGCGGTCTCCGCGACCACGGCCTACGGCTTTAACCGCGCGGACGCCTCGTATATCCCGGGCGGCGTCATCTCCGGCACGGCCCTCATCCGGCCGGACTTTCCCGAGCTCAAGGAATGGCCGTATCTCTGGCAGCAGACCGAGTACGTCCTGGGCGGCGGCTCGACACGCTTTCTGTTCCTGGTCCTCGCCGTCCGCGATCTGATGGCAGACGCTGCAAAGGAAGAGGAGGAAAACCATGGCTGAGAAAACCGATCTTGCATTCAGTGATATTGGGAAGATGGTCCGGGAGCTCGGTCCCCGCTCCGGACGCGTGCATCTCCCCGCGGCCCAGTATAATCTCGACAGAACGATCCAGATTGACCAGCCCTGCGTGTGCCTTGAGGGCGACGTCTGGGCATACAATTCGGATCCCAACGGCGTCTTTGAGAGCCGCTTCGGGACACAGCTGCGCCTGAGGGGAACAACCTTTCCCGCCCTCAGTGTCGGGATCTCCCGGACTGCGGAAGGCTGCCTGATCCGGGATCTGGGCATTCAGGGGGATATCATTGGGATGGACACGCGGCCCCTGCTGAAGATGGACAATCCGCTTGCCTCCTCCGGCCTCACGCTGTCCCACACGCGGGTGGACCAGGCGGAGTTCAGCAAGCTCAGCTTCTGCGGACTGCAGTGCGCGGTGTGTGCCTGCGATGAGGCGGAAGTCGACGCCTGCCTCTTTGAGCGGCTCAATGTGGACGGGTGCGCGATTGGGGCGTACTTTACGCCGCGCGCCGCCTACTATGTGCGCTTCCACAAGTGGGTGGCGGCGGACAATCCGTATTACGGCCTGTATGTCAACGCGCAGGACCGGCAGAACAAGGGCATGGAGATTTCCCAGATCCAGTTCATCCGCTCGGGCGGCGCGTTTGAGGAAAGCGACGGGCTACTCCATGCGGCGGTGTGCCTGGAAGGCCTGTCGGACTGCATCTTCCGCGACAACCTCATCGACGACGCCGGCATGTTCTGGTATTTCCCGCCGGATGCTGAAAATAACAGTGCCCATGAGACCCGGATCTTCCCCACGGTTTCCTTCTTCCTCCACGGAGACAGGAACACGGTTTCCGGGAACGTGATCTCCAACAGCCACGCGGATTCCATGCATATCCGCGGCGACCGGAATATCCTTTTGAACAATGTCTGCGACCGGGATGTGGTCATGGAGGGAAACGGCAATGTGATTTCCGGCCTCTTCCTGACGTCGCCCGATGCCCGCCTCATCCTCCGCGGACGGGACAACCAGGTCTGGAACGTCCCTGAGGAGCGGATTGTGAGAGAGTAATCTTCCCTTTGGGCTTACTATCGTGCGGGATGCACGAAAAATATAAACTGCAGGAGGCATGTATGGATCTGCGCGAAGAAAACAGAAAACTGCTTGAACTGTATGAACCCCTGCGCGTGGCGGACGTGCGCGACGGCATGGACTGGATGGGGTACCATCACTATGGGACGCTGGACCGGGACATCCGCCCGCTCTGGCGCACCCGCGCCTGCGGCATTGCCCGGACCGCCCGCTATCTGCCCTTTGAAGGGCCTGCCCCGCTCCTGCGCGGGGATGCCTACACAGAGTGGAGCAACAACTATTACAACACGATTGCCACCTACCCGTGGATGCAGGAGATTGAGGACGGGGACATGATTGTCCTGGACATGAGCGGCGTGGATGTGGGCCTGATGGGCTCGGACAACACGCTCAGCTGCCTGGCCAAAGGGGCGCGAGGGATCATTACGAACGGGGGCGGCATCCGGGATTCGGATGAGTGCATCCTGCAGAAGGTGCCGATCTGGTGTCGGTTCGTCTCCCAGAAGATGGATCAGGCGAGGATCCGGTTCAGCGAAAAGAACATCCCGGTGGCCCTCGGCGGAGTCGCCATCTATCCCGGGGATGTCATTGTTGCCGACGGAGACGGCGTGATTGCCGTACCGCGCGCTGTGGCCGTGGATGTTGCCATGTATGCTTCCAGGGAGCTGCGCAATGACAAAGCCAACCGCAGGGCAAAATATGAGGTGCTGGGATGGGCACCGGATGAGACCATGTGACTGTTTTTCCTGTCTCACCAGAGCTTCCGCAGGAACCGTTCTGCAGAAGCTTTTTATATGAACCTGAATCAGGCTGTTCACCTGACGCTGACAATGGAGATGGAAAATGCAAAAACTGTGACCGTGCTCCTCCAGGAGGCACTGTCACAGTTTTTGTTCTGACCCGTTGTTTCAGATTTTGCGCGGAAAAATCATGATTCAGATAAGCATGATACTCCAGAGCTTTTTCACGCCGTTCACATTTCCATTGATCATGACCAAAGGAAAGGATGGGGCAATTACTTCTTTGCCTCAAGCATCTTTATCACATCGCCAACAGTCACCAGCTGCATTGCTTCCCTGTCTGATATTTCGACATCGAATTCTTCTTCCAGGTTAACAACCATTTCCATCAGTTCCAACGAATTCATGCCAATATCTTTGAACAGGTCTGTGGATTCCTCAAGGTCAACATGGGTGCCGGTATACTGTTCAATAATGTTTTCGAGTTTTTCAATCATGTTCTTTTCCTCCCTGCAATGACATATTTGATTCCGTTTTAACTGCTGTGCGTTTGATTTTTTTTGTCGTCGTCTTGGGAAACTCTGTATCGCGTAGGCGGATATGATCAATCCGTTTCGTGGATACCGTTTTCTGGTTTAACGCTGTGATTGCAGAATGGATTCTCTGCTGTGCATCCGGAACATCCGGGTCCAGATAAATCTCAGCTTCTATGCCTTTTTCCGTTCCGGTAACCACAACTTCTTTCACAAAATCAATATGATCCAGAATGCGCTGCTCCAATTCTTCAGCGGCCACATTCTCACCATTGCTGAGGATGATCAGATTCTTTTTCCGTCCTGTGATATGCAGCGCTCCATATTGGTCAATCATACCGATATCGCCCGTATGGAACCATCCGTTGATTAAACAGCTTTTGGTCGCTTCTTCCTGGTGATAATAACCCTGCATGACATTGGTTCCTCGAACCAAAATCTCTCCATCCGGTGCGATTTGAACCTCATTGCATAGAAGAGGGGTACCTACGCTGCCGCTGACAATATATTTGTTGCGATTCACAGCAACTATAGGAGCACATTCAGTGATTCCATATCCATTCAGCACGGTGATGCCAAGAGCATCAAAACCCTGAATATATGCTTCACTGATAGGAGCCCCGCCTGAAATCATCATGGACAGATTCCCGCCCAGTCCATCGATAACCTGGCGAAAAAACACCCGGCGCAGATCAATATGAGCTTTTCGCAATAGGTTGCTCAGAGATACAAGCTTTTTTAACAGCAGGGCCTTACCTGTTTTTTCGGCATTGCTCCAAATGCTTTTATACAGAGTTTCAATAATGAGAGGGACTGCTACAATATGCTGAGGCGATGTGGCTTTTAAGTCGTTTGCGAGATAACGCAGACTTTTGTTGATAAAAACTGATTTTCCATGAACTGTAGCACAAAGCACAGCGGCAACCAGCCCATATGTGTGATGTAAGGGAAGCAGGAGAATTCCGTCGCCTTCAAACATAACATGAGAGCATGCGGAAAAAGCATCCGAAGCAAAATTACCGTGAGTAAGCATGACCCCTTTAGGCTGCCCGGTCGTTCCGGATGTGAATACAATAGAGGCTAGAGTATCTTTATCAACTGGCGGAAACGCCACATCAGCATTGGAAAGCACCTTCTTTTCCGCACACATCTGCTCTATTTCACTGAACAGAATGACCTTTACACCCTGCTGTTTTACTGGTTCCATGTAATCCTTATATGTGTCTGAGAGCAGGAGAACATCACTGTCACTCATCCGCAGTTTTTCCAGAAGTTCAGAGAGAGGTGCATCTTTGTCCATGGGAACGATAACACGTCCGCCATAAACTATAGCCATATATCCAATGATCCAGTTGTAGGAGTTTTCACCTAAAATAGCGATATGCCCCTGTTCTTTCACATATTGGGACAACTGATAGCACACACTGCGTATGTCCTGCTGCGTCTGCAGAAATGTACGCTCTGTCATCTGTTTGTCCTTGGTTTGCCAGGAATATGCTGATGCGTCCTGGTATTTTTCTGCTGCAACATCAATCAGCTCTCTGATCGTGCTGAATGGGGTGATTGAGTACAAAGGGTATGGTTTCATGTTGCATTCCTCCAATAACCAATCGACTGATAGTACTCTGAAAACACTGTTTTGTCCGAAGAAAAGCAATTCTGTTATCTGTCTTGCCAGGCGTTGATCGCAGTTCACACTTCTTTGTCAATCCAATCACTTTTCTCAAGGTGGAAAAACTGCTTTCATCAGATCTGCTCAATGTCAGCAAATTAAGGCCAAGCTTGCACGCCCAAGCCACATTGTCATCCAGCATTATTCTGTTTTCTTTCCATCATCTCTATGAACTGAATGTGAGTGAACTCATTTACAGAACATACTTCATAAATCGAACGCTCGGCGGATCCCACCTGAATCCTTTCCGGGCAAGTGCTTCTACAGTTAGATCAAAACCTTCTCTGGGAAATGTTTCCAGATGGTTGTTCTTGTTCGCCAGCAGATAGGATAAGAGGAACCCGATCTGCGTATTTTGAGGCTGCTCTCTGATTCTTTTTTCCAGCTGATCAAGAGGCAACAGTTCCATCTCTGTCTCTGATACAGCATTTAAGTATTGAATCAGCGTAACCTGATGAGGATTCATGAGATGATAAATCATCCCTGTTTCCCCGGTGGATAGTATTCCAATTGCTTCAGCACACAAATCAACCGCAGTCATGTCAAAGGACAGGTCCATAAATTCCTTTGAAACAGCCCCGAGCTGCAAAAAGGCATGCGTGAGCATATAAAAGTCATGGGCTTCCCTGTTTTTCTGAAATTGTCCATCACAAGCCCGCCACAACAGATTCCCAACGCGGTAAATATTTGCTCTGAGTCCCTGACTGCGTGCGTCAATCACTGCTTTTTCTGCCAGGTATTTGCTATGTACGTAGATATTTTCCTTATATCTCTGACCAACATACAGGTGGTTTTCTGTAAACACGTCAGTTAACCGTTTTCCGTACGAAGTCAGGATATAGCCATTGACGCTCACGGTTGAAACATGATGAAGCACTGCGCCATTTTCCTGGCAGAAATGGATCACATTTCTCGTGCCTTCCGTATTTACGGCATAGGATGTTTCCCATTGTCCGAAATGCCGGACATCCGCAGCGCAGTGGTACACTGCACCAATGGATTCCGCACAGGCGGTATAGTCTTCCGATGACATGCCAAGATGAGGCTGGGTAATATCTCCGGAAATGCACTGAATCCGATCTCTGCGGAAATCCTCACCCGGGAACATTTCTTTCCAATAGGATTCCATCTTTCCAGGGTTTCGAACCAGGCAGTATATTTTCGTCTGATCAAACCGCTTCAGAAGATCCCTCAACAGGTGTACACCTAGGAAACCCGTTGCACCTGTAATCAGAATACTGTTTCCTTCCTTGAGACCAGGATTGGCTTCGTGCAAGGCGTCAACATGCGTATAACTCAGGTCACCTGAATAATCCTCATTCGCAGGACCGGCAGAGGACGTCCCTTTCTCAATATAATTCGCTAGCTTCTTCGGTGTTGGGTGATTATATATATCTTTCAGCTCAATCCGATAGTCTTCCATCAGTTCTGTCAGGAGCACAATGGCCAGCAGGCTCGTCCCGCCGTTATTAAAGAAATTGAAATTAACACCAACCTGTGGTTCAGAGTATTGCAGAACATGTGCAAACGCCTTACACAATTTCTTCTGCAACTCTGTTTCAGGTACATCTGTGATATCCTGGGATGGCAGTTTTTCCGGTATGATTCTCGGCAGTCTCTTTCGGTCAGCTTTCCCATTGGGTGAAAGTGGTATTTCATCCAGATGCATGATCAGCTGCGGTATCATATATTCCGGAAGATGACCGGACAACATTTCCCGGATATTCTCCATGCTGTATTCGGTCGTACCGGTATAGTAAGCCACAAGAACTGAATCCCCATTATCCTGTTTCTGAACCATAGAGATAGCAGACTGGATTCCGGGAATCAGCGTCATCCGGTGCTCAATTTCTCCCAGTTCGATCCGCTGTCCTCTCAGTTTCACCTGATGATCTATTCTTCCGAGGTATTCGATTTCACCCTCTGTGTTCCAACGTGCGAGATCCCCTGTCCGATACAGTTTTCCAGGACCAAAGGGATTATCCACAAAACGAGATTTTGTCAGTTCCGGGCGATTGAGATAACCAATGCCGACCAGATTCCCGGCAATGCACAATTCTCCCGTGGCACCTGGTGGAAGCAGTTCCAAGTTGCTGTTCAGAATATACAGCTGCGTATTATCCACGGGTTTCCCGATTGGAACACATTCCAGTTCGTATCGAGGACAACGGTAATAGGAGACGTCAACCGTGCATTCCGTGGGGCCGTACAGATTGATCAGTTCTGCTGTCGGAAGAAGTTTATAAAACAGGGCAACCTGTGCTGGCATCAGTGCTTCTCCGCTGGCAAAAACCTGTTGAAGAGAACTGAGTCGTCCTGCGGCACCAGAAACAGCAACATAGTTCAAAAAAGCAGATAGCATCGACGGCACAAAATGCATCTTTGTAACATGGTATTGTTCAACCGCCTGAATGATCTGTTCCGGATCTTTATGTGCCTCTGGCGGAAGGATGGCCAGACTGGCACCATAATTGGACCACCAGAAAAGCTCCCACACGGACACATCAAATGTGTATGGCGTTTTCTGAAGGATGACGTCCTCCTTGTCCATTCCAAACATCCGGTTCATCCAATAGATTCTGTTGACGATACTCCTGTTGGAAATCAAAACACCTTTCGGTTCTCCAGTCGATCCGGAAGTATAAATTACATAAGCCGGAAGCTCCGGACGGGCATACGCAGGATGTTCTTTTAATGAATCAGGTAAATACAAAGTATCCAGGTCAATTCTGCGCACCGATTCCGGCACCTCTGCAGGAATACCGCTATGTGTCAGAAGGATCGGCGCGCCGCTGTCTTTCAGCATGAAAGACAGGCGATTCTGCGGCGTATCAAGCCCAATGGGCATATATGCAGCACCGCAGCGGTTAACCGCATAAAGAGCTGTCAGCATGTCAAAAGATCGTTCAATCCGGACACCGATAATCTGCCCCGGCTGCACTGAAAGATCTGTCAGATAGGATGACAGTTTTCTGACGCGAACTTCAAACTCGTTATAAGTCAGCCGCTCGCTGCCACAGTACAGAGCCGTTTGATCCTTCCGAAGCACTGCGTTCTTTATGAAAAGGGAATACAATGTTTCATTCTCTGGATAGCTGTGCTCCGTCTGATTCCATGCCTGTAATTGCTTCAGATCCTCATTGGATATCTGTTTAAATTCTGCTGTTTTTTTATCCCAGTCGGAGGAGATGATTTCCTCAATGGTCGCAAGTATGAGTGAATGAAGCACATTCAGCTGATGCGTTGAAATACAGTCCGGTCGATAATCGTAATGAATATCAATCAGGTCATCCATGAACACAAAGCCAATCTGAAGTGCTTCCAACTGTCGTGAAGGTGTAGACCAGCTAAAGGAGAAGCTGGATGTGTCCAGTTTTGAATAGTCCTGAAAATTGATCAGGATATCAAACAAAGGTCTGGCTGGAGGCTGATCAAATGCCTGCGAAACAAGAAGAGAATAGGACGTTCTCTGTCTCCTCATGACAGAGAAAAACGCCTCACTGATCCTGTTGTTTAGATCACGAAAACTGTCATTTTCCAAAATCGTGACAGGAATAGGAACTGTTGCAAAACAGTTGCCAAGCATTTTTTGCTCTTTTGCATTTTTCCGGTTCAGAAGAATCGTTCCGAGACAGAATTCCGACACACCCTCCATTTTCTGATAGGCAAGTGCCACTGCAGAAAAGAAGACAGCCTGAAGTGTTCTCCCGTGGTCAGCCGCAACCATTCTCAGCCTTCGTGTAGTTTCTGCATCCAGGCCTTTTGTCATGCGTGCAGATGAAAAGTCACCAATTGTCTTATCTGAGAGAAGATGACTGTTTTTTCTGTTCTCCAGAAACTGTCTCCAGAATTGCCCATCCCGTTTACTGTGCGGTCCGGACAGATAGTCATTCTCTGATTCGATGAAATCACTGTATGGATAGACTGTCCTATCGGGTTCCTGCTTTCCAGCTAATGCCGCCTGATATTTTTCGGACAGTGTGATCAAAATCTCAGAAACAGCCCATCCATCCGCAATCACGTGATGTATACGAACAAAAAAGCCCTCTTTCTCATTCGATACGACAACTGGAACAATTTCTGCACAACATTTTTCTATGGAAAAAACCAGCTTTGCTCTGTCAGATGCCCATTTTTCATATGCTGAAACTGAGTCAAAATGCTGTACAGGTTGAACAATATTCATTTTTTCCTGCGGAAGGGACATGTTTTGCTGATCAAGGATCACCAGGTTCAGATCATGAAATTGAGAATGCGTTGCTTCCGCAATCCTGTATAGAAGGTCATCATCACCATGGAACGAAAACAAAATGGAAAAAGACAGGATATTTGCTTCATCCCCAATGACATTGGATAGTTTTAATACTTCAGCCTGGCTGATTGATATTGGGTAAGTCACTGTCTTGCTCTCCTTTATCAATGATTCAATCCTTTGGCGCAAGGTTTCCTGGCATTCTTCGGTGATAATGCCTTTCATCATTTAGCGGATTTCGTGATTCCACTTCTATCTCCATAAACTTGTGGAACTTGAAATGCACTGAACAGACTGCTTGTTAATGTAACATATTCAATGAAAGTCTCGTTTATGTGTTGACCCTGTGCTGCATGCGTGATTATGGTTTGTGTTTTCTTTTTTGTATCGTTCAAAAAACGATGCCGGTATTTTTTCTGTGTTCTATAAAAAAACCAGCTCGATTTTCATGATCGAACTGGTTTTGCTTTTTGTCCTGTATAAACTGGCGCTCTTCTTATTCTACTTTCCCCTATTCATTTCCGATGAACTACCGGATTTACATAATTCTCAGGTTCTGTTCCTGCCGTCAGATGATCCTGCACATCATACTCAGTTCCATTCGCCTCGTCATAATAGCAGCGCAGTGTGTGATCTGGATTATACTCTGCAGAATACACCATTCCATTTCCTACTACAGTGTACATACCGCCGTTATACTCCCTGGCCGTTCCCCATCCATAACAAGCAAGTGCTTCCACCTCTGAACCGTTCTCTGCCTTGTATAACAGCACAGGATACTGCGGGAGATACTCCATGTCTTTGCTGTATGCTATCTGGATCGAGACATGGTCCTCCATTCCCTCCCGGGTAATGTACACTGACTCAAACTCCCCACTGCCCGTCCAGCATTCCTTTTGTTCATCCCACGTGCATTCCTTTAGCTCAACCGGCAGGCCTTTTGCAAGGCACACCTTCCAGCCTTCAGGCAGCCTGCCAGACAAGGTGATTTCAGTGTCGTCATCGCTTTCAGTGACACAGATTTCCGGCGCTTCATCCGGATAGAAAAGGACCGGAAGTCCCCTGCATGTCATGGGCAGGTATACAATGCCCTCCTGCAGTTCAGATAGAACCTGTTTTTTCCAGTTTTCAACGATTCCGCGTATTTTCTCTTCCATGCGTTCAAGCTTTGGATTCAGTGCTGATTTGACTGTCAGTTCAAGCGTTTTCTGGAAACTTTCATTCACAGACACGGTCACATGAATGTCTTCTCCGCTTTTCAGCGGGCGGGAAAGCCGAAGAATCAACAGATCCTCATCCAGAACAGCGGAAGACAAAACATCTTCTTTACCGGACATGACAGCGCTCTGCATCTTTTCCGTTTCTTCCGCATCCATCTGCAGCAGAATCATCTCATCTCCGCCTTGCGGAGTCCTCATCAGCGTTATGGCGCCACCTAATATTTCAGCCGCAGCCCATGAGATTCCACTGAGCAGCATCATCAGCACAAGTCCGCCAATCAGCGCTCTCCTCACATATCCTTTTCTCATCATCCGCTCCCCTTCCTGTCATTTTTTCGCCCAGTCTATTCCTCATCTTTCAAATGACTCAGCCCTCAGACGCTCATTCGTTCATCCGTGAGCCGTCCGCAGCATAGGTTCCTTTCAGTTCTCTTCCATCCTCTGTAAACAGGGACACAATCCAGCCCGCATCCGCACTCCCCGCATGGATCAGTTGTGCTCTGCACCAGACCCTGTTGTCTCCCCGGTGAATCACTACACAGATCTCCTGAAGTGTACCGCTCTCACACTGTATCCTGTATTCCAGATCCGTCTGTCGGGCACTCTGCCCCAGAAACACCCAACCTTTTTTCCATTCAGGCTGTACCGGAAGTGTCCAGCAGGACAGACTCCGCTCATATCGCGGAAAGAAACATTGCAAATCCGGTGTCACCAGAAGAACACCCCATTCCTCCGGCATCCTGTGGATGCGGATCAGCAGCATCTGTGCTTCCTCGTCAAGGGAGATATGCACGTCCGGTGCATAGTGCACTGCATCCAGAAGGAACGGCAGCTCGGTCAGGGACGCCGGCAGCACATCATGCTCCATCCGGTCCCAGCCATCCCTCAGTCTGACAATGCCATCCCTCACGGTCTCTTTCTTTTCATTTCTGGCAATTATTTCAACGTCTCGCAGCGGAAGATCTGTCACTGCAGAGGTTCCCTGTGCCGTTTTCCGGCTGGGCTGCAGATTCTTCCAGACGGCGGCACCGACCACAAGAACCAGCACAACCGCCACAGCCAGCAGAATGTCCTTTTTCCATCTGGGGTTCTCTGCATGCGTGCCCTCTTTCCTGTGGGCATCAGCCTGTTCTGCAGCCGTCACTTTGTCCAGCACTTCCTCCAGTGCCTTCCTGAACGTCCATGCGTCCTGATACCGCTTGTCCGGCTGAAACTCACAGGCCTTCCAGATCACCATCATGATTTCACGGGAAACCCCCGGCGCGATCGGGAGCACCGTCCCGGACAGGCGCATTTTCAGCGCGGAAATCCTGTCCTTATGGCTTGGCAGACGAACTGACATCGGGAGAAACGGAAGACGGCCGCCGTTGAGATAGCGGTAGAGTGTCAGACCCAGCGAATAGATATCCGTCCGGGCATCCTGCTTTCCGTCCAGCTGCTCCGGTGCCAGGTATTCCGGTGTGCATTCCAGCCGGATTTCCTCACTGCTCTCATTGTCGTCCAGCTCATCCTCCTGCGGCGGCTCCTGCTTTCCGGCTGTGCCAAAGTCTCCCAGGCAGAACATGGCATCCTGCCCAGGCATCTCCCGGACAAGAATGTTGTCCGGCTTGATATCTCCGTGCACAATCCCCTGCACATGGCACTCTTCCAGTCCCCTGCACAGTTCAATCCCCATCCGCAGGACTTCTGATTCCGACAGGATCTTGTCGCTCAGATAGCTTCGGAGCGGCCGGAGAAGCTCCATGCGGATCATGACCGTGCTCTGGACGTCTCCCTCCGGCAATATGGCCGCATCCTCAATGCGGATAATGCCCGGTTTGCCCGAGAGCTGCTGCATTCTCTGCGCGCCGCGCAGAATCTGCTCTGCTTCCTCATCCGGGGCCGGAATCATCTTCACGGCCGCCTGGATTTCCGGATGCTCCCTGCAGACCGCACGGTACACCCGGCTCCATCCGCCGATCCCGATGAGCTCCGCCATCTCCCAGTCGGGCCAGATCTCTGTCATACTGCTCATGGATTGTTCTCCTGCCCGTCCAAGGCCATTTCCATCACGTTATTGTAGGTTTCCATGGGATCCGGGGAGGACAGCGCGATGAGCAGGCAGCACTCGTACGGGTCCGCCTCATACACCGGCCCGTAGCTGCACTCTTCCAGAATCGGATTCATATAGTTCCGGAACTGCTCTGTGCGCTGTGCCGTGTCCTGAATCATCTCCGCACCCGTCTGCAGGTAAAATCCCAGCGTCAGCAGGTCGTACCGCTCCGGCTCCTTTTTGCCTGAGAGCAGCAGATGCTGATGCAGCCTCGTGAACCGCTTGTCGCTCAGTTCCCTCTTCACGCCCGTCTGCAGGGCCATCCGGAGATTCCCGTAGCGGTCTTTTGGCACGGGCGGACAGAAGACCCGCTCCACATCCGCCTGCGAGACTGGCCGCTGCAGCGACCCGGATGATTCCAGCACCATCTTTTCGCACACGGCATCATAGAGTTTCCTGAACCATTCCCTGGTCTTCCGGACGGCGGCCGGTTCTTTTTCCGCCTGAAACAGGCCCTCGAGGAGTTCCAGGTCCTCCCGCATCACACGCTGCGACTGCAGCCGTTTTTCCGGCTGCGAGCCCCGGATCCGCTCCTCGAGATTGTCGGGGCCTTTTCTGTATTCCGCAAGCAGCTGCTGCATCTTTTCCCATCCGTACCGGTGGGCGTAGCAGTACCTGCAGATTCCCTCCAGCGGATCATCCGGATGCATGGCATGGTCATGCAGGGCGTCGGTCAGGAAAGAATCGACTTCCTCCTCCATCATGCCCAGACCAAACCCGAGGAGCAGGATGGTTTCCCTTCCCACCTTGTACTGCTCAAGCCACCTGCCGGTGACCGTCGCAAGCCGGGTTTCGCTCTTTTCGATCGTGGCCGGCACGCCGTTTTCCCGGAAGGTATCCATCAGGATCTGCCGGTACTCTTTGACCGGGACTTCCCGGAAATGCCCGCTCAGGCTGCTGTTGACATAGATGTACCGCTTCAGATAGTCTCCGAACGGGATCGCCCGGATTTCCGTGCGCATCTCATCATAGATGAGCGGAGAAAACAGTTCACTGCCGCGCAGTTCTTCTTCCAGGGCGCGCAGTTTATTGTTTCCCTTCAGCGTAAAGCTGAAGCTTCTCTCCCCCTCCAGGGACAGGAAATTCATCATGGGACTCCCTCCGTTCAGTCGGTACCGTGTCTGCCTGCGTCATTTGATTGTTGCCGGTTCGTATGGGCAAAAGTATACCATATTTTGGCTCTTTGTCGTTTATGAAATGATACGAAACATATCTTTCTTCGCCTGTCCGCGCTCCGGCCCGAGGGCATCCTTCTTCTTCATTGCATCCCCATCCGAAATGTGCTATATAACAGGCAGCATGACCTGTCGGGGAGTCCGGTCCCCGGGGAAAAAACAAGACCATTCCGCTCAGCAGAGCGGGCGCTGGTGGAAAGGATCCTGGGCCTGAAGAGAGGCCCTGATGAGATGGAACGATGAAAACCGATCTTCTGCTCGATGTCGGCGGGACCGGCATCAAAGGGGCTGCCTGCCCGTGCGGCGGAACCCCCGGCCCAATCCTGGAGTTTCCCGCCATGTCCAATGCGCCGCGGGACGCACTCCTCGCGCATTTTTCAGGGATTCTCCGCACACTCGCCGGAGAGCAGGCCGTCGGCCGGATCGCCATGGCCTTTCCGGGGCCCTTCGACTATGCGCTGGGCATTCCGCGCATGCGGGGGCTTGCCAAGTATGAATCCCTCTATGGCGTCGTGCTCCCGGAGGCACTGGAGGCACGCGGCGTTTCGGCCGAAGGCTGGGCGTTTATCAATGATGTCTCCGCCTATGCGCTCGGCGCGTGTGCCGCGCTTCCCCCTTCGCACCGCGCCCTGGCTGTGTGTCTCGGTACCGGGGCCGGCTCCGCCTTTCTCCTTGACGGAAAACTGTGCATGGATCCCGCAGAGGGCATCCCGGAGAACGGATGGATCTATGCCCTGCCCTACCGTGAATCCATCCTCGACAATTTTCTCTCCGACCGCGGCATCCGCGCCCTGAGCCGCAGGATGCTCGGAAAAGAGTGTTCTCCCCTTGAACTCAATCAGGCGCAGCCGCTCTATGATCCGGTCTGGCAGGCCTTCGGACAGGATCTTCTGGACGGATTGAAGCCGGTCCTCTGTGCCTTCCGCCCGAGTGATCTGGTGCTCGGCGGCAAGATTTCCCTTGCGTGGGAGCGCTTCGGCGCGCCGCTCAGTACATACTGCGCCTCCATGGGCATCCGCCTTCGTGTGGTCCCGAATACGTCGGAGCATGTGCTCCATGGACTACAGCGGTTTCTTGCGTCTGTGTACACTCCTGTCCTCTCATCCCGAAAGGAGGCTGCCCATGGCTGCCTATCCCGATTATCACAATTATGATCTGCACCCGGTGACTGATGTCCATGGTTTTGACGGCGCTGTGGTATCCGGCTGGGATGCCGTGATGGACGTGCTCGCCTCCGAGCTCGCCTCGGGCCGCCGGCGCATCTGTTTTGAGCTCTATCCCGGTGTGGATGAGGACGCGCTGGCCAGGCAGATTGCACGGAAGACCGGTGTGCGCGTCTTCCGCTCACTCCAGGCCCGTCTTTCCGAGGCTGAACTGCTCAGCCGGTTTTCAGCGTATATCACAGACGACCGTGTCTTCGGCAGGATGTACAGCGGTTCGCTGGAAGACTGCTTTGATCCGGATATCCTGCGTCAGCTGCAGGGCGAAATCCGCGACTGCCCGGATCCGTGCATTGCTCTTGGCACCGGCGCAGCCCTCCTCATGCCGGACGCAGACAGTCTCTGGCACTGGGACCTGACCCGGTGGGAAATCCAGCTTCGGATGCGCCGGGGCATGGGGACATGGATGTGCGGCATCATGGACGGACAGCAGCTCACCAAATACAAGGTCGGGTACTTCATGGAATGGCGCATGGCCGACCGCATGAAGCGGTCGCTCTCGGGACGGATCCGTTTCCGCGTGGACGCGGATGATCCCTCTCTTCCCCGTCTCATCCCGGAGGACGCCTATCTCTCGGCGCTCGATCAGACCGCGCGAAAGCCTTTCCGCATGCAGGCCTATTATGATCCAAGCGTCTGGGGCGGGCAGTGGATGAAGCATGTGTTCGGGCTCGATCCGGAAGTGCCCAATTACGGCTGGTCCTTTGACGGCGTGCCCGAGGAGAACGCGCTGTGCTTCCGTTTTGGGACGGATACGATCACGTTCCCGGCCATCAACCTGGTGCACGCGCGTCCGCTCCCCCTGCTTGGCGAGCATGTGTACGGGCGTTTCGGGGCAGAGTTCCCCATCCGCTTTGACTTTCTCGACACCATGGAGGGCGGCAATCTATCCCTGCAGGTGCACCCGATGACCGAGTATATCCAGAAGACCTTCGGCATGCAGTATACCCAGGACGAGAGCTACTATATTCTCGACGCGACCGACGAGAGCTGTGTGTATCTCGGCGTGAAGCCCGGCATGGACCTGAAGGCGTTCGAGGCGGCGCTGCGGGAAGCGCAGTCTGGCGCCTGTCCGCTGGATGCCGAGCGGTTTGTCAACCGCTTCCCGGTCAAAAAGCACGATCATGTGCTGATCCCCGCCGGCACCGTCCACTGCTCGGGCAAAAATACGGTCGTTCTGGAAATCAGCGCCACGCCCTATATCTTTACCTTTAAGCTCTGGGACTGGGGCCGCGTCGGGCTGGACGGATTGCCCCGGCCCGTCCATATTGACCACGGGATCGCCAATATTCAGGCGGACCGCGATACGGCCTTTTGTGAAAAGAACCTTCTGCATCAGGAAACAGTGACCGCCCGGGACGCGGGTGGCACCGTCGAGCATACCGGACTGCACTCTCTGGAGTTTATTGAGACCGAGCGCCATACGCTCCTTGGCAGCCGGGTCATCGACGTCCATGACTCCGTCAACGTCCTCAACCTTGTGGAAGGCCGTGAGGCGTGGATTGAGAGTACGGACGGTTCCTTCCCGCCCGCCGTCATCCACTACAGCGAAACCTTCATTGTGCCCGCGGCCGTCGGGCAGTATGTACTGAAATCCAGTGAGAACGTCATGATTCTCTGTGCCCGGGTGCGGTAGCCTCCGCCCCGCGTCGCCGGTTCCGGAAAGGGACCGGCGTTTTTCTGTGAAAGAAAAAGCGGGCAGGCCGGAATTCCGGCCCGCCCGCGAAAGAATAACGATGGATCAGCGATAGTATACGGTGGTATTCGCAACGGTCATGATGGTCATGAGCAGACCATTCACAAACGCGGCCGTCCAGACATTGCCGGTCTTTTTGTACAGCGCGCGGCTGATGCAGCCGGCGATGGCGAGGGTCGGCACCATGGCAAAGAGCACAATGCCGGAGAGCGCAGAGCCCGGGAACGCGCCGACACCGGTGGAGAAGAGCGTGCCGTACTGATAGATCAGCCAGAGCGTGATGCCGCCGGCATTCAGGCAGGCCGCGAGGAGATAGCCCTTGACGCCCTGCAGCTTCTCGGTGTTGGTGTTGATGGTGATGGAGGCCGTGGAGATGATGTAGAACATCAGGAAGGTCGGCAGATATCTGAGGATCGCCGGGACGATGTTCGCATCAAAGGTCTTGAAGGCAAAGGTCCAGATGCGGAAGTCTGCCTTGAAGAAGAGATCCATGAGGAAGAGGATCGCATAACCGGCAGCGACCGTGACCACGGCTGTGCACAGGGATGCGATGATCGCCATGGGCTTGAGGGCAATGCCGTAATCCGCGAGCTTCACGCCGCTCTGTGCCTTGAGCGCGACATACACTGTGCTCATGACCAGGAGGGCAATCAGCGCGCAGCACAGCGTCCAGTAGGCCACGCTGTTGACGACCGGTGCCGACCAGAAGGCGCCGGTGTACAGGGAGGTCTTGAGGACGACAGCGAGACCGGCGCCGGCGAGGAGTGCAAAGCATCCGCCGACGAGGTAGCGCTTATCCTTGTTCTTCATATAGCCCATGCAGGCCAGGACCAGCGCAGCAGCCGTCACGACGAGCTCGAGCCAGAACAGGAGATTCTTGTTGGCCGCGTTCCCGTCATACGTGCCCACAAAGAAGAGGCCCGGGAGCAGGATGGCCAGCACCAGAATGATGCAGGTCACGGCCTTCATGGCGCCGCCCTGGACACTCGGGAGCACCTTCAGCTCGGTCTTGGACTGACTGAAGAACGGGAGATCCGAAAGGATCAGGGCCAGGGAGATGATAAAGAGGATAAAGCCGACGAGCGCCACGCACTCGGAGCACTCTTTCCACTGCCAGATCTGGTTGGTCGGCGCAATATCCTTGATGCCGGTGGAATAATCCGCAAACGCGGTGGTATAGAACTCAATGGCAGAGGCTGTGGTCTTTTTGCTGAAATGGTTCCACGGATGGGTTTCAGCGGGCTCATACACAATGCGCTTTCCGCCGTCCGCGGTATCATACCATACGCCGGCCTGCGGGGCTTCCTGCTCGAGGAAGGTCTTGCCGGGCGTGGTGGAAACGAAATCCTTTTTGCGGACCGTGCCGGCAGGCGCATCGTCCGCGTTGAAGAAGAACTCGTCATACTGGGCCGCCACTTTGCCCTGAATGCGTCCGCCGCCGTTCTGCACGGCAACTTCCGGGGTCAGCTGCAGGAAGAGGCTGGTCCACTGATAGTCCGCGCCTTCTGTCAGGCCGCAGTAGATCTTGCGGATGCCGCTCTGGGCAAAGTCGAGTTCGTCAAAGTACTTGGCGGCTGCGGAAGAGAAACCGCCCATGGAATGTCCGGTGACACCGATGATGCCGTTGCCGTTTTCATCCTTGAGCACATAGGGCTGCTCGTAGAGATACTGGACAGCGTCATACTGGGCGCGGGGCCAGAAATTGCCGAACCCGCCCGTGTTGTCCTTGTTGCCGGCCGAGTGGCCGTGGTCATACATGTCCAGGGCCAGCACCACATAGCCGCGGCGGGACAGTTCGATGGCGTTGGCGTCCTGCATCTCGGCACTGTTCAGGTAACCATGGGTCACGCTGATGGCCGGACGCGGGTTCTTGGCATCGACACCGTTTGGCATATACAGAAGACCGCTCAGGGTGCCGCGCTCGGTCTCAAAGCTGATTCTCGAGACCTTCACGGTGCCGTTTGAGCTGTTGAAATTGCCGGCCAGGATACTGCCCAGCAGAATCAGAACCAGCGAGACGGCAAGGACAACGATGGTACGTTTCTTCATAGGGACTTCCTCCATTCTTTCATCTGCATCCGCTGCCGGGGCAGATGGTGCGTCAGGCGCCATGGATAGAAAAAACAGAGTGCGGGATGTCTGCCTTCATCCCCTCTTCTGTCTCCTTCCCCCAGGGCCGGAGAGCGTGTGCCGCACGCGTGAAAAAGCGGCTTCCGGGACTCCGCTGCCTGAAATGAATCTTTACCTTGCTCTATCATTTTAATGCTTAAAGTAGACTCTAAGTCAAGAGGAAAATGTGAAAAAAAACATATTTTTCTCCCATGACAGACATGCGCCGAGGCGCACAAAAGCCGAAGGCGGAAAAATGTTCAGCAAAGGAACTTCAGAAACACAGTCCATTTGAATTGACAGCCTTCAGACGCACAAAAACGAGGCATGCTTTCCCTTCATGTTTCTCTCGATGATTCCAGACTTGATCTGGATTTGGCCTTTGATGTGGCTGCTTTCTTTGGGCTGACTCAGGAGGAAGCTGAGAGAGAGGCACAAAAATGCTCACGACCATCAAAAGTCAATGGAGATCCATTGCTGCCACCTGTGGCCTAAAGAAAGATGCACACAATGGGATGGCACCGGCGTTTGCCCTCAGTGAGAAGATGGGATAAAAAAGGCATGGAACTCTGCATTCCATGCCTGAATCTTTGCCAGACCGTCATGAGTTGGCTTCGCGAATCGTTACGCTTTTCTGTCTTTCCGATGCACTCGGGAGCCGTGTGCTGATGTTTTGCCGTCTGCGTCAACCATCCCCGACATTACGCCTCGGGGAGGCAGTGCATGTGCAGCGCGCCCTGGACCCGGAACCCCTCCGCGCGCCCGCGGAGCGACCGGATTCCGAAGTCGATGGACCGAAGCTTAAGATAGGTCCGGATAGCATTCGCGTCCGCGCAGTCTTTGGGATACTGGCTGAGATGACAGTCAAAGATGGCCTGCATCTGTTGGTCCATTGTTTTGCGGGTCGCGACATACCGATTGGGAGAGGCGGTCATGTAATAGGCGACGGCCTTGACCTGAGCCGCTGCTGCGCCGTAGGTCTGCATGATGCCGTCATACGGGGCAAAGCACGCAATCTGCCGTGCGGCCTTGCCGACCCTCAGATGGTCCGCATGGGACTCGCCCCGCACAAAGGGATCCGGGGCAAAGAGAATCTCCGGCCGGAAATCCGCCACCGTCTGCGCAATCCCCCGCAGGAGCTCCTCCTCCGTATACCCTGCCCCGTCCCGAAGGCCGAGGAAGCGCACATCCGTAACGCCGAGCACCCGGGCGGAGGCGCGCGCCTCCTCCATGCGAAGGGCCGCCAGCGCATCCCCGGAAATTCCGCTCGGCGCATTGGCCGTGCCGAAACGGCCGTCGGTGCAGATGAGCATGCAGATCTTTTTCCCCTGCGCGGCCAGTTTTGCGGCTGTCGCGCCGGCGCCGATTTCAATGTCGTCCGGATGCGGGCCGATCATGAGGACGCGCTCAAACTGTTCCGGATGCGGGACTGGCGCGGCAAAGCGGAGGATCAGACGGGTCAGACTCATGCCTTTTTCCTTTCTGCGATTTCAGCGCAGATCCGGTCGTATTCTTTTTCGTCCAGCTTGTAATGTGACTGGTAGAGGCGGTAGGAAATATACATCAGGATGCAGGGAAGCAGCGTGGAGACCAGCAGGAGTCCCAGGCTCTGGCTGTGCTGGACGCCGGAAAGCAGCGTCGTGATTTCCCCGGCCTTTTCCTCCGCCGTGATGGTGCCGATATTCGCAGCCTGTTCGAGGTCCGCGATGCCGTTGGTGTAGCGGATGATGCCAAAGACGATATAGGTGATATTGGCGATGGCAACGGTCAGCGCGGAGGCCATCTTGGTCAGGAAGGGACGCAGGGAGGACACAATGCCCTCGTCTCTCGTGCCGTGCTTGTACTCATTGTATTCCACCGTGTTCATGATAGAGATCATCATGATGAGGTAGAAGCCGTACTGGCCGAAGTTGGCAAGCATATAGCCGACGGTGATGCAGGCAAACTTGACCATGCCGCCGGAGAGCAGGATGCCGGGAACGAGCATGATGAGATAGCCGATGGCGGAAATGGCCATGAGGATGCTCATCTGCTTTTTGCGGTTGATCTTGCGGGAGATCACGGGATAGAGGATCATGAGGACGGCCGTGACCGCCATGCCGAGCATCTGGAAGAGCGTGAAATACATGCCCTCATAGCCGAACTCGACATAGATGTAGGTCTGGCCGACGCCGGAAAGCACAATGCCGTTGCCTACCTGCTGGATGAGGAAGATCAGGGCAATCCAGAGGAGCTGGTCATTGCCTGTAATGGTGGAGATGATCTTCTTGAAGCTCAGCGGCGGCACCGGATCATCCTGGTAGCGTCTCTGCTCCGTCACGCCGAAAATCGTGAAGGCCAGGAAAACGGGTCCGAGGATGGCGATGATGAGTGCCACCATGCCGTAGGCCGTCACCGCATTGCCTCCGATGGCGTTGTTGCCGGCTGTGAGCATGGGGATAAAGGAGGCCGCCAGCATGCCGCCGATGCCGGCAAAGAGCGTGGCGCGGCTCGTGTACTGGTTGCGGGTGTCGGCGTCTGAGCTCAGCGCGGGCACCATGCCCCAGTAGGCAATGTCATGCATGGTATAGGTGATGCTGTACATGAAATAGATGACGCCAAAGAAGACCACAAACGCCCAGCCCTGCAGCTGCACATTGAAGGCCAAATAGATTACCACGGAGGTCAGCAGGATGCCGATAGCAAGCCAGGGCTTGAATTTGCCCCACCGAGTACGGGTGCGCTCGATGATGTTGCCCATAATCGGGTCATTGAGTGCGTCAAACACGCGGGCCGCCACCATGATGACGGTGATCGCGGTCAGCTGCGCGGCGGTGAGCTGATGGGTAAAAAGGACGAATGTCAGGAGGTAACTGGTGCCAAGGTTGTACATCATGTCACGTCCGACGGTGCCCAGAGGGAACATCCAGAGGTTGCGCTTTTTGATACGCTGGTCTTCCAAGACAAACACTCCGTTTCTTTTACTGAATATGGAATCCACTGGTACAAAAGTATATCATTCAATCCATGGTCTCGCAATACAATTTCATTTTACCTATGATATACTATTCGCAGCTGTACCGCATGTCTGTCCCGCCAGGAGGCAGCAACCCTGATTAGTAGGAGGCATCTTGATGAAAAGCATTGCAGAGATCGATCCCAATTTCCGCCTGCCCTCGACCATCCCGGAGGGCATGCGTTTCTTTGATGTCTTCGATCCGCCATTCTCCCTCTGGGGCGTTGCCAAAAACCGCCGGGGCGTCCTGTGCCGTCTGCCGGAGAGTTTCCTTGGGGAGTGCAGCGATGGCGTGCAGCGCCTTGCGTACCATCTTGCCGGCGCCTGCGTGCGCTTTTCCACCGATGCGGACACGCTCGCGGTCATCTGGGCACTCACCGAGACCGCCAACATGCCGCACTTTGCCGCCAGCGGGCAAAGCGGGCTGGACCTGTTCGAAGAGACCGACGAGGGCACCCGGCATGTGAAGACGCTCATCCCCGCGATGAATGAAGGCTGCGGATGCCTGACGCATCAGAGCACCTGCTTCCCCCTGCCCGGCGGGATGCGCCACTATGTGCTCTATCTTCCGCTCTACAACGGCCTTGCGCAGTTGATGCTTGGTATCCCGGAAAATGCACAGATCCGTCCGGGACGCACGCCAAAGATCGAGCTGCCCATCGTCTTTTATGGGTCCTCCATCACCCAGGGCGGATGCGCCAGCAAGGCCGGGTCCGCGTACACGACCATCCTCTGCCGGAGGCTGGATGCAGCCCAGCTCAACCTCGGCTTTTCGGGCAACGGACGCGGCGAGGAGAGCATGGCGAAGTACATTGCTTCCCTCCCCATGCGCCTCTTTGTCCTGGATTATGATCACAATGCCCCGACGCTCGAGCACCTGCAAAAGACACATGCGCCGTTTTTCCGGATCATTCGGAAGGCACAGCCAGAGCTGCCCATTGTCCTCCTGAGCAAGCCGGACTTTGACGTCGACCCTGACATCAATGCCCGGAGGCGGAACGTCATCCGCGCCACCTATGAGCAGGCGGTATCTGAAGGCGACCGCCACGTCGTCTTTGTGGACGGGGCCTCCCTTTTCGGCGAAAAAGACCGCGACATGTGCGCTGTCGATGGGACGCACCCCAATGACCTGGGATTCTACCGCATGGCTGATGCACTTGAGCCGATTCTGCGCAGTCTGCTCTGAGCCTTCATCCACAATCCGACGAGGGGATCCACATGAAAATGGACGGCGGAGGGATCACTCCCTCTTCCGTCCATTTTCGTAGTGATGTTCTTGCCCTGCGCATCGGGATCATTCAATCAGCACATGAATGTCCGTGAACCTCCGACGTGGAGATTTCAACGTTCTTCCCGCTGAATGCCACGCCATACTGAATCATCGTCTGAACCGAGCGGCTTTTCATGTCCGTCACATATTGTTTTTCAGAAATCTGCTTGAGAGCCCGATCCGCCAGTGCTTTCAGTTCATCCGGAGAACAATGCTTTTCCGCCTTCAATTCAAAGAGGATCCTGGGAGCGCCGGCACGGCATGGCATGAGCTGAATATCATAGCGGCCTTCACCCGATTCGCGGTTGGAAGTCACGATGTAGTGGTCGCTGACAAGGGCGCAGAGTCCCAGAACCAGGCCATGGTAAAAGGCTTCATTGGCCGTATCGTAATAGCTGACGGAATCGCGCAGCATCTTTTCCAGCAGCTTCTTCAGGCGCTGCACGTCGTTGCTGAAAACAGCCTCCTGGATGGACACGGCAAGGGACTGCAGCATTGGCTCCAGCCTCGAAAGGATCTCCTTGCTATAGACAAATGAAATCTCTTTATTGGGCAGAGACACTCTGCACACGTAATCCCCTGATGGTGCATACACCGTGTCTTCCGCCTTCAGGTATCCGGCCACAAGCAAAAAACTGTAGATCGAGGATGGATTTTTCCGGATCTGCGGATAGATGACGCTCGTATCCACATACGTCAGGAAAGACTCATGCTGCATCAGGGCATGAAGCCGCTCAAAGATCTCTTCATCAGCATGTGACAGAATGTCTCCGATGACATCATTGCTTCCGGTTGACAGCCAGTACGGCCCCGGGCGGCAGTCACTGCTGAAGTAATTCACGACCGACCAGGGATTGAAAATCTCTCTGTGTCCGAAACGATATCCGTCATACCAGTCACAGATCTCGTCATATCGATCCGACGCACCGTAGTACTCGGCCATCTCTTTGACTTCCTCCGCCGTAAAGCCAAAATAGTCACTGTACTGATCATCCAGGATCGAGTTGATTTTCAGATTGTTCAGACCGCTGAATATGCTTTCTTTTGCCACACGCAGACCTGTCAGGAATCCGTATTTCAGGTGCCGGTTATCCTTGAATACACTGGAGAAAAGATTTCGGATAAAGAGCACAATGTCATCATAAAAACCGCAGGAATACCCCTGCTGAACCGGCGTATCATACTCGTCAATGATCACCATCGGCTCAATCCCGTGAAATTCATGCAGCATTTTGGAGAGCATCATCAGGGACAGCATCAGCTCATTGGCGGATGCCTGACCTGAGATCACCCGCTGGTAAATATCCCGATCAGGATTTCTTTCCGAATTGAGCTCTGCATGACGCCTGTATTCCATGACGATCAGTTTCGAGATCATGTCATACGTTTCATTCCATGAACTGCATTTCACATCCTTGAAGGAAAGAAAGATGACAGGATACTTGCCCTGATGTGCACGGTATGATTTGCCGCATTTCCAGATTTTTCTGTCTTTGAAATAGCGGGATGTATCTTCCTCTGTTTTCTCAAAGAAGGTTCTCAGCATATCCATGTTGAGTGTTTTGCCAAAGCGCCGGGGACGGGTAAACAGGGAGACCATCGGAATTTCGTCCAAAAAGTCGCGGATCATCAGTGTTTTGTCAATATAATAGTATTCCGTGGACGCTTTTCTGAAGTCAGAAATGCCAATCGGCAAAGGCAGAAGTTTTTCGCGGCGCGGATTGTTTTCCGGATGGTCAGCGTCCGATTTTCTCCTTTCATCCGCAGGATACTGCGCGTCCGCCGGGATCATCCATGCGCCTTTGATCTTTTGCGCACCTTCAATTCGCCCGTCCCTGCACAGCCGCGCAAGGAAAGACCCGGAAATCTCCCACCGATCGGCTGCATCCTGAATGCTCAGCCATTCAGCCAAAGCGATCACCTCCCGTATGAACTGTACCCATTGTACAAGACAAAATGAACAAAAGCAACCGGCAAAATGAACAAAACAATTCGCGTAAAATTGCATTGTTCAGTAGATTGTTCAAACGGTTGTTCAAATTACAGCGAGCATTCTGGGTGCACGGACGAAAATGATTCAAAAAAAGCCATGCTGAATTCGCCGGAATATGGTATGAGGCAGTCTCTTTGTTTCTCCTGATATTTGTTTTCAAGCGTAATCGCCAAACACTTGAAGCGCATGATTGCCATTTGATACTTACGATTTATTCTTTTATTGCCCCGATCATTACGCCAGCTTCAAAATACTTTTGAATAAATGGGTAAAATACAAATACCGGAATTGTAGACAAAACAATCGCACAATATTTGAAGAGCTGTTTATAAAGGATGGTATCCTCTGCAAATTCTCCAGCACTCACTGCAGAAGATGCACCATCGCTTGTGATCAGGATTTCCTTAAGAACAAGCTGTAACGGATATTTACTGCGTGTACGAAGAAAAATAGAAGCATACAATGACTTTTCATGAATATGATTGTATAAAACAGAGTGATGAAACGCATAAGAAGCAGCCCGGCTGAACGGATCAGCCGGGCCGCTTCTTATGCGCTTTGATTCCCTTTACTTCTCTTTAATTTTGTTCTTGTCCACTCGCCCGGGGCCGGTGAGCACAAACGGATCCAGCAGCCGGTCAAGCTGGGCTTCCGTCAGCAGTCCCCTTTCCACCAGCAGTTCCCGGAGCGGACGCCCGCTCTTCATGGCCTCCTTGGCGATCTCTGCGCACTTTTCATATCCGATATACGGGCTGAGGGCTGTAATGACGCTCACGCTTCTGTCCACCATGGAGCGGCACCGGGCTTCATTCACCGTAATCCCTTCAATGCAGTTGTGCACAAAGGTATTCACAGCAAAGCCGAGGGTGTCGATAGACTGGAAGAGGCAGTAGAACACAATGGGTTCAAAAGCATTGAGTTCGAGCTGTCCGGCTTCCGCGGCCATGGTGATCGTCACGTCGTTGCCGATGATATTAAACGCCACCTGGTTGACCACTTCCGGGATAACCGGGTTGATCTTGCCGGGCATGATGGAGGACCCGGCCTGGCGCGCCGGCAGGTTGATCTCCCCGAATCCGCAGTACGGACCCGACGAGAGCAGCCGCAGGTCATTGGCAATCTTGGAGAGCGTCACCGCGCAGGCTTTCACTGCGCCGGAAACGGCCACAAAGGCGTCCAGGTTCTGGGTCGCGTCAATGAGGTCGTAGGCCTGCACAAGGCCGAGGCCTGTAATGCTCTCCAGTGTCGGCACGACTCTCTGCACATACTGAAGGTTGGCGTTGAGGCTCGTCCCGATGGCCGTGCCGCCCAGGTTCAGGCTGCGCATCTCATCCTTCGCCTTGTCCATGCGGTTGACGTCGCGCATGATGGCGCTGGCATAGGCCTTGAATTCCTGACCCAGGCGGATCGGGACAGCGTCCTGCATCTGCGTGCGGCCCATCTTGATGACCGAATCGAACTCCGCGCCCTTCTGCATGAGTGCTTCATGCAGGTCCATGAGCTCGCGCCGCGTGTGATCCAGAAGCTTGAGCGCCGTCAGTTTGCCGGCGGTCGGAATCACGTCATTGGTGGACTGTCCGCAGTTCACGTCATCGTTGGGATTGACGATATCGTAATCGCCCTTTTTCCCTCCGAGCAGCTCAATGGCACGGTTTGCGATGACTTCATTGGCGTTCATGTTGAGGGATGTCCCGGCGCCGCCCTGGATGGGCTCGACGATAAACTGATCGTGCAGTCGTCCCCCGAGGATTTCATCGCAGGCACGGACAATGGCCTCGGTCTTTTTCTTGTCGAGGATGCCGCACTCGTTGTTGGTGATGGCACAGGCTTTCTTGATCTGTGCAAGGCTGTTGATGATCTCATTGTGCATGCTCAGGCCTGTGATCCGGAAATTCTCATAGGCGCGGGCAGTCTGGATGCCATAGTAGGCATCCATGGGAACCTGTTTGGAACCAATCGAATCCGTCTCGGTGCGGAATGTTTCTGCCGGACGGTTTTCCTGCTTCAGTGACACGTTGTATTCTCCTTTATCTGCACTGCATTTTCTTCGAAAACAAGCTCCGAAAAAAAGATGCATGCCGTCTTTTCAGGATAGATATTCAACGTGCATCCTTTGATTCCTCTCAGGATTGTTTTTTTGATGTTTTTTACCCGGATTGACGCTCCCCCGATCGTCACAGACCGCAGGGAGGAAACAAAAGCGGACGCAAAAAACGCAGGGCCTCAAAGGTAAGGCTCTGCGTTTTGCTGACTGCATCTGCTTATTTGCCGGACACGCGAAGCTCACCGACATCCACAGACGGGCTGCCGATGCCGCCGCCCGGGAAGACCAGGTCGCTGCCGACGGCGCGGATGGATTTGAGCAGCTCATAGAAGTTGCCGGCCACGGTGATCTGTTCCACCGGGCGGTCCTTCTTTCCCTCGTGCACGGTATAGCCTTCTGCGATCAGGCTGAAGTCGCCGCTCATGGGGTTCGCGCCGGCATGCAGTCCGCCGACCTCGGTGATGACCAGCCCTTCGCCCACGTCCTGCATGAGTTCGTCCAGGCTCTTGGTGCCGGGCTTAAAGAAGAAATTGCTCGGAGCCACGCGCACAGGCGCCGCATACCCGGCTTTGCGGGCACTGCCGGTGGATTTCACGCCGGCCTTGCGGGCTGTCTTGAGGTTGTAGAGGAGGGTCCTGAGGACACCGTCTTCCACCACGTTCAGCGTGCGGCAGGCCACACCCTCATCGTCAAAGGCACGGCTCTCAAAGCCGCCTTTGAGCAGCGGGTCGTCCACCAGGGTGACCACATCCGAGGCGATCTTTTCGCCCTCGCGGCCCGCGAGAAGACTCATATTCTGCTGCGCGTTCTCCGAGGAGAAAATGCCGGAGAAGACCCCGAGCAGATCGCCCATGGCATAGGGATCGAAAATGGTGCGGTACACGCCGCTCTTCACGGGCTCAGCGCCGAGCATGAAGAGCGTCTTTTCGGCCGCTTCCTTCGCCGTTCTCACGGCCTCTTCCTTCCGGAACTCGCGGCCCACGCACATCGCGCTCTCCCCGGCGCTCTGTCCGTTGTCCCTGGCCAGGGCATTGATGTAGCTGACAAAGACATTGTCCCGCATCTGCAGGTCCAGGCCGTAGGAATTGACAATGCGCACCGTGCCGGAGGCGGTGGAAATCATATTATAGGTCGCCGCGGCAATCCTCGGATCGCACGCGAGTAGCGTCTTCTCCGCCTCGCGGATGTAATCCAGCTTTTCCTCAGGCGTCACGCTGTCCAGTTCCGGTGCATAGTTGTCTACGTCAGGATACTCTTTGTCCCCGGGATAGATTTCCTGCACGCTGTCATCCTCGGAGATGGTGGCGGACTGGATGACGCCCGAAACCAGCTGAGAGATGGATTCGTCGTCAAAGGCTTCCGTCCCGGCATAGCCCATACGGCCGTTGTAGATGCCGCGCAGGCTCAGGCCGCGGGTGCTGTTGACGGTATAGTTGTTGATCACGCCCTGCTGGCACATGGCGCGGAAGCGGTCACTGGAGGCCAGGTAGACTTCGGCTGCGGTAATGCCCGCCTCGCCGGCTGCCGCAAGGAGCTTCTTGATATATTCGTCCATGATTCTTCCTCCTTTACTTCGCGCCGCCGACGGTGAGACTGGACACGCGGATCATGGGCTGTCCGACATTGGTGGGGACAGAGCCCGACAGGGATCCGCACATGCCCTGCGCCATCTGCATGTCGCGGCCGACCCGGTCGATCTTCATGAGGATCTCGCTGCCGCGCCCGATGAGGCTCGCGCCGCGCACCGGGTGGATGATGCGGCCGTCTTTGACCAGATAGCCTTCCTGCACGGCAAAGTTGAACTTGCCGGTCGATGGATCCACCGAGCCGCCGCCCATCTTGCGGCAGTAGAGGCCGTCGCCCATGGTGGCGATCATCTCCGTCTCGCTGTCATTGCCCGCGGCAATGTAGGTGTTGCGCATGCGGCTGGTCGGGGCAAACATGTAGCCCTGACGGCGTCCGGAGCCGGTGACGGGCATGCCCATCTTGCGGCTGTTGAGGCGGTCAATCATGTAGTTTTTGAGGATGCCGTTTTCAATGAGGACGAGTTTGGTCGGCTCATTGCCCTCGTCATCGATGTTTTCACTGCCCCAGGCATTGGGGATGGTGCCGTCGTCAATGGCGGTGACACGGTCGGAGGCAATCTTCTGTCCGAGCTTTCCGGAGAACTCGCTGTTGCCGGGGGCCACGGAGGTCGCCTCGAGGGAGTGACCGCAGGCCTCGTGGAAGATGACGCCGCCGAAGCCGTTGTCGATGACCACGGGCATCATGCCGGAGGGGCACAGCGGGGCGTGCAGCATGCGCACGGCCGTTCTCGCCGCCTCGTGCGCGCACATTTCCGGATCCACCGTGCGGTCAAAGAGCTCAAAGCCCTGCATCGCGCCGGGGTTGCAGGAACCGGTCTGGTTCTCGGTGCCGTTGGAGGCCACCGCGTTCACGGAAAAACGGGTGTACACGCGCAGGTCGTTCTTGAACAGGCCCTCGGAATTGGCAATCCAGACGCGCTGCTCGGAATCGGTATAGTTGATGATCCCCTGCACGACCTCGGGATACATCTTCAGGATGGCCCCCGCGGCCCTGATCTTCTCGGCCTTTTTCCGGATGTCGGTCTGGGACGGGAGTTCCTTGATGATGTGCACGTTCGGGCACTGGGTCTGCGCAAAGGCTGCCGCCTTATGCATGTCGGGCCCGGAGATGGCAGCGGCTGCGCGCGCGGCGCAGTCGAGCAGGCCTTCCAGGGACGTGTCATTGGTGTAGACATACACAGAGGAAAGCCCGGAATACACGCGGACGCCCGCGCCGTGCAGACGGTTGGAGTTCACATTTTCAATGCGGCTGGAGCGCATGGTGAGGACATTGTTTCTGCGGTCCTCCAGAAAGATCTCGGCAAAATCGCCGCCGGAGCGCAGGGCCGCATCGAGCACTGCAGCTGCCGTTTTCTGACTGAGCATAGAAAGCCTCCTGACGTATTCGGATTCATTGCACGGCCGGGCGAAGACCCGGCCGCCGATTCATGCAGATCATATCATGGCTGTGCTTCCCCGTCAATTTCCGCATCCCCTCTTTGTTTTTCAATCTCCGCTTCCCTTTCCCAGTGAACAGGAGTTCCCTCATCCCGGAAAACCGGCTGATGACCTTTCGTTTTTTTGGTTCCGGAACCTTCTCTGGGATCACCTGACATGCTGGCAGTGGATCTCTGAAAACAGCATGTTACTGCTTCTTCCTGATGAAAAGCGGGTGAAACGGCAGCTGCCGTCATCACCCGCGTGCTTTTCTGACTGGACACTTTATTCCCGGTATTCGCAGTGATGCCATTCCCTGTCTGTCTGTTGTTCCAGCGCGTCGATCGCTTCCCGGGTTGTGACCATCCAGTGCACCGGCCAGCCAATGCCGTGGATGCGGCCGGCGCCGTGCAGGAAAACCCAGATCTCCACCCGGTCACCCGGCCGGAAGCCCTCGCAGGGCACAATCATCTCCGGGCGGTAATGTCCGAACCACGGGGAGTCCGACGGGTGCAGTCTGTGCACGGTGCGCTGCCCGTCGGTGATGGTGACATCCGCCCGGCCGTCAAGGCCTTCAAAGCGGAGGGCCGGCAGGCCCTGTCCCATCTCCGGCACCACGGAAGTGGCATAGTACGCGTAGTGCAGCGGCGCATTCGGGTCCCCTCCCCGTTTTCTCTGAACCTCCGGCGTCCCGATCGTCCCAACCTTCTTCCAGCGCTCGGTCATGTGTGCCTTGATGACCTCCGCATCCACCGTGTTGTCCGGAAGCGCGTCCGATATGCGCCAGGAGGTGATGTACCGCTGCTCTGGAAGTGGAAGCTGGGGGATTTTCCCCGCTGCGCGCGGGATCTCAAGGGAAGCCCCTTCAAGGCCCGGGGACGTCACGGTCACCTTCAGGCTGCCTTCGCCTTCGAGGGAGCGGTAGATGGCCTGACATTTTCCGTCAAAGGTCCGGATGTCCGCCCCGACTTTTCCCTGGAAGCCGTCCTCCCGGAGCGTCAGGGTCGTCAGGAGCTCGCCCTCCGCGCTCGACGCAAAGTGCACCATCCGGCCACTCTCATGCAGGCAGCGTCTGCCCTCCCGGTCCACGATGTACGCGGAGACAATCGCCGTGTCCGCGCCGTCGGCGGCCAGCTGCCGGTTTTCGCATACCAGTTCCAGTCCGGCCGGCTCCCCGGGCGTCACGGCCGTGTCCTCAGCCCATTTTTTCCCGTCCCGGCAGGCCACAACCCGGACCGTGCCCGGCGCATAGCGCACCTTTACGGGCGTGATCCGGTAGAAGTCCGTCTTCACGCGGATGGGCGGATCGTCATTGATGAAGACCTCGCATTCGTCCCCGTTATTCGCCAGATGCAGTTCGACCTCCTGCCCTTCCTTCCCCGGGAAATCCCAGCCCGGACAGACATGGCAGAAGGGTTCATTCCGCCTGAGATAGGCGCGGAAACCGTAGTATCCCGTGCCCGGCGTCCCGTCCATCCCGAGGATTTCCGCGCGCTCAGGGCCGTAGCGCCAGGCCGTGAAATGGAAGCCCCCGATGACGTACTCTTTCTGAAGCTGCCGCGCATCCTCGCCGGGGCGAACGGCGGGATTTCCCGCATGCTCGCGGCAGCCGAGGGGGAAGATCATCTCCGAGCAGAAAATCGGCTTGTCCGGATGCTGGTGGTGCAGGGCATCAAAATGCATCGTCTGATGATTGAACCCGAAGAGATCATAGTCCCCGTGCATGCCCTCCGAGAACATGCCGTAGGAGACCGCCCCGGTGACCGGACGCGTCGGGTCGAGCTTCCGGATCTCCTCCTTCAGGTGGCGGAAGATGCGCTTCCCGGTGTCGCAGGTGACAAAGTCCTCCTCATTGAAGACCGACCACATGCACACCGACGGATGATTCCGGTCGCGCCGGACCATGCTCCGCACCTCGTCCAGACAGATCTCCGAGGAGCGGAAGCAGCGGTTCTCGTCCATCACCAGCTGCCCGTAGCGGTCGCACCAGTCCATGACCGCCTCAGGGTGCGGGCTGTGCGCTGTCCGGTAGCCGTTGCTGCCCATTTCCTTCAGCGTCCGGATCTGGTACTCGGCCATGGAGTCGGAGAGCGCCTCGCCCACCCCGAGATACGTCATATGGTTCGCAAACCCGTAGATCGTGGTCTTCTTTCCGTTGACAAAGAGCCCGTGCTCCGCGTCATAGCGAAGTTCACGGAAACCAAACGTCGTGTCAACCGTATCGATGACGTTCCCTTCGCACACGACCTCTGTTCGGAGGCTGTAGAGATGCGGTTCCTCCGGACTCCAGGGCCGGACAAACGGAACCGGAAGCGTCTGGTGCACCACGGCCTCGCCGCGCCTGGGCACATCCTGCACATCCGAAATCGCTTCCGCGGCGGTTTTTCCTTCCTCATCCACGATCCGGGACAGGACCTGCACAGAGCGGGTTTTCGCGTCCACGGAGATCAGCTCGGTCTCCACATCCGCTTCCCAGGTTTCATCCTCCAGGTGGCTTGTCTTTACAAACGTGCCCCACAGCGGGACGCAGACGCGGTCGGTCTTCGTCAGACAGACACTCTGCGTGATCCCGCCGCCCTCATAGTACCAGGCCTCGAAGTCATGACAATCGCAGTGCACGGCGAGCACATTCGGGCACTCCCCGAAGAGCGCGGCGTCCGTGATGTCCACTTCAAACCCGATGCCTGCGGTGTAATGCACTTTGAGGAGCATGGCATTGAGGTAGACCTCGCATTTGGTGCCCACGCCCTCAAAATAGAGGGTGATGCGCTTGTCCCGGTCCTCCTCGCCCAGAAGAAATGTCCTCCGGTACCACGCGCTCCCGCGGTCCATGGGGAAGGCATAGTGCTCCCCGCCGTGGGGCTCGGTCTGAGAGATTCCATTGAACGCGACAAAGTCGTGCGGGATGGACACGGTTTCCCAGGCTTCATCGTCAAAGTCCCGCCTGGCCGGCCCCCGGGCGCTCGCAGCTCTCGTCATCCTGTAGCTCTGGTCCGAGACTGCCCGGGAAATCCCGACCCACTCCGGCTCCCCGAAAAAGAATTTCCATCCCGTATTGATCCTCAGTGTTTCTCTCATGGACGCTCCCCCGTTCCCTGCGGCAGCCGTTGTTTCTTTTTCATCCTGTTTTCATGATACCATCGATAGGACGCACGTTCAAGAAGCGCAGGAAGGGATTCCGTTTTCCGGATGATTTTTCCCATGCCGGTCCGCGCATTGGCACCCATCCGGGGTTCTCCAAATCAACCAAACCATGAAAGACCCTTTGCATCCGGTCCCTCCAGGAGATGCTCCCGTCGCTGCACTCCATGCGCGGCAGAGGCCGTGGCAACTGTCCACCACGGAACGGATGCCTGTGATGCGGCACAGCCCGCTCTCCGCACGGCGTCAGAGACGAAAAACGGCCGCAGGACCTTCCATTGTACCGGAAGGCCTGCGGCCGTTTCCTGTTCCTGAAAGCAGCTGGTCTGTCTTTCCCCGGGGGTCCCTTCAAGAGCGCGGCGGGTTCTTCCCTTCCCCGGATGCCTGCGATGCATGGAAAGGCACCCATCCCGCTCAGCGCTTCCGGCCCAGCACCCTCCGGATCCGCCGGGCGGTTTCTTCCGGCAGCACGTCCATGTCGGCGAATTCACGCAGCATGTCTTTCACTTCCCGCGGCATCTGCCTGAGCTCGGCATCGGTCACTTCGTCAATGGCATTCGCCAGATCCTCAAAATGCCCCATGGGATCCACGAGACCCTCATCGTCATCGAAGTCGTCATCATCGTCCTCGTCTTCATCTTCATCCATTTCCCGCATGTGATCCAGGAGGGACATCAGCGCGTCGTCGAGGACTTCCAGTTCATCGGTTTTCTCCATGGCAATCCCGGTCTTTTCGCAAAGATCCCTGAGCATGGAGAAGCTGCGTTCTTCGCCGCAGCGGATGGTTTTCGGGACACTTCCGCATTCCTGCATGCTCTGCGCAAACTGATGCACCATGTCGGAGAGATCCGAACCGTCTGAGATGACCGGCATGAGCACCATGCCGCTTTCCAGGTTCGCCGCCATGAGGGCGAGCGGGTAAAACGGTGCTTCTTCGTCCGTCTCATCCTCCTGGACGGGCGTCATCAGCCAGCACGCCGCACACTCCCAGATCCCCTTCTTTTTCTTTTTCTTCAGCCGCGCCGAGAGCAGCTGATCCGTAAATTCCACTTCCGGAACCGTACTCTCCTCCGTGGGCACGGGGGTGGTCTCAAGACGCCACCTCTCGCCCTCCCTTGAGAGAAGCGGGAGGACTGCGGTCTTTTCATTCATTTCCGAAAGCCCCATCTCCTCTTTGGTGCCTTCCAGGAGACGGCGGTGCACTTCGAGTGCGGCCAGGAGGCCTTCGCAGAGGCGCTCCTCATCCTCTTTGGACCGGATCTGCCACGGGAGCCTGCCGGCGGTGTGCCGGCTGAACTGAGGATACGCATGCTTTCCGCGCACCGTGATCTGATGCGCCTTCGTATACGCCCGAATCTCCTTAACTTCCTCATCTGTCATGTCTTCCCTGTTTTCCAGGGAGCACTGGATACAGCACTGGGAGGCCATCATGTTGTACATGGCCACAGGACGAAGGGTGCGCATGTCCGCACTGGCCAGACGCCGATAGCTCTGGAATCCCTCATCCCCCACATACACGGCCAGGGCGAAGTGATCCCCCATCTGGCCCATCACGCAGCAGTACCCGATCTCTCCGCCCGGAAGGCGTACGGCGAAGAGATCCAGATCACTGAGTGTTTCCCACAGTTTCGTGTTTTTAAAGGCAAACGCCAGATCATACAGTCTGTCTTCTGCCATCTCATTGTCCCTCCTTTTGGATTGCCCCGTCGCGGGCATATACGCACGTTCCTCCGACAAAACACGCCTCGACTTCAATCTCATGGAGATGATGGGGCTCTGCCTCAAACGGGTTTTCCCTGAGCACCGTAAAGTCCGCGAGGTACCCCGGCGCGATGCGTCCCTTGAAGGTTTCCTCAAAGCTGGCCTCGGCCCCGTGCATGGTGAAACTGTCCAGCGCCTCCTGCACGGTGAAGGCCTGATCCGGGAGATACGGGCCGGTGCCGTCAAGGGAGGTCCTTGTCACCGCGCACTCGATCCCCTCCATGACATCCGGGAGCTCGACCGGGCAGTCGGAGCCGTTCGACACGCTGAGGCCGCCCCGGAGGAGGGTCTTCCAGCTGTAACTGCTTGCGGCGAGTTCCTTTCCGGCGCGCTGCTCCACAATGTGGTTGTCATAGTCCAGGAAAATGGACTGGGCATAGATGTGCAGCCCAAGGCGGGTCATGCGCTCGAGCTGGTCCGGCCGCGTGATCTGGCAGTGCACAATCCCGTGCCGGTGGTCCGCTCTCGGGTGCTCCGAAAGGGCCTGCTCCATGGCGTCCAGCACCCAGTCGAGACACGCGTCCCCGATGGCGTGCACGGCGGTCTGCATGCCCAGTGCGTGCGCCTCCCCGATGAGCGCGCGCATCTCTTCCTCCGAAAAGAGGGAAAAGCCCTGCGTGTCCGGGGCGTCCGCATACGACCTGGAGAGGTGCGCGGTCCGGCTGCCGAGCGAGCCGTCGCCCACGATTTTCAGCGGCCCGATCCGGAACCATGCATCCCCGGCTCCCGTTGTGCATCCCGACACTGCGAAGGCCCGGACCGCTTCCGGTGTCATGAGCTGCGCCTGTTCATACACGCGCACCGTGAGTTCACCCTTCTCTGCCATCTCCCGGTACGTTTCGTTGATCTCCCGCCAGGAGACCCCTTTGAAGACCTCATAGTCGTCGGTCTGCACGCTGGTAATGCCATAGCGGTTGACCGCCCGGCACGCAGCGCGGAGCATCTCACGGATTTCCTCTTTCCCGGGCGGCGGCAGGACGCGGCTCGCCAGTTCCATAGCATTGTCATACAGCCGCCCGTCCGGCTCCCCGTTCTCCATCCCGATGGCCCCGCCCTCCGGACGCGGTGTCCCGGCGGTCACGCCGGCGATCTTCAGGGCCGGCGTATTGAGGACACAGCAGTGGCCGCAGGCCCTCGTGAGCATGATGGGCACCTCATGGGAAACGGCATCCAGATCCTGTCTGGACGGCATGCGCTGCACATCCTCAAACAGGTCCTGATTCCAGCCGCGTCCGACCACCCACCGCCCCTCCCTGGGCGGGTTCTCGGCGATCCAGGCCCTGACATGGTCCATGAGGCCGGAGAGGCTGTGCGTATACGGGGCCAGCTGGCAGGAGCGCAGCACGTTCCCGTAGCTCAGCAGATGCATATGGGAGTCATTGAATCCCGGTGCGACAAACGCGCCCTTCAGGTCCACGCAGGGATCTGTTTCAGCAATCTCACGGAGGATCTCCTCTGTGCTCCCTGTCTTTACAAACTTCCCGTCTTCCACCAGGAAAGCCTCGCACAGGGGCAGCTGTCCGGTATACACGGAAGCATGGATATAGGCTGTCTTCATGGGCAGTCCTTTCCTGAAACCGGACCCATCTCCGGTTTCTGTATGTTTTTTTCGCACTGCAGTGTTCTTCACATGATCTGTTCTTATGATTCTCTGACCCTGACCTCCACGTTCTTTCCAGAAAACGCGATGCCGTATCCGACGATTCTCTCCACGCCGCGCGATTTCATCTCGCTGCTGTATGCTTTGCGGTCGATCTGATCCAGTGCTTTCCCGGCGAGCACTATAAGACTTTTTTCATCTGCCGCACGTGCGGCCTTGAATTCCATGAGCACACCCGGAAGCGCAGGTTCTTTCGGCTCCAGTTCGAGGTCAAAACGCCCCTCCCCGGATTCCCGGTTGGACCGAATCCTGTATTTTGATGAGAGACTGGCAACCAGTCCCAGGACCAGGCCGTGATAGAACCCCTCCGCGGCACCGTCAAAGCATGAGATGGTGGAAATCATATATTGACGCAGTGCCTCCTGCAGCCGACCGGCATTTGTGAGGTAGACAGCCTTTTCAATTTCCGCGATGACATTCCCGGGCTGCTTCGTACGGATCCAGTTCAGCACCTCTGTATTATAAATCCGGCGGATTTCCGTGTTCGGCAGCCTCAATGCAACAAACGTGCCGATATCCGTTTCTTCCGGCAGTCCTGACGGTGTCAGATAGCCCGCCATCATGAGGAAGCTGAAAATCGTATCATTGCCATCGCTCATCCGGGGATAGATCACCCCCATATCCAGGGATGCATGAATTTCCTCTCCCTGCATGACGCGCAGTAAATCATCTGCGATGTCCGACTTCAGGGACGAGAGAATTTCACGGATGATCTCATGGTCGGATGGTTTGGCCCAGTACGGTCTGGCCTGCCCGCCGGAGGCAAAATAGTTCGTCACTGACCAGGGATTATAGATCCCTGTATTTCCGAACCGATATCCGTCATACCATGAACGGATTTCATCGAGCGCATCCGTGCGGTGATAATAGTCCGCCATCGCACAGACTTCCTCTTCTGTAAAGCCGAAATACGAACTGTATTGTTGATCGAGCACCGTGTTGACCGTCGGATTGTTCAGACCGCTGAACAGATTTTCCTTTGAAACCCGCATAATGCCCGTCAGCACACCAAAGGCCAGATATGGATTGTCTTTGAGTCCCCCGGACAGAAAATTCCGCATGAACGCAATGACTTCCTGATCGAACCCCCGGGAGTACCCCTGCTGTATGGGCGTGTCATATTCATCGATCAGGATAACGACTTTCTCCTTGTGATGCATGGACAGCATCCGTGTCAGATTCATGAGTGACCGGCTGAGTTCCACATCCGTCAGATTCCCGTCTGCCATTCTGGAAATGCTGTCTTTTGAATCCTGATCAAGCCTGTCGTTTTCTGTCAGTTCCGTATGCCGCTGATATTCATCTTTCATGACCAGCCGGATCGCTTCTCTTGTGTCCCTCCAGCTGTCATATTTTATATCCTTGAATGTCAGCATGATGACGGGGTATGCGCCCTGCAGTGCCCGGTATTTTTCGCCGCATGCCCAGATCTTTTTATCGGTAAAATACCGGGATGTATCGTCCTGTGTCTTCTCGAAAAACGTTTTCAGCATATTGATGGCCAGCGTTTTTCCGAACCGCCGCGGACGCGTAAAAAGGGTGACCATGCTGTGGGCATCGATCAGATCCCGGATCAGGAGTGTTTTGTCGACATAGTAGCACTCACTGGACACATCAATATAGGACGTGTTTCCAATCGCAACAGGAAGTGCGGCATGATCCTCTGTCCCATCCGCCATCTGCTTTCCGCTGCGGGTCATGAACTGCCGAATGGATTCTGCCGGTATGTTCCAGCGGCGGCCTTTCTGAAATGCCCCTGCGATTTTTCCCTCACTGCAGAGCCCGATAATGCGGCGGGGCGTCATCCCCAGCATACTGGCCGCCTCCGCAGTCCCGATCCATGACGGTTTCCGTTCCATGATCCATTCCTCCATTCGGAAATACGTTACCACAATTCGGAAATCAAGTCAACTTTATCGGAAATTCGAGAGATTTATTTCCGATTTATCGGAAACGCCTGTCGTTATGCATGGCAGAGTGCTCTTTCCCGTCCGCAGATCCAGCCGGATCTTACCATCTCCGTCCATGGAAATCCGGTTCAAAGTCATCCATGTCTGCGTCACCGTCAAAGGAAATGACCTCAAGTCCGAGCTTCCGGCAGTACGCCTCAAAGTCCTCCTGACTGTTGTCCCAATAATCCTCCATGACAGGCGGATAGCAGTCATCGTCATCCACATACATGTCGAGATCATCCTGCAGGTATTTGTTCAGGACCTGCTGCATGTGTTTGAAAATCCAATCGGCCGTTGTGAACGGATTCACCTGAAGGCGCTGGGCGATCTGTTTCCGAAGCAGTTCCTGATCCACGACGCGCAGTTCATATTCTGCCCATGCGCTGCAGTCAATATGTCCCCCGTTCGCATGCCAGGTGGCAGCTCCCTTCCACTGAAATGTCCAGTTCTTCTGACAGAAGTCCCGGAATCCCTGTTCACGCTTTTCATCCCATGCTGTCTGGTTTTCCATGCTGTAAAGCTCCACATACATTTCCGCCAGACGGTCAGAAACATGTTTCCGAAAGCAGCAGCTTCTCTGAATGGCGCCGGACAGCGCAGCGGCCTCCGCGCCATTTTTTGCCTTTTGGGGAATTCCTGCGAGCAGCGTGCACAGCACAGTTCTTCGGTCCAGGCTTCCAACCTTTTTCTTTCCAAGCTCCTGATACACCTCAAAGGGTGACGCTGTCAGGTAGGCGTCCCCTTCCCTGTCAATGATTTCCCTGAGTGATGTGAGCATCTTCTCAGTGTTCTCCATGTCAGCACTCCTTCTCAGTCTCCTGGTTCCCGCTTTGTACGGCTGCCTGAACCCGATCAAAATCGACTGCCCTGCGCAGCCTTGCACTTCGAAGGATCTTCTCTGCAGCAGTCAGATCCTCCCTGGCCTGTGCTTCTCTGATCAGGAAAATGGCCAGATCCGTCTGGCTGTCTCTGCATTTGGCCCAGCCCTGCAGAGCGAACTGCATGGCTTTTTCCGGATCCCTTTCCTCATAGTACCGGATCAGTTCCACATAGGGTGCTTCCTCTCTGCCCAGCGTGGTTTCCAGATACGCATAATACTTCTCTGGCTGCCCGCATTCCAGATAGAGTTTTGCACACTTGCTTTTCATGAAACCCGAGCCGAATCTGAACGCAAGGTCTGCAGACTCGAGTTTTTCCTCAGGCGTTGTGCACAGCGCTGCAAACAGTTCCTTCATGGGGTCATATACGCCATAATGATCAAAAAACTGTCCTTCAATGATCTCTGCAAGGATTCTTTTTCTCAGATCCCACGGTTCATCTTTCAGTTTTCCGCTCTGGACCAGCTGCTCACAGATCTTCCAGATCTCATCGATCTGAACCTGGTCGTCAATATACCGTTCATAGCTCAGATCGTACATCTGCCTCTCGATTTCCTCCCAGGCCTCTTCCAGAAAGGATTGATTCGGAGCATGCTTTTCGTATTCAATCACCAGCTGAAGATGTTTCAGCAGTTCCTCTTTTTCCTCAAGCGTCATATATTCAACAATTTCGTATATATCTGGTCGAGACATCACGGGTACCTCCGTTTCCTGTGTCCTGCAGAATGACCTTTCCCAGCATGCAGGCAATCCAAAAACTGTTTCTTCATTTGGTGCAGGGCCGCGGACAGGCGTTCGACTATACCTCTCCTCCGCAGCCTCACGTACAGCTTTCTGAAGTGGAGAGAAGCCTGTTTCCACCGAAACAGTTCGGTATCCGCAGATGCACTCGGATCTTTCCTGTTTTCCCCCGCAGCCTTCAAATGACGCTGACGCTATTGTATTGAATGGCGTTCCCGGATACAAGAGTCATAGAACGCCGCAGTCTTCAGCCGGAGTGCTCCTGCACAGAAAAGAACGCAGATGCCTGCAGTCTGATCTGTTTTCGGCATCTGCGTGTTTTATTCAAAAGCATCCTGGCGTCTTCCCGCATACCGTATGCAATCCACGGCTGCTTTTGATCATCCGGCATGCGGCTGTACAGGCATGTCTTTTCCTGACAGGAGATCGTAGAGCTGCTCCCAGTCCCTTGCCCGGACAAATCCCTGTTCTGCCATGTCCCGGTTCCACGGCATGGGACAGACAATGACGCGGCAGGCCCTGGAGATCGTGATCAGGTTGTCCGGCTTGTCATCCAGCATGACATCCACGTGCAGCCGCTGACACTCCCTGAGTTTCGCGTCTCCTGTGTCCTCGCAGAAGACAATGTCGTCATAAACGATCCCGTTTTTCTTCAGCCACCGAATGAGGAGAGAGCGAAACAGAATGCCGATCAGGTCGGACCGTGTCGTATAGACGCGGCTGGTCACGATATAAATGCTGTGTCCGTCCGCCTTCAGGCGACGGATGGTTTCAGCCGCTCCGTCAATCGCCGGCATTGCTGTGCAGTACCGCAGGAGATGCCGCATCCAGAACCGGGTCCGCTCTTTGTGCGTGCAGGAAAACATTGCATCGACATCAAAGGCTGCCGGGTCGTCCGGCTCCCGCTGAAAATACCGCCTGCCCTTTTCGAGCATGTAGGACGAAATATCCATCAGTGTGCCGTCCACATCAATCCCGATGTTCATACGTTCCCCCGCTTCCGTTTTACTCTTCCGGTTTTTCCTTCTCAGAGAGCCTGGAAATGATCTTCTCCCGGATCTCCAGGGTGATGTCCTGCTCGTTTCTGCCGACGGTCTGCACTTCCGGACAGAACGTGATGGTCAGTCTGCGCTTGCGGCCGTTTGCGGGATCCTTTGTCTGGGGAAGAGGTTTGTCATAGCTCCAGATGTCATACCCGCCGCTGATGGCCACCGGGATAATGGAAAGCCCGGTTTCCAGGGCGATCTTCGCAGCGCCGTCCTTGAACGGGCCCAGATGACCGTTCCTGGTCCTTGTGCCTTCCGGATGGATCAGGAAAGAGTTGCCTTCCTTGATGAAGTTGATGGAACGCTGCGTGGAGTCAATGATGTTGCCGGAACGGTTGACCGGGATGCCGCCGAGCGTCTTCATCATCAGGCCGGTCAGGAACTGGTCGAGGTGCTCTACCTTGGCCATGCAGCCGAAGCGGTCCAGGTCCGGGCACTTGCTGCCCAGCGCCGTCCAGACGAACAGTCCGTCAAAGTGCGTCTGATGGTTCGGACAGAAGATGTACTGTCTGCCCGCCTGCACGTTTTCGAGTCCTTCCACGCAGAAATCCAGCTGCTTCCGGCTCCATTTCCGGAAATAGGAGAACAGCGCGCGGTGAATCAAGTTTCTCTTCACCGGATACCGGTACGGATCGATCTTCCGCTTTTTGGCAGCTTTCTCCTTTTTCAGTTCCTGGAAAATGGGGTCGAGAATGTAATCCGTCATTTCCCTGGCGTTGGGGATGACAAAGATATACGGGCCGACGCTGATGGAGTACTCCGACTCGATTTCCGAGCACATTTCCATAATGGAGAGGGAGTCCATGCCGAGGTCTTCCTTGAAATCCTCAAAGCCGGTCAGTTCCTTCTCATATTTCGAGGTTTCCCGGACGATCCGGAAGATTTTCGCCTCCACGGCAGCCGGATCCAGGTCACGCGTCTCCGCGACCGCCTTCGCGGCGGCGGCCTCGGCCGTGGGTTCTTCTTCCGGCGCCTTGCTTTCCTCCGGCTTTTCCGCAGCATGCTCGCTCTGTTTCAGGACATATTCCTTGAGGAGATACCGCTTCGGTTTTCCAATGCTGGTGGACGGGATCTCCTCGATAAAGTGAATCCCGCTGATCCTGTACTGATTCAGGGCCTTGTACTGGAATTTCAGGATCTCCTCACGCAGGCTTTCCTTTTCCGCGTCGCTCATCCGGTCCTGACGGATGAACAGATGAATCCGGTCCGCGCCGTCCTCCGGGGACGGAACACCGACCACGGCATACCCGGCGCCTTCCGGCATGACCGGGGCGAGCAGCATTTCGAGATCGGCCGGGGCGACCTTGGCGCCGTTGGGCATGAGAATGCTCTCCTTGAGGCGGCCGGTAATGTACAGATAGCCATTCTCATCGATCCGTCCCAGGTCGCCGGTCTTGAAATACGGGCCGTCAAAGGATTCCGCGGTTTTTTCCGGATCCCGGTAATACCCGTTCATGATCTGGTCCGTGCGGACATACACTTCACCAATGCCCTGGGCGTCCGGCGCATGAATGATGGTCTCTGTATAGGGATCCTGGCGCACATTGCCGACGGAGCCCTCACCGCCGATGTCGTAGGGTTCATTGCAGGCAATATACACGCCGCATTCGGTGGAGGCGTAGAGGTCCAGGTACGCGATGCCCATATTTGTGATGGCCGTGCGCGTATACGGCGTGCCGGACGCGCCGCCGGAGAAGAGGCAGCTGAAATTGTCGTTGTACAGAAGACTCCTGAAGAGTTTCATGATGGAGCGGCTCCTGTCCAGGCTGCCGGTCCGCGCGATTGCTGCATGCGACTTCTTCCCGAGGGAGGCGTACACCCCGAACAGGTGCCGCTTTTTCAGCTCGTTCTCAAACTTGTTGATGAAGAGGTCATTCACCTTCGGGACCATGCCGAAGGCCATGGGCTTGAAGACTTTGAAGGCTTCCAGGAGGGTGTCTGAGGAAATGCTTTCGACCGTCGCGATGTTCATGCCCTCATTGAGGAGCGTGTAGGCGGAATAGAGGCCGGAAACATGGCTCATGGGGAACACTTCCAGCATGGGACGTCCCGGCACGCCGGAATGCAGCACGCCCTTGCCGCGGATCTTCCGGTGGGTGATCATGATGGACGCATAGCTCAGTTCCACACATTTGCGCTTGGCCGTGGTGCCGGAAGAGAAGAGAATCGCGACCGCATCCGGTGTCGGCTCTCCCCTGTCCACGCCACTTTCTCCCATGGACACAATCTTTCCGCAGGAGTGCAGGCCGTACGTCAGAATCACGGGCACATGCTGTGTGGCGAGCATTTTGTCCGTGTTTTTCATGTCCGCAAACACTGCGCTGACCTGGCAGTATTCGATGAGGGGAAGCAGTTCCCCGTCCGGGATGGCCGCATCTGCCATGACGGCGGTCAGATGATTGACCGACAGGACAAGAAAGGTTGCAAACGCGTCCACGGTCCCGTTGGCCAGCACCAGCACACGATCGCCGTCCCGGAGTCCCAGCTTTTCCTTCGTGATCCGGAAATCCTCAATCCAGCGCTGCAGCATGCTGAAGGAAATCTTCCACACCTTATGATTGGTCATGAGACAGCTGATGGCGATCTCATCTGTATGGTTGGCAAAAGAGGCTTTGAGTTCGTCTGAATAGAGCTGAAAATTGAATGTCTCTTTGTTCATGACTGCCTGTCTCCTTCCAAAATTCCATGTCATTTCTTCTCTGCGTTCTGCCTGCCGGTCTGCCGGTCAGTTGTCCGGAGAGTCGGGGCGTCCTGCTTTCCATCTCAGGATTCCCGCTGATTGTTTGATCCGTGTAATATGGAGCACGGCATTGCTGAGAATGGCCTGTAAGCATTTTCCACGTCTGCGGGTAGTTTGGGAGTCTGGTTTGTCGGTTCGATTGGGGCCATCTTGCGTTTCAGGTTCCTTGATTGATTTTTGTGACAGACCAGTTGAATCATTCGTTTCATACTTGTCTATATGATATATTATCATAAGGCAATAATGGCGCGCAATACAAAAAGCCGCAGATTGAAGGTTCTCTTCATGGTTACTATTCACAGTCTAAAAAAGCATGCACAAGCATGAAGGGCATTATCAA
>R21__coassemble_107_pt1 | contig 66669 bp, 47 predicted proteins | sample R21__metabat2_high_PE_034 | metagenome-assembled genome bin R21 | reverse complement strand
GTCAACTCCGGACTCGTTTTCACAAGCCCGCGACTTCAGTCGTGGGTAATTGACGAGCGGATCGTCAATGGTTTCCACCTGCACCCCGCAGACTTTTCCTGTGATCTTCTCCGAGCGCGGATTCCACGCTGGAGCGGAGGAGAAAAAAGCGCCGTAAGTGATGTCCGATGCGAGCGCTGCATCGATCTGCGCACTCGTGCAGCCGGTGAGCCATGCGGTCACCGCAACCACCTCTTCGCGACTTCTGCCTTTTCGTTCGGCCTTCTGGATCAGAAGGGGAAAGACGGCGGAAAAAGCCATGTCCTGTACGGAAGTCCGTGCCATGATGCGTCTCCTTTCAAATGGGCTGCAGTTGTTTTTTTCTCTCGCGCAGCTTCTGAACCCGCGCGGCGCTTGCGTCAATGCGCTCCTCCGTGAGCCGGCCTTCCTCCACGGCGCGGACGACGCCGTCAAAGGCCCGCTGATAGTGGAGCGGCATGAGCACAATGTCTGCCCCGGCTTCAATGCTGCGGACAGCGGCCTCGGCAGAGTCAAACCTGTCCGTAATGGCGGCCATGGCCAGCGCGTCGGTGATGATGACCCCGTCAAACCCGAGTTCCCCGCGGAGTTTTTCGGTCAGGATCATGCGGGAGAGCGTGGACGGCACATCGGAGCCGGTGACATTCGGCAGGGCGATATGCGCGGTCATGATGAGGTCTGCCCCGGCATGGATGCCTTCACAGAAGGGAAGCATTTCACACTTCAGCAGTTCTTCCCAGGTCTTTGTGCTTTCCGCATACCCGGTGTGCGAATCGGTCTTTGTATCCCCGTGCCCCGGAAAGTGCTTGAGGCAGCCGAGGCATCCGGCCTCATGAAGGCCTTCAAGGCAGAGCCGGACAAAGATGGCTGCGGCGGCCGGGTCTGAACCGAAGGCGCGGCATCCGATGATCGGGTTCTCGGGATTCGTGTTGACATCGGCCACCGGTGCATAATTGATATCCACGCCGTATTCCCGCAGATAGCTGCCGATGGTTTTCCCGACTTCATAGGCCTTTTCCGGGTCGCCTGTCCGGGCAATGGTTTCCATGGGCGGAAAAGCCGGCACGGAAAACGCCGGATGATTGGCGAGCCGCGCGAGCTGCCCGCCCTCCTCACCGACGGCGATCATGACATTGCCGAGGGTATGCAGATCCTGTGTCAGTTTCAGAAACTGGTCAGGGTTCACGATATTCTTATGGAAGAGGGTAAACCCGCCGCAGGGGTAGTCCTGATAGGTTGACCGCATCTCGTCGGTGACACAGGTCGCGCCGGGCAGGATGCCGTATTCCCGTTCATGGGGGTCAAACCGGGTGTCGAGGGCACCGGGACGAATGGAAAAGAGCAGGCCCACTTTTTCCCGCAGTGTCATGATGTCACCTCCATCAGAAAACAGTGGATGCCGGGAAGCGAGGCTTCGGACATCCACTGAAAGGTCCGGGTTAACGGATATCGAAGACGCTGCGTACCCGGAAGGCGCTACCGCATCCGCGGAGTATGCGCACCGTCCGGCTGCCGGCATCCATATCGAAATCGTTGTCGGAAAGCACCACGTCGCCGTCATCACAGACAATCTCCACCATGCGTGCATAGGCGTCGGCGTGCACGGTGATCAGATTGCCGTCTCTTTCGAGCGTCAGGTGCGGGTCGGCAAAATGGAAGTGCTTGGGAGCACAGAACAGCGAGGAACCGGAGGAAACCGGGTTTCCATCCATGAGCAGTGTGTAGGAGAGGTAGTGCCCGAAGAAGTCCGCATCCGGGAACTCCATGTCCGGCAGCCAGACCGCGGACAGAGCGGGCACGGTCAGGGTCTCGGAGCCTTCCTGAATCTTGCAGGCCTTCGGGTCGCGCAGGGACCACTGGACTTCGACATCGACCGGATAGAGCGTTTCATTGGAAACGTTCAGCCGTGCCCTGCGCGGTATGGTGCGGATCAGGCGCTCATCGTTGACATTGGTTCGGTCCGTATGCAGGCCGGTCTCTTCACAGGAGAGCAGAACCGGGGCAAAGAAGCGGCGGGCTGCATAGTGCAGGGCCTTCCAGCGGCCGTAGTAGTCGATGGATGCCCAGGAGGCAACCGGCCAACAGTCATTGAGCTGCCAGTAAATGGCACCCATGCACACGCCGCGGTTGCGCCGCCAGTGTTCCACGCCGCAGCGTATGGCCTCCATCTGCAGCAGCTGGGAGGCATACAGAAGGGTATCGAACGAGGCGGGGTACAGGTAAGTCGAGGAGAGATAATTGAGAATCTTTCCGTTGGCCGACTGGTTCCGCTGATGCTTTTCCATGACATAGGAGAAGATATTGCGGTCTTCGGGCAGCGTGAAGCTTTCGATGGTTTTCCGGTCCGGGAAGGACTGGAAACCAAACTCGGACACAAAGCGGAAGAAATGCTTTCTGTACTCGGTAAACGGCTTGTCTCCATGCCAGACCGCCCAGTAATGGACATCGCCGCGGTTGGGTGCGGAGGGCTGGTCATAGGCTCCGCCCGAGGACGGCGAGGAGGGCCAGTAGGGACGGTCCGGATCCATCTGGGATGTCATCTGCGGCAGGATATATTCAAAAATCTTGGTATAGTCAGCCTTGAGGCTTGGACGAAGCGTTTTATACCATCCGTCGACGACAGAGGACTCAATCTCATTGTTGCCGCACCAGAGGGCCAGGGACGGGTGATGGCGGAGCCTGCGGATGACATCGCAGAACTCGGCGCGGATGTTCTCCTCAAACTCCGGCGTCAGATCATACATGGCGCAGGCGAACATGAAATCCTGCCACACCAGCAGTCCCAGCTCATCACAGATGTCGAAGAAGAAATCATCCGGATAATAACCGCCGCCCCAGACACGGATGGTGTTGAAGTGCGCCATGGCGGCGTCCTCCAGAAGAATCCGTGTGCGCTCGGGGGTGATGCGGCTGAGCAGGTTGTCCTCGGGAATATAGTCGGCGCCCATGGCAAAAATGGAGACGCCGTTGATGGTAAAGGCGAAGGATTCGCCCTGTTCATCTTTCTGCCGCGTGATGTCAAAGGTGCGAAGACCGATCCGCTTTTCCCAGGTATCAATGGGCAGACCGGCCTCATTGAAGAGCTCAGCTTTCAGCGTATACAGCGGATGCTCGCCGTATCCGTTTGGCCACCACAGACGCGGCTGTTCCACGAACATATGGCTGTCGGTGGAGGTGCACACGACATTTCCGTCGGGATCGGTCAGCGTATAGCGGACAGACAGCCCGCGCACAGAAGTCCCAGAGGGAATATCCATCTCGGGATTCAGGCTCAGGGTGACCCGGCCGTCCCTGTGCATCTGACGCACCTGCACACTCTTGAGCTTGGGCTCGGAAACGGCCCAGAGATAGATGGGCCGGTAAATGCCGGCATCGGGGAGGCGGGGACCCCAGTCCCAGCCATACATGCAGTGTGCCTTGCGGATCATGGCAAAGCCCTGGACGGAATCGGAGGAGCCGGGGACCTGGTGCCGCTCGTAGGCCGCATGCGCAGCGCGCAGGGGAGAGCGCAGAAGAATGGTCAGGGTGTTTTCCCCTTCATGGACAAACGAACGGATATCGATCATGTAGGTCCTGTGCATGTTTTCGGTGTGCAGGACAAACTGATTGTTGATCGAGATATCGGCGAGCGTGTCGATACCCTCCATCACGAGACGGAGTTCAAGGGCGCCGAGCAGGGCTGCATCCGGGATGAAAGTCTTGCGGTAGACGTAGTCTGTCTCCATCAGGTCATAAGCAATCGCTTCCTGATCCCGATAGTAGGGGTCGGGCATTTTTCCATTGTTCATCAGATCCACATACACAGATCCTGGAACAACGGCCGGAAGCCATTCGGGATCCGAGACAGGACGCATTTCCCAGTCAGAGGTAAGGTCAAAAATGTGTCGCATAACTGGCCTCCATATGCATTTATTTTTCTGCTTGTTTTCATTATATGCCGAAAAGCAGCAGAGGTAAAGATGCAATGCGCAGGATTCGTGAACCCGGAGAGGAACAGAGGTGCGTTACACGCTGCCGGCATCTTCCTTTTCCATGTACAGAATGCCCAGCGTGTTGGGACCGCAGTGGCTGGAAACAACGCTTCCGGCTCTTGTCACGAGGACTTCATCGAAGTAATGCAGCGCCTGCAGGGTTTCCTGCAGCTCCGCAACCCATTCCGGATTGCAGCCGCTGTGGGTGATGAAGACCCGCCGGGGTTCCGCCCGGAGCAGATCAGGCTCGAGATCCTTTTCATAGCGCTTGAGCACATTGAAGATACCGGAATGATATTTCTTTCCGACTTCCATCTTTCCGTTGTGGACGAGAATGGTCGGGTGCAGCTTCAGCACCGTGCCCACCAGGGCGGCTGCTCCGCTGCAGCGTCCGCCGCGGTGGAGATAGGTCAGTGTATCCACGACAAAACTGCTCCGGACAAGCGGTTTCTTTTTCTCAATGATCTCAAGAATCTCTGCAACCGGACGGCCTTCGGCAGCCAGGTCGGCAGCGAGCAGGATCAGCAGGGAAATGCCGGTGGAAAGATTGGCAGAGTCCACGACATGCACGCGGTCCTCGGCGTGCAGTTCAGAGGCCGCCATCCGCATGACCTGGGCGGAGGCTGACATGCTTTCCGAAATGGCAAAACAGATGATTTCACCGCCATCCTTCAGGCACTCCGAGAAGAGGTCCATGGCTGTGGTCTCAGAGAACACCGCGGTTTTCGGCGTCTGACGGGTCCGGTCGGACCAGGCATAGAGTTCCTCAGGCGTGATGGTTTTTCCATCAATATAAGTCTCTTCACCGAGGTTGACATTGAGCGGCAGAATCCGGATCTGATAGCGTTCAATGAGTTCCGGGGAGAGATCGCAGGTACTGTCAGAAATGATGTGAAGCATGGAATATTCCTTTCCCTTCTCGCATTGGTAAAGCGGGTCTGACAGGATGGCTTTCAGAAGAGCGCCCGGGAACGATGCATCCGGGCGAATCCTTTCTGATGGGAATCCTGATAAATGCATTCCAATAATAAACCATTGTAATTATAGAATGCAAATGAAAAAACATCAATTCAGAAAACAGCCAAAGATGGTCTGAAACAAACAGAATCACCGGAACAAACGGGAATAACAGATGCCAGGGGCGCTGAAGGAACGTATCAAATGGTGAAGCGGTCAGAACGCTTCACTCACTGAAAAGGAGGAAGACATCCTATGCAGTTGAATGCTGCCAGATTATTTGAATTTGCCATTGCTGCTTTTTTTCTGAGCAGAGGTTTTCTATATTTGTTTGAAATGTTTCGGCGCATCCGCGCCTGCAGCACCCAAACCGTGGGCTATGTGGCCGGATTCCACGAGGAGGAAATCACCCAGACCGTGGATGGTGTTCCGCATGAATCGATCGTCTATACACCGGTGATTTCCTACATGGTGCATGGACGCCTGTTCCGCGCGGAGAGCAGCTGCGCGCGGGGAACGACACCCCTGGAGATCGGACAGGAAGTGACCGTGCGGTATAACCCGGAAAATCCGGAAGAATTCTATATCGCCGAGGACCGCATGACCAGCAGTTATCTGCCGGGCATCGCCATGGCTGCGATTGGCATTGCGCTGGCGGCTGCGGGCATGCATTGAGTATAAAAAATGAAAATCGCAGAGCGGAAAACAGGGCCGGAGAAGGATCTGCCTTCTCCGGCCCTGTTGTTATAGATCATGCCTCCCGCTCTGGGCGGGACATACGGAAGCGCCTTTAAAAGGGCGGCTGGTCCGCATTCTGAATGGAAATATTGCTGTCGGTGGTAATGGTGACCGTAGCCGTCTGCACACTGTGCATTTCGCGCCAGGCAAGGAAGAGGCCGCCTGCAATCAGAAGCACGGCAAGCACCACGGGAAGGATGCCCCTGGATGCGGAGCGCGGAGCGCGCCAGGAAACGGCGCGCAGATGACGCATGACGGCGGAAGCGGCCACACCGGTGAGCGCGCCGCAGGCAAGCCCGACGAGCATCAGGATGCCGAGATAGGCCAGCATCTGGCGCGGTGTATGGAGAATCAGCATCGCCATGAGCACCTGGCCGACATTGTGCAGAAGACCGCCGGCCATGGAGACAGCGATGGGATGGATCCCGCGGATCTGCCGGAGGAGGACCATGCCGGTGAGGCTCATCAGACCGCCGGAAAAGGCGTAGATCATGGTGCTGACACCGCCGAACATGAGGCCGGAAAGGAGAACCTTGAGGGCCATCAGGATATAGGCGGTGGGAACATCGAGCATATACACGGCAAAAATCAGAATGGAATTGGAAAGGCCCAGCTTGATCCCGGGAATGCCGGGACTGGGGAGCAGGGATTCCACATATCCCAGAACCAGCATTACGGCGAGAAGCATGCCGGAGAGCGTCACGCGCAGCGTGTTGTCACGGTTTGAATGTGCCATGTCAGACCTCACTGATTGTTTTCATCCGCTGCCTGGGCATCATCGGCCGGGGCAGGCGCGGAAGCATACATTTCGAGGATTTCCTCAGGCGTGTACAGGGCAAGGGAAACCATATTGGGGAGACAGAGAACGGCATTGTACAGAATCCGGCTGTCTCTGTTCTCCAACGTGACCATGCCCTGATCGACACAGTCCTGATTTTCACAGGTGGAGGATTCCATATAGAACCCGTCGGGGGTGACATGAATGAGATTGACTTCCTCCGTTCCGTCATCCCGGACCTGCTGAACAGGAAGCGTGTAGTCCTCGCTTTCGGGCAGCGGCAGCCAGAAGGAACCGCCGGAATAGGTCAGGAGAATATACCCTTTGGCCGGGGCGGCACTCTCCTGAGGCGCGGGTTCTTCCTCCTGGGAAACGCTGCCCGATACCGGTGCGTCTGTCGGGGCTTCAGCCAGGACACAGGCGGCAGGGGACAGAGTGAAGGACAGGAGGAGAAGAAGCATCAGGAGGCATACGGAAAAGCGTACAGGGATTGATTGCATGCAAACGCCTGCTTTCTGGTAATCTGGGGAAAATGAGCCTGCGCCTTTGTCAGCGGCGGTAGAAAACGTAATCCCTGGCAGAGGCTTTCTTGATGATCTGGAAGGCCACATAGAAGAGGGCCGCGATAAAGACGATAAACACCCATTCCGTGACATCGGTCATGGCAATGTAATCGTACAGTGCATGGATCAGCGCGGGAAGAATCACACACAGGGCAAGGCAGGTCTTCCTGCTCTTCAAATCGCCCGCAAGGTCGAAGCGTTTGGCCAGTCCGTACCACACGCCCATAAATACGCCGAAGCAGGCGTGGCCGGGCACTGCGGTCACCGCGCGAAGCAGCGCGGTGGAGATTCCGTAGGAAAGCACATAACTGATGTTTTCCCAGAGCGCAAAGCCAAGGGAGACAAAGACGGCATAGACGACGCCGTCATACTGGCAGTTGAATTCAGGTTCGCGCCAGGTCCTGTAGCGGAGCACCAGATACTTTGCGCCTTCCTCAGCGAGCCCGATGATCAGGCACTGGACGGCCATGGAGCCAAACCCGTCGGTCACCCGTTCAATGACGTAGGCGATGAGCGTGGAAATGATTCCCATCAGGACCAGGGAGAACAGAAGCTTCGGGGATTCACGGTCCAGACGGTCGGAACGGTACACATACCGCATGAGCACGATGGCCGGGATGACAGCCATGATAATCAGCCAGATTCTCGGATTGGCAAAGATCAGAAGAGGAAGAAACAAGCGGGACACCTCCGTGTATGGAATCAGAATGGATTATTCGACTTTTTCAAGGAATGAAACCATGACATACCCTTCGATGCTGTCCGTTTTGACATGCACCCATGCGGGATCTTCACAGGTTTCCAGAACGATGAGCTGCTGATGCTTGTACAGGCGCATGAGAATTTCGGAGGCCTGGGAGGGCTCCGTGCGCAGGTTCAGACTGGAATCGTCCTCAATGCCTTCCACGGAGGCCAGATAGCTTCCCTCCGGCAGACTGCCGGTTGTCACCGGCATGAGCGTCGGGCGCGGCGTGGGCGAAGCGGACGGACCGGGCGTCATGGCAAGCCCCGGCTCGAGCGTGGACAGCCGGCTCGGGCCGCTGGCGCCCTCCATGATCTGTGCGCCGGGATAATAGAAGGCAATGATCTGATCAAAGGTGAAATGCTCGTGCGCGGCCATCCACTGGGCACCGCGCTGGCTCATGCCGACCCCGTGCCCGAACCTCCGGGATTCCAGCACAAAGCGGCCGTTTTCCTCCCTGCAGGTGATCAGCTCATTGTCAGCACCGTAAATGGAAAGGGAAAGCGCACGGACGACATCCGGGAACAGCGGGAGGGAAAGCACCGCCGTTTCGGGTGCGGGCTCAAAGGGTCCGAGCACGCTTTCAGGCTGGACAGGCGCCGGAGTGGAGGTGACAAAGAACAGCACATCCTCGTCCTCGCCGTAGCTTCCGCTGGCAAGAGACGGGGTGGTCATGACCGGCACGACGGGCTTTCTTCCGGACCATTTGAAGCGGATGTCGAGCTTTGTATAGAAGCGGCTGGGCTCGGGATGAATGGTGCCGGAGAGAGCCACCGACTCAATGCTGTCGACCCGGAAGGAGGACAGCGTATCATCATAGCCGCTGCGGTAGAGCGAGGAAGCCATGTAATTGAACAGGATCTGCGTGAAGGCTTCGGGGAGATGGTCTGCGTTCTTGTTGAGGTAGGCGCGCTTGACGATGCTCTCCGGATTGGCGAGATCATACGGATCGTCCACCATCCGGTAAAGCCCGTTGTCTTCAACGCCGGCCCAGACGTGATCCACCGTCTCGGTCTGTCCTCCGTTGCTTGCGGAGTAATAGCAGTTGATGAGCTGTCCCTTATGCGTGACGACAAGCCCGGCCGTCCCTGTGATTGCCTGATCACACCGGGGATGATTGCCGGTGCCGCGGTAGACCTGATCATTGGTGGTGTCCACCACGTCGTAGGGCTTGGAAGGATTCACATGGGACAGGGCATAGGTCCTCGCGCACAGCGCCTGCGCCTTGAGCGCTTCAAGGGGAAAGTCATTGCTCATCTCATAGGGGAGAACGCCGCGCAGGTATTCTTCCACGGACAGGGTGAGCACGGGAAGCAGCATGCCTCCGGACACCGTGAAGGCCAGATCGCCGGGATACAGAGACCCGCCCTTTGAGAAGCGGATCCCGCCGTTTCGGCTGCCGGGATGCCGGACAAGGTGAATCTCACTGCCGCAGCGCATGCGCATGTCAGGGGTATAAAGATAGATGATGTTGTCATGGAGCTGGAGCGTCATTTCACTGCCCTCTTTGAAGTAGAGGGAGTATCCGCTGCTCTCGAGCGTATAGCTGCCGTCGAGGATCAGATCGGCACGGTCGGTCAGGGCAAGCCGTTTCAGGCAGACCCGGATCAGCGGGGCCGGCTCATCCTTCATCTCTGACTGTCCCGGAAGGCCGGGGAGCAGAAGAAGGCAGCACACAAGCAGGATCAGTATTTTTTTCATAACAGGCTTCCTCATGAAAGACTGGGATCGTCCGCCGCATGCGCCGCGGCATAGGCTCCCCGGGAGACATGGGCGTGTTTGCGAAAGACTTTGCAGAAATAGCTTTTATTGGGATATCCGCACATCTCGGCGACTTCCTGAATCGTATGGCTGCCTTCGAGAAGCAGCTCCTTCGCCATCCGGATGCGGGCGGAAGAGAGAAACGCAGAAAAAGTCTGACCGGTCTGCGCGTGGAAAAGCCGACAGAAATAGGTGGGCGAAAGCCCCAGAGAATGGGCCAGACGCTCCTGCGTATAAGGCAGGGACGGATTCTGAAGGATCAGATCCTGCACACGGCGGATATCCGGACCGGAAGGGGAGGCGGACGGCTCGGCAAGGAGAGAAGAGAGCGAGGAAATCCATTCGCTCAGCGCTTCACGCGGCCGCCGGGTCAAAAGATTCAGGGAAAGCCCTTCGGTCAGCTGCTGCACGGAGAAATCCGGAAACTGATTCCAGACCGCTTCCGCAGCCACCGGGACAAAAGCCGCGCAGAAGGCACCGGGATCTTCCACGTTTCGGAGAATGCGGTGCACACAGCCTTCCAGGCTTCCTGCACGGCCGCGGCGGATCTGTGTGACAAGCAGGTCGCGGAAGCGATGGGCCTGGGAGGGCGAGATCGGGGAGACAAGGTTCCACCAGTCAGCAAGCGGCAGAAGCTCCTGACTCTCCCATGCGGCGCGGTCCTGGAAAGCGCGGCTGATCTGTACAGTGCCTTCTTTCCCAAGGCGGTTCAGGAACGTATCCATCAGCTGATAGACACAGAGCCAGGCCGCCAGGTCAGCATGGACCGGAGCAGGAAACGCGGTATGCGCAAGGAGCATCACCACATGATCCGCTTCAGGCGGCACGGAGCAGGCACACAGACCTGCCATGGAAAAAACGTTCTGCAGCATTTCAGGCAGCAGTTCCGTTTCATCATCCCCCAGCGGCACATCGGTTTCCCACCGGATCACGCGCCATGCGTGCACAGGAACCCCGGATGCAGGCATGCTGAAAAACGGATCCTGACATGCTGCAGCAGGGGCAAGGGGAACAGGATGGCTGGATGTGCCCATGGCGAAAACTCCTTTGATCGGTGTCGTGGGGGTCACAGGCTGGGGATAGTATATTTTACCTTGTTTAACAGCGTTTGAAAAGTATTCCGGGGTCAATTTACAAACGGAGGCAGAACGCCGGCTGGGAGAGCAGCGCACAGAAAAAAGCATGCCCATATGCAGATGAGCATGCACAAATATTGGATTTGCAGGCGGCACGGAAGTACCGTGATGTGCTGTGGTTATGAAGGACTTCCGGAAGGCGCGCAGGATCTGCGCACCACAAGGACGCCATCCTGACAGATCAGGCGTCCGGGTTCACCCTGAATGAGCCGGAAGACCTCCTGTGCAGCGAGTGTGCCGATCTCCTGGAAATGCGTACGGATGGTGGTCAGCCCCGGCGTGATATATTCGCACAGGCTGATATCATCGCAGCCCATGATGCTCACGTCTTCCGGAATACGGTACCCCATTTCACTGAGTGCTGCGATGCAGCCGATGGTACTCAGGTCATTGGAAGCGAAAATCGCATCCGGAAGGGGATTCCCCTCCAGCAGATACTTCCGCATTTCCCGGTATGCAACCGACCGCTCAAAACGGCCTTCGAGCATGCAGACACTGTTCCGATCCACGCCGTGGGCTGCGAGCGCTTCGAGGAAACCCTCGCATCGCATTTCAGAGTCGTAGTTGCCCGGAAGACCGAAGATATGCATGAAGGTCCGCTTGCCAAGACCATACAGATATTCAGCCGCCATTTCCCCGTGCTTTCTGCTCTCAAAGAGGATGCTGGAGGCATGCGGGCCATGCTCATTGAGGGACAGAAACACAAGCGGAAAGTCCGTGGTCATCATGTCGGCAGCTGCCTGCTGATCCAATGCGTCCCAGTAGATGACAGCACCATCCATGGAATGATCCTGAAGCCGGGCCCAAATGGACTGGATATCGGAAACAATGCAGATGTCCAGTTCATATCCATGGGCACGGCACACCTGATTCATGGTATCCGCAAGCACGCCGTAGAACTCACCGGCCATGGAGTTGACAAACAGTCCCATAGCCTTGCTCTGCTTGGCCCGGAGCCGCTTGCCGTTGGCATTGGGCACATAGGAAAGCCGCCGGGCTGCTTCCAGTACGGCCTCACGGGTATGCGGCTTGACGATCTCAGGATTATTCAGCGCGTTGGAGGCCGTTGCCATGGAAACGCCGGCTTCCCGCGCCACATCCCTGATGGTGGCTTTTTTCAAGGCGGTTTCCTTCTTTCTGATCAGTTTATCCGGCAGGACGAATCAGCAGACGCCGAATACAGACGCTGCCGGAACGGACGGTCAGACGCAGCGTGCACCGGGATGCGGTGTACAGATTCATGCCGGAGAGCAGCTGAATGCCGCTGTACCCGCTCAGATCAAACATGCCGAGGGATTGATGGTCCTGGGTGATTTCCAGCCTGGACGGAGCGTTTGAGAGACATTCGATTTCCAGATGACAGCTGCTTGAGACGTCGTAGACTGAATACTGGGCCCATTCGTTTTCGTGCAGCTGCAGCAGGGCCGTCCGCCAGGGGCCGTCGAACGGAAAGGATTTATCAGGAGAGACGGTCTCCTGGATGATGTCCATGCCGGTTCCGAAGCGATAACAGTTGTCCGGGTGCGGCGTTTCCGGATGGCAGCCGGCTTCTGTTCCCGGGAAGTCATCGAAATCCGTTCCCTGAATCTCACATCCGGGAATGCGCAGCAGCTGGGCCTGAATGCCTGTATTGATGCGGCAGTTTTCGACGCGGATGTTCTGCAGCAGTTCATTGAACAGCTGCTGGGCCTGCTCGTAGGACGGCTGGGCACCGCCGCTGAGGTAGTTCCTGAGAAGGTGCCAGTGGGCCGGCTCCGGATAGGAGCAGGGAGAATTGTCGCAGCTGATTTTTTTCCATGGCCACATCGTGACGCTGATGCCGTACCGGAAGGCCAGAGGGATCATGGCGGAAAACCAGGCCATGGTGTTTTCACCGGTTTCACCCAGCCAGAGCGGGAGATTCAGGCGTTCGGAAACTTCCAGGTACTCGCGAAGGGAGCTGATATCCGGAGGGCATCCGTAACGGTGAAAATGAATGACCATATTGTCATCGTACACATGGTCAAAGATGCCTGTATCGGTCGCCCAGTGAATGCCCTCAAGGGCGATCAGATGCTTTTGGTCATATCTGCGTATACGCTCGATGGCCTGCTCATAAAAAGCGCGCAGTCTCGGCTCATAGCCGTCCAGATCAGGATCCCCCTGGAAACGAACGGGACGGATCGGTTCATTGAGCAGATCATAGCCGCCCACAATCCACCGGTCGTGATAGCGGCGGGCGATTTCTTCCCACAGGGCCAGCCCGCGCTCGAACTGTGCTTCGTCAATGAACAGACGGCACAGGTCATCCATGGAATCATCAATATTGGCACCGGTCTGTCCACCCGGGGCGGCATGCAGATCAATAAAGGCATACAGTCCGTATTTCTCGCAGCCGTCCAGCACGCGGTCCAGAAGATGAAAGCCTTCCTTTTTGAACTTCAGCCGGGGGCCATCCTCCAGGAAAAGCCGGGAGGAAATGGGAATGCGCAGGGAATTGCAGCCCATCTCCGCCATCAGAGCGAGATCTTCGTCGGTGATGTAATGACTGCGAAAGGACTTCCAGAAACGTTCTGCATATTTATCGCCGGTCAGGGTTCGGAGCGTATGTTCAATGCGCTGAGGACGGTCAAACATGGGGGACTGATCGAAGCCCCACATATAGCCTTCACACAGCAGCCAGTTGCCCAGCCCCCAGCCCAGGAGCAGGACCGGTTCTTCCCGGTCATTGTGCAGCTCTCTCCCGGAAGCATGCAGGAATCCGGACACCCGGCAGCGTTCGATTGCCTTTTTCATGGACTCCACCTTCCGAAATGAAAATGTCCTGTAGGTGATAAAAGTATCATAACTACATCAAAAGCGCAAGTTGAAATAAGAGGCCGGAGGGATTGCCCTCCGGCCCTGAAAGCCATCCCGATGGGATTATTGATAATTGTATTCTGCACAGTAGTCAGCCCACTGCTCCTGGAAACCTTCACGGCAGGCCTCCAGACCGGCATCGGTGACTTTGGTGCGGAATTCGGCGACGGCAGCGTCAACATCGCTGACAAGACCGGCCTGCAGAGGAGCCAGATACTGACGCATCACATTGCCGACAGCGGCACGCTCTGCGGTGTAATCCGTATAGTCTTCAGTGAAGCCGTCCCAGATGTTGACATTGGGCCACTTGGTCTTGTTGCCCAGTTCGGCATATTTGTCAAACATAGCCTGCAGAGTGACGTCGGTTGCCTGCTTGAGTTTGAAATCGTTCACACGCAGGTTCCAGGTGTTGAATCCTTCGTAGGGGAAGGAGTCGTCCAGATTGACGTAGAAGCCGTTTTCATCGAGTTCATAATGTTTGCCCTCGATACCGCACTGCACCAGACGGTTCATGGTTTCGTCGGTCATGATATAGTTGAGAACCATCATGCAGCGCTCAGGGTACTTGGAGGTGCGAAGGATGGCAGTGCCGTTCTGGGTGGCATGTCCGGGATAGATGACGCCCGTGGTTTCGCCATAGGTCAGGTAAGCGCTCTCCCACTCGGGATGTTCCTTGGCAAAATTGTTGGCAGAAGTGATCTGCTTGTTGGGGTTCATACCAGCGATTTCAGCCACGGCCAGGCCGTTGTCATAGGCTTCGTTGTCGTTGGTGTCGCTCAGTGCGCTCTTGGACCAGAAGCCCTGATCAGCCCAGGACTTGAACATTTTGCAGTCTTCCACAAAGTCATCGGAGAACCAGTAGTCGTATACATCGGCAGGCGTGTCATAATTGGCGGTCAGACCATAGGGCATGCCGAACGGAGCGACCCAGGGATATTTGTCAGCCAGCAGATAGGCGGTATCAAAGCCGATGATCAGGCTGGAAGCGGACTCCGTGTTGGTGGGGCGCAGCAGGCCCTGAGCCGGATCGGCTTCCTTGATGCCCTTCAGGTAGGCTTCGATGTTTTCCAGCGTAGTGGGATAAGGCAGGTCATACTTTGCGCGCAGGTCTTCGCGGTACTTGATACCCAGGCACACATACTCAGGCCACAGGTTGGGAATGCAGTACAGTTCGCCGTTGACGCGGCACATGTTCAGCATGTTTTCTCCGCACAGTTCCTTCAGCTCTGCACCGTAGGTGTCCAGCAGATCATCCATTTCGAGGAACGCGCCGCTGGTGGCATTCAGACCGTAGTTTTCCCAGTTGGCGACATAGATCAGGTCGGCCCCGGCTGAGATCAGGGTGTTGTTGTATTTGAGGTTGAAGTCGGTCCAGGTGGAAAACTGGAAATCGATCGTGGTATTGAACTTTTCCTTCAGGATGGCATTGATGGCATCCTCGACGGCCACTTCATCCTTGGGTGCATCACCCATGACATAGAAGACCAGATTGGCTTCTTCGGTCATGTCATCCGCTGCACTGGCAGCAGAAAGCATGGACAGGCACAGGACCAGGGCGAGCACGATGCTCAGCAGTTTTTTCATGTTGACATCCTCCTTATAGATATGTCTGTATATTGAGACGGCTGTCTCCGCCGTCTTCAGACCGTTTTTATCCTTTGACAGCGCCGACCGTAATGCCGCTGACAAAGTAGCGCTGCACAAAGGGATACAGAATCAGGATCGGGCCGGTGGCCACGACCGACATGGCGAGCTTCACCGACTGGGTAGGAAGATCTGCCGTGTTGACATTGGCGTACTGCGCCATCTGACGCATGGCCTGAGTGGAATTGACCAGATCGTAGAGATAGAACTGGAGAGACCAGGTCCTGGAACTGGTGGAAAACATGGAAGACCGATACCAGTCATTCCAGTATCCCAGCGCCTGGAACAGGCCAACCGTGGCCAGACCGGGACCGAGCACGGGCAGGACAATCTGCCAGAAGATCCGCCAGTGATTCGCGCCGTCAATCTTTGCCGATTCCACCACGGCGTCCGGTACGGCGCCGACAATAAAGGTGCGCATCAGGATCACAAGAAAAGGCGTGATCAGGGCAGGAAACCAGATGGCGAGTGTTGTGCCGCGCAGATTGAGCACGTTGGCATACATGAGATACCAGGGAATCATGCCGCCGCCGAAGATGGTGGTGAAATAGATGAGAAAGGAGACCGTATTGCGGTACTTGAACTCCTTTCGGGAAATGACGTAGGCCGTCAGGGTGATAATGATCAGGCCGAGCGCAGTACCGATCCCGGTATAATACGCGTTCATTTTGTATGCCTGAAGGATATCCTCTGGGGTCCGGAAAATCGTTTTGTATGCTTCGACGGTAAAGTCTCTGGGAAGCAGGCTGAAACCGTTGCGGATGATTTCCTGGTTGCTTGTGAAGGAGCCGGAAACGATCACAACGAACGGGAGCACACACAGCACAGACAGAATGGTCAGCAGCACACCCTTGATGACACTGAATCCGGCCTGGGACCGGTCTTTGATCTTCATACAGCTCATCTCCTCTCAGAACAGCGCATATTCGGGGTTCTTGCGCTTGATGAAGAAATTGGTGAGCATAATCACAATGAACCCGAACAGGGACTGGAAAAGACCTGCGGCCGTGCCAAGGCCCATGGAAAGGGGCTGAGTGGTCGTGATGCGGTAGACATAGGTGTCAAAAATATCGGTGGTGGAGAAGAGGGTGCCATTGTTGCCAACCAGCTGGTAGAACAGTTCAAACTGTCCTTTCATAATGCCGCCGAGGGCATACAGCAGAAGAATGATGAACGTGGGCTTGAGCAGAGGGACTGTGATATAGCGGATCTGCTGATAAATATTGGCCCCGTCGATTTCTGCAGCTTCATAGTATTCGGAAGAAATGCCGGTAATGGTTGCCAGATAAACGACCATGCCGTACCCGATGTTTTTCCACAGATAGAACAGGGTGATGATCCAGGGCCAGTAGGAAGGCGTGTTGTAAAAATCCAGTTTCGGCCGTCCAATGGATGTCAGAAAGTGATTGATCAGGCCGACATCGTATTCGAACATGTTGAACACCAGCACGCGGAGAATGACATAGGAGACAAAGTAAGGCATGAAAATCATGGTCTGGGAGACTTTCTTCAGATATTTGTTGGCGACCTGGCTGATCAGGACGGCGAAGAAAATCTGAAGAATGTTGCCTGCCACAATGAAGACCAGATTGTACAGAATGGTGTTGGTGGTCAGATGCAGGATTTCTGAGTGCAGCAGGAATTCAAAATTCTTGAATCCCACATAGGGGCTGGCGAAAAGGGAGTCCCTGAAATTGAACTGGGTAAAAGCAAAATAGATGCCCACCATGGGGAGGTAATTGTTGATCATAAAAAAGACGAAGCACGGAACCAGGAAGAGGAAGAGGATCCAGTTGCGGCGGACTTCCTCAATGAAGCCGTGTTCATGCCACAGGATTCGTTCTTTTCTTTCCATTGCCTTACTGCTCAGATAGCCGGCTGCGCTGAGCGCAAGGGAGACATAGACGGGAAAACCGGCATGAAACCCCTGCATCCCGTAGTGATGGTTGGCGAAGAAGATCAGTCCGAGTGTGCCGGCTGCAAGCAGGAAGGAAAAAAGCATCCCGCACTGAAAGCGGCTGTACATGCCAAGAAGGCTCTTTTTGGCCGCGATTTTTTTCCTGGAAAAGAACAGAATGATGCCCCAGGCATGAAAGACGGCAGTCGCTGCGGCAATGAGGAGCAGGATGAAGGACCACAGGCCGAGGATGCCCTGTTTGCTGTCCTGCACAAAAGCGAGAAACGTAAAGACAGGATAACTCGCCTGCAGCTTTTTGATCGCAGAGGCCTTCAGCTTCATCACATCAAACAGAGCATCCGGATTTGTCAGATGAATCCAGGGAATGACCGGAATCATCAGAAGCAATAGCAGGATGGCTGCACCCGCCGCAAGATAGATATTTCTGTGTTCCGTGACAGACCGTCTGCCGATGGGATTGTTCTGCCGCATGACGGCAACACTCATGGATATCCCTCCGATAAAACGTTTTATAAAAACAATACTATATAAAATTGAAACGTTTTAATTCTGGACATATCCTATCACGGATGAAATTGCGTGTCAACACATAAATTTCTTTTTTTGTGATTTGAACGTTCCGGCTGACGGAATGACTGCGTTTTTCACTGAAAACAAAAACACCGCCCATCGGGCAGTGGAGCGGCCCGGGGCGGCAGGAAACGCAGAGGATGGCATTCCGTCCGGAAATCCGGCGGAATGCGAGAGGTCAGTCTTTGTCGTGGGCAGCAACCCAGCGATGCTGGATCCCGATGATGACCGCCGAGAGGAGCAGAAGACCGGCCAGAATCAGGTACTGGACCGTCGAAAGCCGGACCAGGAAAAACACATGGCCGAAAAAGACAAAGGCACAGGTCAGGCACCCAGCCATGACGGCAATCAGAACCCCACGGTAGAGATTCAGCGGCCAGGATACATAGAGCAGGGAGAGCAGACCCACACCGGCAGCGGAAAGCGTGGACAGTGTGCTGCCCATTTCAGCGGACCACCCGAAGTTTTCCATGATCATGGAAAAACCCGCGCACAGGGTCACGCAGAGGGCACCCGGTGCAGCTTTTTTGAGAATGGTCATCAGGAAATTCCCGCGAATCCGGTCATGATTGGCTTCCAGTGAAAGGAAGAAGGCGGGAATGCCGATGGTAAAGCTCGAGACGACTGTCAGCTGGATGGGCTGGAAGGGATATACGGCCGGCAGGAAAATGAGCAGCAACGTCAGGGCGAAGGAGTAGAGTGTTTTGATCAGGAACAGGGAAGCGGAGCGGGTGATGTTGTTGACCACTCTGCGGCCTTCCCCGACCACATCCGGAAGAACGGAGAAGTCGGAATTGACCAGGGTCAGCTGGGCCGCCTTTCTGGCGGCATCTGCGCCGCTGGCCATGGCAATGGAGCAGTCGGCGGCCTTCATGGCCGGAATATCGTTCACGCCGTCGCCGGTCATCGCCACATGATGCCCCTGCGCCTGCATGGCTTTGACCAGCTGACGCTTGCGCTCGGGCGTGACGCGCCCGAAAATGGTGCAGCGAAGGGCGGCTTCGGGAAGATCCTCATCTGACAGTGTGTTGGTATCAACCCATTCGCCGTCCAGACCGACCTGGGCAGCCGTTGCTTTGACCGTTCTGGGATCATCGCCCGAGATGATCTTGACCTCAACCCCCTGCTCATGGAAATAGGCGAGGGTGGAAGCTGCCTCGGGCCGGATTTCATCCAGAAGAAGCACAAGCCCCAGAACGCGGCGAACCGGGGGAAGGACACCGTCCGTCCAGCTGCTGCCCTCCACCAGGAGAATGACGCGGCAGCCTTCGGATGCGAAGGTTTCGCATGTCTCGCGGATGGTGCCAGTGTACTGGTCTCTGAGCACAAAGGACGGTGCACCGAGGATCAGGACGTTTCCGCCAAAACAGGCGGCGGAACACTTGCGTTCAGAGGAGAACGGGAGCACGGCATCGGGCCGGAGCGAAGCCGGGGTAACCGAGGAACGGATCGCGGTCATGGTCGGCGTATCGTCTTCGGGGAAGGCAGCGAGCATGCGGGCCAGGGCCTCTTTCAGCTCTTCTTCCGTGCCGTCCACGGGAGCCATGCGGTCCAGTGACATGCGTCCGGTCGTCAGTGTGCCGGTTTTATCCAGACAGAGGATGTCGGCGCGGGACAGTGTTTCAATCCCGTACAGTTCCTGCACCAGTGCACCTTTGCGCCCGAGACGGACCACGCCGACGGCCAGGGCCACGCTGGTGAGAAGAATCAGGCCCTCAGGAATCATGCCAACCATGGCTGCCACAGCCTGTGGAACAGCCGTATCCAGCGGGCGGCCCTGCATGAAGTACTGACGGCAGAACAGGAGAATCCCCATGGGGACCAGAATCATGCTCAGCACATGCGTCAGGCGGGTGAGATCGGTCATCAGGGCGGACTTCGGACGGTGAATCTTCCGGGCAATCTCGGTCAGCCGGGCAGCATAGCTGTTGCTGCCGACCTGTACAAGCTGGATGGTCAGCTGTCCCTGGGTGACAAAGGTGCCTGAGAGCACCCATTCACCGGCATGCTTGACGATGTCATGGGATTCACCGGTCAGCATGGATTCATCGGCTGCGCCGTTTCCGGACAGGACAATGCCGTCAGCCGGGATCTGGTCGCCGCGGTGGAGAATCACCCGGTCGCCCTCCACCAGAGACTCAGGGCGGAGCAGGACTTCCTTTCCGTCCCGAATGCAGGTGATCTCGGAGGGCTGCATCAGCTGCAGACGCTGGACGGTCCGTCTCGCACGCAGCTCCTGCACCGTGCCGATGACCGTGTTGGAGATCACGACGCCCAGAAAGAGCATATTGCGGTAGCTGTGGACAGAGACAAGGCACAGGGCCAGGGCAATATTGAGAAAGTTGAAGAATGTAAACAGATTGGATGCAAGAATGTCCAGGACGGAGCGGGAGGCCGTGTCTTTTGCGCGGTTGCCCTTTCCGGCCTTTTCCCGGGCTGCCGCCTCAGCAGAAGAAAGGCCTTCCTCCGGCGTCGGCTGGAAATCACTGGGTGTGCCGGTTGGAATGATGAGGGATTCCGGGGTATGTGTGTTGAAGCGTTTCAATGGTGCTTATCCTCCGTTTGCGGGTAGGGATCAGAGTGAATCAGCAAAGGTGCGCAGGAGATCGTTGGCAGGCTTGCCGTAGGTGCAGTATCCGTTGTTGTCCGTGCCAGCAGCTTCCGGATACAGACGGGTCGCTGACCAGTCCCACCAGGATGTGCCGCGGATAAACGGGAATGCTTTCAGCTCGGAAAGGAACGCCTGATACCATGCGGCCTGTTCCTCCTGGCTGGTGCCGGTCCCGTACCGCCAGTCATTGGGACGATGTGCGCTGCCGTGACGTGAGGGACAGCCGCATTCCATAAACATGAAGGGTTTATTGAAGGCCTGCGCTGTCTGCTCAATCCGGGTGAAATGCTCGCGAAGTTCCGTGATGGGGTAATAACCCGATGAAGAGATGACATCCACCGCATCCCACCAGCGGACATGATCTTCCTGAAACTTGTCGCAGTTATAGGTGATCGGACCGTGATAGATGGTGCGGACACGGGCAATCAGATGACGCCATTCCACATCGCGGTGATCGGTTCCGACCATTTCACAGCCGGTGCAGAACAGATCCGCGTGGTTTTCCTCGGCCATGGCGGCGACGCGGCAGACATGATCCTCCCAGGAAGCAAACCAGTCCTCCCAGCGGGGTTCCGTGGGAACGGGGGAGTCAAAGAACCGTATATAGGCCCGCCAGTAGCCGTCGCGGCAGTTGACCATCGCCTTGAGAATCACCTTCAGCCCCAGGGACCGGGCATGTTCGCATACGCGGCGGACGTCATCGGCGTCCATGACATCGGGGCCGACCGAGGTCATGGTGGTGGAATAGGCGTGATCCTGCCAGGCACAGACCGGGAGTACCAGGGCGTTGCAGTGTGTGGTCCGGACCATTTCTTCCATGGACCATTTCCAGGTCTGCCCGTTTGTGAATCCCTGCTTTTCGCAGAAGCCATATGTATAACTGTTGATAAAAGGAATCGCCAGGTTTGCGTTCATGAATGCAAACGCCTCCGATCGATAGGTTAGATGGTATATGCATCAGGGGTCGTTCGGGTTCCATGATATATCAAAGCAGGGAGTCTTGACAAGCGTGTTTTTGCATGGAAACACACATCCGGCTGTTCTTTTGATGGACGGCCGCGGGGCAGGGGAATCGAATCTTGAATTCCGCTACCGGGTGTCGTATAATCTTAGAAAACTGACCAAAAGGAGCACCATGCATGTCACTGAAGGACTGTTGCTTTGACGGAAGCCGTACGCTGAAGATCAAAGACTTATCGACCGATGTGGGATCGGAGAAATCAAAGAAGCAGGAACTGGTTGCTCAGACTGCTGAGAATATCACCCGAGCGGCCATTCTCCAGGAAAAGCTGTATGCGGAGCACAAAGAAGGTCTGGTCATTGCCCTGCAGGCAAGGGATGCCGCAGGCAAGGACAGCCTGATCAAGAAAGTGTTTTCCGGACTGAACCCGGCTGCCCTGGAAGTCCATTCCTTTAAGTCTCCGAATGCCACGGAACTCAGTCATGACTACCTCTGGCGGCTGCATGCGGCGCTCCCGGCGCGCGGCAAGATCGGGCTGTTTAACCGCAGTCAGTATGAGGATGTGCTGGTGGTCAAGGTTCATCACATGGAAAAGGACTATGCGATGCCCGCACGGTGCATCTCAGAAGACTTTTATGAAAAACGTTACCGTCAGCTCCGCAACTGGGAAGAATACCTGTATGAGAACGGGTACCGCATGGTCAAGGTTTTTCTGAATGTTTCCAAGGAAACCCAGAGAAAGCGGTTCCTTGAACGCATTGAGCGCGATGAGAAGCACTGGAAGCTCTCAACGGCCGACATGAAGGAGCGTGCGGAATGGGATGCCTACGACAGGGCCTATGAAGACTGCATCAATGCAACGGCAACGGAGCATTCACCGTGGTACGTGCTTCCTGCGGACACCAAGTGGTATACACGTTATCTCATGAGCCAGATTCTTGTGGATACACTGACGGAGATGGATCCCCAGTTCCCGCCGATCGATCCGCAGGAGGCTGCGAAAATCCCGCAGGTTATGGAACAGCTTGAAGCAGACTGAACCCTTCACAGGCAGCCGTGAGCTGCCTGTTTTTTTCACCGGACGGCCTGCGTCCCCTGAAGAAAACAAAAACAGACGACAGAGAGAAGTGACCTTGTATGAAAATTCTGATTCTGTGCCTGATTGCCCTCCTGGCAGGATGGCATCTGTACATCGGCTACCGGGATTACAAATCCACCGACAACCCGATTCCGTTCAATGTGCTGACCGTCTAGGACCGGACAACCTACAAGAAATGGCAGCGGTATCACAAGGAGCATGTGGGGCTGAGCATGATCGAGAAAACGGTCTCATCCCTTCTGCTCTATGTGCTGATCCGCCTGAATGTGTTTGCAGGGATTGCGCCGGGCAGCGGCGTCTACGGCCCCATGATTGCCGTCATACTGTTTGACTCGATCCTGGAAACGGTTGTGGATGTCATCTTCAGCTATCTCAGCATGGGGATTGAGGAAAAGTACGGATTCAACAAGACCACCATGGATACCTTTTTCATGGATCAGCTCAAAAGCTTTGCGATCGGTGTGGTGCTGAATATCGCGCTTATGAGCATTTTTGTGGCGATTCACAGGGCCATGGGGGACTGGATTCTGGTTCTCTTCGCCGGTCTGATCCTGCTCGTGGTCCTCCTCATCAGTTTCCTGTTTCCCTATCTCAGCGGGATCTTCAACAAGTTCACGCCGCTGGAAGACGGAGAGCTGCGTCAGAAACTGACGGAACTGCTGGAAAAGCATGGCTACCGGGTGAGGGATATCACGGTCATGGATGCATCCCGGAGAACATCGAAATCCAATGCGTACTTTACAGGGTTCGGCAAAACCAAGACGATTGTGCTCTATGACAATCTGCTCAAAGCGCTGACGACCGAGGAAATCTGTGCGGTGTTCGCCCATGAGATGGGGCATGGCCTGCACAGGGACACACTGAAAAACCAGATTTACAGTCTTGGGTCCATTGCCATGCTGGCCATTCTGATGTGGCTTCACGCCCGCACCCCTGCATCCTGCACGCCGTTTGGCTTTGAGGGACTCAACTATGGTTTCATCTATATTCTGACCGGTGTGTACATGTCCATCTTTGAAATCGGATACGGCATTCTGACAAGCAGGGCCCAGAGAAAAGCAGAGTTCCGCGCAGACGCGCAGGCAGTGGATGAAGGCTACGGCGACGCCCTGGTCTCCGGACTGAAAAAGCTGGCCCGTGAGGATTTTGCCCAGCTGTCTCCTGACCCGCTCATCGTCCGGCTGATGTATTCGCATCCGACCCTGTCCCAGCGGATCGCGGCCATTGAAAAGAGAAAGGCGGAGAAACCGTGATGGATCACATTCGGTTTGGAAAAACGGATCTTTCCGTGTCGCCCATGTGCCTGGGCACAGCGCCCTTTGGCCTGCAGACGGACAAACAGACCGCGTTTCAGCTGCTGGACGCATTCTGTGAAGTGGGCGGAAATTTCCTGGACACGGCCAATGTGTACTGCAAATGGGTCCCCGGGAAAGGCAACTGTTCTGAGCGGATCATCGGCGAATGGCTTCGGGATCGGAAGCCGCAGGACATGGTGGTTGCGACCAAGGGCGGGCATTACAGCTTTCTCCGGCCGTGGGTGAGCCGTGTGACCGAGAAAGCGGTGCGCTCGGATCTTGAGGAAAGCCTGCGGGCCCTGTCGAAGGACTGCATTGATTTCTACTGGCTGCACCGGGACAATGAAGCCCTTTCGCCGGATGAGATTTCGGATTTTATGGAAAAGCTTGTACGGGAAGGAAAGATCCGCTGGTGGGGGATCTCCAACCTGACCGCGGCGCGGGCGGAGGCGTTCGGAGACCGGCTGAAGGGTGTATCCAACCAGTGGAGTCTGGCGCTGGAAAGCAGAAAAATGGCAGAAAAGAAGGACCAGACAACGATCCGTACGGACGGGGAGATGATCCGTGTCCTGGAAGAGCATACGATTCCGCTGGTTCCCTATACTTCCGGGGCGAACGGCTGCTTTGCGGCAATGGAAAAAGGAAAGCCGTGTCATGGACTCTGGGATCATCCGGCCAACCGACTGATTTTTGAGACCCTGAAAAAATGGGCGGTAAAACTGGACTGCAGCTGCTATGTCCTGGGACAGGCCTGGCTTCTCGCTCAGCCGTTTGAAGTGTTTCCGGTTGCGGCTGTCTCGCGCAGAGAACAGATCATGGATTTTGAAGCCATCTGCCATCTCAGGATGCCGGAGGAATGTCTCCAGGACATCCATGGGGTGCGCTGTGAAGCGGAGCATCTTCTGACACAGGAATGAATGAGAAATCCCTGAAACATGCAAACAAAAAAAGCCGATGATTCGGCTTTTTTGTTTGCAGTCGTTGGGCTTCTCCGGATCAGTACTTTGTATGATCCAGAAAGATATTCAGATACATGGTACAGACATCACGAACTGTCTTATCGCTGTCTGTGTTCTCGATCAGGAACTTGATAAAGCGTCTGGGAATGACAATATCGGAGTGGAGACTGTCTTCCATTGCGTTTTGTTTTGCCAGATAGGTGAGCTCATTGATCAGATATTCCTTTGAGAACTCATTGGTCTCCCTGACTTCACGCAGGCGACGGAAGGACCAGTTATGGAAGAAACGGACAAGACAGGCAATGCCGTACGTGAGCGGAAGGATCAGCAGCATGGGGATCCAGACGGGAAGGCGGGTGGCAAACCCATAGAAATCATTCCATCCGCCGTTTTCCTCACCGATGAGAACCACCAGCGTGTAATACAGCGATGCGTAAAGAAAGACCGGGATCAGGGCAAAAAGGCATTCCCTGAATGAAATGTGGTGATCGGTGATGAAAAAGGAAAAAGCCAGAAAGGCACAGATGGGTCCCAGACCATGGAGGAAAAACCTGGACCCGGTGAAAATCAGCACAAATCCCTTGACCGGTGCAAGGACAAACAGAGAGACCAGAAACGTCAGTGTGACAGAGACCGTACCGGCCAGGAGAAACACGACCAGCCAGTTCGGCACATGGAAATACCTTTTTCTCAGTCCGTCAATCGCATAGGGAATCACGAGTCCCATACCCAGGGCTTCGAGAATATTGGAATTCACGGTAAACATACAGAACGTCTGAATGCCCATATGATCGAAATTGACATCATGGAGTGTCGTCAGGTTCATCACAACGCCGATGGAAGTACATAACACCACAATGCATGCACTGACCAGGGCAAGGATACATTCTTTCCGGTTCTGTTTTTCCAGCATACAGCCCACCTCCGATGGATGCAAACGTTGAGGGAAAAGCTTCTGTCAGGTGCAGACAGCCGTCTGCCTCTGCGGAATGCTTCGATGTTCAACTGCTTCTCTGAAAAAAGTATACCATAAAAATGTCTGAAGTGAGAGGGGCAGGAAGGGCTGAGCGCTTAGGGAAAAGATGCGCACAAAAAAGACGCCCCCATGAAGGGGGCGCGGAAGGGGGTAGGATTGAAAAGGAGCGTACAATGGAAGACTGTCTGTGATTAATCGTTCAGATGATCCTGCGTCACGGCCAGAATATTCAGACCCTGGTCATCGGCATCCACGAGCAGTGTGTCTCCGGGATGGACTTCGGCAGAGATAATCTTTCGTGCAACCAGCGTTTCCACATGGGACTGCAGATAACGCTTCAGCGGACGTGCACCATAGATGGGATCAAAGCCCTGGTCGATGACGTAGGTCATTGCTCTATCTGTGAGCTCAACGCGCAGCTTGCGGTCCTGCAGACGGCGGTTGAGGCTTTCGAGCATCAGGCGCACGATGGAGCTGATCTGGTCGCGGGTGAGCGGCTTGTAATACACAATCTCATCAATACGGTTGAGGAATTCGGGGCGGAAGTGGGTCTTGAGCAGACGGTCAACCTGCGCGCGGGCTTCCGGAGAAATATCTCCGTCATGGATTCCGTCGAGGATGAAATCGCTGCCCAGATTGCTTGTCATGATCAGAATGGTGTTCTTGAAGTCCACGGTTCTGCCCTGAGAGTCGGTGATCCGGCCGTCGTCGAGAACCTGCAGGAGGACGTTGAAGACATCCGGATGCGCCTTTTCGACCTCATCAAAGAGGACGACTGAGTACGGATGACGGCGTACAGCTTCGGTCAGCTGACCGCCCTCATCATAACCGACATATCCTGGAGGTGCCCCGATGAGACGGGAAACACTGAATTTCTCCATGTACTCGGACATATCGATACGCACCATGTTCTTTTCATCATCGAACAGGGCCTGCGCCAGGGCTTTGGCCAGCTCGGTCTTGCCGACACCGGTCGGTCCGAGGAACAGGAAGCTGCCCAGCGGGCGGTTCGGGTCCTGAATGCCGGCACGGCTGCGCAGAATGGCTTCAGAGACTTTACGGACGGCCTCGTCCTGGCCGATGACACGCTCATGAAGCACATCTTCGAGATGGAGGAGCTTTTCTCTTTCGCCTTCCATGAGCTTGGCTACAGGGATGCCGGTCCAGCGCCCGACAATACGGGCGATCTCTTCGTCGGTCACGCGGTCATGCAGCAGACTGTCCTCACCACGGGTCTTTTCAGCCTTGCTTTCTTCTTCCTCCAGTTCCTTCTTCAGACGGGGAAGCTCACCGTACTTGAGTTCAGCGGCACGGTTGAGATCATAGGTGCGCTCGGCTTTCTCGATCTCGGCATTGGTGGTCTCGATCTGCTCACGCAGCTTGTTGACCTTGCCGATGGCTTCCTTTTCGGATTCCCATTTGGCTTTCATGGCATTGAAGCTGTCACGCTGCTCAGCCAGCTCTTTCTGGACGTGGGCGAGCTGTTCCTGGCTGAGGTCGTCCTCATCCTTTTTCAGGGCAGCTTCCTCGATTTCCAGCTGCATGATCCTGCGGCGCACATCATCGAGCTCAGTAGGCAGGGAATCGATCTCCGTGCGGATCATGGCACAGGCTTCATCCACAAGGTCAATGGCCTTGTCAGGCAGGAAACGGTCTGTGATATAGCGGTTGGAAAGGGTCGCGGCGGCGATCAGGGCGTTGTCCTGAATCTTGACGCCGTGGAAGACCTCATAGCGTTCCTTGAGACCACGGAGAATGGCAATGGTATCCTCGACAGTCGGTTCTGCAACCATGACAGGCTGGAAACGGCGTTCAAGGGCGGCATCTTTTTCAATGTATTCCCTGTATTCGTTGAGCGTGGTTGCGCCGATACAGTGGAGCTCACCTCTGGCCAGCATGGGCTTGAGGAGGTTGCCTGCATCCATGGCACCTTCTGCCTTGCCGGCGCCGACGATGGTGTGAAGCTCATCGATAAACAGGATGATCTTGCCTTCGCTCTTTTTGATCTCTGCCAGAACGGCCTTGAGACGCTCTTCGAACTCACCACGGAATTTGGCGCCTGCAATCAGGCTGCCCATATCGAGGGAGAAGATGGTGCGGTTTTTCAGGGAATCCGGCACGTCACCGCGGACAATCCGCTGGGCAAGGCCTTCCGCGATGGCGGTTTTGCCGACACCAGGTTCACCGATGAGAACAGGGTTATTCTTGGTCTTACGGGAAAGAATCCGGATCACATTTCGGATTTCGCTGTCACGCCCGATCACCGGGTCCAGCTTGTGCTGACGCGCGAGATCCACGAGGTCCTGGCCGTACTTTTTCAGGGCATCATAGGTGCCTTCTGGATTGTCGGTCGTCACGCGGGTTGCGCCGCGGACAGAGGAGAGTACTTTCAGGAAGGTGTTCTCGTTGTATCCGATATTCTTCAGGATCTGGCGCATGTGGTCATTCGGACGCGCACAGATCGCCATCCACAGATGCTCGACGGAGACATATTCGTCCTTCATCTGCTTGGCCTTGCTGTCGGCTTCCACGAGTGCCTTGTCCAGGTCGGGGCTGATATAGACCTTGTCCGCTTCACGGCCGGGGCCGGAGACACGCGGAATCCTGGAAATCGCATCCTCAAGGGAAGCGCGCAGGGAATCAACGGAGTAACCGCATTTCTGCAGCAGCTGGGAAATCAGGCCGCTGGCATCCTCGGTCAGGGCACTGGCGAGGTGTTCCTGATCGATCTGCATATGCTGATATTGAGTCGCAATGGCCTGCGCACGCTGGATGGCTTCCACAGACTTCTGCGTATAATTGTTCATGCTTGCCATATGGATCAGCTCCTTTTCGGGAAGTGGAAGGTCGTTGACTTTCTTTGACCTTCGTCTGTATTCTACTCCGTTCCAGTTGGATGTCAAGGGGTTTTTGATAAAAAATTGACTTTTTTTGACTTTCGCGGGAAACCAGGCCGTCAGGAGGGGCATCCTGGACTTGGACCCATGGAAACAATGTGTTATACTGCATCCGTTGCGAAAAAATACTGCCCGTGTGAGCGGACGGGAAGCGGAGGAAGGCAGCATGCGTCATATACCGACAGGAGAACTTCCCGGGCTGGAAACGGACTTTGAAGAATATCTGGAGCGCGCACTGGAGCCGCATGAGACATACGATACAAAAAAATGGCTGTTTGTGCCGGATACCTACACTGAGTTTCGTTATATTCTTGGAACCCGCGGTGAGCACCCGCTGATCTGCATTGGGATCAATCCTTCGACTGCCCGGCCGGACGCTCTGGACCGGACACTGCAGAGTGTGGAGCGGATCGCACTGAACAACGGCTTTGATTCCTTCACCATGTTCAATGTGTATGCCCAGCGGGCGACTTCGCCGGATGACATGGCGCAGACCATGAATCAGCGTCTGCATGAGGAGAACATGAAGGCCTTTGACTATTGTCTGTCCCTGTCTTCTTCTCCGGTGGTCTGGGCTGCCTGGGGCAGCATCATTGAAAAAAGAGCCTATCTGAAGAGCTGCCTGGAGGACATGATCCGGCACGGACAGGAACGTCAGGCTGTATGGGTCAAGTGCGGACAGGAATCCAAAAAAGGACATCCGCACCATCCGCTGTACCTGAAGAGCAGCCTGCCGCTGGAACCTTTTGATGTCAACGCCTATATACACAATGTTCTGTAAGGAGAAAAGAAATGGGCCAAAGAAAAAGACGCCGCGTGGCCGCAGCGCTTGTGTGCACCGTCCTTTGGATTGTTTCAGCCTCAGCAGGAGGCTGGGACGAGGACGTGATCTGGGAGGATGACCTGGACAGCAGTGTTGTATGGGAAGACGAAGTGATCGAGAGCACCACCGCTGTTCCTGCAGGGGGTGTGTTCACACCTTCCTATTCCAGCCCCTACACGGATGAAGCCAAAAACTACTGGACGCTCCCGATGGATATCCGGGATGAAGCGGCCGTATGGGAGATGCTGACGGCCCCGATCACGGTGGCAGACAATGGAAAGAAGAATGCCGAAAAGACGCAGGTCACACTGCGCGCACAGCCGGATGAAAATTCGGAAGGCGTCGGTGTGGTCACCTGCATCAGTCAGGGGCTCCATGTGCTGGAGAACCTGGAGAACGGATGGTCGCTGGTGGAGTGCTATTCGTCTTCTTTCAGAGACAGCGAGGTCAGCCGTTGGAACATGCTGGTTCAGGGCTACATTCCGACCCGGTATCTGAAACAGACCCGTCCGGATCAGACAATGGGCATTGTGATCGACAAACTGACGCAGAGAATGTATGTTTTCAAAGAAGGAAAACTGCTTGCCACGCTGCTTGTTTCCACGGGACTGGTCAATAAAAAACAGCCGTGGAATGAGACCCGCTCAGGGGAATTTCTGCTGATGCTGCCTGCGGTCGGCGGATTCCAGGACGGCAACATGATCTGTTCCTATGCCATCCGGTATAATTCGGGGGACCTGATTCATGAGGTGCCGCATTCGACCACGTCCGGGTATTCCACCTATGAACCGAAACTGGGAGAGAAGGCCAGCCACGGCTGCATCCGCGTCCAGAGACGGAGAACCCCCAGCGGCGTCAACATGGAATGGATCTGGGAAAACAGAAAATCCAATGTGAAGATTGTCATCTGGGAAGACTGGCAGGGAAGACAGATTCCATATCCGGAAGATGATTCCGCAGTGTACTACAATCCAAAGGGCGGAGAATACTATCATTCGGCAGAAACCTGCTACTGTGCCAAAGGAAAGACGTTCACAGCATTTACCTACGGGGAACTGGACAGTGAGCCGTACAGTAAGCTCAGGCGCTGCAGTTGGTGCACGCCGCCGCTGAGAAAGAGCGAAATTGATGAGATCAATGCGGTGTATGCAGTAGGCGGGGACCATGATCCGATCTTGACAGAGGCACGCGAAGCACTTGAATAAGCAGGCGAATCCAGACAGCAATACCATAGAAAAACGGACAGAATGGTGAAGTGCCATTCTGTCCTTTTCTTGTTACAGGAATGCTTATGGATTTGAATCCCCGGTCAGGAAGAAGGCGCATTCCTCATCATTGCAGAGCCTTCCGACCGGGTTTCTGAGATTGCAGTGGAAGACATGATCCTGCGGAGCCTCCTGTGTGCCATAGGTTCGGTCCACATACGGGACGGAGAGTTCATCCAGTCTGGCTGTAAGCACGTTCTGGGCGGGCGGACCGGCCAGCGGATCATGATTGGCTGTGACAATAAAGGCCGGCGGGAAAGCACGGATAAACGCCACAGGACTGATGAGCTGGAGCTCCTGTTCATCCCTCCCGCGGGATGGCAGAAGTGCTTTCATCAGATTTCGGGTCAGGGAATTTCCGTGCGCAAAATCGATGGCATAGACGCCGCAGTTCAGTCCGACGCGGGAAGGACAGAAGGGCAGACCGTCATGACCGCGCGGGATCACCAGCCCCAGATCGCGGGCGTAATCCGGATTGGAACAGGCAGCACAGTAGATGGTCAGCATATGTGCACCGGCAGAATCACCGACAGCATATACATGACTGAGATCGAACCAGCCGCAGTCCTGCTGACTGAGAAGCCACTGAAAGACAAGGCAGGTATCGTGAAGACCGGAGGGAAACTTCCATTCCGGTGCGACGCGATAGGTGAAATTCACCACGGCGAACCCGCGCTGTGCCAGGTCCATGCAGTAATACTGATAGCGTTCCTTGTCTCCGTAGGTCCATCCCCCGCCATGGATGCTGACAATGACCGGGAGCGGCGCTGAGGCATCTTTGGGACGGTAGGCATCCAGAACCTGCCAGTGACGGTCGAAACCATACGGGATATTGTCCCAGCGCTGGATATCATTCGGCGTGGTCAGGCCGGCATCACGTTTTTCATCCCCGGAGCGGAAGGTTCTTCGGATGAAGTAGGTCGTCAGTGACATGGGCATTCCTCCTGTGGCTGGTCTTGCGGATCATGGGACGGAAACGCCTGAGAGAGAAAGAACCACTCCCTCCGCGTTGGGAAGGGAGTGGAACATGCATCGGTCAGAAACTGGAAATGCCGTGACTGTTGACCATGCCGTCCAGCTTAATGCCGGCTCTGCACAGCGGGCAGTCATGGGAAGAACAGCTCTGATAGTCATCCAGGTCATGCTTCATGGTGTAAATGCTGACGATCGGGAATCCTTCACATTCATCGACACAGGAGAAAATAGCGCTGACGCCGACCGGAATGCCGCTGTAGTAGCGGACTGCTTCCACGGCAGCCTGCACGGTGTAGCCGGTGGTGACGGACGCTGCCAGGATCAGGACATGCTTTCCGACGATCATCGGCGCTGTATTGTCACGGAAGATCAGCTGACTGCCGGATGTGTGCTCAGGGGTGACGACATAAATGGTTCTGTGCGCATTCATGTTCATGAAACCGGCCTCAGACAGGCGGCTGGCCATGCAGGCTGCGATCACTTCTGTTCCGTCAAGACAGAGAATGGTATCAATGATCGTAGAGGCTGTATATTTGGAGCACAGCTCCTTGGCGGCTTCCCGGGCCTCAGACAGGCGGTGCTTGGTCATGGTCAGATCGATATAATAATTGATATGGCTGTGACTGGTTGCAAAGTGGCCGTGGGCAACACGCAATGGCAGAGCTCCGCGCAGATTGGGGTATTCCATAATACGAATCGCCATGTTTGATCGCTCCTTTGATTTTCTGGAATCATGAAGAATTCAGTGATGTTTTCATTTTACTGGTTCACCTGAAGCAAGTCAACATGAAAATGCACCAAGCCCCTTCACAGACTGGGATTACCAGTCGGCTAGCACCTGATGCAGGTCGATGACGCAGACCTGGGCATTCCCGTTTTCATCCGGGTTGGAGAACAGGATCTGATCGCCCGTGCGGTTGAAGGAGGGATGCTGATGATCGGCCCCGGTTTTGCAGGAACCGGTGGTGGCAATCAGCTTGCACTTCTTTGTGGCACGTTCGATGAGCACCACGCCTTCCTGAATGCGCTTTCCGAGGTAGCTGATGCGGTCTGCGCACAGCCATTTGCCGTCACGGCTCAGGCAGGGGTGTAGGATCTGTTCACAGGTGGCTGCGACATCGAAGTGGTGTCCGTCCTTGTCGCCGATCAGGATCTTGCTCATGTGGGTTTCGCCCTTGCTGCCATCGACAAAACCGCAGGGATCCAGCTTCATGAGGGCCATTTCAGAACCATCCGCAGACCAGACTTCGTGGGTGATCCATTCGTGGGGATGCTCGACATAATACGGACGCACATAGCGGTCGGGAATATCAAACATCCAGGTGCGCTGGAAAGCGTCGCCTTCGGTTTCATGAATGTAGAAGATCAGGTTTTCGTCTGTGGGGCAGATCTGGGCATGGCCGAGACGATAGTCCGACTCATAGACGACCTGCGCTTCCTTGCCGGGATCCATGATCACCAGTGCATACAGCTTGGTCGCGAGATGATAGCTGCAGGCAATGCGTCCGGTATTGGCGGCTGTCAGGTGACCCGTGATCTGACCGCCCTTGGGGAGATCGCCCATCCTGGTCATTTCAGCGGTGTCCAGGTCGACCGTGAATACTTCGGTTTCATTCCTGACGGTATAGCCGATATTCTTTTCACGATCCGTGGCGAAACCGCGGAACGTGTTATCGGTGATGCGGGTGAGCTCACCGGTTTTGACATCTGCGCGGTAGCAGCCGCCATCCTGCTTTCCAGGTAACTCCTGCTTCATAAAGAAGAAGTAGCGGTCATCTTTGGAAAAGTTTTCGCAGGTGAAGTACAGCTTGCTGTTGCGTTCAGGACCTTCGGTGTAGCGGTTGATTTCATACCCGGTGACCGGGTCACGGTAAGTGATCATCGGAAGCGCCCCTTCCTGCTGTTACAGTGTCACTGTCCTGCCTGCCGGAATGCAGATGGGATCGCTGTCATTGACGGAAATCCAGCAGTCCCGGGCATTCGGATTGTAGACAAAGTTGTTGTCGCAGGCAAACTGCAGGCGTTTGAAGTCATCCATGCAGTCCATGAATTCAATGTTGGTGCAGTACCACACGTCATCCCGGCCGCCGACGAGCGCGCAGAAGTCCTCCATGAGCTGCCAGTTGTCATCATTGTCAAACTCGTAGCTGTGGCCCCATACATACATGAGATAGAGGTACTGCTTTTTGAACAGCGCATTGAATGCCTCGCCGTGCTCGAGCAGGCGGTGCTTGTGATGACAGGTCGCCTGCCAGCGGTAAGGGTTTTCAGGCAGTGCGAAGCTGTCGGAGGAACCAACCACGCGGGAGTAGCGGATGCCGCACAGAGGCAGAAGCCGTTCGATGTCTTCGGACAGAGAGCCGTTGGGATAGCTCAGGCCGCGTACCGGATAGCCGGTGTATTTTTCCAGTGCTCTGCGGTCAGCCAGGACTTCTTCGGCGACTTCGGGCAGGGGACAGCGCGCGATGGTCGGATGCGTGACCGTGTGGCAGGCGACTTCATGTCCGCGGTAGAGATCCGGAATCTCGGCCGGGTCAATGCGCTTTTCATCTCCGAAGAAGCCGCTGTTGAGATGAAAAGTGCCCTTGATGCCGTAGCGGTTGAAGATATCGACCAGACGGCGGTCAAACGTGCGTCCATCGTCATAGGACATGGTCAGAGCCTTGAATTTTCCACCGGGATAGCACTGATATACTTTGTTCATGCGAGCAATAACCTCCATACGCATCGGATTGAAAAAGAAAACGGTCAAAAGGAATCATAGCGCCAAAAGGCCTGAACATCAAGAGAGGCTGCCGGCATATGCCGGCAGCCCCATTCATGTTTCAGATGAATTACTTGAGAGCGTCATAAGCAGCCTGATATTCCATCAGGATCATGTCGCCGCCCATGTCGTGCCAGGTAGCGTATGCGGCCTGCAGACCAGCAAGATCGATCTTGCCAGCGATGTACTGAACCTGAGCGTCTTCAACATCGGTGGACAGGGTGGTGCCCATCAGAGTGTTGGTTTCGCTGTCGAGGGTCAGGCAGGGGTTCGCGATAACGTACTGAGCGTTGTCAATCAGGTTGGCATTGTATTCGTCACGGAGCTGAGTCTTGGCAGTTGCAGGAGTCAGGTCGCCGTTGACGTTCATGCCCAGCTGGTTCATGGAGTGCAGGATCGTGTTGGTGTAGGTGGTGTACTTGGAGGAGTTGGAATCTTCACCCTCGGGGAAGTTGATGCGGGCTCCGTCAGAGTTGAACCAGTAGGTTTCACCTTCGATACCGCAGTTGATGAGGGTCTGGCCTTCCTTGCTGTTGCACCAGTCGAGGAACTTGAGGACAGCAGGCAGCTTCTCTTCGGTGGTAGCCTTGGTGATGACGATTTCACCGGAAGCACCGATGTTCTGGGGCCAGATCTGAATCTTGCCTTCGCTGTTGGGGATAGCGGTCAGCAGGGAAACAACAGCCTCGCCATAGGCATTGGAGAAACCGAGGTTCTGTTCGAGCCACTCTTCGTAACGATAGCCGTTGTCCAGGCAGTCCAGACGCATGAAGGCCTTCGGATTCTGATTGCGTTCGGCGTCGTCCCAGTTGCCGGATTCGATGGTCATGAAGTCGGGGTCAATGCCGCCCTTGGCATAGAGTTCACGGAGGAAGTCAAGAGCTTCCTGGAAATGAGCATCTTCGAAAGCGGGATAGATCTTGCCGTTCTCGTCCACACCATAGGTGTAGGGAGCGCCGAACATGACGGAAGCGATGCCGATGGTGCCGGCAACATACTTGCACATGTTGATGCAGTAGGTGTCATCGCTGTATCCGGCCAGAGCAAAGCACAGAGCCTTGAACTCTTCGACGTTGGTGGGTTCAGCGGTGATGCCGACCTTGGCAGCGATATCATTGCGATAGTAGATACCGGCGCGGGCATAGGCGCGGGCACGATAGATGCCGTAGATGCGGCCGTCCACTGCGATGTTGGAGTAGACAGTGTCTTCGCCCTGGGAGAGGTATTCATACTGAGGGATGTAGTCGGTCAGATCCCAGAAAGCGCCAGCGCGTGCAGCGTTGATGGTGACAGCATCACGGGGTCCCTGGATAACCATGACTTCGGGCATGTTCTTCTTGTCAGCCAGAGTCATGGAGGTCATCTCAGTGTAGGCAGAGTTGGCAACCCAGGTGATATTCAGCTTCACGCCGGTTGCATCATAGATGGCCTTCAGGATGGGGTTGCCATCTTCGAAGGTCTTCCATTCGGCATCAGCATAGAAGTCAGGGAGCATCACATTCAGGGTGATTTCTTCCTTGGCCTCAGCGGATGCAAAACTGCACATTGAGAGGACCATAGCCAGTGCGAGAAACAGGGAAAGATACTTTTTCATGGTATATTCCTCCTTGTATATTGTTATATGCCATTCGGCAGGATAACCGGTGTAAGGTGCATCAGCCCTTCAGAGCGCCAACCATAACGCCCTTGACGAAGTACTTCTGCAGGAAAGGATAAACGCACATGATCGGGACGGTGGCCACTACGATAACAGCCATCTTGATGGACTGCTTCGGGGGTTCGACAAAGTTGGGATCCATCAGGGACATATCGCCCGCAGCGGCTTCAGCCGTAACGATGATGTTGCGGAGAATGAGCTGCAGAGGATACATTTTGTCATCCGTCAGATAGATCATGGCAGGGAAGTAGCTGTTCCAGTGGCCGACGGCATAGAACAGACCGAAGGTGGCCAGAACAGGACCGGAGAGCGGAAGCACGATCTTCCAGAGCGTCTGTAGATCGTTGCAGCCGTCGAGGTTTGCGCTTTCTTCCAGTTCGGCGGGAATACCCTGGAAAAAGTTTTTGACGATCATCATGTTGTAGGCGGAAATGGCACCGGGCAGCAGCAGGGCCCAGTAGGTGCCGCGCAGACGCAGCCAGCTCGCAACAACGATGTATCCGGGAATCATGCCGGCGGAGAAGAACATGGAGATGATGACCAGATTCAGGATAATGTTGCGTCCGCGAAGGAACTTCTTGGACAGCGCATAGGCGAAGGTCACCGTGAAGAACAGATTGATCGCCGTTCCGGCAACAGTAATCAAAATGGAATTGCCGAAGGAACGAAGAATCTTGTTGGATGAGAAAATGTAGGTATAGGCATCGACTGACCAGGTGTGGGGAATGATGAACATGGAACGCGTGGTCAGTTCGAATTCTGTCGCGAAGGAGTTAAAGATGATGTAAATGATCGGAAGAACAGTGGTCAGAGCAATGAGGCCGACAAACACATAGTTGAAGATATCGAAGACGACGCTTCCCGCAGTACGGTACACACCGACAGGACCTTCATGAATTTTAACGGTTCTTCCGTTGAGCTCCATGGTTTCCAGCTTTGTCTTTTTGATTGCCATAAGTCGTCATCCTCCTCTCAGTACAGACCGTCTTCGCCGAGAGCGTGAGCGATCTTATTGGCGGAGACAACCAGGACAACAGAGACAACGCTCTTCATGAGACCAACAGCTGAAGCGTAGGAATACTGAGCATTCTGAATACCACTCTGATACACGAAGACGTCGAGTGTCTGCGAAACCGTACGGTTGAGGGAGTTGGCCATCAGGATGAGGTGTTCATAGCCCGTATCCAGAACAGAACCCATGCGGAGAACCAGCATGAGAACGATCGTGGAACGGATGGCGGGAAGGGTGATGTGCCACAGGCGCTGCGCGCGGTTGGCACCGTCGATCATGGCAGCTTCATAAAGCTGGGTATCGACATTGGTCAGGGCAGCCAGGAAAATGATGGTGCCCCAGCCGGTTTCCTTCCAGATGTTCTGTCCGACAATCATCCAGCGGAAGATTTTGGGATCTCCCAGATAGTCAACGGAATGCCCAAGCAGCTGTGTGGTCAGCTTGTACACAATGCCGTCGGTTCCAAAAATAACATAGGTGATGGAAACGACAATCACGATGGAGATGAAGTGCGGGACATACAGAAGGGTCTGGGTGATCTTCTTGTAATGGAGTGAACGCATTTCGTTCAGAAGAAGTGCCAGAATAATCGGGGCGGGAAATGTGAAGGCAATACTCATGACTGAAAGAATGAGGGTATTGCTCAGGTACCGCCACCAGCTGGATTTGAAGAAGTACTCAAACCATTTAAGACCGACCCACTGGCTTCCCAGCATGCCGCTGAATGGAACATAGTTCTCAAAAGCGATGGGCAGGAATACCATGGGAATATACTTGAAAATGATGAAGTACAGCAGTCCCGGAATCAGCATGATGTAAAGCCAGGGATGCTTTTTGAATTCCACAGCAAAACTGGTTTTCTTGTGCGCCGGGGCGGATGTCTTTTTGACCGCAGTCATGATCGTTCAGTCCTTTCTGATTGCTGATACGTAGCGAACCAACTGCTTGTAATGAAATTAATACTATATTATAAATTATAGTTTTCAGGGCACTGAATGTCAATACAATCCGGGGCAAAAGTGGTGTGATTTGAACATGGATTGAGCCAAAATGACCATTTTTAGAAGAGCCGTGGAGATGGGAAGCAGACCCACAAGAGTATGCAAACATACCTATAATAATAGATATAACATATATGCAGCCTGCGCACACATCAGATTGAAAAGACAAAAAAACAGCCGGCATCACCAAGGTGATGCCGGCTGCAGCAGGGATCTGTTTTGCTTATGGATTGTTGTCCGGAAGACCTTTGTAGGTCAGGCAGAGCATGGTTAGATCATCGAACTGCGGTGCACTGCCGACAAAGGACTGCACTGATGCAGAAATGCCGCCGAGAATATCAGACACGGAGCGATCCTCATTTTCACGCAGTGCATCCAGCATGCGCTCAGTTCCGAACAGCTCATTGGATGCGTCAGTGGCTTCCGGTACACCGTCTGTATAGACGAAGATCTTGTCATTCTTTTCCAGCTGGATTTCATACTCCCGGTACCGGATGCCTTCCATGCCGCCGACGACAAATCCGTGCTTATCCTTGAACAGCTCAAAATGACCGTCAGCCTTTTTCAGTGCGGGATACTCATGTCCTGCGTTGGCGGCTGTGAGCTTGCCTGTGGAAATCTCAAGCACGGCCAGCCAGACCGTGACAAACATTTCCTCGGAATTGCGGGAGCAGATTTCTTCGTTGACGTTCTGAAGAATCTTTGCCGGACTCTTTTCATGCATGGCGACATGATGAATGAGTGTCAGTGCCACCATCATAAACAGGGAGGCGGGCACACCTTTGCCGGATACATCCCCGATGACTATGCACAGGTGATCGTCATCCAGCATGAAAAAGTCATACAGATCGCCGCCGACTTCCTTGGCGGGGGTCATGGAAGCGAAAATATCAAACTCCGTGCGTTCCGGGAATGGAGGGAATTCCTTGGGAAGGGCATTGGCCTGAATCCGGTTGGCGAGTGTGAGCTCTGCATTGATGCGCTCTTCTTTCAGCGCAAGGGCCTGGCGTTCCCTGGCAGTCAGGATGTAGTGAAGGACAATCGCCGCGACATAGAGGATGACGGCAGCTGTCGGGAGCCAGAGCGGATGGGTGACCAGCCCGAGGCGGTAGAGCACAAGGGCGCCTGTAATGCCCACAAACACGAGGCCCGCACAGATCATGCCTCCGCGCTTGACGGTCAGCCGGCTGTACAGAACAAAGGCGGCCATGGACAGCAGGAAGAGAAGGATCAGCTGCGGAAGGTCGGGCATCTCGAGTTTGTGGTTGCCATCGATCAGGCACTGGACGACATTGGCCTGAAACTCAACGCCGAACATGGGTTCCGCCTTGCTGATCGGGGTGAAATAGGTGTCCTGAAAGGCTGCGGCGTAGGGGCCGATCAGAACGATTTTGCCATCCCAGTACGAGGAATTGACGGTTCCGCTGAGCAGATCGGATATGGAAACGCCGTCGTAATAGCCGCCTGGTTCGGAAGTATAGGGGACATAGAAATGACCGGCTGCATTGACAGGTGGGTCATCGATCGTTTTGCCCTGCTTTTCAAGGAAGAGGCGGGCTGTTTCATAGGCCATGGAGTAGACCCTGGCATCTCCGGAAGGCTCGACATAGAGGAGAGCGTGCCTCAGGATGCCGTCCCGGTCGAGCATGGCATTGATATGTCCCTGATGGGAAACGGATTTCAGTGCATCGTAGGGGGTAATGTAACTGGTGATCGCTGCTGTATTAAAGGAAAGCGCATGCCCGTCCTCCCAGGTGATTTCTTCCCCGTATTCGGCCATGGAGGCCGTGACAACATGAGGAAGAAGACCGGCTGCATTGGCGAGATAAGCATCTGCACCGGGGACTGCTGAGTCTCCTGAGTACAGGATATCGACAGCGACAACGGCAGGCATGTGTTCGGGATCTGAGGCGAGCACACACAGGGCATCGGCCATGACATCTCGTGACCACGGCCAGGGACCGATCTCCTGAAGTGCTTTTTCATCAATACCGACAATGACAATATCTGTAGAGGTGAAGTGGGTGCGCTGATACAGTGCATCCTGCGTCCATTTATCCATCCGCAGCAACGAGCCTGAGCCGATCAGGAGGGTGACCAGAAGGGCAGAGATCGCTGCCATAAGGTAGATTTGCTTCTTTTTCATAGTGATCCCTTCGATGTCGGCTCAGGCATGGAATGATGAGTGAACGAAAGCAGTCTGCAGTGATTGTTCTTCAATATGATGACAAAAGCGGTGGCCTGGTGCCGAAACTTGCCTTATTGAGACGGCTTTGTCCTTTTGTCTGTCCGGAAGAGATTACGGACCGACGACCAGGTTGCCCAACTCTTCAATGATGTGATAGTTGCCAGGCTTTGCGGTTCCCCAGGTGATCTCGTAAGTGTTGACGCTGGACCCGACTTCAGTCTGGCTGCCGGTTGCTCTGACCGTGGCGGTTTCCCCAGACACCAGCCCCTCGATTTCTGTCCAGGCATTGGTTACAGGGTTGCCGGTATACGGAACTTCGGCACTGCCTGTGCGGATGAAAAGATCCCTGGGCATGACAGAGAGGGTGCCAATCTCATATGTGATTTCATAATTGGCCTGATTCGTTGTGCCCCAGTCGACTTCAGGCGTAACTTCGACTTCTCCGACGTCTTTTAAGCTTGCGGTGGCAGTCACTGTAATGGATTCTCCGGGAACCAGACCGTCGACCTCGCATTCAGAGCTCGTGTGCACATTCCCATCGTAGCGCTGTTTATCTCCGAGTGTGCGAATCGTAAGGGTCGCTGGCTCTATGGTCAGGGTTCCCAGCGTCTCTGTTATCTCGTAGTTGCTGGCTTTGCCATTGACCCAATTGATGGAATAGGTATTGGGTGTAGAGCCGGCGTTTGTGATCGTGCCGGTCGCCGTGACGGTGGCGGTTTCTCCCTCAACGAGACCGTCGATGGTAACTTCGGGCCAGGTCAGCGGGGTTCCGTCATATAGCTTGGATTCCGCTGGTGATCCGGTGGTGATTTCCAATGGCGCAGGCTCGACGGTGAGTGTGCCTGTGCGCGTCTCGACATTGGTGAAATAGGCTGTGACATTTTTATTCGAAGCATCCAGAATCGTGAAGGCACTCACTGTACTGTCACTTTCACCGGCATCTGTCTGACTTCCTGTGATCGTGTATGTAACACTTACAGTGTCGGGAAGTCCTTCAATATCAGCTTCCTCAACCCGGAGCTCTTTTCCATCATATGTCTTGGTAGCGGATTTTGGAGTAATGAAGATTTCCTGTTCGTTCACTGTGATTTCCAGTGTGCCCAGCTCTTCCGTAATGGAGTAGTTCGTCGGGTCGGTAGTGCCCCAGTCGATTGTATAGGTATTGGGACTTGAGCCAACCTCTTCGACGATGCCGGTGGCATGGACTTCAGCGCTTTCACCATTGACCAGCCCATCAATGGATGCTTCATCCAGTTCAAGACCTGTCCCGTCATACTCTTTGCTGTCGGAACCGGTGGTAATGATGAGAGGTGCTGGAGTAACTTCCAGTGAACCGGGTGTTGTTGTAACGTCGTCGAAATTGGAAGTGACATCGTTTCCGTCTGCGTCCAGGAGAGCATAGGATGTGATTGTACTCTCGGTGCTGCCGACGCTTGTCTGGGAACCTGCGAATGTTGCATTGCAGGTGAATCCGGAGATGCCATTCACGGTGGCCTGCTGCGCGACCAGCGGCTGACCGTCATACGGCTTGCTTACAGCAACAGGCATGATGGTGATGGGGGTGGTGTTGACTCCGACTGTCAGAATGCCGTATTCCTGGGTGAGATCATAGTTGGCGGATGAAACAGAACCCCATTCGATGGTAAACGTATTATCGGCAGAGCCGACATTCGTAATGGTTCCTGTGGTGGTGACAGTGATCTCCTCGCCGTCTGCCAGCCCTTCAATCGTCACATTACTGCTGGTGAGCGGGGTGCCGTCATACTCTTTTTCGTTGCTGCCGGAAGTGATGGTCAGTTCTCTTGGGTTGACCGTCAGTGTGCCGGCACTGAGCGTAACGCTGCTGAAATTGGCAGTCACATCTTCCCCGTCTTTCAGAATCTTATAGGAAGCAATGGTGTTGTCACTGCTTCCGGCATCGGTCTGACTGCCGGACATGGAGTATTCGGCAGTAAAGCCTGCAGGAAGACCGGCCACATTGGCCGTGGGCACGGTCAGCGCAGTCCCGTCATACGGTTTATCACCTGAGTCGGAAGTGATGGTGATCGGGGTCGTGTTCTGGGTGACAACCAGGGATCCCAGGGCTTCTGTGACGGTGTAGTTTGTCTGTTTTGCCGTACCCCAGTCAATGGTGTATGTGTTATCGGCATTGCCGACATTGGTGATGGTGCCTGTCACGGTCAGCGTGACGACGCCCATATCAGAGGGAGCGAGACCGGTCAGGGAGGATCCTTCTATTTCGGTCAGAGGTGTACCATCATACATCTTTTCCGCACTGGCTGTGGTGACGGTCAGAGGGGCACGCGTGACTGTCAGTGTGCCCAGCGTTTCATTGATGGTATAGTTGGCGGAATTGGTGGTGCCCCAGTTGATTTCATAGTTGTTGGGAACAGAACCGGCATCGATGATGCTGCCGACGGCAGTAATCGTGGCACTTTCGCCGCTCACAAATCCGGTAATTGTGGCATCCGTGTTCATCAGATTGTCACCGTTATATACCTGGGTGGCAGAACCGGTGGTGACCGTCAGCGGTGCGGGGCGGACCGTCAGCGTTCCGTTCTCTGTGGAAACCGATGTAAACAGGGATGTGACATCGCTGCCGTCCGGACCGAGGATGACGTAGTTGGAAGCGATGCTGGCAGCCTGCCCGGCCTCTGTCTGGGAGCCGGAAACGAGGACTTCATAAGTGAAGCCTGCAGGCAGTCCAGTGACGGTCACGATGCCGTCACCGGGGGTGGAAATGGTCCCGTCATAGGTCAGGGGAGTTCCGTCATACACCTTTTCAGCGGTCGGAGCCCGGAAGGTAACGGCCATGGTATAGCCGATGACTTCAAGCGTGCCGAGATCTTCGGAAATGGAATAGTTGTTCGGATCGGCACTTCCCCAGCTGATCGAATAGGTGTTCTGCGTTGAGCCGATTTCGGTAATGCTGCCCGTTGCTGTTACCGATGCACTTTCACCGGCCACCAGTCCGGAGATGTCTGCACCGGGTGCGGTCAGCGGTTCGCCGTCATAGTATTTGCTGGCCGAATCTGTAGAGATGGTCAGACTGGCAGGGGTGACGGTCAGTGAACCGTTGCGGAGATGAACGTTGGTGAACAGATCGGTGACATCATTTCCGGATGCATCCGTGATGCTGTAGTTTGCAATGTGGCTGCCACTGGTTCCGACGTCCGTGCGGCTGCCGGTCACCCTGGCATGGAGTGTATAGCCGTCCGGAAGTCCGGTGACTTGGAAAGCACCCGTGCTCAGCGCGCCGCCGTCATAGGTCTTGCGCCGGGAAGCGGCCTGCACGGTGATTTCTGCACTGTACTCCTCAGGAGGGGGCAGAACGGTCAGGGTGCCCAAATCCTCGGAGACGATGAAATTGCCAGGATTGGTGGAACCCCAGTTCAGGGAATAAGTGTTGACGCTCTGCCCGATTTCGGTCTGGCTCCCGGTTGCAGTGACTGCAACATCTGCAGGAATCCGGATCGGCATGAAATGGGCTTCCTCACTTCTCAGAGAGCGCCCGTTGTAGTTGGTGACATCGGTGTCCACGGTAATGTGTACGTCGGATGTATCCAGGAGCACGGAATTGCTGCTGTTTTCAGGCACCTGCAGGCCGTTGGATTCCACGGTGACTTCATCCTGCACGCCGGAAAGACCAGCGATCAGGTCCTGAAGCACCTTGAGGTCCCATCCGGTGTCCTGGCAGGCTCTGGTGAGCATGTCCGGATTGTGGGCATAGACGCGAAGGACATCCTCCGGAAGATCCTGTTCGCTGAGCGTTTCAATGTGGAATTCAATGGTTTCTTCAGCTGCATCATTGTGCAGAAGGACAGAGAGTTTCTGTCCAGCATAGAGCAGCATCTCACGGGTCTCACCGCTGATTGGGTTGGTTCCGTGCACCCACATGACGCCGCACAGGGCGTACATGGTTTCACTGCCGGCTGCGTTGGGAATCGTCAGGGAACTGTTGCGCCAGATGGGCTCCTGATCGTCATGACGTTCATACATGCCGGTCCCTGCTTCCGGGTTGACCAGAGGTGTTCCGTCGTAGATCTTTTCGGCGCTTCCGGTCCAGACGGCCATGGGAACAGGGTCCACCCTCAGTATACCGTCAATCGTCTGCACATCGGAGAAATGCGTGGTGACATCCTCACCCTGCTCATTGTAAATCGTATATTCGCCGACCCGGTTCGGAGAGACACCGGCGTCTGTCTGACTGCCGACGGACACAACCTGAATGTGGAAGTCTGTGGGCAGGCCGAAAACAAGGGTGTCTGCAGGCCGGGAGAGCGGAAGGCCGTCATAGAGCTTGCTGGCGCTCTGCGCAATCAGGGTGATGGGCCCCGTCCAGGACCAGTCATCCTCTGCAGCATAGCGTTCGCCCTCAGGCCCGGCTTCACCGCCGGAAAGGGAAAGGAGACCGTGCGCCTGTTCAACCCTTTCCATCAGCGCGGGATCGCTCTCAAGCAGGCCCATGGCAAAGGAATTGATGTTTTCTGTGGTCAGCTGGGCCACGACAGGGGCAGATGCGGTTCCGCTCACAGAAGAGATCGTGACCAGGTTGCCGGCAGGCACTTCCAGCAGACGGCGTGCACCGTTTTCATCCGGATAGGTCAGCCGGGCTGTACCTTCCAGAACACCCAGCTGGGTGGATGTGCCGGAAATACCGTCGGTCGGAGCGGCTTCCGAAACATAGACAATGGTGCCGCGGATGCCTACGGTCATGGTTGTGGTCTGAATATCCAGGCTTTCATTTTCGTCGAGCTTTTTCTGGACATCCAGGAACAGCGTGCCTGTTTTCAGATTCATCTGCAGCTGACCTGCATCCTTGACAAACTCGACCTTTGTCACAGCATCGAGTGTGACGATCTTGCTGGAGTCAAGACTGACAGATGCTGAACTGGCTTCACCCGTGAGCATGGTTTCCCCGCTGTTGAAGCGGGCGTTTTCCATCACAAAACGGGTGTTTCCCGATGCGTCGCTGATCTCGACATTTCCTTCATATCTGAGCAGGCGCATGGTGGACGCTTCATAGCTTTCGGCTGTCGCGCAGGTCAAGAGGAAAAGCGCGGCAAGCAGAAGAAGCAGACAGGATCGAAGTTTCAATGAACTCATAAAAGCCCCTCCCCGACAGGAACTGTAGGTTGCGTACAGGATGAGTTGCCCTGCAGGTATGAATGAATGTAATAAAATTTTGATGATCAAATGGATGATTTTGTGCTTATGGGCAAACTCGCCTACAGTATATCTGAAAGTCGGGAGTGTGGCAAGAGCATGAAAAAAAACGGCCGGAAGGGACGTTCGGAGAGAGGAAAAGGTTTTGCCGAAAGAGGCTGAAACGGAAGAGGAAGAGTACAGAAAAAATACAGATTCCGGCCGGATTTCGGACCGATCCCGGATGGAGAAAAGTGCTGTACCCGGCAGGTATTTACTTTCATGGGCTATTTTCATACAATGACAGGCAAAGACAGACCGTTACAGAGAGGAAGAACAGGACATGGCAGTCATGGGAAGGCAGCAGCTGCAGCGGCTGAAGGCCTGGCGGACGGAACTGAAAAGGCATCTGTGTGTTCCCGTCATCCGTTTGGCGTTTGAAGGCTTTGTCACAATGGAAAGACTGAAGCGCGAAGAGGCGGAACAGCACGAGAGAACTCCGTTTCCTCCGGGAACGGCATGGGGTGCCTGCTGGGAGTACGGATGGTTTTTTGCCGATGTCGAGATCCCGGAAAGCTTAGCCGGACAGCGGCTGATTCTTCGCCCTGGGCTCGGTGCGGAACAGCTTGTCCATGTCAACGGGCAGTGCGTCGGCTCCATTGACCGGGAGCATGCGTATGTGACGCTTTCGCACAGTGCCACGGCACACCAGCGTTTTCATCTGGCCATTGAAGCCTATGCCGGCCATGGCGCGCGGCTGGAAAGCCTGGGGCCCTGCCCGCCGGAGAGAACACCGCTTCCTGAAGTTCCGGATGCGCAGTGCGTGATTGCGGCGAGTACAGTCGAGTGCTGGAATGAGGATGCGTATCAGCTTTTCCTGGATGTGGAGACCCTGTGTGGCCTTTTGGAGGTTCTTCCTGAAACCAGCCTTCGCGCCATGAAGGTGGCAGAAGCTCTGGATCAATGGACTCATATTGTGGATTTCGAGCTTCCGATGGAGGAGAGAAACCGCACTTTCCGGGAAGCAAGAGCAGTGCTTGCCCCGGCCATGGCCTGCCATAACGGCACGACGGCCCCACTGTATCTGCTCATCGGGCAGTCGCACATCGATCTTGGATGGCTATGGCCGGTGGAGGAGACGATCCGCAAGGTACAGAGAACCTATGGCAATCAGCTTGCCCTGATGGAGGAATACCCGGAGTACCGCTTTCTCGCCTGTGAGCCTGCTCTGCTGGAAATGCTCAAGCAGCATGCGCCAGCCCAGTGGGCATCTCTTCTGGAGGCATTCCGGCGCGGACAGATCATTCCGGACGGCGCATTTTATGTGGAGTGTGACACCAATCTGCCATCAGGCGAGAGCCTTGTGCGGCAGCTGATGTGGGGAAAACGCTGGTTCCGGGAGGAGTTCGGCGTGGAGAGCCGCGTCGCCTGGCAGCCGGATACCTTCGGTTTTTCCGGAGCGCTGCCTCAGCTGCTCAGAGGATTCGGCATTCCGTATTTTGCCACGCAGAAACTGCTGCGCGCTGACCCTGAATATCCCCGTTTTCCGTATCAGAACTTTATCTGGGAGGGAATTGACGGGAGCGAGGTCCAGGCGCTTTCCTTCTTTAAAAATAATGCTGTGGTTGATCCGGCATCCTTTGCCCGCCGGTGGGAGACCGACAGAACGCAGCGGGATGCCATTGACACGCTGCTTTATCCGTTCGGATACGGGGACGGGGGAGGCGGAGCAACCCGGGATCTGGTGGAAATGGCGTCCAGACTGGAAGACCTGGAGGGTCTTCCGCGCTCCCGCTACGGAAGCCTTCAGGAATACTTTGAACTGTCACGCGGCAGTGCACAGTCCCACCGCTGGGTCGGGGAACTGTATCTGCAGTGGCACAGGGGAACCTATACAGCACAGAGACGCGCCAAGACCATGATGCGCAGGCTTCAGGAGCTGCTGCACGATGTGGAAATGCTGCTCTCGTCCGCAGATCCCGGGGTTCAGGCAGAATTCAGGGAGTCTGTGCGAGAGGCGTGGGAAGTGCTCCTGTTCCATCAGTTCCATGACATCGCGGCCGGCGTATGCATTGAACGGGTGCACAGGGAACAGACTGAGGCGTTCCGGTGTCAGATCGAGAAGATGACACAGGTGCGGGAACAGCTGATCGGCAGCGGATTCCGGGTCCGTCAGGAAGAGGACGGCTATACGCTGTTTAATCCGCTTCCGTGGCCGATGACCGGATGGGTCCGCCTGCCGGACGGCCGGCAGGTCTACCAGACTCTCCCCGCAGGCGGAGCCGTGAACTGTGAAGAAACGGAGTGCCCCGGGGATGTGAAGGCCGCTGTGACAGAAACAGGGTTTGAACTGAGCAATGCATGGCTGCGCGCACGCATTACTCCCGACGGCCGTGTGGCCTCTCTCGTCACGCTTGAAGATGGGCAGGAGTTTGCCGGGGCAGAGGGACTGAACGACTGGCAGCTCTACAGGCAGGTTGAGCCGGTCTACGATGCATGGGAAATGAGCCGGGATGCGGCAGAAGATTGTTGCCGGGATGCATTCCGGACGCATACGGCCCTGACACTCAACACACCGCAGCGCGCAGAAGTCACGGTGGAGCGCGCATTTTCCGGCAGCACTTCTGTCCAGACCATCTCCCTGGAAGCGTCGTCCCGCATGCTGGTCTTCCGCACAGCCATCTCCTGGCATGAGCGGCACAGGATGCTGAAAGTGCATTTCCATACAAATATTCTATGCAGGGATGCTGTGCATGAGATCCAGTTTGGATCCATCCGCCGGCCCGCGCATCGCTCGGACGCAGGAGCTGCGGCAGAGTATGAGGTCTGCCAGCAGAGGTATACTGCCCTGCACGATGAAGGCAGGGGGCTGTCCCTGCTCAATGACGGCATCTACGGCATCAGCTGTGACCGGGCTGAGATGGCGCTGACGCTGCTCAGGGCCCCGCTGGTTCCGGATCCCGCATGTGACCGCGGAGAGCACAGTCTTTCCTTTGCCCTGCTTCCTTATTCGGGCACATTTGCCGACAGCGGCACCGTTCGGGCGGCTTATGCTTTCAATCAGCCGCCGGTTATACTGAAGGGCCGATGCACAGAAAAGGAAGGCATCCGGGCGGAAGGCGCAGTGCTTGAGACCGTGAAACCGGCAGAGGACGGAAACGGACAGATTCTCCGTCTCTATGAACCGTATGGGAGAAGCTGCAGTGCCCATCTTCAGCTGCCTGAATACCGGGTGATGACGGAGTGCGGTCTCTCCGAGGAGGAAGAGGGCTGCAGGATGGAGGGAAAGGACTTCCGTCTGACTTTCCGCCCGTTCCAGATCCGGACATTCCGGGCTGTGCAGGAACCACAACGATAATGGAAAAAGCATCAGCGAAAGCAGGGCTCTGCATGCAGCGGAGCCCTGCTTTTGCGCATGGACGAACAGAACGCAGGGGGCAGGAAATGCTGATCCCATGGGCATCCCCGGCAGGCGCCCGTGCACTTTACAAGCCCCTGAAAACTGATATAATAGGAAAATGTACAAGTGTGCGAAGCTGTAAACCGGGATGGTGATTGCTGTGGGAAAGACGATTGCGGTAACCAATCAAAAAGGCGGTGTGGGCAAAACCACAACGACGGTCAATCTGTCCGCTATTCTTGCGGACCTTGGACAGAAAACGCTGATGGTGGACCTGGACCCCCAGGGAAATGCAACGTCCGGCCTGGGCATGGAAGCCGGGGAAAACAGCATTTATGAGGTTCTGGTGGGGAACGCGGACATGGGCCGCTGCATTGAGCATACCCAGTGGGACCGCCTGGATGTGGCAGGAGCAGATATCCGTCTGGCCGGTGCGGAGCTGGAACTGGTGGATGAGGAAGACCGGGAATATCAGCTGAAAAAAGCACTGGAGCCGTACAAAGACCGCTATGATTTCATTGTGATCGACTGCCCTCCGTCGCTCGGCCTGCTGACCCTCAACGCGCTGGCTGCCGCGGACTCCGTGCTCATTCCGATCCAATGCGAGTATTATGCGCTGGAAGGCGTGACCAGCCTCATGAATACGATCTCCCGTGTCCGCAGGTCCATCAATACAAACCTGATCGTGGAAGGCATTCTGCTGACCATGCTGGACGGACGCACGAACCTTGGACTGCAGGTTGTGGATCAGGTCAAAAAGCATTTCAAAAAACAGGTGTATCCTGTCACGATTCCCCGCTCTGTGCGCCTCGGTGAGGCTCCGAGCCATGGGGAGCCGATTCATATCTATGATCCCCGGTCAGCGGGGGCCGTTGCCTATCGGGCACTGGGTGAGGAAGTCCTCAAGCGCAACGGGAAAAAAGTCAAAAAGCATTGATCAGCGGGTAATACCGCAGCCGGAGGGGAAACAAAATGCCGAAAAAGGCGCATGGATTAGGCAGAGGGCTGGACGCGCTGCTGCCGGAGGATGAAAGTCAGGATTTGACCGGTGTACAGATGATTGACATCGGACGGATTGATCCCAATCTGGATCAGCCGAGAAAAGCGTTTTCTCAGGAGAGCATTTCTCTTCTGGCGCAATCCATTTCGACCCAGGGCATTCTCCAGCCGATCCTGGTTGTGAAGGGGAATAAGGATCGGTTTACCATTGTGGCTGGTGAGCGCCGCTGGCGCGCAGCCAGGGAAGCAGGCCTCACAGAGGTTCCCTGCCTGATCCGGGAAATGGACAAAACCCAGCAGATGGAGGTTGCCCTCATTGAAAACCTCCAGCGTGAGGATCTCAATCCGCTGGAAGTTGCCCAGGGCATCCGTCAGCTGATGGATCAGTGCGATTTCACGCAGGAAGAAGTGGCCAAGCGTCTGGGCAAATCCCGTCCGGCTGTCGCCAACCTGCTTCGACTGCTGACACTTCCTTCCTCTGTCTGTGATCTGATCCGGGAAGGTGTCCTCAGCGCAGGGCATGCCCGCGTACTGGCCGGACTGGATGATGTCGAGAGACAGCGTCAGCTGGCAGATGAAACCGTCAGCAAAGGGTATTCAGTCCGTCAGCTGGAAGAAATTGCAGCCATGACCCGGGAGGAAAAGCCGAGGAAACGGTCCCGGTCAGAAACAGAAACACTCTCCAGCGAACTGAGCCAGCTGGAAACACGCCTGCGCGAAGCCATGGGCGTGCGTGTCATGCTCAAGGGCTCCGATACCCGGGGAAGAATCATTCTGCAGTACTATACAAGGGATGAGCTGGAGCATGTCAATGAACTGCTCGAGAAGCTGATCAGCCAGGAAGACTAAGCAGAACCGATGCGGTTCAGATCAGAAGAGGTTGAATAGAATGCAGAAACAACAAACAACGGAATCACTTCCGTACTGGGACGGTCCTCTGTCACATCCGTTCTACAGCCACGTGGTCAAACGGATTCTTGATCTGCTGCTTGCCCTGATTCTGATGATTCCCGGTGCGCTGATTATGCTGCCCCTTGCGCTGTGGGTGAAACTTGACTCAAAGGGTCCGGTTTTCTACAAGGCACCGCGGGGCGGATATCACAACCGCACCTTTCAGATCCTCAAATTCCGCTCCATGGTGGTCGGCGCGGACAAAACAGGCGGATGCACCGCGCTCAATGACAGCCGCGTCACACGCGCCGGAAAAGTCATGCGCCGCCTGAAGCTCGACGAGCTTCCGCAGCTGCTGAATATCATCAAGGGCGATATGTCCTTTGTCGGCCCGCGTCCGGAGCTTCTGCTGTATACGAATGCGTATACTGAGGAGGAACAGTGCATTCTCTGGGTGCGCCCGGGGATTACAGACCGGTCCAGCATCGTGTTTATCGCGCAGGACGAGATTGTCGGGACGGAGAACCCGGTGGAAAACTACGAGAAGTACATTCTTCCCGAGAAAAACCGCCTGAGAGTGGAATATGCAAAGAACCAGTCCTTCGGACTGGATGTCAGGCTTCTGCTGGAAACCATCGGCGGTGTATTCGGCAAGGCCAAGAAAATGGCCGATGAAGGCAGGGCAAAAGGCAAAGCAGACGGAAGGTGAAAGTATGGAATACCGGGATGGGATGACATATACACAGTGGGTTCATGCAGGTTTCCTTCCCGGGGAGCCCGATGCGTCGGATCCTGAAGTGCTTGCATGGCTCATTCGCCGTCATGGACTGGAAATGACTCATATCAGCCGTGGCAGCCACATCGGAGCCATTTTTTCTGTGGCTGAAATCATGGCTGTGCTGTATACACGCATTCTCAACGTGAATCCCGCCGATCCGGCCATGGAGAACAGGGACCGCCTGATCCTCTCCAAGGGGCATGCCGGCGCTGCCGTTTATGCAGCGCTTGCCGAGCGCGGATTTTTTCCGGTTGAAGAGCTGAGACAGCATTATGCCAATGGATCGCATCTCTCCGGACATGTATCCCATCGGGGCGTGCCCGGCGTGGAGTTCTCCACAGGCTCGCTCGGTCACGGTCTGGCCGTCGGCACGGGCATGGCGCTCGGAGCCAAAATGGACGGCCGGGACTGGCACACCTTTGTGGTGCTGGGCGATGGAGAATGCGACGAGGGCAGTGTGTGGGAAGCGGCCCTGGAGGCCAATCACTTTGGTCTGGATCACCTGATCGCTGTGGTGGACCACAATCATATGCAGTCCCTTGATTTCTGTGAAAATACGATCCGCCTGGAACCGTTCGACGATAAATGGGCAGCCTTTGGCTGGTATGTGCAGCGCGTGGACGGGCATGACGTGCATGTCCTGGAAGAGGCTTTCAGAAAGGCGCTGGAGCACAAAGGCAGCCCGTCTGTCATCATTGCCGACACCGTCAAGGGGAAAGGCGTCAGCTTTATGGAGAATGATATTCTCTGGCATTACAGAACACCGCAGGGCGAAGAATATGAGGCTGCACGCCTGGAACTGGAGGCGCAGAGACCATGAGAGATGCATTTGTAAGGGCTCTGATGCGTCTGGCGGCGGACGACAGGCGGCTCGTGCTGATCACCGGTGACCTGGGGTTCGGCGTGCTGAAACCCTTCTGGGAAACCTATCCGGATCAGTTTGTCAATGCCGGCATTGCCGAGCAGGCCATGACGAGCATGGCCGCGGGGCTTTCCATGACAGGAAGAACCGTGATCACCTATTCCATCGGCAATTTTCCGACCCTCAGGTGTCTTGAACAGATCCGCAATGACTGCGCCTATCATGACGCCAATGTCAAGATCGTGTGCGTGGGCGGCGGGTTTGTCTACGGCTCGCTCGGCATGAGCCATCATGCCACAGAGGACATTGCGGTACTCCGGGCACTTCCGGGCGTCACCGTGTTTGCTCCGGGGGACCCCGCTGAAGTGGAAGCAGTGGTCCCTGAAATGATGAAAACCCCCGGCACCTGCTATCTGCGTCTGGGACGCGGCGGAGAGCCGACCCTCCATGAAGCGCCGGTGACAGGATGGAAAATGCCGCAGGCGCTGACGCTGCGCGAAGGAAAGGATGTCGCCATTCTTTCATCCGGCGGCATTCTGACGCAGACGGTGTCCGCGGCACAGATGCTTGCCGATAAAGGCATCTCAGCCGAAGTGGTTTCCTTCCCCTGCGTCAAGCCCATTGACCGGGAAAAGATTGCCGAACTGTGCACGCGCTTTTCGCATCTCGTGACAGTGGAAGAGCACACGATTGTGGGCGGCTTTGGTTCCGCTGTCTGCGAGGTCGCCATGGAAGCGGGCACGGGAGCGGTGGTGCACCGCATCGGCATGGAGGATACCTATTCCACGATTGTCGGAACACAGCAGTACCTTCGCGGCTGCTATCAAATGGATGACCGCGCCATCTGTGAGCGAACGATGGCCTGGCTGAAGGCATAAGAGAAAGGACGAGAGTATGCCAAAGGTGGAACTGACGCTTGAGGAGATCCATGCGGAACTTCTTGAGCAGCTGGATGATCTGATCAAGGTGTGTGAGCGCCATCATATTGAATACAATCTCATGTGCGGAACCCTTCTGGGTGCTGTCCGCCACAAGGGATTTATTCCGTGGGATGACGATGTGGATATTCTCATTACACGTGAGGAGTTTGAGCGCCTGCGCAAGGTTTACCCGAAGGAATGTGACCAGCGCTTTGAACTGACGTACCTCAACACATGGACTCCGCGCATTATGAACCGGGATCCCGCGAAGGCAGCAGCCTGGACGGATCTGTTCATTCTGGACCATGTTCCTCCGGAAGGCATCCGCAGGAAGTGGTGGTTCCTCCGCCTGCATCTGCTGCAGGGCATGCTCAAGCATGATGTGGATTATTCGCGCTTTTCTCTGAAAAACCGGATTCTGCTGCGGGCAACGCATCTGATGGGGCTGCCGTTTACCACACAGTGGAAGACACAGCGCTATGAAAAGATCTCAAAGATGTACACCACGGGCAACGATCTTTGCATGTCCAACGGTGCATTTGAACTGATGATGCATATCTGGCATCCGGAACAGTTTGAACGGAAGATCAAGGCGCCTTTTGAGCACCTGCAGTGCCTGATTCCGGAACGCTATGATGAAGTGCTGACCATCCTCTTTGGGCCGGATTATATGACGCCTCCGCCTGAAAACGAGAGAGTCGCCAAACATCTGGATATCTGAGAGGAAAAGACCATATGCAGATGACATTCTGTCCGCTTTACTCGGGCTCAAGCGGAAACGCAAGCCTGGTCGTGTACCGGGACACCAGGATTCTCGTGGACTGCGGGAAAAGCGGTATCCAGATCGATGAGGCCATGCGGTTTGTCGGGGAGAAAGCGGCTGATCTGGACGCCATTCTTGTCACCCATGAGCATCATGATCATGTGGCGGGAATCGGTGTCATGGCCAGACGCTATAATATCCCGATCTATGCCACCCATGAGACCTGGAATGCGATGCCATCCGGGATCGGAAAAATTCCGGACGGCCTGAAGAGAGAGTTTGTGATCGGGGAGGATTTCTATATCCGGAACCTGGGCATTGATTCCTTCCGGATTTCCCATGACGCGGCAGATCCCTGTGCATTCCGTCTGTGGGGCGGAAACCATTCGGTGAGCATTGTGACGGATCTGGGATACATGTCGGAGAAAGTGAAGAGCTCCGTTTCAGGAAGCAACCTGATTCTTCTGGAAAGCAACTATGATCCGGATCTGCTGCATGCCAATGAACACTATCGGTATGCGCTCAAGCAGAGGATTGAGGGCCGCAGAGGGCATCTGAGCAATCAGGACTGCGCAAGATGCCTGACGGAACTCATCGAAACCGGGTGCTCCAATTTCGTCATCGGCCATCTTTCCGGCGAAAACAATACGCCGGACCTTGCCTACAGAACCAATGCCACACAGCTTGAACTGGAAGGCGTGCGCATCGGAAAGGATGTCAAACTGGCCGTGGCCTGGCGTGACCGGGTCGGAAATGTTTATTCCATTGATTAAGATAAATAAGGAACAGAAAGGGGAGAGACCGGCTTGATTCTTTTGTCCATTCAGGACATTCATAAAGCGTTCGGAACGAATGAAGTCCTGCGCGGTGCCTCCCTGACGCTTCAGAACGGGGAACGCATGGGACTGGTGGGTGTCAACGGTTCGGGAAAATCGACACTCATGAAAATCATCGCCGGCCTGGAACATGAGGACAGCGGCACCATTTCTATGCAGAAGGGCCTGCGGCTCGGATACCTCGCCCAGCAGGGTGAAGTGAATCCGGAGCACACCGTGCTTGAAGAGATGGAGTCCGTGTTTGAACCGGTTGTCCGCATGGAGCAGGAACTCCGGGCCATAGAAGTGGAGATGGCGGAAGCAGCGCATGATGAACTGCTTCTCAAGCGGCTCGGCAGCCGGTATGACAGCCTGAACCGTGCTTTTGAAAATGCCAAGGGATACGGCTGGAAGAGCGAGGTCCAGAAAGTCCTCGCAGGCCTCGGCTTCCGGAAAGAACAGCAGTCCCAGAAGGCATCCGTGCTTTCAGGCGGCGAGCGCACGCGGCTGTGTCTTGGCCGGATGCTCCTGCAGGAACCGGATCTGCTGCTTCTGGACGAACCGACCAACCACCTGGACCTGAAATCGATCAGCTGGCTGGAGGATTACCTGGCATCCTACCGCGGTGCGGTTCTTCTTGTATCCCATGACCGCTATTTCATGGACCATGTGTGTGATCACATGGGTGAACTGCTGTTCGGAAGAATTGAACTCTATGAGGGCAATTATACCGAGTATATGGCCCAGCGGACGGAACGCTTTGAAATCCGCATGAAGACCTGGGAACTGCAGCAGAAGGAAATTGAGCGGCAGGAGGCGATCATTGAGCGCTACCGCTCGTTCAACAGGGAAAAATCCATCCGCGCCGCAGAAAGCCGTGAAAAGCGGCTGGAAAAGATGGAGCGGCTGGAAAAACCGCAGGATGAACATCAGGTGCATTTCCATTTTTCCTGCAGGCGCAGAACCGGCGAAGACGTTCTGATGATTACTGAACTGAAGAAGGAATACGAGGGCCGCGTCCTGTTTGACCATGTCAACATGCATCTGAGAAGCGGTGACCGCGTGGCCCTGATCGGGACAATGGGGTCGGTAAGACCACACTGTTCCGCTGTATTGTCTCCCAGGAAAAACCAGACAATGGACTGATCCGGTTCGGCAGCGGCGTGGATATCGGCTATTATGATCAGCATCAGGCCGGACTGCACGATGAGAAGACCGTGCTGGACGAAGTCTGGGATGATTTCAGACGGCTGGATCAGACCGAGGTCCGCGGTGCTCTGGGCATGTTCCTGTTCTCAGGGGACGATGTACTGATGCCCGTTTCTACGCTTTCGGGCGGGGAGAAAGGACGCGTTGCGCTGACCAAGCTGATGCTGCATCAGGACAATCTGCTGCTTCTGGACGAACCGACCAACCACCTGGACATGGATTCGAGAGAAGTGCTGGAGCAGGCGCTGGAAACATTTCCCGGAACGATCCTTGCCATCTCGCATGACCGCTATTTTATCAACCGGTTTGCCACCCGTGTTGCAGTGCTTGAGGAAGGCGGCGTGCGGGAGTATCTGGGCAACTATGACGATTATTTCGAGAAGATCAACCGGGCTCAGGAACCCGATGGTTCCGGTCCGCAGATTACCCGGACGCAGATGGACCGCGAAAAGAAGCGTTCCCGGGAGGAACAGAGAAAGCTCAATGAGCTGAAAGCGCTCCAGGAAAAAGCTGAGAAGGATGTCATGCAGGCAGAGAAGGACGCTGCGGAGATGGAAGAACAGCTGCAGGATCCTTCGATCTGGCAGGATCCGCAGAAAGCGCAGGAGCTTTCCAAAGCTTACCAGGCCAAGAAAGCAGAGATTGAACATCTCTATGAGGTCTGGGAGTCCCTGACATGATGCAGGGAATGAAGGTTCTCATACGTTGTATCATTGTGCATTCTTTGGAAGCACTGCTTCGGCCGGGCAGACTTCCCGCTGCTGAGAAAGGCCAAATCGTGTGTAAAGGAGACGGAAATCTTGAGCAATCTGTTAGATGACAAGAAGGTTACTCCGGATGAACCCACCAAGACCATGCCTGCTGTTGAGTCTCAGGCGCAGTCAACCGTTCGTCACCGCAGGAGTGAGCGCAGAGCGCATCAGTCAGACAATGAGGAGATCAAACTGACCGCATCGGAGCCTGTGCATCCGGCAGGAGAAATGGCCGGGGCGTCCGTTCAGCCGAGAAACGCGCAGTCTGCCTCCGGGCAGACCTTCCGCATTCCTCCGCAGAACATGCAATCTTCGGGTGCTGAGCATGCCGGGAGTGCAGACAGAACTGCAGCAGAGGAGAAACGGCCGCTGTCCACGCCGCGCCCCAAAGCACTCGACCGGACCAACGCGCAGGGGAATGCGCGTCCGCAGGGAGCCCAGCGCAGTTCTGATCTGAGAAGACCGGTGAATGCTCCGGGCTATACACGCCAGGAACCGCTCGGAAAAGCCTATGATGCTCCTGCATCCAGAAATGCGGCGGCTCCGGTGAAAACCAGAGTCCCGGTTCAGGAAGAGGAAATCCCGGAGAGAAGAGGACTGCCCGGATGGCTGCTGGCTGTTCTGGTGGTGATTCTGATTCTGGGGCTTCTCGCTGCCGGTTATTTCCTGATCCCTGACGATGCACAGGGCGTGCTCGGGGATGCCAAGCGCACCGTAACGGGCCTGCTTGGCACTGAGCCTACGGCCGTACCGACAGAGAATGCGCCGGAGATCGTATCGGAGTTTTCTGTGGACACCGCGTCTGCCTATGCGCCTGCGGAACTGACATTCTCCGTGACATCCGGTCCTTCTGTGACGGATGTGCGTCTTCTCGATGCAGACGGTCAGGTGATCACCGGGGAAGTCAGCTCGCTGCCGCTTGAAACGGGCGACATCCAATGGACGGTGGACGTTTCCTTTGAGCAGCCCTACTGGGGCACTGTCCGTCCTCAGGTCTTTACCACGGAATGGATGGACACCGGACTGAGCCAGCAGGTCTCGATCACGGAAGAGACGATCATGGAGACATCCACGGTTGCCCCGACTGCGATCATCAGCACGGATATTCTGGATTTCAGTGCATCTCCTTCCCAGGGGACAGCACCGGTCAATATTGCCTTCTCCATGACGACCAACCTGAACATTACAGAAGTCCGTCTGGTGGATGAGGCAGGCATTCCGATCTCTGCGGAAGGCGCCATTCTCATCAACAATGCAAGCACCCGGATCTGGGCGCTGAACTATACCTTCGAAAAGGCATATTCCGGCGTTGTGCGGGCTCAGGCCTATGTGGGCGATGTCTGGATGGACTCCAATAAGCTCGTCACACTGGAAATTGCGGGGCCTGTTGTCACGGAAGCCCCGTCTGAAGGGCCGCAGGTGACACCTCCCCCGGTGGCCACGGAAGAACCGCTGGACATCGAAGTGGCCGATGAAGAACCCGTGATGGTGGACGATCTGGATGACGCCAATGCGGTCTATGACATGCCCGAGGACTGGGACGGCGGCGCAGAGGACCTGGAAGAAACGGCCGACGAGCCTGCAGAGGATCTGCTGGCGGAACAGGCACCGTATGCAACCCAGGCACCGCTGGTCGACAATGCCATTGCAGCCCTGCCCCTGGAAGTGACCCCGACGCCGGCTGTCAATATGGGATCGGATGACACGGTCATCGTGGATGAAGAAGTGATTGTCGAGGAAGCCGCAGCGGAAACGGTGGTTGAGGAACCCGTGCCTGCTGAGACACCGGTGCCGACGGAAGCGCCGGATACCCTTCCGAAACTCGTGGTGACGGCTGATGCCGGCGCGGATCCTGCGCTGATCAAGAGTGCTGTGATTTACAACGGCACCAAGAAGGCTGCGAATTATGAGCGCACCGCAGAGGACATCATCAATATGCCCGACAGCGAGACCTATGCACGGCAGCCGTACGGCGTCATGACATTCCGCGGATCGTCCTTCCGCCAGAATGCTGCAGAGGGGACTGTCGGCGATATCACAGAAATGGAAGAACTCTGGAAGGTGGAAGCATCCTCTGTCAAGGGCAGCGGGAAAACCGTCTTCTACGGCATTGGATGGACCGGTCAGCCGCTGATCATCAAGTGGAGCAAAGAAGTCCGCGAAATGTCCAACATTCTGGAGGAAAAGAAGAACACCAAGGCACTGCGCGAGGTCATCATCGCAGGCGAGGACGGCAACATCTACTTCCTCGATCTGGAAACCGGTGAAAAGACCAGAGAGCCCATTGCACTGGGCTATCCGATGCGCGGCACGCCGAGCGTGCATTCCCTCGGTTATCCGGTGCTGAGTGTCGGCCAGTACGCCAGAAAGATGGCCAAGAAAACCGGCGACATCGGCATGCGTGTGTATAACCTGCTCAATTCCAAGCAGCTGTTCATGATCGACGGCCTTGACGGTAAACTGGATCGCCCGTACTACACGGTGGGTTCATTTGAAACGTCCTCGCTGTTCGACTATAACTCCGATACGATGATTACAGCCGGCACGAACGGCATGCTTTATACAACCAAGCTGAAGACCACCATTGACAGGACCAGCGGAACGCTGACGGTCAATCCCGCGCATGTCTCGGTCAAGACCAAGGCATCCGGGGAATCTGACAAGCAGGTGTCTGTTGAATCCAGCATCGCGGCCTATCAGAACTATGTGTTCTATGCCGATATGGGCGGTGTGCTCCGCTGTGTGGATACAACGTCCATGAAGACGCTGTGGGCAGTCAAGACCGGTGATGCAGTGGAAGCTGCCGTTGCGCTGGACCTTGTGGATGACGGAAACACGCTGTGGCTCTATACGGCCAATACCCTGACAAACCGCTCAAAAGGCAGCTGCCAGATCCGCCGTTACAATGCTCTGACCGGTGCAGAGGACTGGGTGTATGAAGTCCCTGTCAAGAAGAACAAGAAGACCGGTGTGACAGCCGGTGTGAAGGCTTCCCCGGTGGTCGGAAGAAACGGCCTTGACGGCATGGTCTATTTCACCGTGAGCTATGCAACCGATATTGACGGCAGTGCTGCCGACGGTGTGCTGATTGCGCTGGATAAGGAGACCGGCAAGCCGGCATGGCGCCGTCCGCTTTCCAGCTACAGCTACTCTTCGCCGGTTGCTGTGTACAATGAGGAAGGCAGAGGATGGATTATTCAGGCAGCAAATGACGGAAAAATGGAGCTGCTGGATGGTCTGACCGGCGCGGTGGTTTCCACGCTGCAGATTGAGGGCGAAATCAATGCAAGCCCTGCTGTATACAAGGGAACCCTGGTGATCGGTACTCAGGGCAAGGGAACAAGCTATATCTACGGTATTTCCCTGAAATAAAAAAGATTCCGGAAGCCTGTGATGGGTGCCGGATGGAAAAAAGGCCGTGCGGATCTGATTCGCACGGCTTTTCCTATGGGACAATCAGGAGCTGCTTTCCTCGGCGTACGGCACGCATACAGTCACAAAAAAAGCGCGGCAGCTCAGGCTGCCGCGCCGGAAGCGCTCAGGTCTTTTTCTTCACATGGGTATACAGGACATGGGCATAGGTAATGGCCGCACAGTAAGCGGAGATCACTGAAATCCAGAGGAGCCAGATGTCCAGATGAAAGCCGAGACCGGCCAGATCATCGTGGAAGAATCCCAGGATCAGTGCGGCAATGAAAAAGCAGGTGGATGTTTTGCCCCAGTAGTTGGAATGAACAACAACGTCCTTTTTCCCGAGGAGAAACAGGGAACCGACAATCATGGCGATTTCCTTGATGATCACCAGGATGATGGCAGACCAAGGAAATACGTTGCGCCACCCGTGGCAGATCAGGGCGGACACAACCAGCAGTTTATCTGCGAGCGGATCCACAAGTTTTCCGAAGGAAGTAATCTGATTGTTTTTCCGGGCAAGGTATCCGTCGAACATGTCAGTCAGGCTGGCAAGACAGAAAACACCGAGGGCCTGATAGGGATGGCCGTCGAGATAAAGCAGAATGAAAAAAGGAACGAGCACCAGACGGAACATCGTTAAAGTATTGGGAAGATTCCAGCAATCCTTCAGCAGTTCTTTGATTTTGTTTTTCACCGGGATTTCCTTTCCTCGGCAGCGGATTGGCTCTGCCGACAAAAGGCATTATATCACGCGCGCAAACGGTTGAGAAGTAAAGTGTATGGAAAAAAGTGGCAAATGATGAAATGTGGGATAAATCAGGATAAGAGAAGACCGGCAGAATGAAAAACGACCGAAAAACGACCAAAATTCACAAACGCAAACCTATTGACGGATAAGGGAGAAATCCATATAATACGCACGATCAATCTTTAAGTTGATCCAGAGAGGTCAGCAAGGTGGTCAGGCATAGGGGTACTGGGTGTACCCGTCTGTTCATCCTGCTGCAGGCAGGCTTTTTTCATATCAAGAGAAGGAGGCAGACGGATGCAGAACATGCCTATGTATGATGCAGCAAGAACCCCGTTTGAACTGAACGGGCATCTTTCCCGTTTTTCTTCATCTGAATATGTTGTTTTTCCCGGTTTCTGTGATGTGCATGTGCATTTCAGAGAGCCGGGTTTTTCTTATAAAGAAACGATTCGGACCGGATCTCTGGCAGCGGCACACGGAGGATATACGACAGTCTGTGCGATGCCGAACCTGAATCCGGTACCGGACAGTGTGGAGCACCTTGCCCAGGAGCTTGCGTGTATCCGGGAGGGCGCCGTCATCCAGGTGCTGCCCTACGGAGCGATCTCGGTGGGAGAAAAAGGTGAGGAGCTGGCCGATCTGGAAGGCATGGCGGCGTCGGTGGCTGCCTTCTCCGACGACGGACACGGCGTACAGAGAGACAGTCTCATGCGTTCTGCTATGGAGCGTTCCCGGAAACTGGGCAGGCTGATTGCGGCGCACTGTGAAGACAACACGCTGCTGCGCGGCGGATATATCCATAACGGGAACTATGCCAGAGCGCACGGACACCGGGGAATCTGCTCAGAGAGTGAATGGGGGCAGATCGCGCGGGATGTGAAGCTGGCCGCTGAGACAGGCTGCAGTTACCACGTATGCCATGTCTCCACCAAAGAGAGCGTGGACGTCATCCGCAGAGCCAAAGCGGAGGGCGTGGATGTCACCTGCGAGACCGCACCGCATTACCTTCTGATGGATGAAAACGATCTGCAGGAGGACGGCCGGTTTAAAATGAACCCGCCGCTGAGAGGCAGGGAAGACCGGGAGGCCCTGATTGAGGGCATTCTGGACGGAACGATCGACATGATTGCCACGGACCATGCACCGCATGCGGCGGATGAAAAGAACAAAGGCCTGGAAAAAAGCGCGTTTGGCATTGTTGGACTGGAAACGGCATTCCCGCTTTTGTACACCGGGCTGGTCCGCAAGGGCATCGTGCCGCTTGAAAAAGTGATAGAGCTGCTCACCACTGCCCCGCGAAAGCGTTTTGGCATTGCTGAGGAGCCTGACAGTTTCAGCATCTGGAAGCTGGATGAACAGGAAATCATTGATCCCTCGCATTTCCTGTCCATGGGCAAAGCAACACCGTTTGAGGGAATGCAGGTCTATGGCGTCTGCATGGCAACTGTTTACAGAGGACAGACTGTGTATCTGAGAGGAGACGATTAAGATGGCAAAGCGTACAGACATTCACAAGATTCTGATTATTGGTTCCGGTCCGATCGTGATCGGCCAGGCCGCCGAGTTTGACTATGCGGGCACCCAGGCATGCCTTGCCCTGAAAGAGGAAGGCTATGAAGTGGTCCTTGTCAACTCCAACCCTGCGACCATTATGACGGACACGACCATTGCCGACAAAGTGTACATGGAGCCCCTGACGCTGGAGTATGTTGCCAGAATCCTGCGCAAGGAACGCCCGGATGCCATCGTTCCCGGAATCGGCGGACAGACCGGCCTGAACCTTGCCATGCAGCTCGAGCGCAAGGGCGTGCTCCGCGAATGCCATGTGGAACTCCTCGGAACCAGCTCTTCCTCCATTGAACGCGCCGAGGACCGCGAGCTGTTCAAGGAAATGTGCCAGTCCATCGGCGAGCCGACGATCCCCTCTGAGATCACCTATGACCTCGAGCAGGCCAAGGCCGCGGCACAGCATATCGGGTACCCGGTTGTCCTGCGTCCTGCCTTCACGCTGGGCGGCACCGGCGGCGGATTTGCCAACAATGAGCAGGAACTGATTCAGATCGGCACCAACGCGTTCCGTCTGTCTCCTGTGCATCAGGTGCTGATCGAAAAGTCCGTCAAGGGATACAAGGAAATCGAGTTCGAGGTCATGCGCGACAGCGCGGATCATGCGATCACCATCTGTGGCATGGAAAACGTGGATCCGGTCGGCGTGCATACGGGCGACTCCATTGTTGTCGCTCCGATCATGAGCCTGAGCGATCAGGAACTCAAAATGCTCAATGACAGCGCCATCCGCATTATCCGCGAACTGAAGATCGAGGGCGGCTGCAACGTTCAGTTTGCCCTGCATCCGACCACCGGCGAATACTACCTCATCGAAGTCAATCCCCGCGTTTCCAGGTCTTCCGCACTGGCTTCCAAGGCCAGCGGCTACCCCATCGCAAGGGTGACGGCCAAGATTGCGGTCGGCATGTTGCTGGAGGACATTGCGATTGCCAATACAAATGCAGCGTTTGAGCCTTCGCTCGATTATGTCGTGGCCAAGTTCCCGCGCTTCCCGTTTGACAAGTTTGCTGCTGCCTCCAACGTGCTGGGAACCCAGATGAAGGCGACGGGCGAAGTGATGGGCATCGGCTCCAATCTTGAGGAATGCATGCTCAAGTCGGTTTCCTCCCTGGAGATCGGGGTCACGCATCTTCACATGCAGAAGTTTGATACCATGAGCACAGAGGAAATCATGGAGTACATCTCCTCCTTCCGTGCGGACGGCATCTTCGCGGTGACCGAGCTGATCCGCCGCGGGGTGGATATTCAGACGATCTATGAAAAGACCTGGATCACGCACCTGTTCCTCGAATCCCTTCGGAAGATTGTGGACATGGAGCGCGAGCTGGCCGCCCATCCGGGTGATGCTGAGGTGCTGAAAAAGGCCAAGGTCATGGGCTTCTCTGATCCGGAGATTGCAAGGCAGTGGAAGAGCCGGGAACTGGATGTGTGGAAGATGCGCAGAGAACTGGGGATTCACCCGGCCTACTGCATGGTCGACACCTGCCATACCAATGCATACATTCCGTACTTCTACTCCTCCTATACCGGAGAAACCGCTTCCAGGCTTTCGGACAAAAAGAAGATTGTTGTGCTTGGCGCAGGCCCGATCCGTATCGGTCAGGGCGTGGAGTTTGACTATTCCACCGTTCATGCCGTCATGACCATCCGCAAAGCCGGCTATGAGGCCATCATTATCAACAATAACCCGGAGACGGTTTCCACCGACTATTCCACTTCAGACAAGCTGTACTTCGAGCCCCTGACGCCTGAGAGTGTCATGGACATCATTGATTTTGAAAAGCCGGACGGCGTCATCGCAAGCCTTGGCGGCCAGACTGCAATCAATCTGGCATCTCCTCTCATGGAGCGCGGTGTCAAGCTCATCGGTACGGACTGCGACGCGATTGACCGTGCTGAAAACCGTGACAGCTTTGAGAAAGTGCTCGAAGAACTGAAGATTCCCCAGCCGATGGGCCGCGCGGTGACCAGCATTGAGGAAGGTGTCAGCGCAGCGGAAAAGATCGGCTATCCGGTCCTGGTGCGCCCGAGCTTCGTGCTCGGCGGCCGCGCCATGCAGATCGTGGGCAATGAGGACCAGCTCCGCCACTATCTGAAGACCGCCGTTGAAATCGACGTCGACAAGCCTGTTCTGGTGGACAAGTACATCCAGGGCAAGGAAGTGGAAGTCGATGCGATCTGCGACGGACACAATGTGTTCGTGCCCGGCATCATGGAACTGGTGGAACGCACCGGTGTCCACTCCGGCGACTCCATCAGCGTGTATCCCACTTTCTCCATCTCCAATAAAGTGAAGGGTCAGATCCTTCAGTATGCAAAGGCTCTTGGTCTGGGCATCGGCATTGTGGGTCTGTACAACATTCAGTTCATTGTTGATCAGAACGAGAATGTGTTCATCATTGAAGTCAATCCGCGCTCTTCCCGCACTGTGCCGTTCCTCTCAAAGGCGACCGGGTATTCCCTGGCCGATATCGCCACAGAAGTCATTCTCGGCAAATCCCTCAAGGAACTGGGCATCTTCGACATTTATCCGGAAGAGAAAAAGCGCTGGTACTGCAAGGCGCCGGTCTTCTCCTTCAACAAGATTCACGGCCTGGACGCCTACCTGTCTCCGGAAATGAAGTCCACGGGTGAGGCCATCGGCTATGATGACAAGCTGAACCGTGCCATGTACAAAGCGCTGCAGGCTTCCGGCATGCATCTGCAGAATTATGGTACTGTGTTTGCCACCATTGCAGACTGCGATAAGGCAGAAGCGCTGCCGCTCATCCGCCGGTTCTATCACCTGGGCTTCAATATTGAGGCCACCGAAGGAACAGCAAGATTCCTCAAGGAAAACGGAATCCGCACGCATATTCTCCACAAGCTTTCAGACGGAAGCGATGAGATTCTGGAATCCATCCGTCAGGGACATATCGCCTATGTCATCAACACCCGCGACATCGGGGCGGACAGCACGCTGTCCGATGGACATCAGATCCGCCTGTGCGCAACGGAGAACAATGTCACCATGTTTACAGCTTTGGACACGGTGCGCGTCGTGCTCGACGTGCTGGAAGAAACCACGCTGACCATTTCCACGATTGATGCATAAGGAGAGACTATGCAGGAAAAAGTCTTTGAGATCACAGCCAATCAGGAGATTGCAAGGGATGTCTGGGAAATCAGGCTGACAGGGGACACCTCCGGAATGGAAAAACCGGGTCAGTTTGTCAACATCTCACTCCCCGGATTCTTCCTGCGCCGGCCGATCTCGGTATGCTGCGTTGAAGGACAGGAACTGACCCTGATTTACAAGACGGTTGGCAAGGGGACTGCCTGCCTGTCCACACTCCGAACGGGAAAGCTGGATGTGCTCACCGGTCTTGGCAACGGATACAATCTGGAGCGTGCAGGGGACGCACCGCTGCTCATCGGAGGCGGCGTGGGCGTTCCACCGCTGTATGAACTGGCCAGGCAGCTGAAAAAGCGCGGACTGCCCGTTCAGGTGATCCTTGGATTCAACAGTATCAGTGATGTCTTTTATGAAGAACAGTTCCGGGCCCTGGGCTGCGATGTCACGGTGACCACCGCAGACGGGAGCTACGGCGTGAAGGGCTTTGTCACGGACGCCCTGGCAGGAAAGCAGTACAGCTATTACTATACCTGCGGTCCCATGCCGATGCTGAAGGCTGTCCGGAAACAGTGCGCCGGGGACGGCGAATTCAGCCTGGAAGAACGGATGGGCTGCGGCTTTGGCGCCTGCATGGGCTGTTCGTGCAAAACGACAGAAGGAAACAAACGGGTGTGCAGGGAAGGCCCTGTGTTCCGGAAGGAGGAAATCCTGTGGGAAAACTGAATGTCAATCTCTGCGGGATTCCACTGGACAACCCGGTGATTCCTGCCAGCGGAACGTTTGGATACGGTTATGAGTTCGCCGAGTGGTACGATATCAACCGACTGGGCACGTTCTCCTTCAAGGGAACCACGCGTGAGCCGCGCTTCGGGAATCCGACGCCGAGGATTGCGGAATGCGAAAGCGGGATGCTCAATGCAGTCGGACTTCAGAATCCCGGTGTCAGGGCCGTCATTGAGGAAGAACTTCCCCGGCTTCAGGCCTGCTTTCATAAGCCGGTCATGGCCAATATCAGCGGTTTCTCTGTAGAAGAGTACAGGGAAGTCGCTCAGGCGCTTTCTGAGTGTGAGCAGGTCGGATGGCTGGAAGTCAACATTTCCTGCCCGAACGTGCATGGCGGCGGCACGGCCTTCGGCGGCGACCTGGCCCCGGGGGAGAGCAAAACCGTT
>R21__coassemble_100_pt1 | contig 70252 bp, 50 predicted proteins | sample R21__metabat2_high_PE_034 | metagenome-assembled genome bin R21 | reverse complement strand
CAGATTGCTGAAACTGATCATCGCGGGCAGGCAGCGGTGGACGCCCTTCTTGTACAGGAAGGCATCAAGAGGGATGCGCACCTGGATTACACCTGCGGCGTGTATGACGATGACTATGAACTGTGCGCCACAGGCAGCTGTTTTGCCAACACGCTCCGGTGCATGGCGGTGAGCCATGAACATCAGGGCGAAGGATTAATGAATCTTGTGGTTTCCCATCTTTCGGAGGTTCAGGTCGAGAGAGGGAACACGCATCTGTTCCTGTACACCAAGACGTCGAGTGCAAAGTTCTTTTCAGACCTGGGGTTCTATGAGATTGCCCGTGTCCCGGACAAACTTGTCTTTATGGAAAACAGGCGCACCGGCTTTTCGGACTACCTGCGTGCACTCAGGCGCAGCGACACGCCGAGGGAACGCACGGCTGCCGTGGTGATGAATGCGAACCCGTTCACGCTGGGACACCGGTATCTGCTCGAACAGGCGGCCCTTCGCGCGGACGCAGTGCACGTGTTTGTCCTCAGTGAAAACTTTGGACCGATCCCGGCAGCGGACCGCAAAAGACTGGTGGAAAAGGGAACGGAAGGCATGGACGGCCTGATTCTTCATGACAGTGGTCCTTACATCATTTCCCAGGCCACCTTTCCTGGGTATTTTCTCAAAGACAGTGATGATGTTTCCACAGTGCATGCAAGGCTGGATCTGACCGTGTTTGCCAGAATTGCCGAAGCCATGGGGATCGGCATGCGGTTTGTCGGGGAGGAGCCTTTCAGCCATGTCACCGGACTGTATAATCAGGTGATGCTCGAAGAGCTGCCCAGGCAGGGCATTGGATGCAGTGTGATTCCGCGCAGGTCTGTGGACGGTCAGCCAATCAGCGCGAGCCTGGTGCGTCAGGCTGTTCATGACGGCCAGATCGAGCGGATCAGGAACTGGGTTCCTGAATCCACGTGGGCGTATCTGACCGGACCGGAGGGAGCGAAGGCTGTAGCGGCCATCCGACGCGCGGATCAGGTCATTCATCACTGACAAAGGAGCATCGATTATGCCAGAAGTCTCCCTGGAGGATGTCCTCCGAGCCCGGGAAGAGCGGGTGATGCATCAGCAGGATATGCTGAAGCGGCATCACAGGCCGCTTGTCTGCTTTACCATGAATATCGCAGGCCCGGTGAAAGTCAATGAGGAAACGGCATATGCGTTCCGCGTGGGCTCAGTGCGTCTCCTGGAAGGCCTGAAAACCATGGGGTTTGACGTGCTGGAAAAACAGGATATTTCCTCGGCGGCAGGATATGGTATAATCCTCTCCGTGAATGCACCGTCCGGGGCGGTCAAAAAGCTGTGTGTGTCGCTGGAGGAACTGGATCCGCTGGGAAGACTGTTTGACATGGATGTCATCCAGGAGAACGGAGAGAAACTGGACCGTGACCATGAACGCTGCTGTCTGGTGTGCGGTCAGGCGGGCCGCGGATGCGCGAGCCGCAGAATCCATTCCGTGGAACAGATCCAGCAGGTGACATGGAACCTCATCCGTGACCACCGCACACAGGCGCAGAGCGAGCAGATCGCACGTCTGGCAGTGCAGAGTCTGTTGGAGGAAGTGTGTGTTACACCCAAGCCGGGGCTTGTGGACCGCATGGATCAGGGCAGCCACCGTGACATGGATATTTTTACATTCAATGCCAGTGCGGCAGCACTGGAACCATATTTTCGGAAATGCTATCTGTCCGGTGTACGGGATCGGTTAGAAAGTGCCGGGACTGCATTTACACATCTGCAGACACTGGGCATTGAAGCCGAGCGTGTGATGCGCACTGTGACGCAGAATGTCAACACACATAAAGGTGCCATCTATACGCTTGGACTGATGTGCGGAGCCGCCGGCATGACGGAAAAAGCAGATCTGCAGGCATGGATGGATACTGTGGGTATGCTTGCAGGCGTGAATCGTGCGGGCGGGGTGCGCGCCGAGGCAGCAGACGGTCTGCCGTCTGTGCGGAAGATCGGCATCCCGGTTCTGCAGAAGGCCAGGGAACAGGGGCTTTCGCTGAACGATCAATGCCTGTGCGTTCTTCTGCATCTTCTCGCAGAAGTACGGGATACCAACATGATTGCCAGGGGCGGGGAGAAGGCAGCGCTGTCTTCCCGCGAACAGGCAGGACAGTGGCTTAAGGCGCTGGAAAGCGGAGTGTCAGAAATGTCGCTCACGGAGATCATGAACATGTTAAACCGGCAGTATATCCGGGACAATCTGTCCCCGGGAGGGTGTGCTGATCTGCTGGCTGCAACGCTCCTGGCAGATCGATGGCTTCACGAACAGGCCTGACAGGGCTGTGAATAAAGGGAGGAAATCTGTATGCTGAAACTGTATGATTCCGGTGTGTATCTTCTCAACGGAAGAGATCTGGTGACCGACGCGAATGAAGCTGCCCTTAAGGCAGGCCATCCCGTCAGCCAGGCAGAAGCTGCCCAGGGTACCATTGCCTATGGCGTTCTGAAGGCACATAACAAGAGCGGTGATATGGATCACCTGCAGATGCGTTTTGACAGCCTGACCAGCCATGACATTACCTATGTGGGCATTATCCAGACGGCCCGTGCTTCTGGCATGAAAGAGTTCCCGATGCCCTATGTTCTGACCAACTGCCACAACAGCCTTTGCGCTGTGGGCGGCACGATCAACGAGGACGACCATATGTTCGCCCTCAGCGCGGCCCACAAGTACGGCGGCGTGTATGTGCCGACCAATATGGCGGTCATTCACAGCTTCAACCGTGAAATGATGGCAGGCTGCGGCAGAATGATTCTGGGAAGCGACAGCCATACCCGTTACGGCGCTCTGGGCACACTCTCAGTGGGTGAAGGCGGAGGCGAACTGGCCAAGCAGCTGGTTGGACGCACCTATGATGTGGCCCGTCCCGGCGTCATCCTGATCTATCTCGACGGCGAACCCCGTCCCGGCATTGGACCGCAGGACGTGGCACTGCAGATCTGCGGCGCTGTCTATGCCAACGGCTATGTGAAGAACAAGGTCATGGAATTCGTCGGCCCCGGCGTGAGCAAGTTGCCCATTGAATACCGCAACGGCATCGACGTTATGACCACTGAGACCACCTGCTGGTCCTCCATCTGGGAGACCGATGCGGCAACGGAAGAATACTTCGCAATCCATGGTCGTCCGGAAGCATACAAGAAGATGCAGCCTGCCGATGTGGCCTACTATGACGGCTGCGTGTACATTGATCTTTCCACGATTGAGTCCACCATTGCACTGCCCATGCATCCGAGCAACACCATCACCATCCGCGAACTGCTGGAGAATCCGAAGGATATTCTCTTTGAGTGCCAGGAGAAGGCAAACAAGCAGATCGTCGGTGCCAAGATTGACCTGGTCAGCAAGGTGCACGACGGCGGCGTCTGGGTCGAACAGGGCCTGGTTGCCGGCTGCTCCGGCGGCACCTTCGACAATGTTTGCGCCGTGGCAGATATCCTGCGCGGCCACAGCACGGGCAACGGTGCCTTCACCATGAGCGTGTACCCCGGCAGCATGCCTGCCTACCTGCAGCTGCTCAAGAACGGCGCGCTGCATGACATCGCGGAAGCCGGTGCGATCATCCGTGAATGCTTCTGCGGTCCGTGCTTCGGTGCCGGTGACACGCCTGCAAACAATGAATTCTCCATCCGTCATACCACCCGCAACTTCCCGAACCGTGAAGGCAGCAAGCCCGGCGACGGCCAGATGAGCGCTGTGGCTCTGATGGATGCACGTTCCATTGCAGCCACTGCCATCAACCATGGCAAACTGACCCCTGCCACCGACCTGGATGTGAAGTACAACAAGTATCCCTATGTCTTCGACAAGGGTGTGTACGACAAGCGCGTCTACTTCGGTTTCGGGAAGGCTGACCCGAACTATGAACTGAAGTTTGGTCCGAACATCAAGGACTGGCCTGAACAGCCGGCTCTGACCGACGACCTGCTCGTGAAGGTCTGCAGCTACATTACTGACCCTGTGACGACTACAGATGAACTCATTCCGTCCGGTGAAACCTCTTCCTACCGCTCCAATCCTGAGCGCCTGAGCGAGTTTGCACTCTCCCGCAAGGATCCGGAGTATGTCGGCCGCAGCAAGGCTGTCCGCGCCATTGAACGCGACCGCAGAGCAGGCAAGGGACTCACGGATGAAGTGAAAAAGGTCTATGAAGTGCTCGCAAAGACCGTGAAAGTGGATCCTGAAAACACGGATATCGGCAGCACCATCTTTGCCATCAAGCCCGGTGACGGCTCTGCCCGTGAACAGGCAGCCAGCTGCCAGCGCGTGCTCGGCGCTTCCGCCAACCTGGCCAGGGAATATGCGACCAAGCGCTATCGCTCCAACTGCATCAACTGGGGTATGGCACCGCTGCTGGTGAAGGATGAATCCGCCTTTGCTCTGGGCGACTGGGTCTTTATCCCCGGACTGCGCAAGGCTGTGCTCGAGGGTACGCCGGAATTCACGGCTTACGCAGTGAACCCGGAAGGCAAGGTCACTCCGTTCCAGGTATCCCTCGGTGAACTGACGGCTGATGAACGCCAGATCATCGCTGATGGCTGCCTGATCAACTACTATCACAATCATCCGGTTGACTGAGGTATAAATGATGGATGTTCTCAGCGTAAACCAGGCGTTTGGGATGGCTCCGCCCCGCAGGCCCGCAGTGCTGTGCATTGCGGGCCCGGACGGAAGCACGGATATGATCATGACCCAGTGGTTCAACTGGCTCAATCTCAAACATAATCCTATGATTTCCTTTGCCATGGAAACCACGCTCAGCCTGGGGCAGAATGTGAAAAACTCAGACACTGTGTACCTTGCGTTTCCGCCTGTGAAGGAAGCCCTCCTGTACAAGGCCGGGATCCGCACGGCTTATCAGGGAAAAACGAAGACGCTGCCGGACGGGATTGTGCCGACAGTGCTTCCGGAGGTCCCTGTGCTTGTGCCGCAGGGGAGCGAAGTCATTCTTCGCTGCACGGTGGATGGATCGTACAAATATCCATTTAAAAAGGTCAGGATTTATAACTGTAATCTTGAGGAAGCCCGGGGAAAATCAGAACTGGAATAATCCGTGACCACAGGAGGCTTATGGACCAGAAACAACGAAGCCGGCTGCCGGATGTATTTATCAACTTCCTGAAGTTTGGATGCTTTACCTTTGGCGGCGGCTGGAGTATCGTGGCGCAGATTCAGAAAGAATATGTTGAGAAAAAGCACTGGATTACCGATGAAGAACTGCTGGATTTTACCTCTGTCGGGCGTTCCATTCCGGGTCTCATGATCGGCAATGCCAGTGTGCTCTTCGGCCACCATGTGGCCGGCATTCCCGGTGCGCTGCTTGCGCTTCTGGGAATCGTGCTTCCGCCTTTCGCCATTATGATTGCTGTCACCTTTATCTATGGCCTGGTCAAGGACAATGCCTATGTCTCCTATGCCATGATGGGTGTGCGCGCTGCGGTGGTGCCGATCATCATCAGCGCCATGGTCAAGCTGTTTAAAGCGGGTATGAAAGACGTATTCTGTTACCTGATTGCCATCGGCGGGCTTGCGCTGTGCCTGTTTACAGGGATCAGCAATGTGCTCATCGTAGTGATCGGCGCAGCAGCAGGTCTGATATATATGGAGGTAAAGGAACGCCATGCTGTATCTTGAATTGTTTCTTTCCTTCGTTATGATCGGTTTTACAAGCTTTGGCGGCATGTCCATGATTCCTCTGATCAACGATGAGATGCTGTCGCACGGATGGATGACAGCACAGGAAGTGGCGGACATTGTGGCCATTGCGGAAATGACGCCGGGACCGTTGGGACTGAACTGTGCAACGTTTGCCGGCATGCGGACCGGCGGCGTTATGGGTGCCGCGGCCGCCAGTGTCGGTGTACTTCTTCCGTCCCTGACCCTCTGCCTGATTGCCGCCATCTTCATGGAGCGCTTCAAGGAAAGCAAACTGATGGGCCATGCGCTCTACGGCATCCGCCCGGTGTGCATCGGCATGATTGCCGCGGTGGTCATTCAGCAGAGCATGGCGAATTATGCAGGAACATGGCTGCTGGGGATGTCCTGGCAGGCGCTCATCATCGGCGCGGTGGCGCTGGTCCTGCTGATCGTCCTCAAATGGTCCGTTCCCAAAACCATTACCGTGTCCGCTGCACTCGGGCTGCTCTTCGGTGTCCTGTTTGGATGAAAGAAGAAATGCAGAGTGCACCGGATGGAAAACTGAACAGAAGCAGAAAAGAGAAGCAGCTTTGAACGGCTGCTTCTCTTATGCTCTGGCCGAATGTCAGTACTGGATCGCAGAAATCCAAACGATCTGCGATATAGACTGAGTATCTTCCATGAATTGGACTGTACTGTACCTGGTACTGTTTCATGGCAGAAACATGATACCAAAAACAGCTTCGTTCTATTGACTTTCAACAGAACGAGGCTGCTTTTTTTGGTTTCGGGGGACAGGACTTTTTCACATCCTCTTTCTGCTGATGGAAGCATATTTCCCGGCCGCACAGGGCCAGACAGAAGGGAAGGGCATACAGAGTACCTGAAACAGGCACAGCGGGCTGTGCGCACAGGAAAAGGGCTGTGAGGCTCAGACTGTTTCCAGTCCTCGCTTCACAGCCCCGTTCATTCACAGATCAGAAACTGATGGGATGTGAATTACTTCGCGGAATCATAGTATGCAGCGCGGGCTTCGAGGATCTCGTTGAGGCCGGCGTTGACCAGGTTGGCGCGGAGTTCAGCTTCGAGAGAGTCGAACTGATCGGTCGGGCAGGAGATCAGACGATAGACATAGGTGATCATATCGGCCTTCACGATGTCGCCCTTCTGAGCTTCGGCTTCGGGAGCCATGGGCATGGTGGGATAACGGAAGAAACCAACCTGCAGGGTATCATAGAGGTTTGCGAACCAGTCATGGGTTTCGAAAATGTTCTTGCCCTGATAACCGGCGATGACACCTTCACGGGTTTCGGTGAACAGGAAGTGCTTGTTCAGAATGTTGAAGTCGTCCAGAGTGGTCTTGTAGCCCATAGCGGAGAGCTCGTCACCGGTGAAGGGAACCGGCACGCCGGTGGTTTCATCGACAGTGTGCTCAGGAGCATAGGCAACGTTCTCAGCGTTCTTGGGATCAGCCAGCCAGTTGAGGTAAACCATGGCGGCATCAGCCTTGTCGGCGCTGGTCCACGGAACCATGATGTACATGCCGTAAGCATACTCGAAAGGATTGCGGATCTGGCCATCAGCCTTGGTGAAGCAGGAGACAGGAACGAACGTGGTGCGGACCTGTGCGCCATTCTCGCAGTTGAGAGCTTCCATGTAGTCGAAGATACGGGTGTTGTCGTCGAGCACGAAGCCAACCTTGCCGGAGGACACAGCAGCCTTGAAGAGGTCTTCGGTGGTGTCGGTGGCGAAGTCCTGACCGATGATGCCGTCATTGTACAGCTTGTTCAGGGTCTTGATGCCTTCGAGAGCACCGTCATGCATGACGATGTAGCCTTCGGAATAGGTGTACTGATCTTTTTCATCAGCGAAATCAACATAGGAGCCGACAAAGTTCAGATAGGTCTTTTCAGTGTCGGTACGGCCGTTCATTGCCCACGGGATGCAGTCAGGCTTGGCTTCCTTGAACTTGTACAGGGTGTCAATCAGTTCTTCCTTGGTGGTGGGCATCTTCAGTCCGAGCTCGTCGAGCCAGTCCTTGCGGATGTAAGCGGTGTGACGGGGATTGGCAGCGCCGCGCTTGGAAAGCAGAGCATACTGCTTGCCATCGATGTTGCCCATGTTCATGACATCGCCGACATACTTCTCGATGTTGTTGTCGGGACCGAGCTTCGCGATGGAGGGAGCGAGGTCAACCAGACCGCCCTGGGTAGCGAAGTTCAGGAAGGTGGACTGTCCATAGCTGAAGATGATGTCCGGAGCAGAGCTGCCGCCCATCCAGGTCACGAGCTTGTCGTCGGAGCCGGAACGGGGGGTGGACACGAATTCAACCTGAATGCCCAGATCAGCGATCTGTTCATTGATGTAGGTTGTCATCTTGCTGTTTTCAACGGTGCCGCCCGCAGGAGCGTCGCCGCGGTCCCACAGCATGACCTTCAGTGTGGTGGTTTCTGCCATAGCGGGGATGCTGAACATGGTCATGGCAAGCGCCGCGATAAGCAGTACGGACAGGAACTTTTTCATAGAAGTTGCCTCCTTATGTATTTATGAATCAGCCCCAAGGGGCATAATTCCGACAGATCAGCCCTTCACAGCGCCGAGCATGATGCCCTGGGTGAAGAAACGCTGGACGAAGGGGTAGACAATGAGCATGGGCAGCATGGAGAGCGTAATGCTGGCTGCCTTGACGTTTTCAGGCGTCATCTGGGTGGTGGAACCTTCCTCGGCAGAGATAGCAATGGATTCAATCATCTGCTTGAGGGTCATCTGCACAGTGTACAGTCTGGAAGCATTGATGTAGTAGATCTGGTCCTCAATGCCGTTCCAACGGCTGACCGCATAGAACAGAGCGAGGGTGGCAATGGTGGGAACCGTCAGAGGAACTGCGATCTGCCACATGATGCGGAATTCGCTGCAGCCTTCGATGCGGGCCGCTTCATAGAGCGACTCATCAATGGCGCGGAAGGCAGTGCGCATGATGATCATGTTGTATACGCTCATGGCACCGGGAATGAGCAGAGCCCACACCGTATTGATCAGGCCGAAGTCACGGACATTGAGGAAGGTGGGGATGGTGCCGGGGTTGAGGTACATGGTCAGCACGCAGAACGTCATGATGGCGCTGCCCAGGCGCAGGTTGCGGCGCGCAAGAGGGAAGGCCATCAGGATCGTCATGACCATATTGATGGCGGCAGCTGCAATCATGAGCATGACGGAATATCCCATGGTGCCCATAAAGTTGCCGGTTTTCAGTGCCTTGGTGTAGGCGTCGGTGTTCAGTCCGACCGGCCAGATAAAGACCTGTCCCTTCAGGATGGCATCCTTGGAGGAGAGAGAAATGGAAATAACGCGGAGAATCGGGATAATGGCAATGATTGAGACAATGATGAAGAAAATGGACCACAGAACCTGATACCGTTTTTCGGCGGCATTGTAAACGCCGCTGCCGGAGGTGTTGTCCATGGCTTTTTTCGCTGCAACGTTACTCATCAGATAATTCCCTCCTGTCCCATTTTCTTGGATGCATTGTTGGCAATCAGGATCAGCACGATACCGACGATGGACTGGAAGAGACCAACAGCTGCAGCATAGTCGAAGCGGCCGCCCTTGAGACCTTTGTCATACACGAAGGTAGAGATAACCTGAGCAGCATCGGTGACCAGAGCGTTGCGCATCATGAACGGACGGTCGAAGGAAATGGAGACGACCTTGCCGACCTGCATGATCAGCAGGGTGGAAATGGTCGGCATAATCTGCGGTACCGTCACATGCCAGATCCGCTGCATTCTCGTTGCGCCGTCAATGTAGGCAGCTTCGGAGAGGGAGGGATCGTTGGACATGAGGGCAGCGAGATAGATGATCAGGGAATAGCCGGCACTCTGCCAGATACCCATGATCCAGTACACAAAACGCCACCAGATGGTGTTGGAAAGGAACGGAACCGCGGAGCCGCCGAAGGCGGTCACGATGTTGTTGACCAGACCGCTTGCCGCGAAAATCTGGGAAGTGATGCCGGAGATGATAACCCAGGAGAGGAAGTTCGGCAGGTACAGGGAGAGCTGCGTGGTCTTTCTCACCTTGTTCGAACGAAGCTCATTGAGGAAGATGGCGAGAATAATCGGGAAGGGGAAACCGAAGACCAGGTCGCCCAGGTTCAGAACCAGGGTATTGCCCAGTGACTTCCAGAACAGGGAATCACGGAAGGCTTCCTGGAACCACTGAAAACCGACCCATTCCATCTCCCACATGGATCTTCCGCCGAAGGGGGTATACTTCTTGAAGGCCATGACGATACCCAGCATCGGCTTATACTTGAAGCAGATGATATAAATAATCGGGATGAGCATCATAAGATACAGCTGCCATGTGCCCGCAATGTAGGGCTTAAACCAGCCTTTGCGGTCGGGCCGGATCTCAGATGGTTTTTTGGTGGTCATACGCGCCATCGCTCCTTTTGTCCAAAATAGGGTATTACTCTACACAGACATGCGTCTGCAGGGTACAACAGGAAAGAATGGGTCAGGCAAGGGTTGAGGGGAAAAGCGGTCGGGTCCCGATCGTGATCTCCCGTGTACAGGGGGATGTGCAGGTCAGATAGACTGTGAACCGATCCTCAGCCTTTGGGAAGGCACCGCCCATGCGTCCGAGCACATGGTGAGAGGCAAAGCAGGGGGACACGGTGAGGCAGTGTCCGGAAGGGGATGAGACCTCAATGTCTCCGCCGGAGACTGTTATTTCACCGCCGGGCCGGGCTTCCATCAGGAACTGTTCCCCGCGAAGCGTGCCGGGAGTGAAACCGAGTTCGAGACGGAGCGGGACCCGGTCCAGACCTTCAGCGGAGAGAGACAGCCTGACCGCATCCTCTTCGACATGAATCTGTACGGTCAGATCAAGGGAAGCGCGGATCTGCCTGCGGCGGGTGGAAGCGTTGTCCATCTGCCACCAGTCTGAGGTGGCCGGCCCGTCGCCGTCGAAGGGAAGGTAATACCAGCTGTCCATGTGGCATGCCAGGCGGCAGCCATCGTCTGTGGGCTCTATGGACTCTGCTGTGAAATTCCGCTTGTCACAGACATTGCCGTAGAGGGAGACACAGAGATTCAGGGTATCGTTCTGCACATACAGAAAGTTGGGCTTGTTGGCCAGGACCGTCACGGAAAAGCGGTCCCGTTTCCAACGGCCGATACCGGAGCCGGGGAAGATCCGGCTATATCGGGCAAGCGGAGCAGGATCCGGCTGGAGCTGCTCGCCATAGGTTTCCAGGTCCGGGAAGCGCATGAGCCAGACGAGACCGCCGGGAATGCTTCCATGCGCAGCACTCATCTCCCACATGGATTCACTGTAGGCGGCAAATCCCGGGTCATGCATCAGATATCCCACCAGAAGATAGAGAATGTAATAGCCGGCCGGCCAGACTTTCTGGCCGTAATCCTGACGGGTGGAATTGAAGGTGAAGACCGAACCATCCGGATCAAAATAGGAAAGCATCATTTCCAGATTGCTTCTGGCCGCTTCCAGATACAGACGGTCACCGGCGGCGAGGTAAAGGCGGATCATCTGATCGTCATTGACCCCGTTGTATGTACCGGTGGAGCGTTCTGCAAACTCACCGTCCCTGGAAATATCCAGACCTTCCCGGAGGTAGATATCCGCCCGGTCGGAAAAGTCCTGTCTTCCGGTCAGCAGCGCGGCTGTTTTCAGCGCGGCGGAAATGGCCCAGCGATGGTTGGGCGTATGAAATCCGCCTGCACAGATGCCCTCACAGGCGGTTTCAATGAGGTGGATGAGCTTTTCAAGCAGTCCGTCCCGACCGGGGACATCGGCAGTCTTCAGCAGAACAGCCGCGTCCATCATGGCATTGATGGTAAATGCCGTATCGGGAGCGGAGTCGAAATTGCAGGAGGAAAGGTCAAAGAGTCCGGAGGGCCGTTTGTTTTTCTCCATGTAGTTAAGCGCATCCGTAATGGCACTGAGCAGTGCGGGAGAGGCATGATAACGGCTTTGCGGATGGACATAAGCTGTGAGCATCCGGGCTGCGGAAAAACCGGTATAACGCGTATCCGTATACAGATCCGGACGCATTGGCGCACCGCTCTGCGGGTCTGTATGGCGCATCAGCCACTCGATTTCATGCTCCAGCTCCCTCAGCATGAGGGCATGCTTTGTCATAAAAATCCTTCTCTGGTGGTGGGGATTGCTGTTTTGGTCGAATTTGTACCACCGACTCTAAAATCCTAGCAAAATGCACTAAATTTGTCAATACTATTTGTTAAATGCAGATACTGTATATGAAACACTTTACCATCATTTTAATGAGACTTACTCAAAAATATATGATTATCATAATAAAGAAAAACACAGCGCAGAAATAAGCCGAAAGAGCCGATTTCGCGCTGTATCAAAGGAAAGACGCGCACATGATGTACTGGAACGCAGGTCGACCACCATCAGGAGCATGCGGCATACAGAGTCAAATTGTATGCATTAATATGATATATAAGATATTGCATACAATTATTTATATTCAATATATGAAATATAAAAGAAAATATCAAATATTCAATATATTATAATTGTATAATATCAGAATAACACAAACAGACTATAAAAGAAATAGATTATGGCATATGAATGATTGAAAACAAAAGAAGAACTCTGGAAATCAGGCACAAAAAAGCAGGGAATCTGTGAAATGATTCCCTGCACATATGGAAGCAAATGGTTCAGTTCTGTTCGATCATCAGGACATAGGGGGAATAACCGGCTTCATGGAGCACATCCATGGCTTCATCCGGCGTCATGTTTCTGTCCAGTGACAGGCTGTACTGGAACTCGCAGAACCCGGACAGATCCATCTTGAAATTGGTTTCCCAGGTGTTGTTCATGATCCAGGAATAAACCGGGCGGAGATTATCCTTTGGTTTGTTTTCGCACAGACGGATCGGGTGATGCGCCATTTCTCCGGCATAGACAAGCGGTGCGTCGAAGGTGGAAATCAGCGCCGTGCCGCCCTCATGCAGGAAGGCGATGCCGTCATCGGTCATGGTATATTCCATGCCGCTTCCTGGCAGCTGATCAACACCAGGCATAAAGGCTTCCTGACCGCCCTTTCGGACAACATACCTGCGGCCCGGATATTTGAGCGAAAGCGGCAGGAAAACACTTTCGATATCCGAGGAGAGTGTTTTTCCGAGCTGGAGTGTGAAATCAATGCGGGGGAGATCCTCATACAGTTTGATATACACATCGGCCTGCACGGTGCCGGGCAGGGCATAGCGCAGACAGAGCAGCGTGAAGATGGGACCGCGCTCTTTACAGCGCACCTCCAGAAGATCCCCTGTGTACAGACTGGCATGGACACCACGGATATTTCTGCCGATCAGCCGGCGCTGCTCATTTTGCGGGCAGGGTGACGGATCGCTCCCGGTATGCACCGGCGTCACTTCATAGAGCGGCGTAAAGAACGGTGCGCATCCGCTGCCGAGCAGTTCCGTTCCGGTGGTTTTGTCCACAAAGGAGACAACACCTTCGTGGAGGCGGTAATCAAGAGAGAAGAAGGTGTTCTCATAGTGCTCGGGCAGGCGGTAGGTGACCGGATCATAGTCGTTGACAATATCGCGTATGCGCTCAGCGCCTACATAGCATTTCCGGCTGTTCAGGGTTTCATTGAGCGGCGGGAGTTCTCTGTAGGTATAGGTTTTTTCCTCACCGGAAAGGAAGGTGTCGGTGAAGGTGATTTTCCGGCCGCGGGGATGGGGCGAAACCTGACAGGGAAGAACACGGCCCGCTTCATCCCGGATCTCGGCTCTGGCAAGGCGCGGAGACTCAATGTAGAAATCCACGACCTTCAGCCCCGCTGTACGGGACGGATTGCAGACGCGGACAGTTCCGTTGGTTGCATAATACCGGAGCAGGTCGCCTTTCTCCCTGGTGATGTGCGTGAGCATGAGGGAGGCGGCCTCATGAGCGCTGGAAGCATAGGCTGTCTTGCGCATATCCAGATTGAGCACCATCGTGTCGCAGGGATTGCTGATCGTGGAGGAATGTCCCCAGGTGTGCTCGGCGTAGAGCATGAGATGGTCCTCAGCCGTCCGGACCAGCTGCGGGTAATGTTCTCTCAGATTTGGATCGAGCCGCTCGCACAGGTGGAATCTGCGCTGGGCATCACGGTAATGTTTGACCGCGTAGGGCGTTGATCCGACGCCGTTGGCCCACCAGTCATTGAGATCTCCCCGCAGCACAGGCACATCCTGAAGCTTTGGTGCGATCGCGGCATACAGTTCCTGAAGGGAGACCATGCACAGCGTTGTGCCGTCTTTTCCGTACTGTGCGTTATAGGCCTGGATGGTCTGCAGGATTTCGGGTTCGGGCGGTGCGTTGTCGCTGAATACACCTGACACGGAGATGACGATAAAGTCATAGGGGTAGCCCTCTTTTTCGCACAGTGTCAGGTATCCGTCCAGGTTCTGGTGCAGGGCATCGACGGCCTCTGGAGGCTGCGAGGCTGCACCCAGGTGGTTCTGGGTCATGAAGTTCGGGGTGTGGTTGGGCTTGATGCCCAGCACATTTCCGAGATGATAGTGTTCACCGTTCCAGACCAGCATGGATTTTCCCTGCGCGTTTTCCCAGCGGAACGCTGTCTGATTCTGATACAGGGGATACATGCCGTGATGACAGTGGATATTCATATGGAGGAATTCAATGCCTTCCTCAAGCATGGCATCCCGGTAGCCCATGGAGATGCCGTTGATGTCAGCCATCATGGCCGTCTTCATGGGAACGCACTGCTGCCATTCGTGCAGGCGGCTGCGATAGATGTCACAGTCAATCAGATCATTGAAATTCAGATAATTGGCGGAAATACCAATCTTTCCATCGGCAACGAGCCGGGCAAACGCCTGTTTCTCCTCATCGGAAGCCGCCTTGAAAAACTCCTCGACACAGAACAGGGTCTCACAGTTCCAGCGAAAATCAGCATTGGCCGGATCACGCATCATGCGGACAGCCGTGCGGATATAGTCGACCTGTGTGTCGATTACGCGCTCCTGCAGGTCGGTATAGCCGATATCTGTGTGTGAGTGATGAACGACATAGACGGTCTGGATGGAATGGGACATAGTGCACCTCCGTAGACAGATTGTATGTGCAGCGGGCCATCAGACCACCGTAAAGCGGCAGTTCATAATGGGATCTTCTGCGTGATAGGCCAGGATGACTTCAAAGTCACCCGGCTCCACATGCCACTGGAAATGGGGATCCAGCGTGCGCATGGACCTGGGGCCGATGGACAGCGTGACGGTTTTGCTCTCGCCGGGCAGGAGATGGACCTTTGTAAAGGCGCACAGCTCCATCAGCGGCTTGACCGTGGAACTGACAAGGTCCCGGATATAGAGCTGGGGAACAGCCGCCCCTTCACGGTCTCCGGTATTGGTGACGACAAACGATGCCGAGATGGATTCGCCGGGGGCAATGGTTTTTGCGGAGAGAGAAAGCCCGCTGTATTCAAACGTCGTATAGCTCAGACCGTATCCGAAGGGATAGAGCGGGAGCCAGTTCATTTCCACATAGCGCCTTCCGCCGCCGGGACGGCGGGTGTAGTGGCATGGGATCTGACCGACATGGCGCGGGAAGGAGATGGGAAGGTGTCCGGACGGCACATGATCCCCGAACAGCGTCTGCGCAACAGCCAGACCGCCCATTTCGCCCGGGAACCAGGCTTCGAGAATCGCGGGAATATGGTCGTCTTCCCAGGTGATGGAAACCGGCCGTCCGGTCTGCAGGACGAGAATGACCGGGGTGCCGGTGGCAGCGACAGCCTGGACAAACGCCCCCTGATGGCCGGGCAGTTCCAGGTGAACACGGTCCAGGTTTTCTCCGCAGGTGTCCGGATTGTCGCCGGCACAGATGATGGCGACATCGGCCCTGGAGGCCAGCTCAACGGCACGGGTGAAATCTTCCCGGTGCGTGCAGTACCCGAAGACCACGCGTGCGCCGCGCTGGTCGTTGGTGAACTCGATGCGCAGACGATGGGATTCGCCCTGGACAAAACGGAAGGGCACTGTGCGATTGGCATCCGCCCGGGGCCCCCAGCCGTCGATGAGGAGTTCATCATCCACATACAGGCGCATGCTGTCCTGTGTGTTGAACCCGATGAAGCCGTCAAATGTTTCGGAGGGGACAAGGGTGCCGGTCCAGCACACGCTGAAGCGGTAGGCATCCAGCGCATGATGCGGCTTGGAAAGAATCCAGTTGAAATTGATGGTGCTGTCCGTGCGCGTGATGACCGGTGTGCCTTCTGGCTCCCGTCCGTTGTAGTAGCGCCCGGTGAGGCCCGGGTTTCCTTCTTCGTCCCGGAGCATATCCCGCGGGAACGGGATAGCCGCATCGCCCAGGAACTCACAGCCCTGATCATAGAGGACTTCGGTTTCCGGGGAGACCGTTTGGCGAATGCCCTCGAGAATGGAAATGCCATCCTTGCCACCGGTGGTATAGTCGCCGAGCATGGCATGGGCAGCACCGGGGCCCAGGACTGCGATGGCCTTCAGGTCTTTGCGAAGCGGCAGGGTCTGATGATCATTCTTGAGGAGCGTCATACTCTCCAGGGCAATCGTGCGGGCGAGCTCCAGATGTTCCGCTGTATGGACAAAGCGTTCCTGACGGCTTTCATCCACGTACGGGTTTTCAAACAGCCCCAGCAGGAACTTGACTTTCAGCACGCGTCCGCAGGCCTGACGGATCACACTTTTGTCTAGGCGTCTGCTTTCCACAAGGTGCCTGAGACCATTCTGCCACTCATCATGCTTAAAGTCGTACAGCTGCAAATCCACACCGGCTTCAAGGCCCAGCGCCATGGCCTCTTCCTTGGTTTCAGCAAGGAAATGCCAGTCATAGAGGCGGGAAACGGCCGTGAGATCGGAGCGCACAAATCCGCGCATGCCCCACTGTCCGCGCAGGACATCCGTCAGCAGCTCATGGTCGGCGGATACCGGGGTGCCGTCCACGGAGCTGTAGGAGCACATCGCGTCGACTGCGCCTGCGTCGGCAAAGGCCGCTTCAAACACCGGCATGGCGTCGGTAAACATCTCATGCCTTCCCATAGCGCACGGAGCACAGTTCAACCCGCCCACCGGAGCGCCGTAGGCGGTGTAATGCTTGGGCTCAGCCGCAATGGCATCCGGATCCGAAAGGTGTTCGCCCTGCATGCCTTTGACCACTTCACGGGCAAAGGAAGCGCAGAGATAGGTATCTTCGCCATAGGATTCCTCGGTGCGTCCATACCGCGGATCCCGGATGAGATCCATCACCGGGCTGTAGGTCTCATGAATGCCCATGGCGCGGGACTCCGTGCCGATCACCCGGCCCATTTTTCTTCCCAGATCAGGTTCAAAGCTTGCTGCCAGACCGATCTGCTGGGGGAATGCGGTGGCATCGAGATGGCACAGCCCGTGGAGGGCTTCCTCGCTGAACAGAAAAGGAATGCCCAGACGCGTTTTTTCAATGGCGTAGCGCTGCAACTGATTGATCTGGGCCGGCGTCATGCCGCGGGCCTGAATGCTGCCGACACTGTTGCCATGGAGCAGGCTGTCCAGCTGATCCAGGTTGACGGCCGTGACGGTTTCATACGGCCCGCGCTCAGTAAAGTCCGGGCTGAAGTACTGGTCGGTCTGCAGGATCATCTCCTCAAGGGTCATTCTGTTCAGAAGATCCTCAACGCGTTTGTCGATGTCCAGACCGGGATTGCGGTAATCGTTCATAGCAGATGATACCTCCGTCTTTCGGTTTTATGGCAAATCAGGCCGCAGTTCAGAAAAACTGAAGGGACAGCAGCTTCATGGGGTGAAAGGTGAGATTGAAGAAGGTTTCGTCCCCGGGATGAATGATCATGTATGGCACTTTTTTCTTTAAGTATAACAAACAGGAAGGTCCCTTTCAAGAAAAAAACAGGGGTCTCCTAAAAAGAAAAATGCGACCTCAGGCAGCGGTTGAAACAGAAACCGGAAGAGGGAAGAACAGGAAGAGCAGAGGCTCCGTGAATTTATGGTCATTTTTACAATTAATCGTTGACAAGATCAAAAGACCGCGATATACTGTTTATGGTCAAATTGACCAAAAATGGAGGCGGGAGGATTGCACGATACGCTTGGAAAGGAACAGATCTATGTGGCAGTGGATCTTCTGATTCTCACAGAGCATGCCGCAAGACTGAAGCTTCTCCTGTCCAGACGGCCGCAGGAACCGTTTTCAGGCAGGTGGGCACTGCCGGGGCGGTTTGTCGGGATGGATGAATCCGCGGAAATATCGGCCCAGCTGCTGCTGATGGAAATGCTGGGAACGCAGAAGCTGTACATGGAACAGCTGTACACGTTCACCGACATCCATCGGGATCCACGGGGAAGAGTCATTTCCATCGCTTACCTGGTGGTTGTACCCTGGAAGGAAATGGACCCGCTGATCCGGGAACATGTTGAGGGCTATCAGCTCTGCGATGTGGAAACAGGTCGGGAGCTGCTCCGGATCACAGACCGGGATGGGCGGGAAATGCAGGAAGCGGATTTCGCATTTGACCACGAACGCATTGTCCGCACCGGCATTCAGAGAATTCAGGGAAAACTGAACTATACGCCGATCGGTTTTGCATTTCTGAATGATCCCGAAGGATTTTCCCTCAGTGAGGTCCAGGAAATCCATGAAGCGATTCTTGGCTATGCACTGGATCCCAGCAATTTTCGGCGTCAGATGCTTAAACAGTATGAGGAAAGCGGTACCCTGTCCCAGACAGAAAAAACAGAAATCCGAAGACGGGGCAGACCGGCAGCACTGTATCAATGGAAAGACAGGAGGCAGACACAATGGCAGACAGAAAATTCCTGATTGTGGTTGACATGCAGAACGACTTTATCGACGGTTCGCTCGGCACCCCGGAAGCGCAGGCAATGGTGGAGGCTGCAGAAAAGAGAATCCATGATTGCAGACAGGCCGGTTACCGGATCATTGCCACCCTGGATACCCATACCCCGGATTATATGGAGACCTCGGAAGGAAAACATCTCCCGGTCCTGCACTGCATTCGCGGAACCCATGGCTGGGAGATCGCGGACCGGATCCGAAACGCTCTGGGCGAGTGCGTGATGCTGGAAAAGCCGACCTTCGGCAGTGTCCGCCTGCCGGATGTGATCCGGGAAACGCTCGAGGAGGGGGACACCCTGACCATTGAACTGCTCGGACTGTGCACGGATATCTGTGTGGTGTCCAACGCACTCCTGCTCAAGGCAAACTTTCCCGAGGCGGACTTCTCCGTGCATGCGGACTGCTGCGCGGGCGTCACACCGGAAAAACATCTCGCGGCCCTGGAAACCATGCGGAGCTGCCAGATTGAAGTCATCTGAGAAGAGGGGAGAACCCATCGATTCTTCAGCGCAGACCGTCCGCATCCATAGATAGGACCCGATGCACAGAACCATGCCCTGGGCAGCGCATGCCCGGGATGAAACAGGAGGAACATTCCATGAAATTTGAGCCTATTGTCCAGTCGCTTCTTGATACCGATCTGTATAAATTCAACATGGACCAGGTGATTTTTCACAAACATACCGATCTGAGCGGGGAATATGATTTCCGCTGCAGAAATGAAGGCATTGTGTTTACAGAGGAAATGCTCGAAGAGATCAATGCGCAGATTAATCATCTCTGTGCGCTTCGGTTTACCAGAGAGGAACTGGACTACCTTCGATCGATCCGTTTTATCAAGAATGACTATGTGGAATTCCTCAGACTCTGGCATCCCATCAGAGACTATGTGGAGACATCCCTGACGCCGGAAGGCGAACTCAGGATTCTGGTCAGGGGACCGCTGTTCTCCGCCATGCAGTTCGAAATCTACCTGCTTGAAATTGTCAATGAAGTCTATTTCCGCATGAAATATGACTATGATCAGCTGCTCGCCTCCGCAAGGGAAAAACTGGACGGAAAAATCCGCGCGTTCCAGGACGGACGGTATACATTCCAGTTTGCAGAATTCGGATGCCGCCGCCGTCTGAGCCGGGAGTGGGAAGATGAAATGGTCCGGCGCATGTGTGCTGAGACCTGGAATTGTGTGGGCACGTCCAACGTGGCACTGGCGATGAAGTACAAAGTCAAGCCCATCGGCACCTATGCCCATGAATTTGTTCAGATGTATCAGGGTATTGACTCCATTCCGCTGGCCTACACCAATCACTATGCCCTGAGCGACTGGTATGATGAATACCTGGGCGACAACGGCACAGCGCTTTCCGATACCCTGACAACCGATCTCTTTTTAAGGGATTTCAACCGCTCCATGGTCAACAACTTTTCCGGTATCCGCCACGACAGCGGGGATCCCTATGCATGGGGCGAAAAGATTATTGCGCACTACAAAAAGTACGGGGTGGATCCGCGGACCAAGGTGCTTCTGTTCAGCGACAGCCTGAATTTTGACCGTGCGCAGGCGCTATATGACTATTTCAGCGGCCGGGTCAAGGTCTCCTTTGGCATTGGCACCTTCTGCTCCAACGACACGTGTGTGGAACCGCTCAATATTGTCATCAAGCTCCAGTCCGTGAACGGACGGCCTGTGGCGAAGCTCTCGGACGTGGAGGGCAAATCCATGTGCAGGGATGCGGAATACCTCGAATATCTCAAACGCTCCGTCGCCTTCCGCCTGCAGAGAGAAGCAGAGTAAAATCCAAAACAAAACCGGCCTGTGGCAGGCCGGACAGGAGCGGAACAGATGATCAGCTGGAAGAAACCGGAGGGGGTCCTGGCAGAGTACCGCTGGATTCCCTCCGGCTCAAAACGCCTGAAACTGTTGGTTGTCCGTCGGAAAGAGCCGGCAGAGAAACGTGTACCAGGCGTCCTGTGGATTCATGGCGGCGGCTATCTGACCGGCATGCCGGAAATGGTGTATATGTCCCGTGCGATCGATCTGGTGGTGCGGGGCGGGGCCGTCGTCGTCTCGCCGGCCTACACGCTGTCCTGGAAAAAACCGTACCCGGCTGCCCTGATGGAATGCCATGATGCGCTTGTGTACATGAAAGAGCATGCCGGCGAACTCGGCATCCGGGAGGATCAGATCATGGTGGGCGGAGAGAGCGCAGGCGGCGGACTGACAGCAGCCCTGTGCATGTATGCCAGGGACCATCATACGGTGCCGATTGCGTTTCAGATGCCGCTTTATCCCATGCTGGACTGCTTTGATACGGACTCATCCAGAGACAATCACGCCAGGATCTGGAATACCAGAAGAAATCATGCTGCATGGAAACTGTACCTGCGCGCTCTAAGGGACCGAAACGCTGTTCCATGTTATGCGTCACCGGCCAGGTGTGTGGATTACAGCGGGCTTCCGCCCTGCTATACCTTTGTCGGTGAACTGGAACCGTTCCGTGATGAGACGGTGAGGTACATTGAAAACCTGAAGCAGGCCGGGGTGGAAGCGGAGATGGATCTCTATCCGGGCTTCTATCACGCCTATGATATGATGCAGCCGCAGAGTGAGGCTGCACAGCATGCTGCAGATGTGATGGTCAGCCGATTTCAGGACGCCTGCAGGAAGTATACGGCCAGACAGGACTGAAACGGGATTCTGCCATAAAAGAGAATACAGCAAAAGGCTCCGGCTTGTGCCGGAGCCCTTTTCGCGCTCATCTCAGGATCAGGACCAGGAAGATCAGCAGGCCGATGGCAAACATCAGCAGGCTGAAGGAAATAGTCCTTGAAAAATAACGGGTCGTTTCAAGCATGTCTTCCTCTGCTGCAGCCACAGCAGGGACGAACCGGGTTTTGATGGGATGAAACCGCAGGATCGTGTGATTGAGGACGGCCACGATGCGGTCAAGAAGCTGTCCGAGCCGGAAAGCGAAGAGACTTCCGACGGTCGGCCGTTCAGCCGGTGTGCGCGTGCGCATGACGGTCTTTTTGAGCCCCACCACCGACAGATCGGTGACGGAGTCGAGCACACGTCCGAAGAAGGTGCCGACAGCTTCCAGACTGGGAACCACCAGTCCATCCATGCAGAAATCAAGGAGTTTCGCGGACCAGGTGCCGACAAAGGTGCACAGCGGAATCAGGCAGCGGTCATTGAGGCGGTCAGTGCCTTCTGAGATGAGCGTGCCGAGGGTCATGAGCACAGGCAGGAGCAGACCTTCCAGCAGCCGGTCGAGCAGGGAGAAGAGCCATCCGAAGGCGGCGAGGAAGCCCTGAATCAGCGGCCGGTACACGGAGTCCTCAAGATCAAAGTGTTTGAGCCAGCGGTTCACATAGCGCTCCGTCTCTGTTTCGGGATCCGGCTGCATCATCCATTTCCGGACGATGAAGGGATACACGACGGCGGCAACGGCCACGGATTTCACGGCTCCGAGAAGGTTTTCACCGGAAAAATAGTGCACGGCATGGGGATGGCTGCGCAGGAACGGGAGGGCGAGATCGGAGAGCGCACGCATCGAGAAGGAGGGCGTCAGGCCGAAAAAGAAGATGAGCAGTGCAGGAAGACCGATGGCAATCTTTCCGGGAAGGGAGAGATAGTGCCGGTTTTCATCAAACTCCTGCTGCCGGGTCGGATGCTTTTCGACAAAGACCGCCACAAAGAGCTTGGTCATATAGCTCAGCGTCAGGCCGCCCGTGATCACAAAGATGATTTCCACGGCTTTGGCGATCGGCGCAAACGCGGCACCCTCGGCCACATATTCCAGGATGCCCTCGTGCAGCAGGGATTTCGACACAAAACCGCTCCAGAGCGGAATGCCGGAAATGCCGAGTCCGGCCATCAGGAAGCAGATCTTCAGGAACGGCTTGCTGCGGCCCCATCCGCGAATGTCGTTGAGGTCCAGTTTGTGCAGGTGCATGTAGACGGTTCCGGCGCACATGAAGAGGACAAGCTTAAACAGGGAATGATTGACCATGTGCAGCACTGTACCCTGTGCAGCAAGGCTGCTTTCCTCTCCCAGGAGGCACTGGCAGGCAATGCCGACGAGAATAAACCCGATCTGGCTCATGGAAGAGCATGCCAGCGTGCGCTTGAGATCAATCGAGAACAGACCGAGCAGGGCACCGAGGAACATGGTGACGCAGCCGAGAAGCAGAATCACTAGGCCCCACACGGTATCATGGCGGAATACAGAGAGTGAGACGGCCAGGATGCCGAAGATGCCGGTCTTGGTCAGGATGCCGGAGAGCAGAGCCGAGGCCGGTGCCGGGGCAACCGGGTGCGCTTTGGGCAGCCAGATATGCACCGGGAACATGCCGCCCTTGGCGCCAAAGCCAAAGAGGATCAGTGCACCGGGAAGATACAGACTCCTGCGGGAGTCGAGTGCTTCCGCTGCCTGCAGCATGCCGTCAAAGGAGAGGGTGCCGAGGGCCTGATACATCAGGAAAAGGCCCATCAGGGTGACCATGCCGCCAATGACAGCGACCGCAAGGTAGGTTTCCGCGGCACGCATGGCGTCGGGCGTCTCCTCATGCGCGACCCAGGTGTAACTGGTAAAGGACATGATCTCAAAGAAGATAAACGTGGTGTAAAGATCGTCTGAGAGAAAGACGCCCAGGGTTGCGCCGAGAGTCAGGAGACAGAAAAAGTGATAGCGGTTGCGGTTGCGGTAGTGAGCAAAATACTGGGGAGAGAACAGACCGGTTCCTGCCCACATGAGGCCGGCGACGCACGCGTACAACGTGCGGAAACCGTCAGCTCTGAGGTTCATCCCCAGGCCGCAGAAGCCGTCGAGGTGAAACTGCAGTGCCTCCTGGCCCATCAGGGAGCGGATCAGCAGCCAGAGCGTAACGCCAAACACAGTGAGCTCCGCACAGCACGCAAACCAGTTTCTTGCGCGCCGGGAATGTCGTCCGATCAGGTAGGAGACCACCGCGCAGAGCATGGGAAAAACGATCAGACCGGGTAAAACCAGCTGCACAGGAAAGCCTCCTTTCTTACATAGCACCGCGGGCAATCTCTGAGATGAAAGACTGGAGCGGGGAAGAATAAACGGACAGAACCAGAATGGCAGCACACCAGATGATCAGCGGGAGCTTCATTCTCCAGGTGGGATCGAGCGAACCCGCCGGTTTGGACTCCGGGATATCCTTTGCCGGGAACCAGGCATAGGCCACGGGGATGAACAGATAGATGGCGGTGAGAATCGCAGACAGGACCAGCGCAGCCGGTGCAACGATGCTGTAGAAATCACCGGCCATGACGCCGGCCTGCGCCAGCTTCCACTTGCTGATAAATCCAATGAAGGGCGGAATGCCCACGAGCGAGACCGCGGCGACCGTCAGGGTGACAAAGGTCACCGGCATGGCGTGTCCCAGACCGTGCAGCTCGGAGACATACTCCCGGTCGGTCTGTGTCATGATGGCACCGCAGGCACAGAACAGGGTGATCTTCATGAGTGCATGGAAGATCAGGTGATTCAGTGCGCCATCGAGTCCTTCAGGGGTGAGCAGGAGCGCGCCCATGACAATATAGGAGAGATTGCTGACTGTGGAATAAGCCAGGCGGCGCTTGAAATGCTTTTCCTTGACGGCCATGGCGGAACCGAAGACCACCGTGAAGGCGGCCAGGCAGAACGGAAGCGCCTGAGCCCAGGTGCCGGCAATCAGCGCAGGACCGAACGCATAGAAGGTCACGCGGATCACGGCAATGGCACCCGCTTTGACCACAGCCACGGCATGCAGAAGTGCGGTGACCGGTGTCGGCGCGACGGAAACGGACGGAAGCCAGTCGTGCAGGGGAAAGACAGCCGCCTTCACGCCCATTCCCAGAAATGCGAGCAGGTAGCCAAAGCGCAGCAGCGGCTTCTGTTCATCCGCAAGACCGGTCAGGACGCCGCCGTAGGTGAAGGATGTGCTGTCGCCGTAAAAGAAGACCAGCATAATGCCGGCAAAGGCGAGAGCGGCACCGAGCAGTGAATAGTACAGATACTTCAGTCCGGCAGCGGCACGGCCGTTGATCAGACGGTGCATGACCAGCGGGAGCGTGGTCAGGGTGAGCAGTTCATAGAACACATAGAGTGTGATCAGGTCGCCGCTCATCGCAATGCCCAGTGTAATGCCGTAGGTCATGGTGTACCAGGCGAAAAAGCTGTTTTCCCGTCCTTCGTGCTCCATGTACTCAAGGCTGTACAGCACAGCCATCGGCCACAGGAAGGCAATCAGTCCGGTGAACAGTCTGCCCATGTCATCGAGCTGCAGCATGCAGACTGCTTTCTCGGTCAGGTGCAGAAACACGAACGCGGTGTCGGACGGGGAAGAGAAAACAGTGTAGAAAGCGAGGGCGGAAGTGATGCAGGTGACCAGCATGACATAGACGGAACGGAGGGTTCGGCTTTTCATGCGGAACAGGGGCAGAATGGCTCCCATGATCACCGGGAAGAGCACATTGAGAAAAAGCAACATGATGATCCCTGCCTTACATCAACGAGGACGCAATCCGGCCGAAGAAGGCAGTGAAAGCGCCGGGGAACATACCGCCGAGAATCACAAAGACGACACAGAGGATCATGGAGATGAGCATAAAGCGGTGGCACTCACAGGTCTGGAGTCCCTCATAGTCAAAGTCTTTTCCGGGGAAGAATCCGTGAATGGTGACCGGCAGAAGATAACCGGCGGTGAGAAGGGCAGAGATCAGCAGCACAACCGGGCCGAGCCAGGAGAAGATGCCGGTGCCGGAAGCCAGGGCACCCTGGGCAAGATTCCACTTGCTGATAAAGCCGCCCGTGGGAGGAATGCCGATCAGGCCGAGGGAAGCGAGTGTAAAGCACCAGATCGTGACAGGCATCTGCTTGCCGATGCCCTCCAGTTCACTGACCTTGGTCTTTCCGGTCTGATGAATGATGGCGCCGGCAGCAAGGAACAGCGTGGTCTTGATGGTGGAGTGGAAGATGATATGCAGGAGAGATCCGGTCAGGGCAGTGGGCTGGAGCATAAAGATGCCCATCAGCACATAGGAAACCTGTGACACGGTGGAGTAGGCCAGACGCTTTTTGAAAAGATCCGTGCGGAAGGCCATCATGGAACCCATGAAGACGGTGAGCAGGGAAAGCGTCAGCAGTGTCTGCTGCAGCCAGGTGCCGCGGATAAAATCGGCACCGACGACATAGAAGATGATGCGGAGAATGCACAGAACGCCAGCCTTGGTGATGACACCCGAGAGCACAGCGGAAGCCGGTGCGGGTGCAATGGGGTGCGCTGTGGGCAGCCAGGCATGCATGGGGAACATGCCGGCCTTGGTACCAAAACCGACGAGGGTGATCAGCAGAATGACCATCATCACGGTGGGGGACACGGTCATTGCAGAAGCGTCCAGGGATCCGCCGGGTACAAAGACGGCACCGTTTGTGTTCGTCGCGAGATAGAAGATGCCCAGGAGGCCCATGGTCGCACCGGCAATGGAGTAGATCAGGTACTTCAGGCCGGCAGCAATGGCATCCTTGGTCATCTCATGGAGGACCAGTGCAACGGAGAGCAGCGTCATCATTTCAAAATTCAGATACATGGTGACAGCCGTGCCGGAAAAAGCAAGCGCATTGAGCGCAGCGAGCGTGAGCAGATAGAACATGTTGTAGCGTCTGTCATGGCCTTCATGCTCCATGTACCGGTAGGAATAGAGCACAGGGACCGTCCACATGACGGTGAAGAACACGCAGAAAAAGCGGGAGAGCATATCGCTCTTGAGCATCAGCGGGAGGCTGTCCGCCAGACGCAGGAATGTCCACTCGGCATCGCCGCACAGGGCTGTGATCGCGGCAAGGACACAGTCCGCAAGCAGTGCACAGCCTGTCACCAGATACAGGCGTTTTCTGTCAGCGTTCAGGCCCGGAATCAGTTTGAGGGCCAGTGCACCTGCTGCAGGGAGCAGGATGGTCAGAACCATCATCAGGATTGTCATGGTGTATCCTCCATTCATCAGATAAACATATTCAGCCCGGAGAGCAGGGCATTGTACAGCGGACGGGAAGCAATACCGAGTGCAAAATTCAGAATGACCATCGCACACAGAAACAGACTGTTCACCAGACCGGCGTGGACTGCAGCTTCAGCATCCGTGTCGGAGCGGTAAATGGTGATGACGGTGCGGAGAAAATACAGGGTATTGAGGAAGGTCGAGGCAGCCAGTCCCAGCAGGACAATGACAGCATAGAGCCCGCCGCGCGCAATGGCGGCCTGAGCAATATAGATCTTGGACACAAACCCGCCCAGGAGGGGCACGCCGGTCAGGCTCATGGCGCCGACCGTGAAAGCAACGCCTGCCGGAATATCACGCCGGGCAGAGCCGCGAAGAGAGACGAAATCACTGGCCCCGCCCGATGCCTGGATCAGCGCACCGGAGGACAGGAAGAGCATGGACTTGCCGAATGCATGAACCAGCATATGGAAGACCGCAGCGATGACGCCTTCCTGTGTTCCAAGGCCAAGGGCAATATAGATATAGCCGATCTGCGCGATGGAAGAATAGGAAACCATTCTGCGGATATCGGTGGCCTGGGTGGCACGCAGCGAGCCAATGATCAGGCCCATTGTGCCGAAGGCAAACAGCAGGATGCAGATATGGGAGTCGCGCACAAGATCCAGTCCAAAGATACGGGTGTAGAGCTTGATGAGCAGGAAGATATAGCCTTTGGAGATGACCGAGGAGAGCAGCGCGCTTCCGGCGGTCACGCCGTAGCTGTAGGTGTCAGGCAGCCACTCATGGAAGGGGAACAGACCGGACTTGATGGAGAGGCCGACCGTGAGAAGAATCAGCGACGCCATCAGCGGAAGGTGATAGCTGCCACTCTCAAAGAGTGAATGCACAGCGCTCTGCAGACTGCCCATGAGCAGATGGCCGGTCGTTCCGTAGAGAATGGTGATGCCCATCAGGCAAAGACCAGAGCCGACGAGATTCATGATCATGTATCTCGCCGAGGAGGCCAGTGCACGGCCGTTCTGCCGGCTCATGGTCAGACCGCCGGCGGAGATGGTGGCAATCTCAATGAACACATAGGATGTAAACAGGTCATTGGTATAGATCAGGGCCATCACAGCGGCCAGCATGAGGTCAGCCATGATATAAAAGAGATTTTTCTTGCCGTCCGGAATCTCCGAGCGGATCATGTAGGAACCGCCGGCCAGAGCAGCGAGCACAATCAGGCACATGGCGGAGGCCATGATACTTTCCAGAAGCCCGGCCCTCAGTTCATTGCCCCAGGGGTCTCCGAAGTGGCCCATGGTGAACACAAAGGCATCATTGCCCTGAAGAAAATACCAGGACAGGGCGATCGAGGCTGCAAGGAGAACCGTGGAGAGCAGATAGCTGAGTACTTTTGCAACCCGTCCCCGGAAGACCATGGAGATGACGGAAATGACCATGCAGGCAAGGATGGAAGCGAAGGGAACATTGCGGAGCAATGCCATCAGGGCTCATCCCCCTTTCGTGCCAGGGTGACAATCTGATCACTGTCCAGTGTGCCGTACCTGCGGTACAGGCGGATCGTCAGGGCCAGCATCAGCGCGGTGACGGAGACCGAGACAACAATGCCGGTCAGAACAAGGCCTGCGGGCACCGGATTGATGATGTTCTCTGCGCTTGGCGGTGTTCCATCCCCGATGGGGGCGGTGCGCCCGGTAATGTATCCCATGGAGGCAAGAAACAGATAGACCGACGTGTCCATGATATTCATGCCGATGATTTTCTTGATCAGATTGCGGTCCAGAAGCAGGGTGGTAAACCCGATGCCGAAAAGAATGACGGAAGCGACCTCATAGATATGATCTGCAAGCGATGCGGACATCTCAGACTTCCCCCCTTCTGAACAGCGCGAAAAAGGTATACATGGTGCAGGAAACAATGGCTCCGACACAGACATCCAGAGGAAGAATCAGGCCGGAGGAGAGGATGGCACCCGGTGTGCCCAGAGGAATCCCGCTCTCCAGTCCGTTTCCGCCGGTGTAGAAGACATAGGACTTGGCGCCGGCATAAAACAGCAGCGCAAGAAAGACCACGGTTGTAAACGTCCGGCTGGTAAAAAAGCGCCGGGTATTTTTGACGCCGTAGGCATTGCGGAACAGCATCAGGGCAGCACCGAGAATGGCACCGCCGGAGAATCCGCCGCCGGGTGAGATGTGACCGTTGAGCACAACATACACGCCGAAGAGCAGGATGACCGGTGTCAGGAAAGCTGCACTCTTCTGGAGAATCGGATCGAAGTGCGGTTCATAGATGATGTCCCGGTCCTCGGGAAGCGATCCCTTTTCCAGCTCCCCGCTCCGGTTCCGGTCCCGCCTGAGGAGAATCATGACTGCGCAGCTTGCGATAAACAGCACAGTCGATTCGCCGAGCGTATCAAAGGCGCGGTAATCCAGAATCATGCCGGCGACAATATTGACAGCTCCGGTTTCCTTCAGGCCATCTTCAATGTACCGTCTGGAGACGTCGTTCACGACCGGAGAGTCCGGAGATCCGAATACAGGCATTTCCATGACGGCATGAAGAAGACTCAGAATGATGCCAACGCAGACCAGGATCGAGAGAACGCGGTACAGAATCCGGGCATGATGCAGGCCACGGGTCATGGTGCGTTCATGGAGCGTCTGATAGATCGCTTTTTCTTTCTCATGATCCTCTTGCACTTTTTTCTCAAAGACGTCCGCTGCGCCAGGAACATCTTCCGGCGCGACAGCCGGGGCTTCAGTCATTTCGGATACCATGGCCCGGTCCAGCGCATCTGTACCGTCGCGAAGCCAGTCAGCGGCGCGTTTCTGCCATGAGGTATCCCAGTTTTCAGCTTTTCTGCTCATCTTGATCCTTCCTATCTTCATCGATGGCATGGATTCGTTTGAGTGTCACAAAAAACAGGACACTGGTAATGCCTGCGCCGACGGCAGCCTCTGTGATGGCCAGATCGGGACTCTGAAGCAGAATCCAGATGACGCTCATGATCAGGGAATAGGACATCAGAATGATGACCGAGGCCAGCAGGTTTTTCGTCAGTGCGACCGACAATGCGCAGACGATCAGAAATCCCAGTAACAGCCAGGTAAGGAATGTCACAGCTCTTTGACCTCCGCTTCTTTCGCAATATCAGGGTTGGTGATCCACTCCAGCCGGGAAATCAGATGGCTGGATACAGGGCTTGCAAACCACATAAAGAGGATCACCAGAATGAACTTGATGACGGTATCCAGTTGGGAAGCACTGATGCAGACACCGATAATGCCCAGCAACAGTCCGAGTGTGTCGCCCATGGCAGCGGCATGCATTCTGTTGAGCACATAGGTGAATCGGTGCACGCCGATGAACTGGCTGACAAAGATTGCCAGCGCGCCAAGGAGAAAGATGGAAGTGAGCAGGAAACGGATCCAGTCAAGCATGCGGTTCTTCCTCCTTTTCGGCTTTGTGATCTGAAAGTGAGCTCATGTCGCCCGTGTGATGCTGCGTATATGTGCCGATGTAGATTCTGCAGATGACCACCACCGCCAGGAAGGAAACCATGGCATAAATCAGGGAGACATCGGCGAGATAGCCCTCATGGAGCATCAGGGAAAGGACAGCGATCAGGACAATGACCTGGGTGGAAATCATATTGATGCAGACAATCCGGTCGGCCGGCCGCGGACCTTTGACGGCCCGGATCAGGCACAGAAGGATCAGAATGCCCAGAATGATGGAAACACCTGTATACAACAGGCGGTAAGCGTTATCAATCATGCTTTTTCCTCCAACAGTTTCAGGCGTTTTTCAAATTCACTGTTTTTCAGGCCCTCCGAGAGGGATGCGTCCAGACAGTGGACGGTCAGCCTGTCGCCTTCAAGATTCACGGAGATGGTGCCCGGCGTGAGCGTGATGGAATCAGCCAGCGCCGTCCTGAACCATGAGGAACGAAGGTCCGTTGTGAATGTAACGATGCAGGGCTCGACCTCGACCTTTTCGGAGTAGATCAGATGAAGGACCTGCCAGTTGGCGAGGAAAATCTCCTTGAGAAGGAAACAGACATACGCCGCGAGACCGGGGGCGAGCAGGAACAGACGGCGTTCCTTCTCAAGGCTGTATCCCAGATGACGGCAGCAGAACCAGAAAAGGAAAGCTGCTATGCCGATGGCGAACAGCAGGGTTTCCAGTGTGACCTTTCCGCAAAAGACAAGGAATAAGGCGGCGAAAACAAAAAACATGATGACCTCCCCTTTGCGCGGGCTTGCGTATTGAGATTCCATCAGCATGGAAGGATAAAAGCAAAAAGCTCTGCCGCAGAGACATGGAAGTGGACCAATGCCTGAAGGGCAGAAAAGCTGACCGTATACAGTCAGAGCAACAGAAGTTTACTCTTGCAGGATATAAAAGTCAACGCGGGAAAGGGCTTAAAAAGCGGAAAGAACGATACACGGAAAAGAGGTCTGGAACGAATCCAGACCCCTTCATTATTTCCTGTGTCGTTTTTTGCCGCCTTCAGGCCTGCGGATAATCAGAGACAGAGCACACCAGTAGACGATAATCATGGCAAATGTGATCAGGCACATCACCGTGGAACGGGCAGCCAGGGAGACAAAGATCAACATGGGGGCGCCCAGGACAATCCCGTAGGAGGACCCGATGATCAGGTTGTTTGCAGCCGGTGTATCCAGACCGGGATCGATTTCACGCAGCAGGAGGATGCCGGACCCGATGGTGCCTGTCAGCATGCCATACATGGAAATGAGACCTTCACGCTGGTAATCCGGGTAGGCGTGGCGGCTGGCCCATTTCAGGAAAACCCATGTGCACACCGCACCGAGCACGACAGAGAGGATGAAAGGAATCCAGAGACCGGAAATATCCTGAATGGAAATCGAGGCAATGCCTGCGGTGATCATGAGGTCAAAGAAGAGTCCGGAAAGCCGATTGAGAAGATAATTGTTCCTGTACTGGCGCTTTGAAACGCCGAGATCATGCAGCTTGTCCAGCACTTTTCCCACAAGCATCGCAAGGGCGGAACCAATAATGAAATTAAAGCCCCAGAGAAGGGTATTCACGGTATTGCCCAGCCCGGGGGAGATGGCTGTGATCAGTGAGGTCAGGCCGAAGGTGACCAGGTAGGTGAGGAGATAAACGCCAAGGACCAGGATGAACTGGACCGAGAAACGGTCAATGGAATCCGAGACGGGAATTTCATCGGGAGACTGAAACATGCTCACGCCGCTCTCGGCCGGGAGGTATTCCGATTTCCTGTAGGTGGAAGGCAGCGGATTGCGCGACCAGCGATGGAGAATCAGAACACCGACGGTGCAGGCACAGAGGTAGCCTGCGGCTGCGATGGCCAGGCCATAGCTGCGGCCGCCCACAAACCCCATGCTTTCATAGGTGGATCCGATGTTGTTGGCCTGTCCGGGTCCCTGCCCGAAGCCCATGGGGAGCAGAAGGCCGGAAGCCTGGAAGACGCGGGGCATGAAAGAGGCCAGCGTCATGGAGATCACCAGACCGACGAAGGCCTGGACGAGATAGGTGCCGACGATGATCGCACCGGATTTCAGACCGGTCAGCTGCCCTGTGCGTTTTCCGTCATCCCCTTTGGGGCGCAGTGCCTTGCGCAGGGACATGGCAATAAATCCCATGGCGATCGTATGATAGACCAGCATTTCCAGAATATCAGTATTCAGTTCGATCAGATGGACTTCCTTGAAAAACAGGAGGATAAAGCCGGCGAGCACAGCGGTCGGCATCATCATGCGGCGGATGGCGGGAATCTTAGCACGGAGAATCAGGGAGATACCGAGCGCAAGGGCCAGGAGTCCCAGGGTAATGATCAGAGACCACATTCCTGAATTGGCAGCAGAATAGTCCATAGTGAACCTCTTTTCAAGTTTGATCAGCAGGGTGTGTCACACACTGCCAGAAGAGACGGTACTTTCTCAGGCAGAGCGGGCTGGGGGACTGGAGTTCATAGTAACGGTCCTGGCAGCTGAAAGCGGCTTTGCGGTTCTGCAGAAGGGCAATGTCCGTGACCTCAGAGAGCGAAAAATGCATCGATCCTATGACCATCTCGTGACGGTTCATGGAGATGCCGCCCTGAGAAGCCAGGTGCATCGTGTTGTCGGGCTGTATCTCAAAGAGAAGCAGTTTCTCCTGATCATCATGGATTTCCCGGACTTTGTTTTCGGCAATCATTTCCGCAAAGGCGGAAGTCTGCCACTCATCCCAGGCGCACAGATCGGGAAACGGCGAAGGATCGGAGGGAAGCATGCACTCGTCAAAGGTCACAGAAAAACCGCAGGGACAGGAAACCTGTCTGTTGCTTCCGCGAAGTGTGCCTGTCCTGTGGCACTGCGGGCATAAAAACAGGAGAACCTCCGCCTGATCCATCATGTGCTTTCCATGGTAGGCCACATGCTCCTGATGCTGACGCAGGAAGGCATCTTCCCGGATGCCGCTGTCAATGACAGAACGCAGTGTTTCATCCGACATGGCCTGAATCTGATCCGCGGAATAGATGCCGGTGACATGTCCTCTCATTTTCCCGCGGCGCAGTCCACGGCCCCAGCGGGGAGAAGTACAGTAGCCGCCCTCGAAGCAGTAGGTGACCAGGGGGGCGGCGGATGCGCGAACCAGCACATCTGTCCCGGGCTTGACGGGCCCGGTCTTTCCGTTCCAGGTCGTTTCACCTTCCGCGAAGAGACAGACGCTTTTTCCGCTGCGGAGGGTTCTGACGATTTTTCGACATGTATCCACAGCACTTGCACCTTTGCGGCGGGAGATCGGCGAAAGCGCCCAGTAGAGAAGACGGCGCAGAAGCGGACTGTTGCGAAGAATGTTTTCACTGGCCACGTAGATCAGCAGTCTTCGGGGTGAAGACAGGCTGAGCAGCAGCGGATCCAGGTTGGTGACATGGTTGCAGATGAGGAATACCGGGGAGATATCGGGGAGTGGCTCAGCCTCAACATGCATTTTTCGCTTGAGAAGCGGATGGAAGAGAAAACACAGCGTTTTCCAGATCCGTTCCTGACGCAGATATGGCTTCATACAGGTTCAAGACCTTTCCGGATGGGTCTGATTCAGTCAATTCTCCGATACTATACCACGTTTTATATAACCAAGAAAGTGAATTCGTGTTTTTTCATAGCAAATATCACATATGGAAACACGGAAAAAACGGACAGAACGCGTCTGTCCGCTTCAGAGAATCAAAGGAAACGTGCTTACAGGAGTGCGGCTGCATCACGGTCAAGGAAGAAGATGGCCTCGGGATGGGTCCGGAGAATGGAAGCCTGCACCTGCGGCGTGACATCTCCCAGAATGCTGTCATGAACAGCCTGTGCCTTGTCCTTGCCGGTTGCAATGAGCAGAACAGTTTTTGCCTGCATAATGGAGCCGATGCCCAGGGAGATGGCCTGACGCGGCACATCCTTTTCGGAATCAAAGAAACGCGTATTGGCCTCAATGGTGCTCTGGGAAAGATTGACGACATGACATCCGTAGATAAACTGGCTGCCGGGTTCGTTAAAACCGATATGGCCGTTCCGACCGATGCCCAGGAGCTGCATATCAATACCGCCGGCTGCGCAGATGGCTTCATCATAGGCACGGGCAGTTTCATCCAGATGATCGGAATGGCCGTCCGGCACATGGGTGTTTTCTTTGCGGATGTTGATGTGATCAAACAGCTGATCCTGCATAAAAAAGTGATAAGAACACGGATGCTGCTCAGTCAGACCGACATATTCATCGAGGTTGTATGTGATCGTTTCGGAGAAGTCGAGAATTCCTTCTCTGTAGAGGCGGATGAGTTCCTGATAGGCGGGAATGGGGGAGGAACCGGTTGCCAGTCCGAGTACACTGTTGGGTTTCCGGATGACCTGAGACGCAATCATGGCGGCTGCAGCCTTGCAGGCCTGCTGGGCAGTGTCAAACACACAGATACGCATATAAACCTCTTCTTTCATGCATGGTCGATACAGGTTGTATCCAACTTGTATCATTAAAAAATATGAAAAATTGTTGAAATTATTGGAAAGAGAAACGACATGTATTATTATACAGCTTTTCTTTGCCATGTCAACTTGATTGTGCGGGAAAGCGGGCCCGGACGCCTTGCATTTCATTCCCGGCACGTGTATGATCTTGGTCAGTCAACGAAAAGAACAGAAAAGAGGATTGAGCATGGGAACGTATGAGGCACTGCGGGAGGAGATCCTGAACTGTACTTCTGTCAATGCATGGGAGGAGGCGGCAGCTTCTGTCCGCAAAGTGTATGCAGAACAGGTCTACGGGTGTGTTCCGGAGCACTATCATCTCCGGAAAGGAACCGTCCGGCAGGGAATAAACGGGGAAGAAATCTGGGAGCTGACAGGAGAAGATGTTTCTCTTGACCTGTTTGTTTCATTTCCTGAAGGCGGTCAGGCGGTTCCTGTGATGCTGATTCCGCTTTTATACAGACAGCCCTCTGCCATGCTTCCCAAAGCGCTGATCCATGCCAATGGTGCGGCACTTGCCTGGATTGAGGTGCATGCCGCTGCGCTGGACATTCCTTCGTGCCGGCAGGGCGGGGTGTATGCATCCTGGCGGGGACGAAATGATTTTGACGAGACACGATGCGGCGCGCTGGCAGTATGGGCCTGGGCTCTGGCAGAGGCTGCGCGCGCATTGAAGCGTGACGCGCGAGTACAGGCTGTTCATCTGGTGGGACATTCACGCGGCGGGAAGGCGGCCCTGTGGGCTGCCGCAGCGTATCCTGTGTTTGACAGCTGCAGTGCTGTACACTCCGGATGCTGCGGTGCATCCTGCTTCCGGTCCATCCCGAAGGGTATGGAAAACGTGCGGGAAATCACAAGGCATTTTCCGTGGTGGTTTTCCGATCAGCTGTCATCCTATGCTGAACGGGTGGAAGAGCTGCCGGTGGATCAGGAATGCCTGCTTTCCCTTGCGGCACCGGCGAAGCTGCTGGTGCTGAGCCGGGATCGGGATCCTTACTGTGATGCACAGGCAGAAGAAAAGTCGGTGCACGGCGCGGAACATGTCTTTGCGCTGTACGGCATGGAGCCGGTGTATCATCTGACGCACGGAGGACACGAATTTGTGGAGGATGAATGGCAGTTCATCCTGGACCGGCTTGTTCATCAGGCATAAAGAAATGGGGCCCCGGGAAAGACATTCCCGGGGCCCCGTATTGTCTGCAGCTCATTTAAGACTCAGGTACCATGGTGATGATCATGGAATCGAAGAAATTCAGTTTGAGCCCATCCGCATCCGGAGTGAATCTCATTTCACCGGCACCAAAGTAATCAATGACGAAATCATCGCCCGACATGGTCCATTTCAGTCCCGGGGCTTCCTGACCGGTCATGACAAAGGTCGCCGTGCCGTCTGCATGGAAGGTGACGGAGTATTCGCCGCCAAGCCTTGAGGCATCCATCACGAAGCCGCCGACATTGGCAGAAACAGCAATATATTTTTTCTCCAGATACTTGCTGCTGCCGGACGGTACAGCCGGTTCAGGGGTTTGGGAAGGCTGCGTGGTCATGGTGATGACTGTTCCGCCCGGATTCCACACCGCATCGGGGTCTTTGCTGAAAATCATGATGCCGGTTGTTTCGGAACCATAATGGAGGAAACCGTTTTCATCAATCTGGATGGGGGAAGCTTCTGCAGCGTCCCCGTAATAAGCACATTCGGTCTCCGGATCCCACCACCACTGTCTGCCGCCATCGGAACCTGCGTAGTCCAGCTCTCCGGTTCCGTCCTGGCGCAGAGTGAGGGTGATTTCCAGATGCCAGAGTTCTCTGGGGTTGCCTTTGAAGATGCCGGAAGAGACATAGACAGCTGTCCATTCACCGGCAAATGCGCTGAGATCCACCGTGGGCTCCGGTTCCGGCTCCTGAAGCGCGAAATAGATGGATGTTCCGGGTTGTGAAGCACACAGGGTCTGGTCTTCCTGGGGAATGAAATCATAGTCAGATGCATGAATGCCGTCTGCATCCAGTGTCCAGCTGCCGGACAGGGGCTCACTGTCGGGATAGGTCAGTTCATATGTTCCGTCTTCACGGAGAATCAGGGTGCACTCATACCCGAAGCTCTCAGCGGAATAAGACTGGTCGCCAAGCTGAACTGTAACGGCCAGCCATGTGCCGACATAATCCAAAGGTGAACCAATCGGAATGCCGGTCGGTCTGGGTTCCCTGGTGGGCATGGGTTCCGGTTCAGGCTCCTGAGTGGGAACAGGTTCCGGTTCAGGCTCCTGTGTAGGCACGGGTTCGGGCACAGGCTGGGAAGCGCCTTCATGGGTGAAGACGAGGCCCATATCTTCGAGCGCAGTGAACAGCGTGCCGTCTTCCTGAAGTGTGAGCTGCAGGATGCCGAGGGATATGCCGGTTTCATTCACGGTCCATCGTCCGGTCTGCGGTGCCTCACTGGCACTGGAAAGGGTATAGGAACCGTCTTCAGCGAGCATCATGGAGACATCCAGTCCGAAATCAGCGGCCGGATAGGTGTTGTCACCGATGCGGATTTCTGTGGCTTTCCATGTGCCAAAGTAGACGGCGGCTTCTTCGCCGGGGGCTGCCGGCGCATCAGGCTTCGTACCGTCTGCGCGGACGAGCGTCATGCTCATCCCGTCGCCTTCAGCGAGCAGTGAACCGTCTTCCTGCAGAGAAACAGGCTGTCCGTCGATGATGGCTCCGTCCTCGGTCAGACTCCAGACACCGGGCGTTTCTTCGCCGGTTTCAGGATCGGTGGAGACACAGGTTCCGTCGGGATTGATGATCATGGTGACGGAGAGACCGAGATCCGCAGCATGATAGGTGCTGTCGCCCATCGTAATGGTTGCCACCTGCCAGGTGCCAATGTATGGTTCGCTGGCATTTTCCACGGGTGCAGGAACAGGCTCGGGTTCCTGAGAGGGAACAGGTTCAGGCTCGGGCTCCTGAGTGGGGGTGGGTTCCGGTTCGGGTTCCTGGGTGGGAACCGGTTCAGGGAGGGAGGCCCCTTCATGAGTGAAGACAAGGCCCATATCCTCAAGAGCAGTGAACAGTGTGCCGTCTTCCTGAAGCGTGAGCTGCAGGATACCGAGGGATACACCTGTATCATTGGCTGTCCAGCGACCGGTCTGCGGTTTTTCACTGGCACTGGCAAGCGTATAAGTGCCATCTTCGCTGAGCGTTATCGAAGCATCCAGTCCGAAATCAGCAGCCGGATAGGTATTGTCGCCGATGCGGATTTCTGTGGCTTTCCATGCACCAAAGTAGACAGCGGCTTCTTCACCGGGGGCTGCAGGCGCATCCGGCTGCGTACCGTCTGCGCGGACGAGGGTCATGCTCATGCCGTCGCCTTCCGCGAGCAGTGAACCGTCTTCCTGCAGAGAAACAGGCTGTCCGTCGATAATGGCACCATCCTCGGTCAGACTCCAGACACCGGGCGTTTCTTCTCCGGTTTCCGGATCAGTGGAGGCACAGGTTCCGTCGGGATTGATCGTCATGGTCACGGAAAGGCCGAGATCCGCAGCGTGATAGGTGGTGTCACCCATGGTCACGGTTGCCACCTGCCAGGTGCCGATGTACGGCTCGCCTGCATTTTCCGCGGATGCAGGAACTGGATCGGGTTCCTGCGTGGGAATGGGTTCAGGTTCGGGTTCCTGCGTGGGGGCAGGTTCAGGCTCAGGTGTGGCAGAGGCTTCATGGGTAAAGACAAGGCCCATATCCTCGATAGTGGTGAACAGTGTCCCGTCTTCCTGAGGCGTGAGCTGCAGGATGCCGAGGAATACGCCGGTATTGTTGACTGTCCAGCGTCCAGTCTGCGGTTTTTCGCTGGTACTGGCAAGCGTGTAGGTGCCATCTTCGCTGAGCGTCATGGAGACATCCAGTCCGAAATCAGCCGCCGGATAGGTGTTGTCACCGATCCGGATTTCTGTGGCTTTCCATGTGCCGAAGTAGACAGCGGCTTCTTCGCCGGGGGCTGCAGGTGCAGCAGGCTGTGTGCTGTCTGCGCGGACGAGGGTCATGCTCATGCCGTCGCCTTCTGCAAGGAGAGAACCATCTTCCTGCAGAGTAACAGGCTGTCCGTCAATGATGGCACCGTCTTCCGTCAGACTCCAGACGCCGGGCGTTTCTTCGCCGGTTTCGGGATCAGTGGAAGAGCAGGTTCCGTCAGGGTTGATGGTCATGGTAACGGAAAGACCGAGATCGGCCGCATTGTAGGTTGTGTCGCCCATGGTGACCGTCGCGACCTGCCAGGTACCGACATAGGCGGTGTTTTCTCCTTCAGGTGCTGCAGGTGCAGCAGGCTGTGTGCTGTCTGCGCGGACGAGGGTCATGCTCATGCCATCGCCCTCTGCGAGGAGAGAACCGTCTTCCTGCAGAGAAACGGGCTGTCCGTCAATGATGGCACCGTCTTCGGTCAGACTCCAGACCCCCGGTGTTTCCTTGCCGGTTTGGGGATCGGTGGAAGCGCAGGTCCCGTCAGGGTTAATCGTCATGGTGACGGAAAGCCCGAGGTCGGACGCATTGTAGGTGGTGTCGCCCATCGTAACCGTAGCGACCTGCCAGGTGCCGATATACGGCGCACCGGCCTCTCCCGGGGAGGAAACGACAGGAAGGGAACTGTTGTCCGGACGGACCAGAGTCAGGATCATTCCGCCGATATTGGCAGAAAGCGTCCCGTCTTCTGCGAGCGTAAAGACATGTCCATCGATGACGGCACCTTCACTGGTGACGCTCCAGGGCTTGGTGCCCGCCGAGGAAACCTTTCCGTCATACGCGGCGAGGCAGGTCCCATCTTCATTGAGGATCAGCGTCAGGGCCATACCCATGTCGGCTGCGTTCGAAGTGGTACCGCCCAGGGTAACGGTGGAGGACTTCCAGGTGCCGAGATAGGGAAGACCGGCGTTGCCGACAGGCTGAGGTCCCGGCGTGGGTTCGGGCGTGGGCTGAATATACGGATTGGCCTTATACCCGGCCAGGATTGCATCGATATCCGGAAGAACCGGTTCCAATGTACAGTCTTCGCGGACAACCGTGGCTGTGGATTGTGAACCCCACAGCAGGACTCTGGAAGCGATCTTTTCGGCTTGGGCATCGGCTGCTGCAGGGATGCGGACTGTCAGTTCAGGCGCGGCCTGCATGAGGAACCCGCCGGAAGGCAGGAAAGAAAGGTCCGTGTTTTCAAGGCAGAGCAGGGACAGTGCGGAACATTGACTGGCTACACCGTTTCCGAGCTGCTGGACAGCTTTCGTGAAGTGCAGTTCCCTGAGCTGCTCGCAGCTGAGGAAGGCACCGTCGCCCAGACTGACCGCGTCAACGCGCAGCTGCTCAATCCCGCTGTGAGAGAAAGCGTTCATGCCGATCGAGGAAAGCGTATTCGGCGTATAGAAGGTGCGCAGAGAGGATGTCAGCTCAAAGGCATAGTGGTCGACAGCGCCAACGCCGTTGACAAAGATGGCATCCTTCAGGGAAGTGCACCAGGAGAAAGTGCTTCTGCCTGTGCTCTCCAGAGGACCATAGCAGACAAAGGTTTCAAGCTGCTGACAGTACTTGAAGGCACCGTCTTCAATATGCGTCACTGTTTCAGGAAGAACCACGGAACGGAGATGGGTCCAGGACGTCACATTGGTGACCACACCCGTATTGGTATAGTCCAGACAGGAACTGAATGCCTTGCGGCTGATGCTCTTTACGGTGACGCCGTCGATTTCGCGCGGGACAACCACATCGGCCAGTTTGCCGGTATAGCCTATGAGCGCACCGGTTTCCCTGTCCACGCGGAAGAGGGAAGGATCCGTCGCCTCAAACGGCATGGCGATCGGGTCCGGTTCCGGGTCGGGTTCGCCCTCGCGGCGGAGCGGCTTTTCAGGAGCAACGCCCATTGTACTGCTGAGAGAGGCCACATCTTCCGAAGAGGCATTCTCGGGCAGCCTTACGCCGTAGGGATACTCCTGAAGAAGGGCACATTGGCTGAATGTGTCAGGAGAAATCAGAGAGACATCACACTGAACATGGACTTTCTCAAGATGGTCGCACCCGTCAAACGCACCTTCACCGATGGAACGGAGTGATGCGGGGAGCGTGATCTCCGTCAGATTCGTACAGTTCCGGAAAGCGCCATCGCCGATTTCTTCCACGGTCTGGAACAGATCAATGTGTTCGAGTGTAGAATCGGCAAAGGCTTCGTTTCCGATCTTTTTGAACGTGAGGGAACGGGTGACCCAGAAATTCTTTATCGTCTGACTTCCCTTGAAGACGCCGTCGCCGAGTCCGGCCACAGGCACCGAACCTGACGCCCCGCCGTTGATAAAGTAGTGGGTCATCAGGTTTTCCTGCGTGCCGCCGTAGCTCTGCAGGTAATACAGCTGATCGTCTCCAAGCGTATACTGGTATTTTCCGGTGATAAACTCAGCGCCTTCAGGATCTTTGAAGGCAACTCTCAATCCTTCGTGCGAGGCGAGAAGATCCCGGTACCCTTCGTAGACGTCTATCGGACAGTCAGAGGAAACGAGGAAACTCTTCAGGGAGAACGTGTTGGTAAAGGCATCCGGGGCAATGTCAATCATGCGGTGCGCGCCAAGGTAAACAGAGGGTATGCCGGAATCGGCAAAGGCGCGCTCACCGAGATGCTGCAGTGTGGAAGGCAGCGAAACCGGCGCTGCGTCAATGCCGCGGAAGGCTTCTTTTCCGATCGACTCAAGGCCTTCGGGCAGGACAAATCCGCTGTTGCCAAACGAGCAATAGGAAAAAGCTTCATCCCCGATGGCTTTCAGGCCATTGCTCCAGCGGAAATATGAGCCCTTGAAAGCGCCGGAGAAGGCACGATTCCCGATCTCGGTGAGTGAATCCGGACAGGACACATAAACCAGTCTGGAGTCCTGAGCAAACGCGCCGTCTGCGATGCGTTCCACACCGTCCGGAATGATGACATAGCTGATTCTGCCCAGATTGGCAAAGCAGTCCTCACCGATGGTCAGGACCTGCACACTGCCGATGGTCTGCGGGATTTCAATGACCGGTGCATGTTCATTGTATTTCAGCAGGGTTCCGGTCGCAGGGTCAAAATCAAAAGCAGATTCCGGGGCGATGAAATCCGTTTTCTGTGAAGGATTCCCGGAACTCTGAATGGAAATGCTTTCGGGAAGGACTTCGCGATAGGCGTCCACCAGATCATCCGGAACATAGCAGACAAAGCTGTCGGGGAGCTTCTCAAAGCATTGTCCATCAAAGTAGGGGACATCGCCGAGGAAGGTGACGGACTGCAGCATGTCACAGAAAGCAAAGCAGGACTTGCCGACAAAGCGGACAGCGGCAGGCACGGTCAACGATTCGAGGCTGTCGCATTCGCGGAAATTGAAACTGTTGATGATCTGCAGTGAATCCGGCAGCTGGACGCTGGTGAGTGTCCGGAGAAAATCAATGGCGCCGCTGTCCAGGGTATGGATCGGGGATGCAATGGTCAGCTCGGTGACGCCATCCGCATCCTTGAATGTCCCCATGGCCAGCGTATACATGGGATACCCACCGATTTCCCCCGGAACGCTGACCACGCCGCCGGGACCGGCATAATCACTGATGCCGGTATTGGCATAATTGAGAACGAATTCTTCGGAAGATGCCGAGGCACTGAAGATAAGCAGGAAGCACAGTGCCAGCAGGATCAAGAATATGCTTCTTTTCATGGAAGAGACCTCCTTTGTCAGAGAGAGGGGGCGTTATGCAGGTATGATTTTGTTTCTATTTGCTGGCTCTATTATATAAAGAAAGAACGGGTGAGTCAATTCGGTCCGGAATCTTTTGGCATGCATGACTGTTGACACAATCGGCGATCGGGGGCAAAATACACGCAAAGAAAGAACGATAGTTCCGGAGGTCTCTTGTGATGCGAAATCATGAAGTGACAACTGAGCAGTATCTTCTGAACAGTCAGGGAGAAATTGCAGAACCCGGCTGGGCGAGAAAACAGGTATGGACATACGGAAGGGACAGTATTCAGGCACCGCGCATGCGGATCAAGGAATGGGATTATTATCTTGTGATGCATGACGGGAAACCGTACGGTGACCGCAGTTTTGCTGCCGCGTTTACCATCTCTGACGACGGATATGTCGGGCTGCAGTCCTGTTCCATGCTGTTTCCGGATGCACCATCTTCAGAGCATACATCCACGATCCTGAATCTTTTTCCCATGGGAAAAATCCATCTGCCGCCCTCTTCCTCTGAGGGGGATGTGGTCTACAGGGACAGAAAGCTTTCCCTTGCGTACCGGAAAAAGAAACGGTGCCGGATGATTCAGGGGACATTCCGGGATTTTCACGAAGGAAAGAAGCTGGAAGTGGATATTCAGCTGGAAGAACCGGACATGGACACCATGGTGATCGCCACTCCCTTTGACAGGAAGCACGCGTTCTATTACAACCAGAAAATCAACTGCATGCGGGCTTCCGGCACCATCACCTATGGGGAGGAGACGTTCACGCTGCACCCGGATACAGATTTCGGCACACTCGACTGGGGACGCGGCGTGTGGACGTACGATAACACATGGTACTGGGGCAGCGGAAACGGGTATGCCGAGGGCTGCGTATTTGGGTTCAACATCGGACACGGATTTGGCAACACGAAGGCGGCCACGGAAAATGTGATTTTCTGCAACGGAAAAGCGCATAAGCTGGATGACGTGGAAATCCGCATTCCCGGCGATGTGAGCCTCTATGACATGAAAAGCCCAAAGTATATGGAACCATGGGAAATTCATGAGTCAGGAGGCCGCTTCGAAATGACGTTTACGCCGACCCTTGACCGGAGTGCCAAAATGGATTTCAAAGTGATTGTCTCCGACCAGCATCAGGTGTTCGGAAGAATGAATGGAAAAGCTGTGCTTGATGATGGGAGCGTGCTGAAGGTCAGTGACCTGCTCTGCTTCATTGAGAAAGTGCACAACAAATACTGAAAAAATGGCTGAAAGAAAACGGAACAGCATGCCGGCCCTGAAAACGAGACCGGAAAGCTGTTCCGTTTTTCTGTATGCGCACTCAGTGTCTGTTTACCGCTCGAAGAGACGGATCATGCGGTTTTTCGTGCGGGTAAAGGGATGTTCACGAAGCGGCAGATTGAAGTGAGAAGAGCCGGTGAGCACGGTGGAAGGATGCGTAAACTCGCGGAATCCCCACTGGCCGTGGTAGGCGCCCATGCCGGAATGCCCGGTTCCGTTGAAGGGAACGCCTTTGACCATCAGATGGAGACAGACCTCATTGATGCAGCCGCCTCCGTACTGCTGGGAACGCATGGCGGCATGGGCCCATCGCTTATTCCTGGTAAAGATATAGAGCGCGAGCGGGTGCTCACGGTCTGCGATGAGCTGCATGAGTTCATCGATCCGGTCATCATCGAACGGGACAATCGGCAGAAGCGGGCAGAACAATTCATGCATCACAATCGGTTCATCCGCCTGGACCGGATAAATGACGGTCGGTTGGTACTGAAGGGTCTCCCGCCGGCCCTGTCCGCCGTAGATAATCCGGTCGCGGTAGGCTTCAGCCTCCTGGGCACACTTGTCGTACGCGCTCTCGGAAATGAGGTGCGGGTACTCGGGATGGGCGAGGGCGTCCTTCCCGATCTGACGGGCAAACTCAGCTTTCAAAAGCTCAAGAAAGGGTTCGGCGACTTCACGGGCAACGGCCACCTGGTTGATGTTGATGCAGATCTGCCCTGCATTGAGGACCTTGAAAAAAGCGATCTTGCGTGCGGCATCCCGCAGGTCGGCATCCCGGCGCACGACACACCAGTTGCCGGTCTCGCCTCCGAGTTCAAGAGCGACAGGCGTCAGGTTTTTGGCGGCTTCCTGGAGAACGTGCTTTGCAACGGAAGGGGAGCCAGTATAAAAAATCTTGTCAAACCGCTCCTGAAGGCAGAGGTCGGCAATGTCATGGCCGCCGTCTATAACGGCAATATATTCCGGCGGAAAGGTTTCGGAAATGATGCGGCTGAGAACAGCGGTGGAATGGCCGGATTTGGAACTGGCCTTGATGATCGCTGTATTGCCGCCGGAAATGCTGGCCGCCAGAGGCCCAAGAGAGAGCAGAAAGGGAAAGTTGAACGGGCTGATAATCAGTGTCTGGCCATAGGGAAGCTTGTACACCCGGGTGATCAGGCTGGGAAAGCAGACCAGACCGCTGAAATGCATCTCAGGCCGTGCCCAGCGGCGCAAACCATGGAGGATTTCATTGATTTCCAGAACAATGGTGCCCACATCACAGAAATAGCCTTCCGCAGGGTGTCTGCCCAGATCCTTTTCGAGCGCTTCGGTCAATTCCTGTTCATGAGCGATCACGGCCTGGCGGAGTTTTCGGAGCATTTCCATGCGGAAAGGGATGGAAAGGGTTTTTCCGGTCTGAAAGAATGCTTTCTGACGGATGAGAAGATCATGGATTTCTATTTTTGTCCAGCTCATATCAGTTCCTCCATGGAGTCATTGAGGGTGAGTCAAAGAACACAGCGCACGGTCGGATCGGCAGAAAGAGGGCATCAGGTGCCACATACCGGTGCGCAGGGAATTCCTGGTCACCATAGTATATCATACAGGAGCAGAACCGGTCGAGAAGGGCTGCTTGCGGACTCTTCCATCTTGCTGGAGAATATGGTAAAATATCAATATTGTTTCGCAGGAGGGGAAGGAATAGATGCAGTGCTATCTGCTCAGAGAGCAGCTTTTTCCAGTTTCATTGGAAGAACTTTTCGCAGCCCAGGAGAACTATGTCTGTATTTTGTCGCCCGCTGAGTGGAATGCAGACAAGGAAAAATTTACCATGGGCATTGATATGGAAATCAGCTATGATCTGGGCATGACAAAAGCGGAAGTGAATATGGATTCTCTGACGGGTTCGTTCTCTATTCCTCAGCGCGATGCGCTGACGGATGACCCTGTGACGTTTGGTTTTGCCATGGATGAGAAGGGGATTGTTTTCATCGATGAGGGAAACGAGGCGGAACAGCTGGTCCGGGAGATCGCGCAGAGCAAGCGGTGGAAAAGCCCCTCACTCGAACGTTTTCTGTATGATTTTCTGGAATCCATCATTCGGTCAGACCTGACACTGCTTGAAGACCGCGAGGAGAAACTCAGCGTCATGGAAGACGAAATCCTCGCGGGTGATCTCGATGGAAAGATGGAGCAGATCATTGACATGCGCAATGATTTAAAGACACTGCGCGTGCACTATGAGCAGCTGACCGATCTCGGTCAGGAACTGGTTGAAAATGAAAACGGCTTCTTCAAAAAAGGCCGCATCCGCTATTTTGAATTGTTTACCAAGCGCATCATGCGCCTGGAGGATGTTGCCGCCGGTGTGCGGGAACACACCGTTCAGGTCAGGGAACTGTATCAGTCACAGCAGCAGGACAAACAGAATCATCTGATGGGTGTGCTGACCGCGGTCAGCACGATCTTCCTCCCACTGACACTGATTGCAGGATGGTATGGCATGAACTTTACCAACATGCCTCTGATTCAGGTGCCCTGGGGATATCCGCTGATTATTCTTGTTTCCATTGTAGTGGCGCTCCTGAGCGTCTGGTACTTTAAAAAGCATGACTGGTTCTGAGGCAGGCAGCCGGCAGGAAGTCTGCGAATTTCTTAGCATGAGGAGAGATATTATGAATCGGCCCAGAATTATCTGTCATATGCTGACATCGCTTGACGGCAAAGTGACGGGCTCGTTCCTGCAGTCCCCGCAGGCACAGGCTGCGGAAGGGCATTACAATGATCTGCATACGGCGTTTCATGCGGATGCCTTTGCGTGCGGCCGGCTGACGATGGAGCAGAGCTTCATGGATGATCAGTATCCGGACCTGGCTCCTTATGTTGACGCCGTGGTGCCGCCGGGAGACTTTATCGCGGACAAGCATGCGGATTATTATGCGGTCTCATTTGATCACAAGGGAAGAATCGGCTGGAAATCCAACACCATTCAGGATGATGATCCGGGCTATAACGGTGCGCATGTGATCGAAGTGGTCACAGGCGATGCCCCCAAGCCCTGCCTTGCCTATCTCAGAGAACTGGGCGTTTCCTATCTGATTGCGGATACGGTATCCGAAGCACTCGACAAGCTCAAGGATCGGTTCGGCATTTCCCTGCTCCTGCTGGAAGGCGGAAGCGAACTGAATGCTTCTTTTCTCAGGGAAGATCTTGTGGATGAAATCTGCCTGGTGCAGGCTCCTGTCCTTGCCGGGCCGAAAGACAAACCGTTGTTTGCCTGCACACAGATGAAAACGGCCAAACTGCTTTCCAGCGAGGCATACGAAGACGGCACCGTGGTCATGCGGTATGAGATGGTCCGGGAAAACTAAACACGACACGGCCGGTTCTCTGAAACAAAGAGCCGGCCGCTTTTATAAAGGAACATGCAGCAATGATACCTGAATATGCACTGATGAAGATTTACGCCGGACCGCATGGATGCGAGGTGCCGGACTTTCTGACCCGGGCGGCGGAAACCGTCCTGATGCAGCGACTTGGACACATTGGCATGAACTGCGGATGCGAATACACATCCTTTCCCCGCTTTGCCGGCGGAAAACAGTATTCCCGGCTCCTGCACTCGCTGGGGGTGGGCATGATTGTGTGGAAGCATACCGGGGATCCCGCGCAGGCGATGGCGGGGCTTCTGCATGATGTGGCCACACCGGTATTTGCCCATGTGATCGACTTCATGAAGGGCGATTACCTCACCCAGGAAGCCACAGAGGACGGCACGCTGGAGATGATTGCGCAATCACCGGAAATGCAGGATGTTCTGCACGAATTTGGACTGAAGACAGAACAGGTGTCGGACTATCATCTCTATCCGGTTGCTGACAATGATTCGCCGCGCCTGTGCGCAGACCGCCTGGAATATACCCTGGGCAATTTGTATTTCTATGGATTTGCATCCCTCGGGGAGATTGAGGCGATCTACGCAGACATTCAGGTGGACCGGACAGAGGACGGAAGGGAAGAACTGGTGTTTTCAGATGCTGACTGCGCGGAGACCTTCGGCTTCCTGTCCCTGAAGTGCTCAAAAGTGTATGTGTCGGATGAGGACCGGTATTCGATGCAGATGCTCTCAGAGATTGTGGCAAAAGCGATCCGCAGCGGGATGCTTTCGGAGAAGGAACTGCATGGGACGGAGGAGCGCATCACAGCCCTCCTTACTTCTTCACCGGAGACGGCAGCACAGTGGAAATGGTTCTGCGGTCTGAACCGCATGGAGCGGGCAGAGGTGCAGGGTCAAGGAGAGCACTGGAGGAATATCCAGGCGAAAAAGCGATGCATTGATCCCTACATCCGCGGATACGGACGTCTCTCGGATATCAGGAGGCAGTATGCTGACGCGCTGGAGACGTTCAGAAAGGATCCGCAGGATGCCTGGCTGAGGGGATACAGGGAGGAAGTGTGAAACAGATGATGATCGAGGAGGCTGTCTGGAACGAGGATCTCGCGGACACACTGATCCGCTTTTCAGAGGACTGGGAGAAGGAGAACAGCTGCTGGGGATACCGCAGGAACACCTGGGATGACCTGAAGGGAGAAAGGGTGTTTCTGGCAAGAGAAGGCGGACAGATCTTCGGATATCTTCTTGGGCATGCGGAGACGGAGGAGAAGGGATGTACAGCCTATCCGAAGGGAACGCAGCTGTTTGAAGTGAGTGAACTGTATGTGATTCCGTCCGAGCGCTCAAAGGGAGTCGGGAAGGCGATCATGCAGTTTGTACAGGAGCGCGTCAGAGATCAGGCACAGGTTCTGGTGCTGACTGCAGCGGCGCGCAATGCACGGGCTATTCTGCATTTCTATCTGGATGAAATCGGCATGGAATTTTACAGCGCGTGGCTGTTTCTTCGCCTTCAGCCGGACAATCCATCATAAAAACAACGGCCGGCGCCGGATCAGGCGCTGGCCGTTGTCTTATGAAGCGATGACAGGTTTGAGGTTTCCTGTCCAAAGCATCAGGTGGTTTCCGGAATCAGTGTGAAGCAGAAGGTGAAGGAAGGCTCGTCAAAGCGGTATTTCTTCAGCAGAGCAGGACCGCAGGAGTTGGAGCCGATGCCGTTCTGCTTGTAATCCAGGCTCAGTACTGTGCTGCCGCAGGGCACAAGTTCAAATGCGTGCGCCTTTTCGGTGAGTTCTTCCTTGGTATAGGGAGACACATTGAACGAGAAGGGAACATCGCTCACCGCGCGCAGGGATACGCCATCACCGGACACGGAAACTGAGGAAACATCGTAATGGCTTCCGTTTTCCTGAGGCTTGAGATAATCCTCGTGGAGGTCATTCCGGTCAGCACAGAAGGTTCCGTGATAAGCGGCATGATGTTTGTCCACTTAGGATTCCTGCGGACCCATGCCGGAATAAATCGTCTTCCACATGGAATCCGGCAGCATCAGGCGCACGCCGAAACGCGGGAGCATGGGGAAATCTGCTCTCAGGTCGCGCTGGGCGTCAACAGAACAATTCAGGGCTCCATCGCCATAGATCGTCCAGGTCACTGCCATCTTCAGAAGCGGAATCTGGCAGGGGCAGGCAAGGGTGACTGCAGTGCGGATCACAGCGGCCCCGCCTTCAACGGCGCTGGTGGTCTCAGAGGCAAAGGGCTGGATGCGGTTGAAACCAGCGGCTTCCCATTCATGGCGGATATTCCGGTCATTGTCTGTCGGGGCACGCCAGACCTGCCAGTCCATGGGATGATCGAGCAGACGATGTCCTGCATATGTAATGGCGTCAAACAGACCTGTGGCCGTATCATAGCGATAGGAGAAGCGGCGGCCGGAGATCGTCAGGAAACGTCCCTCGTCAGAAATCTCAGGGGCCGGAGCAGCGGAATGCACAGCAGCGGGCATCTTTTCCGCGCCGGGCAGTTCAAACTCATCAAAACCGAGGACATGTCTGCGGCGGAGGAGCGGAAGATCCTGGTTGAGGATGTAGACAAAGCGGACATAGCACCTTCCAACGAGGCGGGTGCGGCTGGTCCAGTGAATCTCAGCGGACTGACCGACAGGAATCTCGGGCAGTGTGACCGGCTCCTCAATGACTTCGCGATCATTCACTGTGAGATGGGCTACGCACTGAATCTGACCATTGATGTCGGTAAAGTCCATGCAGTTGCGGAATGTAAAGGTGTCTTTTCCGTCAAACGAAGCACGGATGGGACGATTGACTTCCCAGAATTCCTTGAGTCCGGTGTGCGGGCGGCGGTCCGGATAGACAAGGCCGTCCATGCAGAAGTTGCCGTCATGCGGGAACTCCCCATGGTCGCCGCCGTAGAGATAACGGTGGCGTCCGTCTTCCAGCACGCCTTCGTCGATGGCATGATCACACCATTCCCAGATAAAGCCGCCGCAGAAACCGGGATAGCGCTCCATGAGCTCATGGTATTCTTCCATGTCTCCAGGGCCGTTGCCCATGGCGTGGCTGTACTCACACAGAATGTAAGGCTTCTTGGACGTGTAGGCAAAATAGTCGATCGGGCTGCCATCCGGCGTGCCTTCATAATACTGGCGGATTTCCTCCAGAGAGGGATACATGCGGCTGTACAGATCCAGGTCCTCGTAGGAATGGCTGGCCGGATTTTCGGTATAGCGCGCAGCTTCATAGTGCGTCAGACGGCTGGGATCATATTCTTTGGTCCAGCGGAGCGCCGCTTCGAAGGTGCAGCCATAGGCGCATTCGTTGCCCATGGACCAGATGACCACGGACGGCCTGTTTTTGTCACGGGTGACCGAGCGCTGAACGCGATCGCAGGTTGCCTCAGTCCATTCGGGATTATTGGCGATGCCGCGGTTCCAGATCTTATGGGATTCGATGCCCTGGCGCTTCTGCTCCTGGGAGAGATAGGCAGGTCCCATGCCGTGGCTTTCATTATCCGCTTCTCCGATCACCATGAAACCATAACGGTCGCAGAGCTGGGTAAAACGCGGGTCATTGGGATAGTGACTGGTCCGGATGGCGTTGACATTGTGTTCCCGCATCACGGTCAGGTCACGGAGCATCTGTTCAAGGGAAATGGTGAACCCGGTGACCGGATCGCTGTCGTGACGGTTGACGCCGCGGAAGAGGAAGGGACGCTCATTGAGTTCCACAACCCCGTCATGCACACGGATGGAACGGAGACCGACCATCTCGGTGATCACTTCGCCGCTGCAGGCGAGCGTCAGGGTATAGAGGTAGGGATGCTCCGGATTCCAGAGCACGGGCGCATCGATCTTCAGGGCAAGAGCATCTGTGCCGTCTGCCTCTGCAACGGTATTGCCTTCTGCATCGGTGACGACGGCATGGACGGGAACGGATGCGCCGCGGAAAGTCACATTGACAGACACACGGCCGTCAATGGAAGGATGGACAAAGTAATCGGCAATGCCTGCCTCAGGACGCTTGAGAAGATAGACATCACGGAAAATGCCGCTCATGCGGAATTTGTCCTGGTCTTCCATATAGCTTCCGTCACACCATTTGAGCACCAGAACAGCGATGTCGTTCTCGCCTTCACGGACGACGGAAGTGATATCAAATTCACTGGTGGAATGGGAAACCTGGCTGTAACCGACATAGGTTCCGTTGATCCACACATAGAAGCAGCTGTCTACGCCTTCAAAGACCAGATAGGCGCGGGGAGCGGCCGCCTCGACCTGATAGGTAAAGGTTCTGCGGTAGGCACCGCTGGGATTCAGATGCGGTACGTGGGGCGGGTCGCAGGGAAAAGGATAGCGGACGTTGGTGTACTGGTGATGGTCATAGCCGTGGTTCTGCCAGCATGAAGGCACCGGAAGGGGACGGAAACCATTGGGGAGTTCTCCCGTCTGGAAGGGTTCCACCGCATCCGGAGATTCGTAGAGCTTGAACTGCCAGGTCCCTGAGAGCAGCTGGAAGCGGTCGGATGTTTCACGGTGCATGACAGGGTCCGCCATGGGAGCAGACGCGGGAATGTAGTAGGCTCGGTTGGGCATGGTGTTTTCATGGAGTACATGAAGATTTTCAAAATGATTCGGAATAATCATGAAAAACTGCAGAGAGTGATCTCTGCTTCCCCCCTTCGTTCCACGTAAATAGGAAAACGAGAAACCGAACAAAGTGTATCTGTCTGCTCCGCAAGTGTCAAGGACTGAAAAGGCGAGATTTTGTATTTCTACGCGGGAGGAAAGCTCCGGACCGTTAGTGATTGCAAACAAGGACGGAATATGATAATATTTTAACGAATACAGCAGGAAGCAATGGATACAAACGGGAGAACAGTTCCGTTATATTCATGCGCTGCAAGTATATCCAGATTTCAGAATATGGGAGGTCTTTCCTATGGGTGTGAATCGTTTTGTTCTCAACGGTACTTCCTATCATGGACATGGTGCCATCAATGAGATCCCGGGCATCATCGCAGCAAAAGGCTTCAAAAAGGCATTTGTTGCTTCTGACCCTGATCTTGTGAAGTTTGGCGTGACCGCCAAAGTGACGGATCTTCTCGAGAAAAACGGCGTGGCTTATACGCTGTATACCGATATCAAGCCGAACCCCACGATTGAAAACGTGCAGAACGGCGTCAAGGCCTACAAGGAATCCGGTGCTGACTTCATGATCACCATCGGCGGCGGCTCCTCCATGGATACCGGCAAGGGCATCGGTATTGTTGTCAACAATCCTGAGTTTGCTGACATCCGTTCCCTGGAAGGTGTTGCACCGACCAAGAACCGCACAGTGTTCACCATTGCTGTTCCGACCACCGGCGGCACTGGCGCAGAATCCACGATCAACTACGTCATCACCGACGTTGAGAAGAAGCGCAAGTTCGTGTGTGTTGACCCGAACGACATCCCGGATGTCGCCGTGGTCGATCCTGATATGATGGCTTCCATGCCCAAGGGCCTGACCGCTTCCACCGGTATGGACGCTCTGACCCATGCGATTGAAGGCTACACCACTGCGGCTGCCTGGGAACTGGCTGACTGCCTGAACCTGGAAGCCATCAAGCTGATCGGTGCCAACCTGCGCAAGGCTGTTGCCAACGATCCTGACGGACGTGAAGGCATGGCTCTGGCTCAGTATGTGACCGCTATGGCTTACTCCAATGTCGGTCTGGGCATCGCTCATTCCATGGCGCACACCCTCGGTGCTGTGTATGACACGCCCCATGGTGTTGCCTGCGCTATGATGCTGCCTATCGTCATGGAATTCAACGCTGAGTACACCGGCGAAAAGTTTAAGGCGATTGCTGAAGCTCTGGGCGTGAATACCGAAGGCATGGATCAGGCTGCCTATCGCAAGGCGGCTGTGGACGCAGTCCGTCAGCTGTCCATTGATGTGGGCATCCCCACCAAGCTGGATAAACTCAAGGAAGAGGATCTGCCGTTCCTGTGCAAGTCTGCTGCGGCTGATGCCTGCGCACCCGGCAATCCGCGTCCCGCAACCCTCGAACAGTTCGAGGAAATGTTCCGTAAACTGATGTAATGGAAATGCCTGTGCGCAAAGCACAGCAGCATTCCGGCAAATCTGAAGACGGTTCGGCGCTGCCTCCCGGAAGGTGAGGCAGCGCCTTTTTTTCCCGGAAAATGAAATTGACGCTCCCGGTGGAATGTGCTATCGTTACGTTCCGGGCAGAAAAGAACATTCGGAAAAGAAGTTCTGCCTGCAGGGCGGGACGAAAGTTGCCCGGCGGAGGAAAAGCGATGAAGACAGGGATGAGAAACTATCATACGCACACATCCAGGTGCAAGCACGCATCGGGTACGGATGAGGAGTATGTGCTGACTGCCATTGAGCAGGGATATGCAGCACTTGGATTTACAGACCATACGCCGTGGCCGTATGCCAATGGGTATGTCAGCCGGATCCGCATGGATGTGGAGCAACTGGGGGATTATGTCGCGTCGATCCGTGCGCTGAAGGAAAAGTACCGCGGACGGATTGATCTTTTCATCGGCCTTGAATGTGAACCGTTCCCGCAGTATTACGGCTGGCTAAGAGAAATGAAGGAAAAGTACCAGCTGGATTATCTCATTCTCGGCAATCATGTGTCGCAGGAGGATGAGGCCGGACATTTCTATATGCGGAGCCAGACCCGGGATGATTTGAAACGGTATACGGAATCGACCCTTCAGGGGATGGAGAGCGGATTGTTTACCTATCTGGCGCATCCTGAAGTATCCTGGTCCGATTATCCGCAGGTGGATGACGCGTGCATGGATATGGCAGAAGCCATCTGCCGGGAAGCCAGACGTCTGAATATGCCTCTGGAGTACAATCTTCTGGGAAACGATTACAGGGAAACACATAGAACACACGGCCTCGGTTATCCACACGATGCTTTCTGGGAAGTGGCAGCCAGGCATGGCAATGCCGGGATTGTGGGCATTGACGCACACCGGCCGGAGATGCTGACGTGGACCGGGAAAGTGATCGCAGCGCAGGAACATCTGCGCGCGCTGGGCGTGCAGGTGATCGATCAGCTGGAACTGTAAGCTGCAGATGAAAACGGCGGGACAAAGACATGCGCTTTGTTCCGCTGTTTTCATGGATCAGTGTCATGTGATTCAGATTTTTAACGGCTTCATTGAGGGTTTGCCGGGTCATCCGGCTGATACTGCCAGCCGTGGTCTCCGTGATAGATCATCAGGCGGGTCATGCCGCCGTCCACGCAGATGTTTTCTCCGGTAATAAACCCGGCCTGGTCGCTTGCGAGAAACAGGATCAGTTCGGCGATGTCCTCCGGTTTGCCGACACGCCCGGCCGGCTGCTGGATGGCATCCGGACCGGTATATTCGGTTCCGGTTGTATCAATCCAGCCGGGGGAAATGCTGTTGACGCGCACCCTTCCCGACAGGCTGACTGCGAGCGCATGGGTCAGTGCTGCGATGCCGCCCTTGGCTGACGTGTAGCTCTCCGTCTGGGGCTGGCTCATGCGGTCCCGAGAGGAGGAAATGTTGATGACAGAAGCGCCTTTTGAAAAACAGGGAAGAAAAAGCTTGGTCAGATAGAACGGCGCAGTCACGCCGATGTTCAGCGCTTTCTCAAACTGTTCATAGGAGCAGCTTTCAATCCCGCGCATGGGCGGAGGCGCGTTGTTGATCAGCACATCGACATGTCCGTGCGCCGAAATGACACCGGCAGCGAACTGTTCGAGTGTTTTTTGATCGGAAATATCCCCGACAAACCAGTCGCCCGGCTGCGTGTCAATGATGCATACAGCAGCGCCTTCACGCCGGAAGGCCTGGGCGGTGGCCAGGCCGATGCCGTGCGCACCGCCGGTGATGACGACCACCTTGTTTTCAAAGCGTTTCTCCATACGGTTCTTCTCCTTTCGGGCGTCTGGCATGGTTACACTTTTTTCCAGAGCAGCAGATTGTCTTCAAAAGCGGCTTCCACGCGGCCGGTCTCTCTGAGCCAGGTGAGATAAGAGCGAAGCGTGCTGCCGATCAGCACATACTGTTCAAAATTCATGGTCAGGCCAAAGGCAGTGAATACTTTCTGAAGGAGCTGCTCAAAACAGACCGGTTCGGTGCACAGCTCCGTGATCCGGTCGGCTGTTTCATGGATTTTCAGCATATTGTATTCCGCCAGCGGCGCAATCTCCTTGCAGGCCTCTGCGTGGGAGGGAACAAAAAGGGCGGCCTGCATGGTTCGTACACCCTCGAGCGTCCTCAGGCATGCGGCGGGATCATAGGTGTATCCGATCCTGTACTTGTCGAGTGTTTCACGGCTGGAGAGACAGTCGGCCAGAAATACGACATCATCCGGCGTGCGGAAGCCCACCATGTCCAGGCCGTGGCCGGGGAGGAGCATCATTTCAAACCCGGAGGGCAGGACATCGGGGGTCAGCGGCTGTGCCGGACTTTCCTGCGCCATGAGGAATTTGTGCCTGAGATCCTCCGGCGGACAGCCGCCGTAGAGAAAACAGGGCTCAAGCAGCGGATGCTGCGTAAAAGCGCAGTCGATGCCCGGCGCATAGATGCTGCAGCCGGTCTGGGCATAAAGATACTGATTGCCTCCGATATGATCGGCATGGGAATGCGTGTTGTAGATTGCTTTGAGCTGCCAGTGATTCGCGTCAAGAATCTGACGGATTTTTCTGCCGGCGGATTTGTCGTTTCCGCTGTCAATCAGGCAGACGCTGGTTTCGTCAAGTACAACAAGACCAATCTTGGCGGGACTCTGAATATAGTAGGTATGGGGTGCGACCTGGACAAGTTCGTACATCATGGCCTCCCGGAGATGAGGATTTGTCATTGCAAAGGACATCGGATGCAGGGAACGCAGGGGTGTCAGTTCTCTCCCGTGGGCAGCGGGGCACGGCCGAAGGCAAGCGCAAAGTCATGGATATAACTGCACATTGCATCCATCATTTCCTTGCCCATGGCTTCTGTTGCACGGGAAGGCGCATCGTCTCCCATGCCGTGGGCGAGCCATCCGTTATCGGTAATGGAGGCTACAGGACGCGGAATTGTGACGGAAGCGCCCTGAAAGAGGACGCTGGTCCAGCTATAGGACGGAAGTTCGTCAGAGACATCGTTGCGCATGTTTTCCGGAAGCTCGATGAATTCCCGGTGCACCAGGGACGGATCGACGGCAAGAATCGCGGCCGTCTCCTCTCCGCCGCCGTGCCCGCCCTTCCATTCGGGACGCAGCTGGCCGGCAATCAGCCACCAGTTGAGGCAGGCCAGATAAGCGCCGCGTCGGTACAGATGCTGGCCGACGAGATCGATGGACTTGCTGTTCCCGCCGTGTCCGTTGAGAATGATGAAGCGGCGGAAGCCGTAATCAAACAGCTGATCCACAATCAGAGTCAGCAGCATGCGCAGTCCTTCCACACCGATGGAAATGGTGCCGGGAAAGCCGCGCAGGTCTTCCGTTGCGCCGTAATGCAGCGGCGGGGCAATGAGCAGTTCCGGAAAGCGTGCATCCAGGAGGCTGCACAGATGCTCCGGGATCAGTGTGTCCGTTCCCAGGGGCATATGCTTCCCATGGTTTTCAAGGCTTCCAACGGGAAGCAGGATGGTCTGGCTTTTGCGCAGGTACGCTTCAACCTCGGGATAGGAGATGCGTTCGAGAAACATGGGTTTTTCACTTTCCTTTCAAACTCATTTTCCGAATCAGCCCTGCCGTCCATTTCTCTTTTACAGATAGGTGCGGAACCATTCCAGCATGGCACTGTAATAATGCTGCAGCTGACGCGGTTCCTGGGGCTGCTGGTGGGCCGTGTGCGGGTAGAGAATCATCCGAACGGGAAAGTCCGGAGCATGGGAGTCGCGCAGTGCAACAAACAGCTGACGCGCGCCTTCCACCGGACAGCGGAGGTCATCCATGCCGTGGAGAATCAGGAACGGGGCGGACACCTTTTCCATGCGCATGATTTCGGAGTGCTCCAGCTCATGGTCCATGAATTCACCGTAGGATGGAAAGTCCCGGGAGCTTCTGCGCATGTCGGAGGAGGCGTACGAGATCAGTCGGTTCACAGTGGGACGCTGGGTAATATATGCCTTAAAGAGGGTGGAACGCGTGGCAGCGTAATTGGTCACATACCCGCCGTAACTGCGCCCGGTGAGCCCGAGGCGCTTTTCGTCAATCCATGAAAACTGTTTTGCGGCTTCCCGGACAAACAGTAGGATGTCGGTGTAGGCACTGCCGTCATAGGCGTGGAAGACCTGGCGGTGGCGGTCGCCATACCCCGAGGATCCGCGAGGATTGCAGAAGATGATACCGAAGCCTTCCCCGGCAAACGCCTGCATTTCCATGTCAAAACTGTTGCTGTAGAAAGGATGCGGTCCGCCGTGCACATAGACAATGCAGGGATACTGACGGCCCTGCTGCATCTCCTGGGGCGGAAGGCACCATCCATGAACAGTACCTTCTCCGTCCAGGACCGGAGTGGAAAAAGCAGATGCCCGTGAAAGCGCTGTCTCGGCAAGATCATCAGCATTGGACTGGTAAAGGAGGCGGACTTCGCCGGTGCTTTCGTGAAGCAGGACATACTGCTCGGGTGTGTCAGTTGCGGAGCGCGCCGCGAGCACCCAACCGTCTCCGGCCGGTGCAAGACCGTTGTAGCAGAACTCGGCGTCCGTCAGGCGCACCGGGCGATTGCGGGCACCTTCAAGGGAGACGCGATAGACGGTTCCCACACCGAGATAGCCGGCACAGAAAAGCACAGATTTTTTGTCACTGGAAACAACAACCTTTTCAAGGCCTGCGCCGGTCTCTGCGTTATACGCAAGCTGGACGGTGTCAAAGCAGTCTTCTGTCTGTCGGGAAATCGGTGTGAGCTCATGGCTTTCAAGAGACAGACGGCAGAGCGTGCAGGGCGGGTAAGCGACTTCACGGGCAGCGGTTTCCGGCATGTCCAGCACCCCGACAATCAGAGATCGGCCGTCTGGCGTGCATACTGGACGCACGGGATTGGGATAGGAGACGACCAGCAGATCCTGAGTGAGCCGGACAATTTCGCCTGTATGGATATCGATGGAGAGCACATCCATGGCAATGGAGTTTTCTTTATTGCAGTACAGATTGCTTTCGCAGATCACATGTGCATTATCCGGCGCAAAGCAGGCGTGCAGAAAATGACAGCTGCCGCTGGAGATCCTACGCGCTTCCCCGGAGCCGTCCGCGGGAACTACAAACAGGTGCATGACGCGGGGACGCTTGAAACCGAGTCCGTCAAACTTATACCCGAAATCCTCCGTGGCGACCGGATCCAGGGCATGGTTCCAGTCATTCCCCATGGAAGGCATGTATGCCGGCGCGGGGCCTGCGGCGCCATCATCGGCGGCCGGGGATGTAAACACCAGCCAGTTCCCGTCCGGTGACCACCGGGGATCCAGGACGGGAGCGCTGAAATGCGTGAGCTCACGGACTTCACCTTCCATGGTGCTGATACACAGCTGCGGACCGCCGGGAGCGGGACGAAGAAAGGCAAAGCAGGAGCGGTCCGGAGAAGGCATCGGACCGGTACCTTCCAGGATCAGACGATCCGTACAGGTGGGGATATGTCTCAGGACGACCCGGCTGATACGTTGATTCTGAGAAGGATCAAAGACAGAGTCTGCAAACAGAAGGGATTCGGAAGCGGGCAGGTAGGTTCCGCAGGAGATCTTTTCGCGCGTCATAAAATCCTGAAATGAGGAATGTCTCATCCTGTCGCCTCCTCATGCTTCAGATAGCGGGCAAACCAGTGGACCATCTCCTGGACAGCACAGACTCTGTGGGGGAGCAGACCTTCATGGGAGAACCTGTGACCGGCTCCAGGAAACATGACAAGGCGGACCGGAATCTCAGGATGCCGTTCATGCAGTCCGACAAACAACTGTTCACTCTGCTCAAAGGAAGAGCGGACATCGCTGTATCCATGGAGCAGCAGAAGCGGTGTGCGGATATGGTCCAGATCCCGGATGATGGACGCTCTGGAACGCTGCATCAGCGCGTCCCGGAGAATGACAGGCTCAGACTGTTTGTGTGGACTGTGCATGCCGGGATCACCATTCCCGTAGGCAGTCGCCTGATTCACGAACACACTCTGTCCGACGGCGGCGCGAAAACGGTCGGTGTGCATGAGGATGCTGCAGGTGAGCGTGCCGCCGTAGCCCTCCCCGGCGATGCCCAGACGGTTCGGATCGATAAAGCCGAGGGACACAGCTGCATCCATGGCATCCTCAATATCATGAATGGGTGTGTCTGACCAGGCGGTCTTTCTGTTGCAAAAGGAAAGCCCATAGCCTGAGGAACCTCTGGGATCACAGCAAATGACAGCATAGCCGGACGCTGCCAGGATATGAAGCTCCTGATGGAAATCCTGTGTGAGGCACGCCTGCGGTCCATCGTGGAGATACAGGACGGCCGGGTATTGTCTCCCTTCTTCAAAGGGAACCGGCCGATAGACGGTGGAGAAGATGACGGCCCTTCCGTCGCGGGAGGGTACGCGCTGATGAATCACTTCTCCCATTTCCACACTCTTCAGGACTGGATTGGAGGAAGCCAGGGGACGGATGGTCCGATGATCCCCGGAGAGTTCGCAGATCTCTGCTATGTTAGAGTCACTGCCCCAGAGGCAGAGAAATCCGCGGTGGACTGGCACGAATTCATGGATAGAACCGGGGCCGGAATAGACGACATGCGGCACCTGGGAGGCGCGCAGGGAAATGCGATAGAGGTTCTCCGTTCCGTTCATGGCACACAGAAAATACAGCGTGCTTCCCCTGAGCTGCATCCGGCTGCAGGTGTTTCCGCACGGTGTGCACCTGACAGGGAGGCCGTCAAAGCCCGGTGTGTGAGGATGCGAAAAGTCCAGGAGATCAACCGGCCCCTGGCTGCTGAGGGTGCGCATTTTGAGCGTCAGAGCCATGGCGTGGTTCTGAATATGCCATGCGGAATAGATGACGGAAAGATTATCTCCTGTGAACAGGGCAGGGTGCTCTCCGATGAGATGATCTTCCGTGAGCTGCTGAAGTTCACTTCCGTCTGAATTGAGCACAAAAAGCTCTTCTTCAGAGAAGAAGGGGCCGGTATGCGGCTGACCATGGCAGCAGATTTTCCTGCCGTCGGAGGAAAGCACCGGTTTTGAGAGCGGGAATGCGTTGGGAATGAGACTGGCCCGGAGTGTCACAGGGTCAAGCGTGCCAAGGGTGGCTATGGATCCATTGCGTATGCCGTAGAGGTCCTCGCCCCTGTAGTCAAGCTCTGTGATATCACGCGGTCCCCAGGCGCGCTGCCATTCAAACTCTGCTCTTTCATCCGCGGTCATCTCCCGAAGCCCGCGCCCTTCATAGATTTCGTTCTTCCAGAGCGGCGTTTCAAAGACCAGGAGAGAGGCACTCAGATCATAGGATGTGATTCCGTGCGGGACATGGGTCAGAATTTCACATGCCGAGAAGTCCACGGGATGGCCGGCATGCAGTGCGGCGAGGATGGTCAGCGTCCGGATGCGGGCAATCTGATATTCACCGGGAGCATCGGTCAGAAAATACAGAAACATGCCGTCAGGCGAAAAACGGGGATTGGTTGCGGAGAAGGCTGCCTGACTGGATGAAAGTGCGGCGCATGCCAGGGAGGAACGTTCAAGAATACGAATCCCGGTGTGCCAGTTTCCGTCCCTGCGGGAAGAGCGGCGCTCCATATAGGCGGCCAGCAGCTCATCCGGAGAGACCGTCAGTCCGGAAAGGCAGACAAGGTCACTGATCAGATCGCTTGACAGTTGCTTTTTCATAGGTCCTCCAGATGGTTGAGTGCGTGGACAACTGCTGCACACGCTTGGCGCAGATCCAGGGGCGTTGCCACGCAAAGACGAAAGGCGTATATGTGCACAGTGGTATCATCCTACGTTCAAAGTGAGACTATCTTATATCATCCGTCTGGGTGAATCAAGGTTTTTCTTTTGTTCCTGCGGGGCTGATGGTGCCAACAGAAGGTATCATGACTCTTTACAGACCCGGGGAGATTCGCTACTATGAACAGGAATCAGCGAGTGATGAAAACCCGCTCAAAAAATATCGTGAAAAACTGTTTGTGAGGGAGAATACGAGGATGAAACTGAATCTGACAGGGGATAGCGGACAGTTTCCGTCCCGCAGGGAACTGGTCTATGCGCGCCGCGGCATGGTCTGCACCTCGCAGCCGCTCGCTGCGCAGGCGGGCCTGGATGCCATGAAGGCAGGCGGCAACGCAGTGGATGCTGCTGTTGCAGCGGCTTCTGCCATGACGGTCTGTGAACCGACCTCCAATGGTCTGGGCAGTGATGCGTTTGCCATTGTATGGATCGAAAAGGAACAGAAACTGTACGGGCTCAATGCCAGCGGAGTTTCGCCCAGGGCGCTGTCCTATGAGACGGTCAGGGCCGCAGGCGAAGAAATGCCGCGCCGCGGCTGGATGCCGGTCATGGTACCCGGCGCACCGGCTGCATGGCAGGCGCTGACATCACGCCTGGGCCGCAGGACGCTTTCTGAAAACCTCGAAGGCGCAGCTGTGCTGGCCGAGGAAGGGTATCCGGTGGAAGTGACATGCAGCCATGACTGGGCACTCTCATACAGGGTGTTTGACGGGGTCAGGGAGAAGGAAAATCCAGCCTGGCTTACGCCATGGTTCGACTGCTTCGCGCCGAAGGGACGCGCGCCGCAGGCGGGTGAAATCTGGAAGAGTGAAGACATGGCGCGGACGCTGCGGGAAATCGGAAGCACACAGAGCGAGTCGTACTATCGCGGCAGTCTCGCGGAGAAGATCGATTCTTTTTCCAGGGAAACCGGCGGGTATCTGCGCAAATCGGATCTGGAAGACTACGCTGTCAGGTGGGTATCCCCGCTGTCGGTTTCCTACCGCGGCTACGATGTCTGGGAGCTTCCGCCCAACGGGGACGGCATGATTGCCCTGATGACGCTCAATATTCTGCGCCATTTTGAGCTGTCTGACAAATTCAGTGAGGACGGGGATATACACCGCAGGATTGAAGCACTCAAAAAAGCCTTTGCAGACGGGCAGGCGTATATCTCAGACCCGGCCGCCATGCGCGTTGCCCCCGAGGACCTTCTTGCAGAAGCCTACGGAAAGGCACGGGCCGGGGAAATCACAGACACGGCGCAGCTTCCGTCCCACGGGAATCCCTCGGGATCCGGCACGATTTATCTGTGCACGGCGGACGGGGAAGGAAACATGGTCAGCTATATTCAGAGCAATTATATGGGATTTGGTTCCGGCGTCGTGGTGCCCGGGACCGGGATTTCCCTTCAGAACCGCGGCTGCGGTTTTACGCTGGATCCGAATTCCCCCAACTGTTATGCACCGGGCAAGAAAGCGTTCCACACGATTATTCCGGGCTTTCTCACCCGGGACGGGAAACCGGTCGGCCCGTTCGGCGTGATGGGCGGTTTTATGCAGCCCCAGGGCCATGTGCAGGTGCTCAGCAATCTGATTGATCTGCATTTCAATCCCCAGGAAGCACTGGACGCGCCGAGATGGCAGTGGACCGGCGGGAACAAAATTCTCCTGGAACCGGAATATCCGGAAGCACTCGCTGAAAAACTCAGCGCGCGCGGTCATGAGATCGAGTATGCAGAGAATTCCGGAACGTTTGGCCGCGGCGAAATCATCTTCAGGCATGATGACGGCGTATTGACAGGGGCCGTGGAAAAAAGGGCTGCCGGATACTGCGCCGCATGGTAAGAAAGGCCCAATGAATCAGAAGGCTGTGCCGCCCGGCATGGCCTTTTCTTCTGTTCCGGACGCAGTGAACGCAGGCAACGAAGAGGGAAGAACATCTGAAAAAAACTATTGTCACAGGGACAATTCTTTGATATGCTCATGTCGAACGAAAAAGGAAACAGAGCAGGCGGATCATTGGAGAGGAAAAATGCACTCTGCTGCAATGGCAGGACGATGATGCCGTTTTGCAATGCAGCGATGCGTCTGAAGAAAAGAGGGGCAGCCGATGGACATCCGATATGCCGACAGACTTCAGGTGGAACTGGAAAGCGCAGTACAGAGCAGTGCGGCCGGTCCGGACTGGCAATCCGGGGACGTGAGCGTTGAGCAGGTGCTCGAAAAGGACAGACTGAAGATCTTTCTGACGGCAGATCTGACACCCGTGAAAGGGATTGCGCTGCGGTGGGTGTTTTCTGAAACGGAAAAGCCGCATGAACCGGTGAAGGTCTATTCAGATGCCTGGGAGCGCGGATACGGAGATATGGAGTGGCGCGGTCTGGTGCCGGAGCGGATGATGCCGTGGGTGTGTGCCTGCTCGAATGGGTCGGACAGCCGAAAGGACACATCGGACCGATGGACGCAGTGCTTTGGCGTGGCGGTTCAGCCCTCAGCCTTCTGCCTGTGGCAGATGGATGCGGAAGGCGTCACGCTTCGCGCAGATGTCCGCTGTGGCGGGGAAGGCGTCAGGCTGCACGGCAGAAGACTTCCTGTGTGTGAAGTGCTGTTTGCACGCTGTGAAGGCGTGAGCGCATTTTCAGCGCTACAGACATTTTACAGATCCCTGTGTACCTGCCCTCTCCGGCTGCCCGAACCGGTCTACGGGGCAAACAACTGGTATTATGCCTACGGGAAAAGCAGCGCAGAAGACATTCTGCGGGATGCCCGCCTCCTGAAGGAGATGACAGAAGGTCTTGCCAACCGGCCCTATATGGTCATTGATGACGGTTGGGAAAAGCATATGACGGATGGCCCCTGGGACGCCGGAAACGAGCGGTTCCCGGATATGAAAGCACTGTGCTGGAAGATCCGCGGGATGCATGTGCGGCCGGGAATCTGGGTGCGATATCTGGCTGACGGGCATCACGAATGGACGGAGAATGCGGATGTCAGGCTGATGCGTGATCCGACATACCTGGATCCTTCCCATCCTCTGGTGCTGGAAAGAATTGCCCGGGATACGGAGCGGCTGACCGGCGAGTGGGGATATCAGCTGATCAAGCATGATTTTTCGACCTGTGACCTCTTTGGATTCTGGGGATTCCAGAGAAAGGGATTTCTCGCGGAAGACGGATGGCATTTCTGGGACCGAAGCAAAACAAGCGCGGAAGTCGTTCTGGAAATGTACCGCACAATTCATGACCACTGCGCGCCGGGCACTGTGATTCTGGGCTGCAATGTGATTGGCCACCTTGCGGCAGGCCTGGTCCACATGAACCGCACCGGGGATGATACAAGCGGTGTGGCATGGGACAGAACAAGAAAAATGGGTGTCAACACGCTGGCTTTCCGCATGCTTCATCACGGGGCGTTCTATGCGGCGGATGCGGACTGCGTGGGCATTACAGGGAAAATTGACTGGACACTCAATGCGCGGTGGCTGCAGATTCTCTCAGAGAGCGGGACACCGCTGTTTGTCTCCTGCAGTCCGGATCAGGCCTCGGGACGCATTGCGGAAGAACTGGGCAGCGCATATGAAAGAGCCTCCCTTCAGGAGGATGAACTGATTCCGCTGGACTGGATGGAAACAACCTGTCCTGAGACGTGGTCCCTGAACGGAGAGACCATCCGTTTCCGCTGGATGCAGGAAATGGGAGCAGATATGAACCGCTGAAATCACTACAGACCGATAACAGAAATGGAGTAATGCATCATGCAACTGATGGACCGTGTCACAGAAGAAATCTATGAAAAGCTTCAAAAGCAGGGAAAACCGAAGCTGGCCGATATGTACAGAAACTGTTTTCGCAGTACCTGGGATACCACACTGCAGCGATCGGACGGAACCGTGTTTCTGATTACGGGCGATATTCCGGCCATGTGGCTCCGGGACTCGTCTGCACAGGTGTTCCATTACCTGCCTTACGCACAGGCCTATCCGGAAATCCGTGAGGCCGTGGAAGGCCTGCTCAGACGTCAGTTTCAGTATATTGTGCTTGACCCGTATACGAATGCCTTCAACCGGGAAGCGAGCGGGCGGCATGGTTATGATGACAGGACGAACTGGACCGAGGAGCAGAAGCCGTGGATCTGGGAGAGGAAATATGAAATCGACTCTCTGTGCTATCCGATCCGGCTGGCTTACACATTCTGGAAAGAAACAGGCAGCACGGCCTGGTGCGATGAATTGTTCAGGCAGGCTGCAGACACCATTCTCAGTGTATGGAAAACCGAGCAGCATCACATGGAACAGTCACCCTACTTTTTTGAGCGGAGCGACTGCCCGCCTTCGGACACCCTGGTTCGGGAAGGCCGCGGAGCTGAAGTGGGCTACACCGGCATGACCTGGAGCGGGTTCCGGCCCAGTGACGATGCATGCCGCTACGGCTATCTGATCCCCTCCAACTTTTTTGCGGCCCGGGCATTGGACCTGCTCGGTGAAATCGCACAGGTGCTTCTTCAGGATCAGGAGATGGCGCAGACGTGTGCACAGATGCGCGGGGAGATTCTTGAAGGAATTGCAAAGTATGGGATTGTGCATCATCCGAAGTTCGGCGACGTGTATGCATATGAGGTGGATGGACTCGGACACAGCCATTTCATGGACGATGCCAATGTCCCGAGCCTTCTGAGCCTTCCGTATCTCGGCTGCATTGATGCGGGGGACAAAGTGTACCGCAATACCCGGAAGATGATCCTGAGCCCGGAAAATCCGTATTATTATGAGGGCACCGTGGCAAAGGGAATCGGAAGCCCGCACACGCCCAAAGACTATATCTGGCCGATTTCCCTGTGTATCCAGGGCCTGAGCACGCAGGACCGGGAGGAAGCGGAACAACTGATGGAAATGCTTGAAAACATGGATGCGGGTACGCTGCTGATGCATGAAGGCGTGCACAAGGATGATCCGCAGCAATTTACCCGCCCGTGGTTCGCCTGGGCCAATTCCATTTTCAGTGAGTTTGTGGAGCGCATGGTGCGCTGGTGAGCGAAAGCACCGGGCCTGTATGGAGGGTATGCCCGGCAAGTGGAAAAATAACCGGAGTGATCCGGGGAAAGTAAGTGAGGATATGAATATTTCATTGTCCCAGAGGACAGAGGAATCAGTCCGAATCTTTTTTGTGGAGTCAAGAAAAGACTCGATTCTCGAACATCTTCCCCTGAAGGAACAGACCATGGAAGAAGCGATCGATGCATACCGAAAGACACAGGATGCGCAGTCTGACAGCTATGGCCGGACCATTCTGGTGGACGGAGAATATATCGGGGATGTCTGGTGCTACGGGATCGACCCTGAAAAGTCACCCGGCGCGATGCTGGGCATCTGCATATTCAACGAAGGCCGCTGGTCGAAGGGGATCGGCACACAGGCTGTGATGATGTTTCTCAATGAAGTGCGGAAAAAGTACGGCATAAAGACGTTTGGTGCCTTCGTTTTCGCAGATCATCAGGCATGCATCCGGGTTCTTGAAAAGAACGGGTTCCGCTTCAAGGATGAGTTCCATGAGGAGGGGCGCCCGACGCGGTATTATCAGAAGAGACTGGGATGACCATCAGAACCTTTCAGGCACACAGGACGAGACGGTCCTGTGTGCTTTTTTCAAGGCAGAAAAAAGCCCCAGCAGACGGTGCCTGCTGAGGCTGAGGGATTAAGAAAATCAGATGTTGAGCAGATCGCTGTAAGCGCGGAGTGCACCGTCCGTATCATGGGCGAGTACACGCTTGGCCAGGACTTTGCCCAGCTGCACGCCTTCCTGATCGAAGCTGTTGAGGTTCCATACGAAGCCCTGGAACATGACCTTGTTTTCGAAGTGGGCCAGAAGGGCGCCAAGCGCTTCGGGGGTCAGCTGATCGCCGACGATGATGCTGGAAGGACGTCCGCCGGCAAAGCTCTTGTTCGGGTTGGGATCGCTCTTGCCGCAGGCAAAGGCCATGATCTGAGCGGCAACATTGGCGCAGAGCTTCTGCTGGCTGGTGCTGTCCTGGATGACAACATCCATGCCGGCCTGATTGGAGCGGAAACCGACAAACTGCAGAGGCACGATATCCGTTCCCTGGTGGAGCAGCTGATAGAAGGAGTGCTGTCCGTTGGTGCCGGGTTCGCCGAAGATGACGGGGCCGGTGACGTAGTCCACTTTCTCGCCAAAGCGGTTGACAGACTTGCCGTTGGATTCCATGTCGAGCTGCTGGAGATGCGCAGGGAAGCGGCTGAGCGCCTGAGAGTAAGGCAGAACGGCAGTGGACGGATAACCCTGTACATTGCGCTCATAGATACCGATCAGGGCATCGAGCATGTCCGGGTTCTGCAGCGGGTCAGGATTCTTGGCCAGTGCGTCCTCTTCTGCAGCCCCGTTGAGGAAACGCTCGAAGACTTCAGGACCGAAGGCCAGGGAGAGGACAGCTCCGCCGACACAGGAAGTGGAGGAGTAGCGTCCGCCGATGTAGTCGTCCATGAAGAAGGCGGCGAGATAATCGCTGCTGGAAGCCAGAGGAGAGGTCTCGCTGGTGACCGCAATCATATGCTTTGCGGGATCAAGGCCGGCATTGCGCAGGGCATCCTTGACGAAGGATTCATTGGTCAGGGTTTCCAGGGTTGTGCCGGACTTGGAAACGAGAACGAACAGGGAACGGGAGACATCAATGCTCTTGAGAACGCTTGCGGCATCGTCGGGGTCGACGTTGCTGATAAAGCGTGCATCCATATGGAAGGTTCCGTTCTGCTTTGCCCAGTTTTCGAGAGCAAGATACATGGCGCGGGGGCCAAGATCGCTGCCGCCGATACCGATCTGCACAACCGTGGTGAAGGGTTCACCCTTGGCATTGGTGATCTCACCCTGATGCACGCGGCGGGCAAACTCGGCGACCTTTTTCTGCTGTGCGACATAGAACTCACGCTTGTTCACGCCGTCAGCCATGACATCACTGCCCAGCTGTCCGCGGGTCAGCTGATGGAGCACAAGACGTTTTTCACCCGTGTTGATGACTTCTCCATTGTACAGAGCTTCGTACTTGGCAGAAAGCTGCGTTTCTTCAGCGAGCGCCTTGAGTGCGCAGAGGACTTCATCATCGACCATCTTGGCTGCATAGTTGTAGGAAAGACCTGCAGCCATGGGAACTGCATACTGGGCAACACGCTTGGCACCGTTCTCACCGGACATTACTTCGGGCAGACAGACATGGTCCTTGAGTGCAAGAAGCTTTTTGTAGCTTTCAGCCTGATCAAGATTGTTCCAGGAAATCATGAGAACATCCTTCTTTCATATCAAAATGCAGAGGTAATGAAGATCATCAACCTGAGATACAGAAAAATCATAGCAGAAAAGAGAAAACTTGACAATGTCAGACCGGAGGAAATTTCAGCTTTTCATTTCGGAGAGGGGAAGTCGGTTATGTTTCCGGCTGCCGGATGCGATAGAGATAGTAAGTAAAGGAGCGGGGCGATTCGGCATTGCTCTGATACGGCCAGGATGCCTGCCTGACCAGTTCATAGGGAGTGTCTCCCTGCAGTTTCTTTCCCCGTGTGACAACAAATGTTGTCTTTCCTTCCTGGATGGAATCGGAGAGTTCGCGGTTCATTTCCTTCAGGTCGATATTCAGCTTGCAGAAGAAACGGCTCTCGGGTGTAAGACCTGACGCAGTATAAAAACCACCGTCAAGAAAGCCATAATTGAGCAGCGTTGCATCCTCCTCCTGCCGGATGACCTCTGCGAACTGATACTGCGGCATGCTTTCCTTCGGCGTCCCGAGCAGGTATGTGTTCAGGGATACATGGAAGCCAGCCACACTCATGCATACCGAGAGTGCGCAGGAAAGGACAGCGGCGGCCAAAGCGTGTCTGCATGCGATACGTGAGAGCACCTCCTGAACCGGCACCCAGCCGTAAACGGTGAAGGCGGCAACGATAAACGCATAATAGGGATAGGGTCTGCTGCCAAGCGCAATAAAGGGCAGGCATCCCAGAAGCGAAGCGAGCAGAAAACAGAGTTCCGTTCGGTTGCGGAAGGCAGCATACAGGATGCCCAGAACAAGCAGGATTGAAAACACCGGGTTCTGGAGCGCAAAGGTCAGGAGAACCTGCAGCATGCCGCTGCTCCCGCTGCCCCGGCCGTGTCCGCCGGCAGAAGGAGTGTACAGCGTGATATTGTTGACAAAGTAGGCAGTCCACAGATCAGACAGGGCATGGGGGCCGATAAAATAGAGAAGAACAGGAGCGGAGGCCGCAAGGATACCCAGAAGAAAGAATCCGGCGAGAGGAGCGAGCCTGTGCCATTTCTTCTGCCGGATTGCAGCTGCTGCAACAAAGAGGGCACAGGCAAAATAGAATCCGCACAGGGTATACTTGATCCACAGCACCAGCCCGGCGGTGATCCCGAGGATCAGGGCCTGGCGGTTGGAAGGCAGGTCTGTTTTCCATTGGATACTGATCCCCGCAGCAAACGCATAGGCGATGAGGGGAAGGGCAAGCTCTTCTGCGCTGTCACCGGAAGAAAAGGCGACCGTGGAATAGGTGAGAAACAGAAGACCGGGAATGAGAAGGACCGACGGGCGCTTACAGCGCTGCAGCACCAGACGCCATCCAATCCAGGCATAGGTGAAGCATGCGGCGATTTCAAGGAGCCATACGCCGAAAAAGGATGAATCGGAAACAAGGGCGGCCAGTGCGTGCAGGAAATAGAGAAAAGGGCCTTTCTGCTCATAGACATCCCGGTACAGAACCTGGCCTGAAAGCAGCGCTTTTCCGGTTGTCAGAAAGCAGTTCGCGTCCACCCAGTCGTTGAGCGGATAGAGCGGAGAAGATTTGGAGAAAACGGTGATCGTTACAATGGCTGAAAGCAGGATCATCCACATCCAGGGTGCTTTTTGTCTTTGCATGCAATCCTCCTCAGAGAATGGGATGCATACAGAATACAGGGGCTATATGACGGACAGGTGAAGAAAAAATGAAAAAAAGAAAAACCGGATGAACAAGCGTTCATCCGGTGATGGAATCAATTACAGCTGAGGACCGGCGGCAACGAGAGCCTTGCCGGCTTCGTTGGTCTCATACTTGACAAAGTTCTTGATGAAACGTCCGGCGAGATCCTTGGCCTTGGCATCCCATTCGGAAGCATCCTTGTAGGTGTCGCGCGGATCGAGAATGGCAGGATCAACGCCCGGCAGGGAAGTGGGCACTTCGAAATTGAAGTAGGGGATCTTCTTGGTTTCGGCGCGCTCGATGTCACCGTTGAGGATGGCGTCGATGATGCCGCGGGTATCCTTGATGGAGATGCGCTTGCCGGTGCCGTTCCAGCCGG
>R21__coassemble_97_pt1 | contig 70829 bp, 64 predicted proteins | sample R21__metabat2_high_PE_034 | metagenome-assembled genome bin R21 | reverse complement strand
TAGCACACTGGCAAGTTCATTTCAAAGTAAAATATTTAATGTCGTTCACTATAAGTACACGCGGGAAAAATACGGAATTCACAAGACCCATACCAGCGACGCCCGTTGCATTACCAGCATGATGGAAGCGGTTCCCTCCGGTACGATTTACCTGGTGAAGCCTGTAAGATGCCACAATCGGCAAACACACAAGGCCAAGATTCTGAGAGGCGGAATCCGAAAGCGCAATCAGGCACCATACACTGTATTCGGTTTCAGACTCTGGGACAAGGTAAAGTTCGACGGCAGGGAATGCTTCGTAAAAGGCAGGCGCACATCGGGATACTTTGCACTGGCTGTGTTGGAAGGCGCAAAAGTCACGGATTCGGTCCCCTACAAGAAGCTTAAATTGTTGGAAACTGCAAAACATTACTTAACAGAAAGAAGAGGAGGCTCTCCTCCCACGACTGAAGTCACGGGTGTCCGAGCCGAAATAACATGATGTGAGTCAGAAAGGGGAAACCAGATGCGATTTCTGCTTTTAACGGGTATGAGCGGCGCAGGCAAAACAGCAGCCCTCCGCTATCTGGAGGACATGGGTGTATTCTGTGTGGACAACCTGCCCCCGAACATGGTGGTCCGGCTGATTGAAAGTTTTGCCACAAGTCAGATGTCGGTTTCGACGGTGGCGCTGTCTGTGGATGTGCGGTCACGCTCTTTCTTTGACAGTCATGCCATTGTCAAGCTCCTGATGGAGACACAGAATCTGGGATACCATGTGGAAACCGTTTTCCTGGAGGCATCGGATGATGCACTGGTTTCCCGATACAAGGAATCCCGGCGGGAACATCCTCTTTCCAACGAGCATGTCTCTCTGACAGAAGCGATCGTTCAGGAGCGCAATATTCTTCAGCCTCTGCGTGAGACGGCGAATTATCTGATTGATACCACCAATCTCAAACTGAAGACCCTTCAGAAGAAGCTCGAAGAGATTGTCTCCAACGGTGATAATGCCGAAGGCCCGCAGCCGATGCGCATCGAAGTGATGTCCTTCGGGTTCAAGCGGGGACTGCCCAAATCGGCTGACCTGGTGTTCGATGTGCGCTTCCTCCCGAATCCGTTTTATATTCCGGAACTGTGCCGGCACAGTGGAATGGATGAGGATGTGCGCGATTTTGTCATGAACAATGAAATCACGAAGACCTTTATGACCAAAATCAAGGACATGCTGGATTTCCTGATCCCCAATTATCAGAATGAAGGCAAGCACAGAATGGTCATTGCCATTGGCTGTACAGGCGGTGCGCACCGTTCTGTGGCGATTACTGAAGCGGTCGGTGCCTATCTGAAAGAGAAGGGATACCAGACCATGATCAGCCACCGGGACGTGGATGTGGAACAGGCGCACTGGAAAAACAGTTCGGACGTAGACTGATAACAGGCAGGTGGAGAAATGTCCTTCTCATCAACAGCAAAGGAAGAAATGATCCGCCTCCCGCTCGAAAGGGACTGCTGCATCGTTTCTGAACTTTCGGCGCTCACACAGACCTCCGGGTCTCTGGGATTTCTGGGCGGCGGAAGATTTACAGTTACATATCAGGTGGAAAGCGCCGCGCTTGCGCGGCGAATTTTCCGTATGCTCAAAGAAGGCCTTTCACTTTCTCCCAAGCTTCATGTTGTGGAGCACAGCCGGCTGGGTGGACGCAAAACCTGTGTGCTGACGGTGGAGGAAGGCGACGCAAGGCATCTTCTGGAAGTACTCGACATGATGGAAATCGGCGCTGACGGCAGTAGTACACTCAAGCGTACAGTCCCGCGGCCTCAGCTGAATCGTCAGTGCTGCAGGAAAGCTTATCTCCGCGGGGCCTTTCTTGGCGCGGGTTCCATGACCAATCCTGAGAAGAACTATCATCTGGAGTGGATTGCGGTCGATGAGATCCTCGCCCAGACGCTGGACCGGGTGCTTGACCGGACAGAAATTCATCCGCATACCCAGGTCCGGCGCGGACAGACGGTTGTGTATCTCAAAAGTGCACAGCAGATCGTGGATGTACTTGCGATGATGGGTGCTCCGCAGGCTGTCATGGACATGGAAAATGTGCGCATCATGCGCCAGCTGCGCGGACAGGCAAATCGTGCAGCCAACTGTGATATGCACAACACGGAAAAGACACTCAATGCCAGTGAGGAGCAGCTCCAGGCAATCACGCGGATTCAGGAAAAACAGGGACTGGATTCGCTTCCCCCCGCGCTGCGCCAGATCGCAAAACTTCGTCTGGAGCATGTGGATGCTTCGCTCGAGGAGCTTGGACAGAAACTGAACCCGGCGATCGGAAAAAGCGGCGTCAATCACCGGATGCGCCGGCTGATTGCGCTTGCGGAAACACTGGAGGATTAGGGAAGGGCAGGGGTTCATCCGCTTTGAAGGGAGCACACAGGCGGCAGATGTGTTCGGTCAACGGACACATGAAAGATGCAGGCTGAATGTCATGCATTCTTCCTGAAAAGACCGCCTGAACTCGATAACGCTGGAGGCTGTATCATGATCGGTATTCTCTATCTTCTGCTGTTTCTTGCGGCGGGCATGTTTCTTGTCCGCTGTCTTCTTCCGCGCCATCCGCTTCTCAACAGAATCTGGCTGGGACTCTCCCTGGGCATGCTCCTGCTGATGTGGCTTCCGGCTCTGTGGGCCTTCGCTTTTTCGTTCGGCGTGAAAGCGCATCTTTTTGCTGCCTTGACGCTTCTGCCGGTATGCGGCGCAGGCTTTCTTGCGCGCGACAGGCGGGAAGCTGAGGGATGGAATGAAGGGGAAAAGCGTCTCCTCCTTCAGATGGCAGCCGTCTGCATTCCGCTCATTGTCCTCAGTGCATATCTCCAGTATACCCATGTGATGCGCGTGGATGCCCAGGGAAACTGGAATGTCGGGCAGAGCACATACGGTGATCTGCCCATGCATCTTGCCTTTATCACTGGTCTGAAGAATGCGGCATTCCCGCCTGACTATCCGTTTTTCCCGGGACAGATGCTTTCCTATCCCTTCCTGACCGATTCACTGTCCACCACCTTCTATCTGTTTGGCTGGAGTCTGCAGGCTGCCACGATCATTCCGGCGGTCTGTCTGATGGCGCTGTGCTTTTCGGGTGTCATGGTGCTGGCAAGAGACATGACGCGGGGAAGGAAGACCATTGTTTTTGCCGCTCTTCTGTTTTTCCTCAACGGAGGGCTCGGATTTCTCTATGATTTTGATCAGGCAGCCGGGTTTGAGGCGGATGGGACACTGACGGTGGTTGACCGTATCCGCTTTATTCTGCAGGGATATTACAAGACACCGACCAATCAGCCGGATCCAAACAACCTCCGCTGGTCCAACCTGATCGCCGACCTTCTGATCCCGCAGAGAACGCTGCTTGGCGGGTACAGCATGGTGATTCCGTGCCTGTATCTTCTCTACGCAGTTTATTCCCCGGAAAAGAGAGAAAAGCTGGGAAGCACGCAGGCTCTGGTCCTGCTCGGGATCTGGGGCGGCGCACTGCCGCTGATTCACACGCACTCTTTCCTGGCTCTGGGACTGGCATCCGTGGGCAGCCTGCTCTATGACTTCCTGCATGAAAAGGAGAAGGGCACGGTTCTGAAACGGTATCTGCTCTATGCCGTGATTGCGATGGCTCTTGCGCTTCCGCAGCTGCTGGGATTCACCTTCCGCCAGGTGTTTGAAAAAGAGGGAGGAACCGGCAATTTCATCCGCTTCCAGTTCAACTGGGTCAACAATCCCGGCGGACAGGGCATGCGGGACTTCTATTTCTGGTTCTACATCAAAAACATTGGTCTCCCGTTCATCCTGCTGATCCTTGCCTGCTTTGAGAAGGATCCGCATATGCGGAGAATCCTGGCCTGCGTCCTTCCCATCGTGATCGCGGCAGAACTGATCCGGTTCCAGCCCAATGAGTATGACAACAACAAGCTCTTCTATATTGCCTATCTTCTGTCCACCATGGTGATTGCAGACTATACAGCCCTCCTGTACAGAAAGCTGAAAGGTCTGCGCGCCAGAGGACTGATCGCAGCGACAGCCTGTGTGGTCCTGTTTCTGTCCTCAGGACTGACGCTCTGGAGAGAATGTGTTTCCAGTTATCAGGCATTCGAGGCGGAGGCGGTCGAGGCAGGAATGTATGCCAGAGAGCATACGGATGAGGACAGTGTTTTCCTGTCGGGAAGGCAGCATCTCAATCCGATCTCTTCCATAGCAGGCAGGAAAACGGTGTGCGGGCCGGATCTGTGGCTGTACTGGCATGGGATTGACACATCGGAGCGCAATGCAGAGATTGCATCCTTTATGACGTTTCCGGAGGCCAATCTGAGTGTTCTGGAAAAATATGATGTGGACTACATCTATGTGTCCAGTTATGAGCGGTCGAACTATGCAGTGGACACCGATGCCATGGACAGCATGTTTGAGAAGGTTTTTGAAAATGATGAGGCCGTGATCTATGCGGTCGGGGAGGCAGAACGGGAGTGAAGCGTTTCTTTCGCTATTCCCTTGAACATAACCGTGCGATCCGCATGATGTTTGTGACGGAAGACGGGGGGATCCGCCAGGTGAATGCCGTGGTGGAAGGAATGGACGGGGACCGACTGTCGGTCTATATCCTGCGGCCGCCGCAGCGTCTGGTGCTGTCATGCGCAGATGTACTGTCCTGTGATTATGCCAGGAACGATGAAGGGCTGGGATGAAGATGAATCATGTGTTTGGGAAGGGAACCGGGGTGCGGCTGGATCAGGCAGGTGCGCTGTTCCTCCGGGATGAACAGCACCCTGAAATGCCGCGCCTGACGCGGCAGGGAATCCAGCTTTCCGCAGAAATGGTATCGTCAACCTATTCTCTTTCTCTGGAAGACTGGCAGCAGGCAGGCTGGCAGGATGTGCATGTGGAGATCGACCGACTCATGACCAGTGCCATGCAGGGCGAAGACGGAGCACCGGAGATGATGGAAAACCTGCAGATGAAGCTGGCGCGGAATCTCCTGGAAAGCAAGGGCCCTCTGCATACCATCACCGGCGTGATCCGGCAGACCGGGGAGGTCGATACCTGTAAAGCCATGGTGATGGCCAAAACTGTCGGGAAAAAGGCAGTCATTGCCATTTCCTTTATGGGTACATCCAAGCGGATTTTTGACTGGGTGTCCAATCTGCGCATGCAGGCCGAAGACGGCATGCATCAGGGATTCCTGCAGCTGACAAGACAGTTTGAATCGTATGAGAAAGGGATTGCTTTTCCGGAAACAGCGAAGGATCTGGGGCTCGAGCACCTGACGCTGTCCGATGTCCTGGACGCGTGCCGCTCCCCGGAATCACCATTTATCCTGTGGCTGGTGGGCCACAGTCAGGGCAGCGCCATTGCGCAGATCTATATGGATCATAAACTGAAGTCCGGCGTGCGCAGGGAAACCATTGCCGCGTTCGGGTTTGCTTCCCCTTCCGTGAAAACAGGGGAGGCACCGCAGGAAGACTATCCCATGATCCATATTCTCAACAGCGATGATGTGGTTCCGCGCATGGGTGCGATCTGGCATCTGGGAAAACTGCTGATTTATCCCGCTGGCGCAGACATGCGGCGGGCGTGCTATGACTGGCCCATGGACAGCCAGAGCGTTGCGGACCGGCGTCTTGTGCGGAAGATTACGTCGCAGATGAAGGATACCCGGCATGACATTATTGTGGGCATGGCCTACTGCCGTCTTCTGGCTGAGGAACCGTATGATATTCTCAGGGAAGGCCTTCGCTCGCTGGGACATACGCTGCCCGACATGCCGGACGCACTGACGGATGGTCTGGAAAACACAGTGCGGCGTGCCGTCGATCGTCTCATGGACCGGGCCGGGGATGCCTATGCAAGCGTTTACGGACAGGATCCGGACCTGGAGCAGGTGATTGATCGGATGAAGCAGATCCGGAGTATGACGAATGCCATTGGGATGATGCGTTTCGCAAAGGCATTCGGAGATCTGTGTATGGAGCCGCATCGCATGCAGCTCCATGAACACGAGAAGGATGAGGCTTACCTGTATATTGCAAGACAGGATTATCGGAGACTGTACAGTCTGCGTGGAAGACAGGAGATCATCGATGACAACTAACCCGTCAGCGCCGCTTGCAGACCGCATGCGGCCGAGAAACCTGGACGAATTTATCGGTCAGGAACAGATTCTTGGCAAAGGCCGGCTGCTCCGACGTGCCATTGAAGCCGACCGCCTGACCAGTACCATCTTTTTTGGGCCGCCCGGCTGCGGAAAGACCACGCTGGCTTCCATTATTGCTGGAACCACGCAGTCGCGCTTTGTTCAGCTCAATGCGGTCACATCCGGCGTCCAGGAAGTCAGGGAAGTACTCAGGGCTGCGAAAGAGGCCCGGGATATGTATGGGCAGAGCACCTATCTTCTTCTGGACGAATGTCACCGGTGGAACAAGGCTCAGTCAGACAGCATCCTGCCGGCGATTGAAAAAGGCGTGATCCGACTGATCGGCTCGACGACGGAAAACCCCATGATTGCCATGACGCCCGCCATTGTGAGCCGGTGCAGAGTGTTTCAGTTTGAAGCGCTTTCCGAAAAACATGTTCTGCTGGCCATGAACCGGGCACTGAAGGATGAAGAGCGGGGATACGGCAGTCTGCCTGTCGTGGCAGAAGCGGATGCGATGGAGCATATCGCCCGGATCGCGGGCGGTGATGTCCGGTCTGCACTGGGAGCACTGGAACTGGCCGTGCTGACCACGCCCATGTCGGAAGACGGAAGCATTCATATTACCATGGAAGTTGCCGAGGAAAGCATTCAGAAACCCATGATCCGCTGTGATGAATCGCTCTACTATGACATGCTGAGTGCATTCTGCAAGTCGATGCGGGGGTCGGACAGCGATGCGGCGCTTGCATGGTTTGCCCGGCTGATCTATGCCGGAGCCGATCCAAAGCTGATTGTGCGGCGCATCTTTGCGCATGCGAGTGAGGATGTCGGCCTGGCCAATCCCCACGCCATGGTGCAGGCGGCTGCCGCTTCCAGGGCACTGGAAACGGTTGGCATGCCCGAGGCGAGACTTTCCATTGCGCAGGCAATCATTTCAGTCTGCGAGAGTCCCAAGTCCAATGCGGTCGCAGCTGCTGTGGATGCGGCTTTTGCCGATGCGGAAAAGGGCGGATACGGGCCGGTGCCTGTCCACCTGAGGGACACGCATTATGCAGGGGCGTCCAGGATCGGCAGCGGAGACGGCTATCGCTATCCGCATGACTATCCTCAGCACTGGGTGAATCAGGAATATATGCCGCCTGAAGTCAAGGGACGTGTCTATTATCGACCCACGGAAATGGGCAGTGAACAGGCCATTCTCAAAAATCATCAGGTGCGCAGTGAATGGAAAAAAGGAAAAAAATAACAGGATGGATTCGGAAAACGGATGAAGGAGGAGATGGATACCCATGCTCCGGAGAATAACAGCTGCATTGCTCGGTGCCTGCGTGCTGCTCATGTCCTGTGCCCTGGCGGAAGGTCATCTTTCTGCAGAGCCTTCTCAGGATGAGGGCAAAATTGTGCGTATCTATGAAAGCGAGACGCTGGATTTTACAGTGGAACGGTTTGAATATGATGGCGCACGGTGCTACCTCACCAGGCTGTGGATGCAGGATCCTGCGCGCCAGATTGAGAAAGGGACAAGCACCTGGCGGAAAAATCTGATGTATTCCAGCGATCAGGCCAAAAAGCTTCCGGTCAAGGCCATGGTGGTGATCAATGGAAGCGGGTTCGTATCTTCTCAGTATCCGCAGATTCCGGAGAATTATCCGGGAAAGAATTCGGAATATTATAATACGCCGCTCGGGTCTCTGACCGTGACCAACGGGGAAGTCTTCCGCAATCTGGAGGGTGTGCCTTTTTACGGGATCACACTGGAGGCAGACGGCCTTCATATGTATGTCGGAGCAGACAATGAGGAGGTTCTGTCTCATCAGCCGCTGCAGACTTGGTCGTTTTATGATGGCTGTGTGCTGGTCAGGAAAGACGTGAACATGGTCGACCATGAATGGCAGTTTGCCAATGAGCGCAATATCCGGACCATTATCGGAAGACTTGCAGATGACACTGTATTTGTGCTGACCGTGACAGCTAAGACCAATGAAGGGCTGACGATGGTACAGAGTGCAGACTGGGTGATCGAGCATCTGCATCCGCTGTGGGCGTTTAATCTCGACGGCGGTCCGTCATCCGCCCTCCTGGTCCGTCCGAACAGGACCGGCGCGCTGAAAACAGTCTATGGGAATATTGTCAAAACCGTGGATATTATGGGATTTTGCGAACTGACCGGGGAGTGATCAACATGCGCATGCGGCTGAAACGCAAGCATGAGATGGATATAAAGAAAACAACATGGATTTCCATCACAGCCAATGTCCTTCAGATTGTGCTGATGCTGCTGATTCTGGCAGAACTGCTGATCGAAGGCAAGGCCTCTGTGATGATCCGCACAGCGGCCATCGTGACGTTCGTGGTGATTGCAGCGGGTGCAGCAGTGGACATCAGTGACGCACTTGCCCAGCGCAGGCTGCTCCAGCAGATGGATGATATGGATGCAACGATTGATGACCTGGAGACGCTGAACAATAAGATCCGGGCACAGCGGCATGACTTTCTCAACCATCTGCAGGTAGTGTACGGACTGATGGAAATGGAGGAGTATCAGGAAGCCGGCGCATATATTGAGAAAGTGTATGGCGACATTACGGCGTTGAGCCGCACGCTGAAGACAGCCAATCCGTCGATCAATGCACTGCTCCAGGTCAAGATGGGCGCGTGCGAACAGGCTGGAATTCAGATGCAGCTGAACATTCGCAGCCGTTGGGAAAACCTGCCGATGCCCGGATGGGAAATGTGCAAAGTACTCGGCAATCTGATTGACAATGCAATGGACGCCCTCCAGGAAGTGGACCAGCGCTGCCTGACGATTACACTGACGGAAAACCTGCATCATTTCTGCTTTACGGTTGCCAATAATGGTCCCATGATTCCGGTTCAGAGCCAGAAGGCCATCTTTGATGCCGGCGTTACGGGCAAGGGAAGCGGTCATGGCATGGGGCTGTACATTGTGCAGGAAACCATGAAGAAATACGGCGGCGACATTTCCCTGTCCAGCACTCCGGAAGAGACCTCTTTTTCAGGATATGTCCCCAGGGAAATCCGAAATCCGGAGGAAAACACGCGTGACGATCAGTGAGTGCAACCGGATCCTGCTGGAACGGCTTTCCTGTGCTTTACAGATAGGCCCTCTCTGCACAGAAGAGACCCTTCTTGAACTCGCTGACCTCGGCATCAGTCGGGAGGAAGCCATGGCGGCCGTTCTCCTGTCTGCCATGGGACTCGATGAGGAGACAGAACCGGGAAAAGAAATCTACAGAGGATATCTCCCGCAGATGCTTGCGGAATGTGCTCCGGAAGACGTGGAGGAAGACGCGTATGTCAGGGCTGTCGGAAGTCTTTCTTTCTGCCAGGGACGGCATGCTCTGACCATGGATTCGCTTGAACCAATGCAGCTCTTTGTCAGGAATGATTTTGAGATGGACCGGGCAGGCCGTGTGCTCCCTCAGATTGGCTTTTTTTCCAGAGAAGTCCGCTTTCCGGTTCTGCTTGAGAATGGATTGAGCTGGATGTCCTGCGAGCCCAATGAGATTGCGACGCTTCGCCCGCTTGCGCAGCAGGCGTATGGAAACGTCGTCATGATGGGGCTGGGACTGGGGTATTATGCGTATCACACGCTGCTGAATCCTGAAGTGCGTTCGGTCACGGTCGTGGAACGGGATGCGGAAACGATCGCCCTGTTTCAAAAGGCGCTCCTTCCGTGCTTCCCCCGGCGCGAAGCACTGACCATCATCCAGGATGATGCGTTTTCATTTGCACGCAGTGAGCTGAAAAAACGGAAAGCAGATACAGTGCTTGTGGATCTCTGGAAAAGTGCCGGGGATGGACTGGAACTGTATACAGAGATGAAGAAGATAGAGCCTGAGGGAGCGAATTGGCAGTACTGGATCGAAAAAACAATGCAGTACTATCTGAAAGAGAGAGAAAGATGGTAAGACATGCCCAGACAGGAGACCTTGAGCAGCTGCTGACGATGTATCGTGAGCTGCGCGTGTCGGGAATGCCGGGGATCACATGGTCGGAGGCATACCCGAGTGATGACGATATACGAAATGATCTGACGCAGCATGCGCTGTATGTGCTGGAATGGCAGGGGGAAGTCGTTGCATCCCTTGCGACAGAAATGGATGAAGTCAAAGACCTCGTCCCGTGTGATCCGCAGGCTGTTTCCTGTGAGATTTCCAGGGTCGCTGTGCGGCGTTCACTGCAGGGGAGAGGACTGTGCGGGATGCTGATGTCGGAGACACTGGATCTCCTCAGAGAAGAGGGATATCAGGTGATTCGCCTTCTGGTCAGTGGACAGAATCTGCCTGCGTATCGTGCCTATCTCCGGGCGGGATTTCAAATCCTCGGAGAAGCAGACAAGTATGATGTGCACTGGACCTGCTGTGAAAAATGGCTTTGATCGGAACAGCACCGGCTGACACCGGTGCTTTCTTTGTGCACAAAAAGAACAGGAAAACTGAACGATCGGGAATTACACGAAATGTCCACATGACAGATGTGTATAGAATGTGTGTATAGACTGTGGATAAAAGATTATCCACAAAAACAGACCAGAGTCGTGATAAAAATGTGGAAATATCGTCAATAAACGCAGACATGTGTCCACAATTGGAAACCGGTCGGCAGTGCGTTATCCACATGTTTATAAACAACCTGTGGATAATACAGGAACACTGAAGGTGCGTTTCCACAGATTATACACAGCAAAACACGAACAAAACGGTTTAAAAAATAAGAAAAGTTCGAGAAATGACGGGTAATATCGAAAATGCAGTTTGACATTGGATGGGAAATCGGGTATATTTCGAACATGTTCACAAAGAGGTGAAAAATAGATGCCAAAAATCATTCCCGAGATCAGGGAGCAGTTTATTGCCGCGGCGCGGCAGCGCATTCTGTACAGTCAGCAGCACGATCTGACGATCAGAGAAATATCGGAAGACTGCAGGACGGGACTGGGCACTGTTTATAATTATTTCCCGTCCAAGGATGAACTGATAGCCGAGGTGCTTTTCGAAGACTGGCAGACATTGTGGGAAGAAGTGCAGAAAAAGTTGGAGGATTCGGAAAGCCCGATGCAGGATATCGAGCTGATTTATGATGCACTGTGCACCTTTATGCGCAAGTATTATCCGACAATGGAGATCTACACATCCATTGCAAAGAGCGTGGGGGATGTCCGGAGCTACCATCCTGCCATCATTGAGCAGATTTCAGGCGTGATCAGCCATACACTCATGCGTTACGCACTGTCTGTGGAGCCCTACACCGATATTGTCCTTGCTGAAATCCTTCTGGGCATCGCGATTCATAAGAGTGAACAGTTTGAGCAGATCTGTCCGATCATCTGCAGGATTCTTGGGGTGGAGCGTTCCAGTGCCGGCGATGGGCGAACGCAGGGAAAAGCGCATTGACCATGGCACGGGCTTCAGCCATAAAAAAACAGCAGCATGCACGCTGCTGTTTTTTTATGGCCGCCTCCGATTGACAGGAGGAACGGATGGCAGACCGGCTGTTTTACTCCTCGTCGGCATCCTCATCTTCAGAGAGGCGCTGATGGGCAACCGCGATCAGGCGGTTTTCCAGCTCTTCGTCTTCAATTGGAACAAACTCGTCGAGTTCGTCACCGTTTTCATCTGTGACGGTGTTGACCTGCATGATAAAGCAGTCAACGTCTTCGTCGTAGTTTGCCTGTTCGTCTTCCTCGTCATAATCTGCAATGATTGCATATTCCTGACCATTGTAGAAGAAATAATCGATGATTTCCATCTGATAGACGTTGCCGTCTTCGTCCGTGATCTCAATCAGATCCGGCTCCTGGTTGTTTTCGTCTTCGTACATAAACTGTACCTCCTGCATCTATCCGTTGGTTTGTGGATGGGGTCACAAGCGCATTATACAGCAAGGAATGCGCATTGACAATCTGAATCAGAAAGATTAATGGGTGGGATTCTGCTTCTTTTGCAGGGGCTCGAGCGTACCATCCGGCCGCTGCAGTTTGACGCCCTGCAGCATGGATTCCATGCCCTGGCGGAATTCGCGCAGGTACTGCTGGCGAAGGTCAGCCTGTTCGGCTGCCTCTTCCGGGGTCAGGCCTTCACTGCGCTGTTTTTTTGCGAGTGCGTTGATGCGTTCAATTTTTTCGTGTTCCATGACTGGTTTCCTCCCGGAACGTAAGATGATAAAGATGAAGGGTCTGAAACAGGATCCATGCAAGACAGACGGACATGAGACCGTAGGCCAGAGGACGATTCCCCCAGCGGTCCACGCCGAATTCAGCCAGAATGCTCAGGCCGATACAGAGCAGTGTTGTGGAAAAGGCAATGATGAGATCCCGCTGATGCCGCCGTGCCCGCCGGGCCCAGATCACCATGCTGATGATCACCAGAATGATGGCCAGCACCTGCTGGATGCGAACAAAGTGGACAACCATATGTCCATCATCCTTCAGGGATTCCAGGAGAACCTGAGAGATGCCATACAGGGTCATTTCCATCAGGAGAAGATCTCCTTCGTGCGGCAGGTGATGATGGCCGCGCAGAAGCGTAAGGAGAATCAGTGTGATCAGCAGTGCACAGAAGGCTTCATAGAGGAAAATGGGATGCAGAAAACCATCAAATCCTTCCGGGGCAAAAGGCGGTATGAAACTGCCTGAGATCGGCCGCCCTTCGCCCAGGCCGGTCCCGATTTCCGCGAAACGTGCGGCAATGACGGCAACAGGAAACCCGATGCCGACACCGTCAAGAAAGACACAGGGGGACATCCGCGTGATTCTGCCCGTCAGCCAGGCACTGAAGCAGGCCCCGAAGAAAGCACCCATCATGGAATAGCCGCCGTCCCAGAAATGAAGAGCCAGAACGGGATTGGACAGGGTGGTCAGGTAGTAGGTACAGTTTGCAAGAACAAATACCAGCCTGGAAAAAAACCAGACGCAGGGGACGGTCACAACGCCAAAAGTCAGCAGCACATCCGTGGAGCATTTGCGGGCGTGAAGAACATACGCGCAGGCACAGATGATGCCCAGAAGAAGGGCAAGCGCGGCGTAGATGCCGTATGAAGTAAAAGAGAAAATCTGGTCCATGGGAACCTCTTATTCTGTCTTGTCATCAAGACCGAAATCAATGGCCGTGGCAAAATAAATGATATCGGTCACGGAACGCTCGGCTTCGTAGGATTTTGCGGAATAGTTTTCGCGGTTGAATACCATCAGCGCGCTGTTTCCGCCATCCAGGTTGTATGCCTGCTGGCAGCCCTGGTCATACATGAACTGTGCCAGGGTTTCCACATTGCAGCCCTTGGAACCATCCGCTCCGCGGCCGTCCACCACGACCAGAAGGTATTCGAGCGGGCCGATTTGACCGATGGCGCAGCGCGGCTCTATGCCGCGAATATTGTAATTGTATTTTTTGGGCATCTCCTGGAGCACGCCGTCCACGACCAGCGCAGGACCAAAGTTGAACACATTGACAATGCCCAGATCACCTTCCACGAGCGTCTTGAGTTCGTCTTTGTCGGATTTGATGATGATATGGAAATCGGCGTTTTTGTCAATGACGAGCATATCGCGTGATTTCAGCGGCTTTTTTCTGTAGACTTCGCCCATGCGCACTACATAGCCGCCTTCTTCGTTGCCGTAATAATCGCCGCCGATGGCAACGACAGCGTTGTTGGCCCGGGCCATGGTGGAAATCCGGTTGGTCTTTTTCTTGCCGAAGGGAGCGGCCAGCGCTGTGCGCAGCTGCGTGGGATCGGCGATCTTCACGCGGGCAACGTTAAACTGTGCCTTGCCGACCATCACTCGTTCCATATGGACTTCAATGCTGTCATCTTTGTAAGCGTCCTCGGTGAAAAGGGAGGGATCCGGCACATGGCCTGCAGAAAAATCGACAGGGAGCGGATTCACACCCTCTGCGCAGGCGGTGCCAGCAAGGATGACAAGGAGAACAACGGACAGAAGCCGGAAAACAACATTTCGCATGATACAGATCCTCCGTATGTCAATCAAAGAAAATCATATTCTTCATCGATGCCTTCATCGAGATACTGTTCCTGGGCTTCCTCGGTGATGGTACCGCTGGGAACAGCCCGGGCAAAGCCGATCAGGCAAATGACGAGAAGAAACAGCAGAAGCAGATTTTTCGCTGTCATTTCTGGTCTCCTTTCCCGGAGAAAACCCATCGATTCTGGAAGTTGTAGGAAACAAAATAGAGCAGTGTGTCACACAGGAGTTTGGCAATCCAGCGGGCCATGCCCAGGGCGGTCAGCAGCTGAACACCGAGATTGGACAGACAGATGATCAGGACGCAGAGAAGTGCATAGCGAAGCGCTGCATGTCCGGTCGATCCTTTCATCTTAAAGACAAAGGCCTTGTTCAGCGTGAAATTGACAACCGAGGAGATCAGCCTGGCCAGAAAACCGGAGAGCCAGACGAGCGTGCGGTGTTCTGTGACCCCCAGAAGAGGAAGCAGCCAGGAGGCAAAAAGACCGGCGAAAACCTGATCCACCAGCACACAGATCAGAGACGCACCCATGAATTTGAAGAAACTGCCCAGGATCAGCTTGTAGATGCGCCAGCTGTCCCGGATGGGGTGGAAGTGTGTGCCTTCATTGCCGTTTTCATAGACCGTTTCGATGGTGACCGGGATCATGGGAAGACCGCGGCGGGCACAGGAGATCAGCACGTTCATTTCATACTCATACCGGTCGCCTTCAATGGAGATCATGAAGGGAAGCTCCGAGGCGCGGAATGCGCGCAGACCGGTCTGTGTGTCCGGAAGCCATTTTCCGTAGCAGAGTTTGAAAACAACACTGGTGGAACGGTTGCCGATCCGGGACTTGGGCGGTACATTGGGCAGGGAAAAATCGCGTGAACCCAGGTAGAGCGCATCCTCACCGTCATAGAGTTTTGAAATGACGGAAAGGCAGTCCGGCACGGTATGCTGGCCGTCGGAATCCGCCGTCAGGACAGCCTCGCATTCGGGCATGTTCTCCTGAATCCAGCGGTAGCCTGTCTTGAGCGCAACACCTTTTCCGTGATTGACATCATGGTGCAGGACGACGCATCCTTCTTTTTCCAGCTGCGTGAAGATGGGCTGGAAGCTTTCACCGGAACCATCATCGACAATGATGCGGTGGGAAAAGCCGGCATTCTCAAGATCTTTGGCATATGTGACCAGACGGTGATCCGGCTCCAGAGAGGGGATCAGAATCGCCGTATGGAGAAGCTGCTCACTTGTCATGGTAAACCACCTTATCTTTGAAATCACACTTGCGGCTCCCGGATACATATAAAACGAAGCATGCAGAGAAATCAGTGCTGCGTTCGAAACTTTCCGGAGAAAGCCTTTCGGCCCATACAGAGCCACTATATTAGTATAGCACGTCTGAAAGCAATTGGAAAGTTTCAGAAAGGCTCCTGCAGGATTGGCGGAAGGGGGAAATTGACAGTATGAAACAGGCGTTGTAAAATATCGCGGACACACGGATACCTTGAATGGAGGACTGACCATGGGGGATACCAGAAATCTTGAGGAACAGCGTCGGGAGAAGAACGGCATCGAATACTTTGACCGCGGCACCATTACCGGCCGTGACGGGAAAAAGTATGAACGTTTTGCGATTCACACGCATTTTGTCGAAGTAGGGGAGAGCCAGGCTGAACTTGTGAAGCGCTACGTGCTTCCGCTTGCCCAGCCGGGTGATGTTCTTTCTTTTACCGCGAAAGTGATGGCGATGTGCACAGGCAACGTGCGCACCAAAGAGCAGGTGCATCCCGGTTTCTGGGCGAAGCTTCTTGCTCCCTTTGCAGGCATCAACTCCACCGGTGTGGGCATGCATGAACCCTATAAGATGCAGCTGACCATCGATATCTGCGGCGCACCGCGCGTGGTTTTCGCCGCCTTCGTATCGGCGATCACCAGACCGTTCGGCGTGCATGGACTGTTTTATAAAATCTGCGGCAAGGGTGTGGCCGGAATTGACGGTTTCTACTTCCGTTCTGCCTTTGATCGCTACAAGGATCTTGCTCTGATCAACAATGACAATCCGGTGGAACTGTGTGACGCCCTCGAGAAGGAAACCGGCATTCCGGTCGTGCTGATGGATGCCAATGACATTGACCAGAATCAGCTGGGCAAATGCACGGATTTCCCGCTGACAGATGACCAGATTCAGGATGCCATGAAGGACAATCCCTCCGGGCAGGGCGGAGAACTGACCCCGCTCATTCTGATTCGTCCCCTGGGATAAAGCAAAAAAACTGTACAGACACTTGTTCTGTGCAGTTTTTGCATTTTGCGGAAACAGGAAATCTTCCGCGGAATTCTTTTTGAAAAATGCTTGCTTTTCGACTTTGCTTTGTGTACGATTACATTGCTATACCCGCAGATGGATGCGGGGGGCTGAAAGGAAATGGAGGATCAGGATATGAAGGAACTGCGGGAGGCCATTGAAACGCTTGGGCGTGCTGCCGGAACCAATGTTGTCAAAGTGGATATGTTTCTGAACCACCGTATTGAAACCAGTCTGCTGTTCCGTATGGGTGAGGTGCTGGCGGATTACTTCCGTGATGATCACCCCACACAGGTACTGACTGTTGAATCCAGCGGCATTGCGCTGGCACTGACAACGGCTCATTTTCTTGGTGACCTGCCGGTTGTCTTTGCAAAGAAATCCCCGACCGTTGTCCAGTCGGATGATGTGGTGCAGGCTCCGGTTTATTCCTTTACACACAAGTGCAACAACATGATCCGTGTGGACAAGCATTATCTGCCGATCCACAGTAATGTCCTGATTGTCGACGACTTTCTGGCCGACGGACAGGCCGCTTCCGGCATGATTTCCCTGTGCGAACAGCTGGACTGCAAAGCTGTCGGCGTGGGGATCGGCATTGAGAAAGGATTTCAGCCCGGCGGACGGCTGCTGCGTGAAAAAGGGGTCAAGCTGAAGTCGCTGGCCGTCGTGGAAAAAATTGAAGACGGGAAAATCTTTCTTGCGCCGGATGACGATTGAGGAAACCTGGGGGAAGGCGTTGGCTGATCTGTCCGCAATGCTCCCGGAAAGTGCACAATAATCACGAAAATATTTCGTATGGATACTTGCTTTCATTCGGAAAATGGGCTACAATGTACATGTTTCCGCGGGCGAATGTTCGTGTTTTGCCTGCAAATCACAAACAATCCCTCAATGAATGATGACGGAGGAGTGTAACAATGAAAAAGGTTCTTGCCCTTCTGGTTGCTCTTGCCCTGTGCCTGAGCTGCACGGCTGTCTTTGCTGATGGCGTTGCAAAGGAAAACATCAAGATCGGTTTCATTTTCCTGCATGACGAGAATTCCACCTATGACCTGAACTTCCTGAACGCTGCCAAGGAAGCCTGCGAGAAGCTCGGCGTGGCTTATGTTCTCAAGACCAACATTCCTGAAGGTCAGGAGTGCTATGAGACTGCTGCTGAACTGATCGAAGACGAAGGCTGCAACATCATCTTCGCCGACAGCTTCGGTCATGAATCCTTCATGATCCAGGCTGCCAAGGAATATCCTGAAGTGCAGTTCTGCCATGCAACCGGCACCCGCGCTCACACCGAAGGCCTTGCAAACTATCACAATGCGTTTGCTTCCATCTATGAAGGCCGTTTCCTGGCTGGTGTTGCTGCCGGCATGAAGCTCAACGAAATGATCGAAAAGGGCGAGTTCACTGCTGAAGAAGCCAAGATGGGTTATGTCGGCGCTTATCCCTATGCGGAAGTGAAGTCCGGCTACACCTCTTTCTTCCTCGGTGCACGTTATATCTGCCCCACTGTGACCATGGAAGTGACCTTCACCAATTCCTGGTATGATGAAGCCCTCGAAAAGGAAGGCGCAACCAAGCTGATCAACGATGGCTGCAAGCTGATCTCCCAGCATGCTGACTCCATGGGTGCTCCCACTGCCTGCGAAGTGGCCGGCGTGCCGGACGTTTCCTACAATGGTTCCACCGTGTCTGCCTGCCCCAACACCTTCATCATTTCTTCCCGCATCAACTGGGAACCCTACTTCGAATACATGGTCAACTGTGTGATGAATGGCGAAGCCATTGCTGCCGACTGGACCGGCACCATCGCTACAGGCTCTGTGGAACTGTCTGAACTCAATGAACAGGCTGCTGCTGCCGGCACCGCTGAAAAGATTGCCGAAGTCAAGGCTGCTCTTGAAGATGGCTCTCTCAAGGTTTATGACATCAACACCTTCACCGTCAACGGCGCCAAGCTGGAATCCTATCTGGCTGACGTGGATGACATGGGCGACTATGTCCCCGAGACCGAAGTGGTTACTGACGGATATTTCCATGAGTCTGAATATCGCTCTGCTCCGTATTTTGATGTTGATATCGACGGCATCACCATGCTGGGCGCTTAATTCTCCAGTGTGAAAGGGCTGTCCCTGCCTACCTGGCAGGGACAGCGTTTTCTGTTATATCCATAAATGGCATGCAGTTGAGTTCGAACATGCCGATTCAAGCAGGGAAAGGAGCATTTCCTTGGAAAACAGTAATTCCGCGGTCAGCCTTCGAAACATTACGAAACGCTTCGGTGCCACGACGGCCAATGATCATGTAACATTGGATATACGGAAAGGCGAAATTCTTGCGCTTCTCGGAGAAAACGGAAGCGGCAAGACGACGCTGATGAATATGATTTCCGGCATCTACTATCCCGATGAGGGACAGATTCTGATCAATGGCAAGGAAACCGTCATTTCTTCGCCGAAGGATGCCATCAATCTGGGAATCGGCATGATTCACCAGCACTTTAAGCTGGTGGATGTTCTGACAGCTGCTGAAAACATTGAGCTGGGTCTGGGCGGCAAGCTCAATCTGAAGCAGACAGCCAAAAAGATACAGGAAATCTGTTCTGCTTATGGGTTTGAAGTGGACCCGAATCAGAAAGTCTATGACATGTCGGTTTCCCAGAAGCAGACAGTGGAAATTGTCAAGGTCCTCTATCGCGGGGCGGACATTCTGATCCTGGATGAACCGACGGCTGTTTTGACCCCGCAGGAGACGGAAAAGCTGTTTACCGTGCTCCGCAATATGAGGGACAGCGGGAAAGCGATTGTCATTATCACGCATAAGATGCATGAAGTGGAGTCCATTTCGGACCGTGTCGCAATCCTTCGCAAAGGTCAGTATGTCGGAGAAAAAATGACCAAGGACACCAATGCGCAGGAAATGACCAACATGATGGTCGGACACACTGTGGCATTGAATATTGAGCGTCCTGAGCCTGTATCTCCCAAACCCCGCATTGAAGTGAAGGATCTGACGGTTCTTGATGAAGAAGGCATTGTCAAACTGGACCATGTCTCCTTTACTGCCTATTCGGGTGAAATTCTGGGTGTGGCAGGCATTTCAGGCTGCGGCCAGAAAGAGCTTCTGGAGGCGATTGCAGGCCTTCAGGTCACGGAGCCCGGATCGAGTATATCCTACATCACCGATGACGGTCAGAAGGAAGAACTGATCGGGAAGGATCCGCTTGAGATTCAGGAAATGGGCGTTGCACTCTCCTTTGTTCCTGAGGATCGTCTGGGCATGGGCCTGGTGGGCAGCATGGATATCAATGACAATATGATGCTGCGCTCTTTCAGGCATGGACACACCGCATTCACCGACCGCAAGGCTCCTCATGAAGTGGCCGAACAGGTTGTGGATGAACTGGAAGTGGCCACACCGAGTCTGAATACACCTGTCAGCCGTCTGTCGGGCGGCAATGTCCAGAAGATTCTGGTCGGACGTGAAATTACAACGGCTCCGTCAGTTCTGCTGACAGCCTATGCTGTGCGCGGTCTGGACATCAACTCCTCCTATACGATCTATCACCTGATCAATGAACAGAAAAAACAGGGTGTTGCTGTGATCTATGTGGGTGAAGACCTGGATGTTCTGCTCGAGCTCGCAGACAGGATTCTTGTTCTGTGCGGAGGAAAAGTCAGCGGCATTCTCCCCGGAAGAAATGCCATTAAGTCACAGGTGGGCATGATGATGACACATATGGGAGGAACGAAAGGTGACGAAAAATAAGCGTGAACCTCTGATTCACATTACCAAGCGTGTGAATATCCCGATCTGGTTTCCGCTGGTCGTTCATGCGGCAGCACTTCTGCTTGCACTGCTCGCCTGTGCGGTCCTCACCCTGGTGATGACAGGCGAGAACCCGCTCAGCCTGCTGAATTCCATTATCAATGGTTCCTTTGGCAGCTCCAGAAAAATCTGGGTCATGCTGCAGAATACTGCCATGCTTCTGTGCGTATCCCTCGCTGTGACGCCGGCTTTCCGGATGCGTTTCTGGAATATCGGCGCTGAAGGTCAGACGCTCATTGCCTGCCTTGCCTCTGCAGCCTGCATGATTCTGCTCCGTGATGTGCTTCCCAACTGGGCAATTATCGTCTGCATGGCAGCGGCCAGCATGCTGGCTGGTGCTGTATGGGGCCTGATCCCGGCAGTCTTTAAAGCCAAATGGGGCACGAATGAAACACTCTTTACCCTGATGATGAACTATATTGCGACGCAGCTGGTTGCATTCTTCTGCGTGGTCTGGGAATCCCCCAAAGGTTCCGGTCAGATCGGCATCATCAATCAGCGGACGGAGCTCGGATGGCTTCCTGTGATCGGCGGACAGCGATACCTGCTCAATGTGATCGTGGTCGGTCTGATCTGCGTGGCCATGCACTTTTATCTCCGGTATTCCAAGCACGGATTTGAAATATCCGTGGTGGGCGAAAGCGTGAAAACTGCGCATTATGTCGGCATTAAAGTGGAAAAGGTCATCATTCGCACCATGCTCCTTTCCGGTGCTGTTTGCGGCATTGCCGGATTCCTGCTGGTTGGATCGACCAACCATACACTGACAACCACGCTTGTCAATGGGCGCGGTTTTACCGCTGTCATGGTCTCGTGGCTGGCGAAGTTCAGTCCCTTCTGGATGATTATGATCAGTATGCTGCTCGTGGTTCTCGAGCGCGGCGCAGGTGAAATCTCCACCAAATTCGGACTGAATCAGTCCTATTCAGATATGCTGACCGGTATTATCCTGTTCTTCATCATTGGCAGTGAGTTCTTTATCATGTACCGCGTTCATTTCAGAAAGCCCGGGGACAAGGAGGGAAAACTGAATGTTTGACTTTATATCCTTTATCCCGCGTGCCGTTGTTCAGGGTATCCCGCTTCTCTTTGGATCAACCGGTGAAACGCTTTCTGAAAAAGCGGGCAATCTGAATCTCGGTATTCCCGGCGTGATGTATACAGGCGGCATCTGTGGGGTCATTGGTGCCTTCCTGTACGAGCAGTCCGTTCCCAACAAAGCGGATATTATTCCGTTGTTCGCCATTCTGGTCCCGCTTCTCTCCTGTCTTCTGGGATCGCTGCTCATGGGACTGATCTACTGTTTCCTGACGGTCAATCTCAGAGCCAATCAGAATGTGACCGGTCTTGCGATGACAACCTTTGGTGTTGGCATCGGCAACTTTTTCGGAGGATCCCTGATCAAGCTGTCCGGCAGTGCCGTACCTTCCATTGCACTGAGCACGACCAGTTCTTTCTTCCATGCAGGGCTTCCATTTGCCGATGATCTTGGATGGTTCGGAAAGATTTTTCTGTCCTATGGATTCCTTGCCTATGCGGCGATTGCCATTTCCCTGGTGACAGCGTATGTGCTGCGCCGCACCCGCACGGGACTGCATCTGAGGAGTATCGGCGAAAGCCCGGCAACGGCTGATGCAGCCGGCATTAATGTCAAGAAGTACAAGTATGTTGCCACCTGCCTTGGCTGCATGATCGCCGGACTCGGCGGACTGTACTATGTCATGGACTATGCCAGCGGCGTCTGGTCCAACAATGCATTCGGCGACCGCGGCTGGCTGGCGATCGCACTGGTCATTTTTACCATCTGGCGCCCGAATGTCGGCGTGCTGTCTTCCATCCTTTTCGGCGGACTCTACATTCTGCATATGTATATTCCCAGCGGAACCAATCTGGCCATTAAGGAACTGTACAAAATGCTGCCCTATGTGGTCACGATTGTCGTTCTGATTCTCACCAGCACACGCAAAAAGCGTGAGGATCAGCCGCCGCAGAGTCTTGGACTTCCGTACTTCAGAGAAGAACGATAACAGAAAAAAGAGAGCGCAGTTCAGTCAGCGCTCTCTTTTTACATGCAGATACTGCTATGAGAAATCGTTCATTCAAGACGCCAGACGGATGCTCCGTGCGGCGGAAGCAGGGAAGCAACCTCGTTCGCACAGGTTCCGGACCAAAGCTCTTTGGCAGACTGGAACTCCATGCCGAGGACATCCCTGGAGAGAGATACCGTGCGCTCTTCATCCGAGAGATTGAACAGCGCGGCGTAGACGGCTTTCCCGGCGGGATCATAGGTGACCCAGACACACTCTTCCTCGTTTCTGTAGAGGGGGTGCGCACCGGCTGTGGTCTTTTCAATGGAGAGAACCTCTGCGTTGGTCAGCAGCTTCAGGCAGGTGTCATCCATCTTGGTCAGCTCTCCGCCGATCATCAGGGGAGAACGCATCATGCACCACAGGCTCATCATGGTGTAGAGCTCCGGCACGGTGAAGTGAGACCAGTCATCCGGGGAATAGTCCTGACGCAGCGCGCCGATGGGCAGCATATCCGCGTCCGGCCAATGACCGGGGCCGGAATGAATGCACCACTGTTCTGCATAGTTGAAAGCAGCCAGCAGCTGATGCCATTCATCCCAGAAGTCATCCGATACGCGCCACATGTTTGCATAGGTCTTCAGATGCTCCGCCTTTTCCAGCGGGGCCGCCCCGGGAGAAAGGGAGAGCACAATATCCCGTCCGCAGGTGCGGCAGGCGCGGGAGATGGTTTCAATTTCCTTCTCGCAACGCGGATATTCACGGGCAATGTCATCACATTTGACAAAGTCGACGCCCCATTCGGCATACATCTGGAAAATGGAGTCATAGTACGCCTGACCGGGATTGACGCCATTGACGTCCTTGCAGTTCAGTCCATACATGTCCGGGTTCCACATGCAGATGGAATTGTACAGCGCAGCCTCATCGCAGCGGATCGATGCGCCTTTGATCGGAAGGTGACGATGCGCAGCCATACGGGGAAGCCCGCGCATAATATGAATGCCGAACTTTAATCCGAGAGAATGAACATAGTCGGCCAGCGGCTTGAAACCCTTCCCGCCGGCAGAGGAGGGAAAGCGGTTTTCAGCAGGCTGCAGGCGTCCGAATTCGTCCATGCAGAGCTCTGCAAACGGAACATATTCGTGGGACGCAGCGGAAGGCTGATACCACTGAATATCGACGACAATGTACTCCCAGCCATACTGTTTCAGATGCTGGGCCATATATTCAGCATTTTTCCGGACAATATCTTCCGTGACGGCTGCACCGTAACAGTCCCAGCTGTTCCAGCCCATAGGGGGTGTTTTGGCAAGCATTGGATTCATCTCCTTCAAAGAATGGGTATCCTTGAGAAAGTGTACAGGAACACGGGAACGGATGCAAGTGAAAAATGTGCATTTGGGAACAAAGAAATCTGTTGGATGGATTCTTCTGCGGGAAGGCAAAGGTACAGGTTTGCACCCGTCTGGGACAGAAAACATTGCAGGGTGAAAAAAACGTGAAAATGCACAGAAAAATCTGCAGGACAGCACAGAAACACTGGAAAAGAGATACAGGATAATGGTATGATAGACCCTGCACGCTGAATGTCATCCAGCACGGATACCGACCGGATGGAAGGCCGACCTGGAGTGGGTGAGGACAAACGGCAGGCTGCGCCGGGACATCGCTGGATGGGATGCCGGTATCTGAAAAACGGAGGACGTAAAGTGAACAGTTCAAATTATGTGTCGACAGCATGGAATACACCGTTTATTGCGCAGAGAGCGGATCCCTATATCCTGCACGAGGGGGACAGCTTCTATTTCACTGCCTCTGTTCCGGCATATGACAGGATTGTGCTCAGGAAAGCAGATACGCTGGAAGGACTGAGAAATGCGCCTGAAAAGGAGATCTGGCACCGGCATGCGTCCGGCGTGATGAGCTGGCATATCTGGGCACCGGAAATTCACTATCTTCAGGGAAAATGGTATATCTATTTTGCGGCAGGAGAACGTGACGATGTCTGGGAAATCCGGCCGTGGGTGCTGGTCTGCGAAGGACAGGATCCTCTCAACGACCCATGGCGGGAAGCCGGGAAGGTGCAGTGTGCGGACCCGTTCACGTTTGTGGACTTTTCTCTGGATATGACCGTGTTTGAAACCGGTGGATCACTCTACTGTGTATGGGCGGAAAAAGTCAGCGTCGGGAAAAAAATCTCCAATCTGTATATTGCCCGCATGAAGGATCCGCTGACACTGGAGACACCGCAGATGCTCCTGACGACACCGAGCTATGCCTGGGAGAGGCATGGCTTCTGGGTCAATGAAGGCCCCGCATTTCTGGAAGGTGAAGACAGGGTTTTCCTGACATTCTCGGCGAGCGATACCGGCCCTGCGTACTGCATGGGTCTGCTCTGGGCCGAGAAAGATGCGGATCTCATGGATATTTCTGCATGGCACAAACTGAATCATCCGGTTTTCCAGACCGATGAAGCCAAAGGACTGTATGGCCCGGGGCACAATTCATTCTTTACAGATGAAGAGGGAAAGACATGCATGGCCTATCATGCACGTCCATATGATGAAATTCTGGGTGATCCGCTTTATGATCCCAACCGGCACTGCTATATCCTGGATGTCCAGTGGAAAGACGGCATGCCTGTACTGGACTATATGAATCAGCGGTTTCAGTAACTGAACAGGGGCTGCCGGAAAAGGCAGCCCCTGTTTTAACATCCGGCCTGTGCGGGAGAAGGCGTTCATGATCGAACGGGAAAAAGGAATTGCGTCAGAGTGTGTCGAAACAACATCTTCGGCAGGATAAAAAATGCCGCATCGCAGGATGCGGCATACATCACCGGTGAGCGGTTAACGATCTTCTGAAGAGAGTGCTTTCCATACCAGCGCAGCCAGAACACCACCGACGAGCGGGGCCAGGATAAAGACCCATACGCTGCCGAGTGCCTCACCGCCGACAAACAGGGCAGGACCAAAGGAACGGGCGGGATTGACAGAGGTTCCGGTGAAATGAATGCCAAGGATATGAACAAGCACCAGGGTCAGTCCGATGACCAGACCGGCCGCAGAAGAGTCCTTTTCTTTGGACGTGACACCGAGAATGGCGAACACAAAGACGAAGGTCAGAACGATTTCAATGATCAGAGAAGCACCGATATTCCCCTGATAGAGTGCGTTCGTGCCCAGTCCGCTTTCCGGTCCAAGGACGCCGCGAAGAGCAGCGGCACCGAGGGTTGCACCGGCAAACTGGGCAATGACATATCCGATAAAATCTTTTACGGTCAGTTTGCCTGCCACCAGCATGGCGATGGACACGGCAGGATTGATGTGGCATCCGGAGATGTGTCCGACGGAATACGCCATGGCAACAATGACCAGACCAAAGGAAAGTGCTGTGAGAAAATAGGCGGCATTCACTTCAGCACCGTTGCAGCCCAGGGCTGCAGCAGTACCGCAGGCGAAAAAGACCAGAACAAAAGTTCCAAGGCACTCGGCAAGATACTTTTTCATGGTAGAACACCCTTTCTTATGACATATATGATATACCGAAGATCCGCTCTTATTATATACTCAGGAAAGAATGGATTGCAAGTCGCGGGCGGCCGGGACAGTGCAGCGAGAGGTTATGATGGAGAAACTGAGGAATATTGGCATTTTTGCCCATGTTGACGCGGGAAAAACGACGCTTTCGGAACAGATGCTGCTCAAAGCGGGCACCATTCGGACCCTGGGAAGTGTCGACCGCGGTACAGCACATACGGATTCTCTGGAAGTCGAACGGAGAAGAGGCATCTCAGTCAAGGCCAGCTGTGTGCGCCTGAACTGGAAAGGATTTCGCCTGAATCTGATTGACACTCCCGGTCATACCGATTTTTCCGCGGAGATTGAGCAGTCCATGTGGGCTCTGGACGGCGCGGTGCTGGTGATCTGCGGGGTTGAGGGCGTACAGCCGCAGACAGAACTTCTCTTTGAGACATTCCAGCGCAATGGAATGCCCGCCGTTCTTTTTCTGAATAAGATGGACCGTCCCGGGGCTGATGCACAGCAGGTACTCAGGCAGATCCGCAGACGGATGTCACCGCATGCGGCCCTGCTCACAGACCCGGAGGATATGCTTGAAACACTCGCCGATCTGGATGAGGAAATCATGCAGCGGTACATGGACGGGGAAGTGATTCCTGAAAACGAAATCAGGGCACGGTTTACAGCCTTTGCGCTGGAGGGAAAAGCCTTTCCTGTGCTCACCGGCTCTGCGCTTCAGGGAGAAGGCATTGAAGAAGTGCTGGATGCGATTGTTTCCTTCCTTCCGCCGCCGCAGGAGCAGGAGACGCGCCTGAGCGGTGTCGTTTTTGCCAGCACACAGGATAAAATACTGGGCAGAGGCCTTTGGGTGCGCTTGTATGGCGGATCGCTGAGTGCAAGACAAAGCGTGGACCTGCCCGGACGACTGGATCCGGTGACCGGGGAGCGCGCCATGGTTGCGCAGAAAATCAGTCAGATCCGTGATGTGGACGGAAAAGACACAGGGCTTCTCCAGGCCGGAGAAATTGGCATTCTCTACGGACTCGGACATGTGCGGGTCGGGCATACACTGGGCGGGGAAGAAGCACTGCCCCGGCGTATCCGGCCCGGCGCATTCCGCACACCGCTGCTGATGGTCAAGGCAGAACCGGAAGACCCGGGACAGATGGAAGCGCTGAGAAAAGCTGCCGATGAGCTCTCTGAGGAGGATCCGCTGCTTCAGGCGGAGTATTCGAGATCGCTCGGGGAGCTACGGTTCCATGTTATGGGGACCATTCAGCAGGAAATCCTTGAGGATACCCTGCGCTCCCGGTATCAGCTGAATGTCCGCTTTTCCAAACCGGCCGTCATGTACAGGGAGACCATTGAGCACGCAACGATCGGATTTGCAGCCTATACCATGCCCAAACCCTGCTGGGCGGTCATGAAGTTTGAGATCAGTCCCGCGAAGCGGGGAAGCGGCGTCAGTTATCACAGCGAAGTGCCTTCCAGGCTGATTGCGGATGGATATCAGCATCAGATCGAACAGGCACTGCCGCTTGCGCTCAAACAGGGACGTCTTGGATGGCCGGTGACGGATCTGGACATCGTGCTGGTCGACGGCAATCATCATCAGTTCCATACCCATCCGCTGGATTTTATCGTTGCCACACCCTGGGCGATTCAGGATGGACTGAAGCGCGGCGGCAGTGTACTGCTTGAGCCGATTCTGGAGATCCGCTTCCTGCTGCCGCCGGAATGTGTGGGCCGGGTCATGAGTGATGTGGCCGGCATGCGGGGCAGCGTGACGGACACGCAGGCCGATGCTGAACGTGTGACACTCACAGCGCTTGTTCCACTGGCCGAAAGCATGGATTATGCGACCACGCTCGCAGCACTCACAGGCGGCCGGGGTGGGATGAGTGTTCGGCTGCACGGATATGAACCGTGCCCGAAGGAACTGGGGAAGGAGTGCCCGAGGCGCGGCGTGGATCCGTTGGATACAAGCCGGTATATTCTTGCAGCGCGCAGCGCCCTGGAAGGCGGCATTTTCGATCTGGACTGAGAACATGGCGAATACGGTAAAAAACAGACACTTTTCATCCTGCGTTCATTCGGTGTTCACAAACGAGGCATAGAATGACGGTAGTAAGAGCAGGAAAGGAGTCTGTACATGAGACAAAGACCGAAAGTGCAGTCGCTTGCTTTACTGAGACCTGCGGCTATCCGTCCCTACAGAACAATCAGCCGCTCTCCTCTGGCCAGATGGATGACAGAGCTTCTGATGGCTGCGGCGGAATCGAAACAGACCGCCCTGCAGGCTGGACGGGGATTCTATTCGAATTGGATTGCTCTCCTTCTTCCCGGCTTTCTGGAGGCAATCTGCAGACAGTGAAAGGGCAGTAAGCGATGGAACGACCGGAAGGAAATACGACCCTGAAAGTATTTGAAGACACGGAGATCATGGATCAGCTGCAGGATCCGAGGCTGATGCAGATGCTCCTGAAGGGTGCCAACAATGTGCTCGATGTCATGCTGGATTATAAACAGCTGATGTTTGCAGCATCTGCGGCCATGAAAATCGTCAAAACCAAACTGGAAATCCTGGATACGGAATTCAAGATGACCCATAACCGGGATCCGATCCACAGCATTCAGACCCGCCTGAAGAGCCAGGCGAGCATTCTGGAAAAAATGGCCAAACGCGGCATTGAGCCCACGACCGAGAATATGGAACGATATGTCTCGGATCTTGCCGGTGCCCGTGTGATCTGCGGATATGTGGATGATATCTATACCATTGAGCATCTGCTCGCGGAGCAGGAAGATCTCGAAATCCTCGAACGCAAGGATTATATTGTCTCCCCGAAAAAAAGCGGCTATCGGAGCCTTCATCTGATCCTCCAGGTCCCGGTCTTTCTGCCGGGCGGCATCCGCAAGACCAAGGTCGAAGTCCAGCTGAGAACCATTGGCATGGATTTCTGGGCGGCCCTGGAGCATGAAATCCGATACAAGAAAAATCTCGACAATGAGATGCTCCTCAAGCGACTGGAAAGCTGTGCGGAAGTGATTGCTCGGACGGATCAGGAAATGCAGTCGATCCGGACCGAGATGGAAGCCCATGAAAACCAGCAGAAAGACATGGAACTGATCCTTGAAAAACTCAGACGGTTTGACGTCCCGCTTCCATAAGAAAAAAGCACCGATCGGTGCTTTTTTCTTATGGAAGAAACGGATTAAGAGAACTGAATGGCGCGCCGACCGATGCGGTAAGCCCAGACCAGGAGCTTTTTGCCGAGCTTTCCGGGAAGAACTGTGGTCATGCCAAGCAGGTTGTGGCGAAGCGCTTTATAGAGGGCCGGATCATAGTCATAAATGGTCTGCCACATGTGCTGATTCATTTTTTCACCGCGCTCGTGGCCGTCAATAAACTGAAGGGCAGAAGTGGTGAACAGCTGACCGGAAGCATTGTTGAGCATATAGTTGCGCAGATGACGGGGAAGCTTGTTCAGCTCGTCGAGCGCATAACTGGTGATCATCTGCTCTGCAATGGATGTACACTGATCCAGACGCCGCAGGATGACATCATCATGAACAGACTGATCCGGTCTCCCGATGAAATAGCCGTACAGAGGCTTGTGCAGGTAAGCGATGGTCTTTACCCAGGGAAGGGGACGATAAATATAGATGTTGTCTTCATAGAATGTGTGGACAGGAAGGACAAGGTGCATATCCCGGAGCATCTGTGTGCGGTAGGTCAGGGAATGAATCATGAACTGCTTCCAGATCGGAAAGTGGCGGACGGTATCCCATGTCATCAGGCGTCCGGGCTGCATGACATGGTGATAGGTTACGCCGAATACGGCCTGCTTATCAGCTGTGTCATAGACGTAGTCATTGACAATGAGATCAGGGATCGTTTCCTGCCCTGCATAGGATCGAATCAGGTCCAGCATGCTTCTGAGGGCATCCGGATCCAGGCGGTCATCGGAATCCACTGTTTTGAAGTACAGGCCCAGGGCATTGGCAATGCCGGTATTCAGACCGGCCCCGTGTCCGCCGTTTTCCTGATGAATGACACGCACACGGTCAGGATAGTCACGGACGAAGGCGTCCGCGATGGCACCGGTTCTGTCATGGGAACCGTCATCGACAATGAGAATATCCACCTCATCACCGCCGGGCAGCAGGGACTGTATGCATTTCTCCATATAATCCTGAGAATTATAACAGGGAACCAGAAGGGTGAGAAGCTTCATGCGGAAAGGTCTCCAATCAAGTAATCTTATAAAACGAATCAGCGCAGATTGGGTGTGATGGCACTGCGCTTTTCAGAAAAGACAACGGAAAAAAGGCCATACTGACCGCGGCTGAATATATCATGATCCCCAGTAATTGTCAAACTGAACATAAAAAAGCAGCAGATCATGGAGAAATCTGCTGCAGAAAGTGTTATTGCTCGGATTGTTCAGCATGGTTGAGAGAGGCTGTGATGAAATCACGGAACAGGGGATGCGGGCGGTTGGGACGGCTCTTGAGTTCCGGATGGAACTGCACAGCGACGAACCATGGATGAGAGGGGATTTCAACAATCTCAACCAGATTGCGGTCCGGATTGACACCGGCGACGGTCATGCCGCCGTTAATGAAACGCTGCCGGTATTCATTGTTGAATTCATAGCGATGACGGTGGCGTTCCTCGATGGACTGGGTGCCATACGCCTTATAGCTGTTCGTTCCGGGGAAGAGTTCACAGCGATATTTGCCCAGACGCATCGTGTGGCCGAGGTTTTCAAGGTCCTGGTCTTCCATGAGCGCAATCACGGGATGGTTGGTGTGCGGATCCATTTCGGTGGTGTTGGCATCGGGAAGATGCAGGACGTGGCGTGCATACTCAATGACTGCCATCTGCATGCCCAGGCAGATGCCGAGGAAAGGAATGTTCTTTTCGCGGGCATACTGTACGGCGACCATTTTGCCTTCAAGACCGCGTGAACCGAAGCCGCCGGGAACCAGAATGCCGTCACAGCCGGCAACCTTTTCCGCAATGTTTTCCTGGGTGACATCCGCGGACTGAATCCAACGGACATGGACTTTCGCCTGATTGGCAATACCACCGTGCGTCAGGGCTTCAACAATGCTCAGATACGCATCGGGGAGCTCCACATATTTGCCGACAAGGGCAATCGTCACATCACGGGTGGGATGGAGCTGGCGGTGGACCATTTCCTTCCACTCGGTCAGATCGCAGTGGTTGTTGGGAAGTCCCAGAAGTTCGCAGACTTTGCTGTCGAGACCTTCCTCATGGAGGAGGAGCGGCACTTCATAGATGCTCTGGGCGTTCTGATTCTCAAAAATACGGTCGGAAGTCAGGTTGCAGTACTGTCCGATTTTTTCACGCAGCTCGGGCGGGAGCGTATGATCACAGCGGCAGACAAGAATGTCAGGGGAGATACCGATTCCATTGAGCTCTTTGACAGAATTCTGCGTGGGCTTGCTCTTGAGTTCACCGGACGCCTTGAGATAGGGGACAAGCGTCACATGAATATACAGGCTGTTTTCCCAGCCGACTTCTGTGCGCATCTGACGAATGGCTTCCATAAAAGGAAGGGACTCAATGTCGCCCACAGTGCCGCCGATTTCCGTGATCACCACGTCCGGCGCATTCTGCTGGCGGGAAACAAGGAGAATATTGCGCTTGATTTCGTTGGTGATATGAGGAATCACCTGAATGGTTGCGCCGAGATATTCACCGCGCCGTTCTCTTTCTATGACTGTCTTATAGACGCGGCCGGATGTGACGTTGCAGGCCTGCGTCAGGCTTTCATCGATAAAGCGCTCATAATGACCAAGGTCCAGATCGGTTTCAGCACCGTCATCGGTCACAAAGACCTCACCATGCTGATAGGGGTTCATGGTGCCGGGATCGACGTTGATATAAGGATCGAATTTCTGGTTGAACACCCGAAGCCCGCGGCATTTCAGCAGTCGTCCCAGAGACGCTGCAGTAATGCCTTTGCCGAGTGAGGAAACCACACCACCGGTTACAAAGATAAATTTCGTCTGCATACTTCCAGCCCCTTGCTCTTCTGAGGGTAGTCCTTGAAAAATGGACGGAAAGAGTATAGGCAACGAAGGTTTATTCGTCAAGCACATGAGAAAACCGGAACAAAAAAAATGCCGCATGCCGATGGAGCATGCGGTCCCGTAAACGGGTAATTGGAAACAGGTTAAAGACCGACTGCGGATTTGGCGACCTGATCGGCCATTTCGTTGTACATGACGCCGGTGTGGGCTTCCACTTTCTCAAACGTGACATGCAGTTTGGGAGCATAGGTTTCACGCACCGTATTCGCGTACATGATGGAGATCGGGGTATTGGTCTTCCAGTCGCCGGTGGCCCATTTGCAGATCCCTTCATAGTCATAAAAGATGCGAATGCTTGTATAGCCGTGCTCGACAGCCCACTGCATGGCATGGAGTGAAGCAAAGACTTCGCCTGCTACATTCCTTGCGGGAAGGTAATCCGCTTCATCGCCGCTCCCGCTGAGGGTGACAGGCGTTTCCCCGCTGAGGATGACCACGCCCCAGCCATAGACATGTCTGCGGATATGATAGCTTCCGTCCACATAGATATCCAGAACCGGGGATTGCGTATCGGGAGATGCGGTATCAAGGGCATAGGTCTTGCTGAGAAAGGCCTCTGCCTCCTCCCGTGTGGGAAAGGATTTAAACTCGGCACCGGGGAAATGGATGACCGAAGCCTGGCATTCTTTCCAGGTCATCAGGATTCCGGTGGTGCGTCCCTTGCGGACAGCGTAAAACTTAGGCTTCTTTTCAGGCATGCTGCTGATCCCTTTCTCAAATTGTCTGTGCGGTCAGTCTGCACAGAGTTCCGGGCATGGGAAAACCTGCCGCACTGCGGCAGGTTTTCCCGGTAACCTTGATGTGGCGGTTATACGCTGCCGCCTGTCTGCGTCTCCTGCGACACGGCAGGTATGCTGTCCCGCAGCATGATGCGCAGCAGTTTTTCAGCATTCTCATCATTTCCGTTATAGAGCCTGACGGTGAGATACATTTCAGAAGACGTCGAGTAGGTCCATGTGGGAATGATATTCAGGGAAGACGTGGGAAGACCGTAGAGGTGTCGTTCATTGGTATCCTGATTCTTGCGCCAGCCTCTTTCAATATTGATGCCGGCAGCTTCGAACATCTCCTGAATGCCTTCCAGCTCATCGAGTGCGACGAAGAGTCCCTGGGACGCATAAGACTGGAAGAAGTCTCTGGGCAGAAGATAGAGGTCACCCTCCCCGGCCATAATGCGGGTCGCCAGAACCATCGGGCCGCTGGATTCATCCGGCATAATATACTGTGCCGTCATTTCTGTGACATCCGACATCTCGGTGGTATGGACTTTCTCGAGGTAGTCATTCACAGCGTTCTCTTCCCCGTACGCATAGAGATACAGCTCCAGCTTTTCATTGTCCGGCGTACGCGGGGCAGTGACCGTGTACATGAGATCCCACAGGAAGAAGCAGAGAACGGCAGAAAGGAGATACATCCACCAGGAATACTGAAAATGCTGGGTCAGCGTTTTCTTGTTGATGGGTGTTTTCACAGACATCACCTCGGCACAGAATCTATAAGAATACGGGCAGCACAGCGGCTGCCCGATGCTTTACTTGTTCAGTGGTTTCATGGTGGGGAAGAGCAGCACGTCACGAATGGTGGGTGAATTTGTCAGGAGCATGACCAGACGGTCCACACCAAAGCCAAGACCGGCGGTGGGCGGCATGCCGTACTCGAGCGCCGTCACGAAGTCTTCATCGACCTCTGCATGCGCACCCTGAGCGATGCGGGCCTCTGCCTGCAGTTCGAAGCGGCGCCGCTGATCAATGGGATCGTTCAGCTCAGAGAAGGCGTTGCCCATCTCATGACCGGTAATGAAATATTCAAACCGCTCCGTGAGATCGGGATTCTCGGGCTTGCGCTTTGCAAGCGGTGAGATTTCCACCGGGTAGTCCATAACGAAGGTCGGCTGCACAAGCGTTTCCTCGACAAAGGCATCAAACAGTGCCTCGAGGCACTTGCCGCGGCCGTCCATCTTCTCGACTTCCACCCCGTGGCGGGCACAGGCAGCATGTCCATCCTCATCGGATGTCCAGGTGCTGTAATCCTCACCGCAGGCTTCCTTCACTGCATCGGCCATGGTGATCCGCTTCCAGGGGGCCTTCATGTGAATGATCTGACCCTGATATTCCACATCGGTGGTACCCAGCGCCTTCATGCAGATGAATTCATACATCTGTTCCACCATTTCCATGCATTCATGGTAGTTGGAGAAGGCCTGATAGGTTTCCACGGAAGTGAACTCCGGGTTATGGGTGGCATCCATGCCCTCATTGCGGAAGATACGGCCGACCTCATAGACCCGTTCAAAACCGCCGACGATCAGACGCTTGAGATAGAGCTCTGTCTCAATACGCAGGAACATATCCAGATCCAGCGCGTTGTGATGGGTGCGGAACGGGCGTGCACTTGCACCGATTTCCACTGTCTGAAGAACCGGGGTATCCACCTCAAGGAATCCGCGGCCGTCAAGGAACTCACGGATAGCAGAGATGATCGCGCTTCTCTTGCGGAACACATCGCGAACCTCGGGATTGACAATCGTATCCACATAGCGCTGACGATAACGGAGATCCGTGTCGGTCAGGCCATGGAATTTTTCGGGCAGCACTTTCAGGGATTTCGTGAGCAGCTGCAGGGAAGTGGTATGAATGGAGACTTCCCCGGTCTTGGTTTTAAAGACTGTACCGGTGACACCGAAGATGTCGCCGATATCATCATTCTTGAAATCCGCATAGGCTTCTTCGCCGACATCATCGCGGCGGACATAGAACTGAATGACGCCCTCGCCGTCGAGCAGATGCGCAAAGCTGGCCTTGCCCATGACGCGGCGGGATGTCATACGGCCGGCGACGGAAACCGTCTGGCCTTCAAGCGCATCGAAATTCTGGATGATCTCCTGAGAATGATGCGTGACACTGTATCGGGTGATCAGATAGGGGTGCTTCCCGCTGTCGATCAGGCCCTGCAGCTTCTGGCGCCGAATGATTTCCTGCTCAGAAAGCTCGGGGGTATGGGGAGTTACGGGATAATCTGCCATGAATAATCTCCTCTCAGAGGGAACTCAGCGTGAAATGTCAAGAATCTGGAAATGAAGAATGCCGGCAGGAACTTCGACTTCGACCTTTTCACCGACCTTGTGTCCCACGAGTGCGTGTCCAACCGCGGACTCATCGGAAATCCGGTTGTTGAACGGATCAGACTCGTTGGCACCGACGATGGAGTAGACAATGGTCTTGTTCTTGTCAAGATTCTTGACTTTGACGGTTGTGCCGACGGAGACAGCATCGGTTGTGATGTCTTCATCCAAAACCACTTCCAGACGGGACATTTCGTCCTGCAGATAGGCAATACGAGTCTCATTTTCCGTCTGCTTGTTTTTGGCTTCAGTATATTCAGCGTTTTCGGAGAGGTCACCGTAGCTGCGCGCAAACTCGATTTCCTGTGCAATTTCGTTGCGCACTACACTCATGCGGTGGTCGAGTTCATCCTGCAGTTTCTGCAGGCCTTCTTTTGTAATGCGCTTTTTCTGCTCTGCCATAGCAAAGCACTCCTTTCCTGGATCCATGGTTCGATGATACGACACGAACATGAAATCAATATGAAAAATGATGGTGCCCGGCTTGGAACAGATGGGCACGGAAAAACAACGAATCGCCATTGCGATTCTGAGGCATTATATCCACTTCACCTATCTTTGTCAACGCATGGAAAATCTTGAAGCTTATGGGAGAAAACGGTTTCGGGACACTGACTTTGCAATGCCGGGCTGTGCTGTGCTATACTCCATCTGGAAATGAAGATCAGAATGAAAGAATGCTGCATTTCTCAAATCACTCGAAAAGGAAATCTTGAATGGATAAAGTCAAACGCAAGCAGAGAAAGGAACATCCCGGCGTCAGGAAGATTCTTCCGCCGGTGCTTCTGCTGCTGGCCCTCGCCGTTGGCGCCATAGGCTGGTTCAGCCGCCAGGAGACACAGAAAGTCAGTGTCCCGGAAAAAATCCTGACGGCTGGGACGATTGAACAGCGGGAAACAGGGAGTGTTTACTCCATCGATGTGCATCTTGCCTCCGGGGAAGGCTGGTATGCGGAACAGACGTCCGCCGGAAACCTGACGGAAAAGGATGGGTTCGATATTGAGCCGGCGCTGGCCAGGAACTTTCTCTCCGCTGCCGCTGTGATCGGATATGAGGACATCTTTACGGAAGACCCCGCCGACTATTCGGACAGACTGGAGGAATTCGGCCTGGCCGAACCGGCAAGCACGGTCACAGTCACCTATACAGACGGTGAACAGGTCGTCATGCACATTGGAAACCGGAGCACTGAAACAGAGGCTGCCTACTATTATATGACAGTGGATGGAAGAAAGCCGCTGTATGCGCTTTCTGTCTCCGCTGCAGAGGAATGGAAGCTTCCCAAGAGCAGTCTGCATCCGGTGCAGCAGCCCAATCTGCAGACCGCACGGATGGACCAGCTGGTGATGCGCTCAGGCGACTGGACGGCCGAATGGGTGCTTGAGGCAGAGATTACCGATGAAAACGCCTCGGATGCATGGGTGCTCAGGTCCCCGGTCCACTATCCTGCCGACGGAACAGAAATGACTTCCTTTCTCAGGAACATCGGGAGCATACGTCTGGGATCGTATGTGGGACCGGCCATGGAGGAGCGTCTGGCAGAATACGGGCTGGACAGACCGGAAATGATCCTTGAGATGCACATGGCCGAGGGTATGGCGGCTGTGACCGGGGAGGATGGAACCGTTTCAACGACCCTGCTGAAAGCAGAAACTGTCGTGTTGATCATTGGAAGTCTGAAAAGCGAATATGTCCGCTATGTGCGCTATGGAAATGATGTCTATCTGGTCAGCGAACTGACCCTGGGACCGGTGATCAGCAAGAAGCCGATGGACACGGTTTCAAGATATCCTGTTCTGGTTGCTGCGGAATCACTGACGAGACTGACCATAGAAGACTGTCTGACAGGGGAGAGCACGACGTATCGGATGCAGAGAGAAAGCTCAGGGGATGAGGAAGTGACCCGATGCTTCGAAAACGGGCAGGAAATCCCCTTTGAGACATTTGAAGCCAGATATCTGCAGATGGTGCTGTGCACGGTATCCGGCGAACTGCCGGAAGACTATGAGGCCGGAGCGCTAAAAAAGGTCTATACGTTTGAAGCTGCAGGCGGGAAGGTGCACAGCATTCGCCTGTATGCCTATGACAGCATGCACGATGCCCTCCAGGTGGATGATTACCCGATGCTCTTTTACCTGATCCAGGGCGGATTGGGTATGTAATGAAGCGCTGCGCAAGAAAAGCGCGGCGGCGGGCAGGAATCGGATTGTTCCTGTCGAAACGAAAAAGGACAAAAAACGGAAAACGGAGGTACACGATATGGAACGTTTTGCATGGATGGGTAAGATCAAGCCGGGTATGGAAAAGGAATATAAAAGAAGGCACGATGAAATCTGGCCGGAAATGAAAGAACTGCTCAAGAAGGCCGGCATTGCCAATTACACGATCTGGTCTGACGGAGTCACCCTGTTCGGATACTATGAATGCGAGAAAGGCATTGAGTTTGCCGAGAAGACACAGGCGGGCAGCCCGATCGTGGACAAATGGAATGACTATATGCAGGACGTGCTTGAGCTGGAGATGGATCCGGAAACGGGTGCACAGCCCAAGCTGAAGCAGATGTTCTTCCTGCCCTGAGAAAAAGAACAGACATTGAAAGGATTGCGGAGGAGTACAGAACGTGGGACTGTTTTCATTGAGCGAGAAGTTTGCCACTCTCGGAGCGACGGCTGTGGACAACCAGTTTCTGCTGGAATTCATGCCCAATGCATCCGGAGAAGCAGTCAAGGTCTATTTATACGGACTTCTTGCTGTCACTTCCCAGATGCAGGATATGAGCGTGGATCAGATGGCTCATGATCTGGGCATGACCAGGGAGGATGTCCTGGCGGCTTACCGGCACTGGGAGAGAGTGGGTCTGGTTGAACGCACAGGCGACAATCCGCTTTCGTTCCGCTATATTCCGGTGAATCAGTCGGTCTTTATGGGCAATACAGCTCCCCGCGATCTTGATTATGAACGCTTTACTGAGGCGGTCTATGCGGTCTTTGGCAATGATTACCGGATTCATGGACAGCGCATTCTGCAGTTTTATGAATGGGTGGTCGATCTGGGTCTCCCGCAGGAAGTCGTGCTGATGCTGATCCGCCATATGATTTCCCTGCGCGGAAAGAACTTCTCCTATGCGGCGGCCAACAAACTGGCCGAAACGCTTGCGAAGGAGGACGTGCGCACGATCGAGGATGCTGAGCTTGCGCTGACGCGGGACCGGGAAGTGCGGGAATGCAGCCGGGCAGTCCTGCGCAAACTGGGCATGAGAAGAGAACCCACGGAACCGGAGCAGAATCTGTGCCAGAAGTGGATGCACGAGTGGCATTATTCCCAGGATGCCATCCTCGCTGCCTGCGATGAGACCACGGCAGCCGGTTCCCCGAGCTTCAAGTATGTCGATAGCATTCTTGAAAAGAGGCGTTCGGGCCAGAATGATGTGGGCAGCAGCGCCGAAGCCTATAAGGCAGAACAGACCCGTCAGGAACAGCGCAGGGAACCGCTGAAAAAAGTGTTTGAAGCACTCGGACGCGGGACCATCAATGAGGGGACCCTCAATGTATACTGGAATCTGAGAAAGAACTGCGACAATCCGGAGCTGATTCTTTTCGCTGCCCAGCAGTGCGGAAAAGCCAACGGCAAACTGGAAGATGTCATCAACCTCATCAGCAGCTGGCAGAAACGCGGCATCGGGAATGAAGCCGAGGCAAGAGCGTATGTGGAACAGTTTGAGGATGAGAAAAAGCTGCTGGCCGCGCTGGGCGATCTCTGGGGGATTCGGCCTCCGGCCGGGGAAGCGAACCACCGCCTGATTCAGAAATGGCGGGCAGAGCTGAAGATGCCGGATGACGTGATTGTGTATGCAGCCGGCGGCATGAAAGTCGACAGTAAGCACATGCCTTATCTTGACCGGATTCTGGACAGATATGCCGCACAGAATATCCGTTCTGTCGATGCAGCCGAAGCGGACAGCCAGCGCTATTCTGAAAACAAACCGCAGCCTGAGAAGGGCAGAACCGGAAAAGTGGTCACAGAAAGCCTGTATGATCAGAGGGAAAATACAGAGCCTGACGCGCAGAGCATTCCGCAGTGGCTTCTAGACAGACAAAAGGAGATGAAGGAACATGCGACGGGAGATTCTTCGCCAGCTGACAAATGAATATGAGGAACGCCGGCGGGAGAATGACCGCATCTTCTTTGCCAGACGTGCAGAGGCCGAACAGAAATGCCCGGAGATCGGACGATTGATGGATGCGCGGCAGGAACTGATTTTCAGTTCCGTGCGCGGCATCATTCTGGGGCATCAGCCGGATCAGGTGCCGGAAAAAATGGAGAAACTGACAGGCCAGATTCGCAGTCTTCTGGTTGAGAATGGTTTTCCGGACGATTACCTCGAGCCGGTTTATCGCTGCCCTCTGTGCAAGGATACAGGGTATGTGGGCGATCCGGTCCGCGAAATGTGCAGCTGCATGCAGAAGGAACTGACGCGCAGACTGTATGCGGAAAGCGGGCTGGGGGATCAGCGGGAACAGACGTATGACACATTCCGTCTGGATGTCTTTCCGGATACCGTGATCCCGGGCCTTGGATACTCCCAGCGGCAGATGATGGAAATGATCCGGGACATGACGAAGGCATGGGCAGAACAGTGGCCTGATGTCCGTGAAAACTGCGGTGTTATCTTCAGCGGGGCTTCAGGGCTTGGCAAGACCTTCCTTCTCCATGCCATGGCGGGGGTGATGCTCGACCGCGGGCTCAATGTGATGGTGCTGAGCAGCTACCGTGCCCAGGAAATCATGCGAAAGGCCTATTTCTCCAGGGACGGACAGGATGACCTGGATCTTCTGATGAACACAGACGTCCTCTTTCTGGACGATCTTGGAACAGAGCCCCTGCTGGATAATGTCACCGTATCGCAGTTTTTCAATCTGTTCAATGAACGGCAGAATCATCAGAAAGCCTGCGTGATTTCCACCAACCTGTCTCTGAAAAATCTCAGAGAACGCTACACCGAGAGGATTGCCTCCCGACTCCTGGACAGCTCGCGGATGATGGTTGTGGAGATGCGGGGAGAAGATATCAGAAGGAACCGGTAGGTGATACAGATGGCCGTGAACATTCAGATTTATATCAGCAAAAAGAATTTTGACGTTCAGAAAGCACAGCGCTTTTTCAGGGAGCGGCGGATCACCGTGCAGGAGCTTGACCTGAAAAAGCACCACCTGGGCGAGCGCGAAGTCAGAACCATGGCGCAGGCGATCGGCATGCAGGAACTGGTGGACCGGGAAGACAAAAAGGTGAAAGAGCATCCGGCCTGCTATTACAATAAGGATGAGGATATCCTTCAGGCGATCCTTGAGGCGCCTTTCCTGCTGAAGTCTCCCATTGTCCGCTGCGGAAATAAGGTGACGGCAGGGTATCACCCGGAAGTCTGGGAAACCTGGATCAAAGCGTAAAAAAAGAGGAATACAGACCGGATGACCGTGAGGTCAGACGCTGTATTCTCTTTTTTCTATTCGGTGTTCTGGCAGGGAACGCGTCTATGCAAAAAGTCAAGAATCTGCTATATTCTTCCGGCAGGTCTGGATGGACAGACCTGAAAAGGAATCCGAGGTGTTCTAAATGCAGAAAAAAACCATGACTGTGATCTGCAGGGTCATCGCGGTGCTGATGATCGCCACCGCTTTTGTCACATTTCAGATCCAGAACGGTCAGCTGACCGATGTGTATTATCTGATGGCCGGCGTGATGCTCGCCGGCGGACTGTCCCTGTTTGCCGGAAAGCCCATCCGGGGTCTTCGCTCCGGCAGAGCGGTCTCCTCCAGTATTCTGTGTGCCCTGCTTGCCCTTTTGTGCATGGCGACCATGACGGTGTTCTCCATGCCGGAGGCTGAAATCTGGAAGTCAGTTCAGAGCAGCGCCTGGGTCATGCTCTACATTGTCTGCATGAATCTGTTTGCTTTTACTGGACTTTGCAGCCTGCTGCTGAGTGCATTGTATTTTGAAAGCAGGCCGGAAGATGAAAGCACGCTGGTCAGCACGCGCCGCTGGTCGTTTGTGCTGATTGCGGCCGTTTCCGTGGCATTTCTCTGCAGTTCCTACCCGGGCTGGGATTATACGGACATTCAGACAGCCTGGATTCAGGGCGTATACGGGGAATGGGACGAATGGCACACCATCGGCTTCCTGTACTTTGTCCGCCTGTGCTCCATGCTGTGGAAAGAAACCTTTGTCGTGTCGATCGTTCAGACCGTGCTCTGGCTGCTGGTCAACCATATGGCGCTGATGACCATCTCAGAGATGAAGCGGCCGAAGGCGATCCGCATGTATACGCTCCTCTCGCTTGTGCTGTTTACTCCTTATATCTATCTGCAGGCAATGATGAAGGACACCATCTTTGCGATCTGCATGTTTGCGGTCTGTATTGGACTGTGGCGTCTGATGAGCCAGAAGCACCTGAAGGTGACCGATGTTGTGTTCCTGACGGTGTTTGCCCTGGGGGCTGCCCTCTTCCGTCACGGCGGAGTGGTCGTGGTGACACTGGTGCTGCTCATTGCCATCGCAGTACGTGCCAGACTGCATCTGGGAGAAATCCTGAAACCCGTGATCACCACCGGCGTCGTGGCGCTGGGCTATTTCCTGCTGGTGGTCGTTCTTGGACGCAATGTGCTGCAGGCCAATCCGAACCCGCCCTACATCAAATATACTGTTCCTTTCTATATGGCGGGTGAACTGGTATCGGATGACCAGGTCGAAATGGACGAGGAAGACATTGCATTCCTCGAGGAGTTTGCCGAGATCGGCGACTGGCAGGCTCTGCACAGCAAGTATTATGCGGACCCGGTGGCAAGAGAATACGGAGTGCTGGGCGATATCGGATTCATGGAGGAGAATGAATACGGTCCCCAGATTCTTCAGCTGAACCTCAAATACTTCCTTCGCTACCCCGGCCGCTATCTGACGCATTACAGCCACATCACATCCATCCTGTGGCAGTCTGCACGTCCGGCCGACGGGTATGAATGGGGCCCGATCGAAGGCATGGCCACGGATTATGAAACAGGCATTGCATCAGTGAAACCCAACTGGTTTACAACCGTGACGAGGTCTGTTGCCAATCTGTCCGGACAGATTCCGCTGGTCCGGAGCGTGATGTGGCGCGGAGGATTCATTCAGTTCTGCTACTTTGCCCTGATCTGCTTCCTGATCAAAAACAGGATGAAACGGTTTGTGGTGCCTGCTCTGCCCATCGTGTTCTTCCAGGCTTCTCTCTATCTCTCCATTCCTTCCCAGGATCCGAGGTATGTCCTGGCTATGATCACCGCGTTCCCCTTCTTCGCAGTGATGAGCATGGGCGTGCTGGGAGACAGGAACCGGGAGGGCAGCGCAAAAACGAAATAAGCTGCAGATCCTTCAATGAAAACATGCCGGGGGCTGAAAGCCTCCGGCATGTTTGATGTTACGGTAGAATCATGATTCAGAGGAATGCTGGGCGGGGGAAGGGATGTCATCTTCGCTGCAATCTGGCGTGTGCTTGCAGAGCATGGTGAGCATGTTCAGCTGCACTTCAAATGCCTGTCTGTTTTTGTTCCCGTTGGTGTGCAGGATCAGACCGCAGCAGAACATCTGGATGGCGGCGAGGGCCATAAAGCCGGCGGCAAAGAGCGTCGGGAATCGCGGCACCAGGCCGGTGATGCGGAACTCATTCCAGACGGGGATAAAAAGGATCACAGCAATGAGCAGAAACAGGGCGGCAATCAGGCTGAAAAACGGAAGGGGACGATAGTCTCTGACCAGACGGGCAATCGTGCGAAGCACTTTGAAGCCGTCAGAAAAGGTGCTGAGCTTGGATACGCTGCCGCTGGGCCTGTCCCTGTAATCCACGGGGATGGAGGCGAGCACAAAGTTCTTGTCAAGCGCGTGGATGGTCATTTCCGTTTCAATCTCAAATCCATGGGAGAGAACCGGGAAGCTTTTGACAAACATGCGGCTGAATGCACGGTAGCCGGTCATGATGTCGGTGACATGCCCTCCGAAGAAGGCGTTGACCAGATTCCGGACAAGCACGTTGCCGGAGTTGTGGAACATGCGTTTGTTCTCGGTAAAGTACGTGGAGGAAAGCCGGTCGCCGATGACCATGTCCGCCCGATGGAAGAGTACCTGGTTGACCATGTCCCGGGCGTGTTCGGCGGGGTACGTGTCATCCCCGTCGATCATCAGATAACAGTCGGCATCAATCTCACGGAACATCGTGCGGATGACATTCCCTTTTCCCTGACGGGGTTCGTAGCGGACAACCGCACCGGCTTCCCTGGCGAGAACATCGGTTCCGTCCGTGGAGTTGTTGTCATAGACATAGACAACAGCTTCAGGAAGGGCTTTGCGGTAATCGCGGACGACTTTTGAGATGGTCTTTGATTCATTGTAACAGGGAATCAGTACAGCAATGCTTTGGGACATACCGTTTCCTCCGATTCATCAATCTGCTACATAGCATTGTAGACGGTCTGCAGGGAAATGGCAAGCAGGGAACAGCAGAAGATGAACCGGCATGCTGCCCAGGGAGGCGTGAAGCGAAAGCAGAATGGCATCCGTTTTCCCGGAAAAAAGCATGGAGGAAATGGGAATAAAACAGAATGAGAAAACCATGAGAAACAGCCTCAGAAAATATTTATCAGGAAAGGTCAGAAATTGCTTGACAAAGGTGGGGACTGGTGATATTGTATCATCGTGTTAGCACTCAACACTCGTGAGTGCTAACAGACAGACAAAAAAGAGAGGAGCGGGAGTCATGGGCATGGATGAGCGAAAATACAGGATACTGCAGGCGATTATCGACGACTATATCCTGACTGCTGAGCCGGTTGGTTCCCGCACGATTTCGCGTAAGTACGATATGGGACTTTCTTCCGCTACGATCCGCAACGAAATGTCGGATCTGGAAGAACTGGGCTACCTGGATCAGCCGCATGTCTCAGCGGGACGCATACCGAGTGCGAAAGCATATCGGCTGTATGTTGACCAGCTGCTGAAAACCGGTAAGATCCGATCGGCTGATGATGAGTCTGTCAAAGCACATTTTGCCGGCAGAATGCACCAGATGGAGGATGTGATTGATCATGCTGCACAGGTGATTTCCAGCATGACCAATTATCTCGCAGTTGTTCTTCCGCCCAGCGGAAAACAACCGCTGATCCGGACGCTGCAGCTTGTTCCGGTCGGTCCCGGGAGCGCGCTGGTTGTCCTTGTGACAGACAGCGGGATTATCCGAGACACAGTCATTCCTTATCCCGGACAGATCGATAATGACACGCTCTATTCGATCTCCCGGCAGCTGACAGAAGAGCTTTCCGGGCACAGCCTTCAGGAGGCGGGCGGCATCATTGCTTCCATGCTCGGCCGAATGCACGAAAACGAAGCGTTCTTGGCTTCCCTGAGTTCGTTCCTTTCGGAACGGTCGGGGAATGCTCCGAGACGCCATGTCGCAGTCGGCGGCGCAAGCAAAATGCTGACCTATCCTGAATATGCTGATGTCGAGAAGGTCAAATCACTGCTCAGCCTGGTTGAGACAAGGGATAAACTGGCATCCATCATTGCGCAGAATGGAAACGTGGCGTTCACTGTGCGGATCGGGCCGGAAAGTGGCATCCCCGAAATGGCGGACTGCTCCATTGTAACGGCAACGTATTCGACACAGGCAGGCGGCAAGGGAACCATCGGCGTGATCGGACCGACGAGAATGCGCTATTCCAAAGTACTTTCAGTGCTTGGGACAATGGGGCAGCAGCTTTCTGAACTTTTTGGTGCCCAGGGTGAACTTGAAGACCATACCGAAGAAGGCAGGTAGCAGAAAGTCAGGCGAAACCGATGCGAGTGAAATTACGACGCAACAAGAAGAAAGGACTTGAAGACGTGCAGGAAAACGAAGAACTGCAGAAAGAAATTCCTGAGACTCCTCAGGATGAGCAGATGCCTCAGGCTGAAGAAACGCCTGCTGAGCAGACAGAAGAGAGTAAGCCTTCTGCAGATGAGAAGGAATTGGAAAAGGCACGTGCTCAGGCCGAAGAGTATCTGAATCTGGCACAGCGGGTTCAGGCGGATTTTGATAATTTCCGCCGCCGCAACAGTTCTGTGCGTGCAGATGCCTATGCGGAAGGTCAGCGCAATGTCGCCGCCTCCATGCTGGGCGTTCTGGACAATCTTGAACGCGCACTGGAATCTGCTCCTGAGGAAAGCGCGCTGAGAAGCGGCGTGGAGCTCACACTCAAGGGCATGCGCGAAGTGTATGAAAAGCTCGGTGTGACAGAAATCAACCGTCTGGGTGAAAAGTTTGATCCGAATCTGGAAAACGCAGTGATGCGCGGTACAGCCGATGAGGGCGAGCCCGGAACGGTATGCATGGTTCTGCAGAAAGGATACCAGATGGGTGGATTCGTTCTCAGACATGCAATGGTCAAAGTGGTGTCTGAGGACTGACGCGGGTCAGCCGAAAGACGACCGCATGCAATGGACAATGACGTAAAGTACAGATAGAGTAACGAGGAGGAAAACATTATGTCTAAGATTATTGGTATTGACCTTGGTACAACCAACAGCTGCGTTGCCGTTATGGAAGGCGGACAGCCTGTGGTGATTGCAAACGCTGAAGGCAGCCGTACAACGCCTTCTGTCGTGGCTTTTACAAAAGACGGTGAGCGTCTGGTCGGCCAGGTGGCAAAGCGTCAGGCCGTGACCAACCTTGACCGTACGGTGATTTCCATCAAGCGTGAAATGGGCACGGCATACAAAGTGAGCATCGATGGAAAAGACTATACTCCCCAGGACATCAGCGCTATGATCCTCAGCAAGATGAAGGAAACGGCTGAAGCCTATCTCGGAGAAAAGGTCACAGAAGCTGTCATCACCGTGCCTGCCTACTTCAACGACAGCCAGCGTCAGGCCACCAAGGACGCAGGCCGCATTGCCGGTCTGGACGTCAAGCGTATCATCAACGAGCCGACAGCTGCTTCCCTGGCTTACGGCCTTGACAAGGAAGGCACCCAGAAGATCCTGGTGTACGACCTGGGTGGCGGCACCTTCGATGTATCCATCCTGGATATCGGCGACGGCGTATTTGAAGTGCTGGCCACCAACGGCAACACCCGTCTGGGCGGCGATGACTTCGACCAGAGAATCATCGACTGGATCGCTGACAATTTCAAGCGCGACAACGGCATCGATCTCAGACAGGACCGTATTGCTGCCCAGCGTCTGAAGGAAGCTGCTGAAAAGGCAAAGATCGAACTGTCCGGCACCACCACCGCTTCCATTAACCTGCCGTTCATCACTGCAGACGCCAATGGCCCGAAGCATGTGGATATGACACTGACCCGTGCCAAGTTCGACGAACTGACCCGCGACCTGGTGGATGCCACCATCGAGCCCATGAAGAAGGCTCTGGCTGATGCCGGCCTGACCTACAACCAGATTGACAAGATCATCCTGGTCGGCGGTTCAACCCGTATTCCTGCTGTTCAGGATACCGTAAAGCGCATCACCGGCAAGGAACCCTTCAAGGGCATCAACCCTGACGAGTGCGTGGCTATCGGTGCTGCCATTCAGGGCGGCGTGCTTGGCGGCGAAGTCAAGGACGTCCTCCTTCTGGATGTTACTCCGCTCTCTCTGGGCCTTGAAACCGAAGGTCACATCTTCACCCGCCTGATCGACCGGAATACCACGATTCCGTGCGAAAAGAGCCAGGTCTTCTCCACTGCAGCCGATGGACAGACCAGCGTGGAAATCAATGTTCTGCAGGGCGAACGCCAGATGGCCTATGACAATAAGTCCCTGGGACGTTTCCAGCTGACCAACATTGCTCCCGCTCCCCGCGGCGTGCCGCAGATTGAGGTCACGTTCTCCATTGACCGCAACGGCATTGTGCATGTTTCCGCTAAGGATAAGGCGACCGGCAACGAGCAGGATATCACCATCACCGCTTCCACCAATCTGAGCGAAGATGAAATCAACCAGAGGGTCAAGGAAGCAGAGCAGTATGCTGAGCAGGACAAGAAGCGCAAGGAAGAAGCAGAGACGCTCAACCGCGCTGATTCCCTGATCTATGAGACGGAGAAGCAGCTGCGCGACAATGCCGACAAGCTCTCTGATGAGGATAAGAACACCCTCCAGACCGAAGTGGATGCTTTCAAGAAGATCCGCGAGGGTGGCAATGTGGATGAAATCAAGAATGCTGAGGAAGGCTTCACCCAGAAGGTGTACGCTATCTTCGGAAAGATCTACCAGCAGACTCAGGGCGCCGGACAGGGCCCGGATGCAGGTGCAGGAAACAATGCAGGCAATAACGGCATGAATCCTGACGGCACCATCAATGCTGATGGCGAAGTTCATTGATTCTCTGTAACAGGCAGCCGGAGGCATTCTTGCCTCCGGCATTTCCGCGAAAAGCCGCACGCACAAATGAGGTGACAGGGTTTGGCAAACAAACGAGACTATTATGAAGTCCTTGGCGTGGACAAAAAAGCCACAGAGGAAGAGATCAAAAGGGCCTATCGCAAGAAGGCAAAGGAGTGTCATCCTGACCTGCATCCCGGAGACAAGCAGGCTGAGGCAAGGTTTAAGGAATTAAACGAAGCAAATGAAGTCCTGTCTGATCCGGATAAACGTGCACGTTATGATCAGTTTGGCTTTGATGATCCCATGCAGGGCGGAAATCCGTTTGGAGGTGCTGGCGGTGCTGGCGGCTTTGATTTCTCTGGCATGGGTGACATCTTCGACACCTTCTTCGGCGGTATGGGCGGCATGGGATCAAGACGTTCTGCCAATGCACCGACGAGGGGCAATGACCTGCGCTATGAGATGCGCCTGACGTTCGAGGAAGCGGCAGACGGATGCGAGAAGTCGTTCGACTTTTTCCGCAATGAGGTATGCGATGCCTGCAACGGCACCGGTGCCAAGGCGGGGACACAGCCCAGCACCTGCCCGACCTGTAATGGGCAGGGTCAGATCCGATCCTCTGGCGGCTGGATGACCACGGTGCGCACCTGCCCGAACTGCGGCGGCAGCGGCAAGGTCATCAGGGACAAGTGCCCCAACTGTACCGGAACGGGCCGTCTGCGCAAGAAGCGCACCTCGACCATCAAGATTCCGGCCGGCATCGATAACGGTCAGACGCTGATTCAGTCCGGCCAGGGTGAACCCGGACGCAACGGCGGACCGAACGGAGATCTGTATATCACGGTTTCTGTGCGCCCGCACAAGCTGTTCCGCAGAGATGGATACAATCTGCTTCTGGATTTCCCGATCTCCTTTACGCAGGCCGCACTTGGTGCTGAAGTCGATATTCCGACCCTGCACAGTTCGGTCAAATACAAGATTCCGGAAGGCACCCAGAACGATACGGAATTCAGGATCCGCGGACAGGGTATTCAGCAGCTGCGTTCTGCAGCGAAGGGAGACCTTGTGGTCAGGGTGCGGGTCGAGATTCCGAGAAAGCTCACGGAAAAGCAGAAAGATCTGCTCCGGCAGTTTGATGGCACCATTTCCGGACACGAGTATGAGGGCAAGAAGAACTTCTTTGACAAGCTGAAAAATGCCTTCAACTGATGCGGATTCTCTCCGCAGCGCGTATAGCACTTATCAGTCAGTCTGCATGCGAAACGGCATGGGGCTGACTTTTTTTGTGGATCAGCGGCCTGCACGGTCGAATGCGGCGGGTCAGCGCTGCCATATTGACATTCCGCGGCCATTTTGATTATGATCGATATGATCGGCAGGCAAAAAGCCTGCGGGCCTGTGCGCATTCAAAAGAATGTCGGATTCTGTGGACCAAGGAGCCACTGTGACATGAAAGAGATCAGCCGTATTCTTCCTCTTGCTGTGATGATACTGCTTCTTTGCGTGATATCCGGAGCGGCTTCAGGTGAAGCCTTGCTTGTTCTGGGACGTGTGGAGGACGCATCCCGGCTTTCGGAAATCCGTGACATGCCGGCGGAAGCCTCGGTGATTGTGCTGCAGAAAGCTGCGGACAAGGCAAAGCGCACGGCGGTGTCCTCTCTCAGTGAAGCCGGATTGAACGATGTATCGTTTATGGATTTTCCGTCTGTCCGGGAATCGGCACTTTCCGAAAAAACACTTCGGAACAAATGGGAAACCGACAGCTGCATTGCCAGAATGGCTTCGAGACTGCGGCGCCAGGAAACGGACTGTATTGTGTATTATTCTGAAAGTGCAGTGATCCATTCGTTTCTCACGGACTATCTCACGGACTGCGCCCAGGCAGCCTGGAATCCGGAGGTTCGCCTGAAACAGCAGAAAGAGGATGAGTATATCTGGCAGGTCCGGGAAATCCGGGACGGAAAAACAGGGAATGTCACGGCCCCGGTTTATCCGGACTGGAAAGAGGTCTATCTGAAGACATACGGTGAAGCAGCGAAGGAACCGGTGGAACTGCAGGAAGTCGCCCCGGAAGGTTTTCTCCTGGAAGGCGAATATGTTCTGAAAGATGAGGAAAACGGAGTCTGGGCCTATGTATCCGATCAGCTGCGCATCGTGATTACAAAGCATGAAATCAAGGGACTTTCGTGGTATGAAGCCGATATCCAAAGAAAACCGGGAGCCGATGCTCTTCATATGGTTTCCAGCGTGAACGGAAGAGCGGTGCAGCCTGCAGAGATTGCCAGAGCCAATCATCTTGTGCTGGGCATCAATGCGGATTATTATCCGTACAGAATCAGCTATAAAATGCTGGTCGGACTGATCGTCCGGAACGGTCAGATTGTCAGGGACTTTCATCAGTCTACAACCGGCACCTCCCTTCCACCTCTGGATACGCTGATGCTCAATGAGGAGGGCATGTTCCGTCTGGATCGTGCCGGTGAAATGGACGGTGCTCAGGCACTGGAAACGGGGGCACGGGATGTGCTGGCCTTTGGGCCGATTCTGGTCAAGGACGGGCGGATCCGGCTTCTGCTGACGAAGTACCGGTCAAAACTGGAGCCGAGAACGGCGATCGGTCAGATTAGTCCCAATCATTACCTCGCAGTCGTTGTCGTGGGAAGAATGAAATCATCCAGAGGGATCAGCCTGGATGATCTCAGAGAACTGATGTATCTGCGGGGCTGCACAGAGGCTTTCAATCTGGATGGGGGGCATACTTCTGCGCTGCTGTTCATGGGAGAGCGTCTCAATCGGATCGGTAATTTAACAGGCAATGGCACATCAGCCCCGAGAAATATGTCGGAGATTCTGGGGATTGGTGTATCGTCTCTGGTGGGGGAATGACAGTGATGCGGGAAAGGAAAAAGGCCGGGCTCAGAAAATGGATGCTGCTCCTGCTTGTTGCGGGTGTGATGCTGCTTGGATGCATTTCTGCCTGTGCGGAATCGTTTTCCATCCGGGCCAGCATGACGTTTGGCGACACCCGGGTGACGGTTTCCAGTCGATATGTCAATCAAAAGCATACCCTGTCCATTCCGGGCAGCTGGGATCTTTCCCGTGTGTACATTGAGATGACCGGACCGGACAGAATCCGGGTGGGTGACACGGAGATTGTGAGCGGACAGCTGAATGATCTGACCAACTGTCTTGGACTGAAACAGAATTACTACAGCGCAAAAGGTTTAAAACAGCCGGGAACACTCAGCATCCTGCATGGCTCGTCCATTCCGTCCATGCATATCGAAGTGCGAAAAAGGGATCTGAGAACCACCAATTCGGATAAGCATAACGTGATCACGCAGGGAACGGTTGTGTACCTTGAGGCAGACGGGACGGTCTCCTATGACGGGAAGATCGAGTCATTCAAAGGCAGAGGCAATTCCACGTATGCTTACTCGAAAAAGCCCTATCAGGTGAAACTGGCTTCCAAGGCGGACCTGAGCGGGATGGGGAAGGATAAAACCTGGCTGCTGATTGCCAACTGGCTGGACCTGAGTTTGCTGCGCAATGAAATCATCCTGCAGCTTGCCGATCAGATCGGGATGCCCTATGCAGTGGAATGCCGGATGGTGGATCTGTATCTCAATGGGGAGTACAACGGCCTGTACCTGATGACCGAAAAAATACAGATCGGCAGAAGCCGGATCCGGATTACGGATCTTGAGGAAACCACGGAGACGATCAATACAGTCGATGTGAGCACAGTCAAAAAGTTCAAGGAAACGAAAACGGAAGGCCTTCAGATGCTCAGGGGATACAGGATCCCGGTCGATCCGGAGGACATTACCGGCGGATACATTCTGGAAATAGAAAAGACACACCGATTCACGGACAAAATTGACAATGGATTCCGTACGTCCAATGGACTCTCGGTAACCGTCAAGGAACCGACCTACGCAAGCCGTGCCCAGGTGAAGTATATCGGCACCCTGGTCAGTGATTTTCACAAGGCTGTGCTTGCGGGGGACGGTCGCAGCCCGGACACGGGGAAATACTATGCAGATTTTATTGATATGGAATCCTGGGCGCTGAAATGGTGGGTGGAAGAGATCAGCAAGAATTATGATGCCATGGCTTCCAGTCAGTTTTTCTTCAAGGATTCAGACAAAGTGGACAGCCGGCTCTACGCGGGGCCGTGCTGGGATTATGATCTTTCCTGCGGCAATATGCATGCTACGAATTTCGTGTACGGCGCATCGCCGATGCGGGATTATGTTGCAGTCTATTCCAGCAAAAAAACAAATCTTTACAGAGCACTTTATCAGCATGATGATTTCAAAACACTGCTCTCTGACATCTACAGGACGCGTGTCCGGCCGGCCCTTGGCATTCTTCTTGGGGAAACGGAAAGCCGTCCGGAGGATACTCTTCGGCCCTTTGACCGCTATGCGGAGGAAATCGATGCCTCTGCGCAGATGAACTTTACAAGATGGCCGGAAAGCCTGGTCAGCGGGTACTATAGAAAATCCGGCACCACCCATCAGCAGTCAGCGGATTATCTGAAATCGTTTTTCACAAGACGCGTGGAATATCTCGACAGCGTTTGGCTGAAATAGACCTGTTTCCGGCCGGAAAGCCCATGGATGCAACCTGGGCTTTTTTTGCCCCTGTTTTTATGCCGGAGAGGTAAAAAAACGCCTGCTTCAAACCCTGCTGTTCGCTTGTATTCTGCCGGGTTAAACAGTATAATGCAAAATGGGGCTACGTATGGATGAAGGGAGGGAAATGCGTGTTCGCAAACGTCATTGTGGATATCGTTCATGAGAACGTAGCGCATACTTTCACCTATCGTATTCCCGATCAGATCAGCGTTCAGCCGGGACAGCGGGTCTCGGTTCCGTTTGGCTATCAGCAGAAGGAAGGCGTGGTGCTGAGTCTGGCAGAAACGACCGGTCTCCCGCCTGAAAAAGTGAAGTCGATCACGTCTACGCTCGAAGACTACCCCGCTGTGCTTCCGAACCTGGTTGAACTGGCAATGGAAATGGCTGAGGAGAATCACTGTCCGCTGGCTGAAACCATTCGTCTGATGATGCCGGCAGAAATGCGGGGAGGGCGTGTGCGCGTCAGGACGCAGCCGGTTGTCTGGCTGAATGTGGGACCGGAACGCTTTGAAGAAGCCATGGCCCAGCAGAAACGGTCGGCAAGGCGTCAGATGATTCTCTCCTTTCTGCAGGACGGAAAGAAGCATCCCGTGGCAGAAATCCGGGAGGAAATGAATGCGCCGCTCCCGGACATCCGCAGGCTGGTGGCTGACGGATGGGTTACGCTGACGGAGGAAGAGTTTCTCAGGCAGCCGGGCGGACCGATTCATGCAGAACGCGCCTGTGAACCGGAACTGACGGAGCTTCAGAAGGAAACCCTTCATGAAGTGCTACCAAGTCTTGCACGGGGTGAAGGAAAGTTTCTTCTTCACGGGGTGACCGGGTCCGGAAAGACGGAAGTCTTTATCCGGATGGTTCGCGAGGTGCTCAAATCAGGGCGCGGCGCGATCATTCTGGTACCGGAGATTGCCCTGACACCGCAGATGGTGGACTGGTTCCGCGCACGCTTCGGCGAAGGTTCCGCTGTCCTTCATTCAAGGCTGTCGGCAGGGGAACGGTTTGATGAATGGAGACGCATCCGCCGGGGAGATGCACGGGTCGTCATCGGTGCAAGATCGGCTGTGTTTGCGCCGGTGGAAGATCTTGGACTGATTGTGATTGATGAAGAACATGAAGCAACCTATCTCTCGGACCGTCACCCGCGTTACGATGCGAGAGATGTTGCAGCCAGCCGGTGCAGGCGTGAAGGCGCAACGCTCCTTCTGGCGAGTGCGACGCCATCGGTGATCTCGTTTCAAAAGACCAGGCAGGGGGAATACCAGCTGCTGGATATGCCGGAACGGGTCGGCAGCAGACCGCTGCCGGAGGTGACGGTGGTCGATATGCGCCGGGAACTGAACGAGGGCAACCGTTCGATCTTTTCAAGGCCGCTCACTGCGGCACTCAACGAATGCCTCCGGAAAAAACAACAGGCCATGCTGCTGATGAATCACCGGGGATACCATTCCTTTGTCTCCTGCAGAAGCTGCGGACATGTGGTCAAGTGCCCGAACTGTGACGTGGCGCTGACATACCATGTGGGTGGAACAGCCCGGTTGCACTGCCATTACTGTGGACATACGGAGGAGCCACCTTCGAAATGTCCGGAGTGCGGCAGTGAAAGAATCCGTTATTTCGGAGCCGGAACGCAGCAGGTGGAGGCAGAACTGACGAAGCAGTTTCCGGGCATCCGGACACTCAGGATGGACATGGATACGACGTCCGGAAAGGACGGTCATGCCAAGATCCTTGAGGCATTCAGGGCCGGTGAGGCAGACGTTCTGGTCGGCACGCAGATGATTGCCAAGGGCCTGGATTTTCCTGCTGTGACAGTGGTCGGCGTAATTGCTGCCGATATGACACTGAACCTGCCGGACTACCGGGCCAGGGAACGCACATTCCAGCTGCTGACGCAGGTCGCAGGAAGAGCCGGACGCGGCAGTGAAAAGGGACAGGTGGTCATTCAGACCTATAAGCCCGAGGACGCCGTGATCCGTGCAGCCGCAAGACAGGATTACAGGGGATTCTTCGAAGAAGAGCTGGAACGCCGGCGCGTTGCGCTTTACCCGCCGTTTACGGTGATGGCAAGGCTCCTGGTGGAATCGGCAGACGGGGATGCAGCCAGGCGGCATGTGGAAGTCCTGTGTCACCGATGCGAACAGCTTCTGCAGGAGGAACCTGCGTTTCAGGAAGCCTGTATTTTGATGCATATGGAGCAGCCGCCCATGGCGATGCTGAGAGGAAAGTCGAGGTATCAGCTGCTGTTTAAGCTCCACGTGCGGCCGGAGACGGAGCGGTTCGCTGCTGCGCTTTCGGATATGAGCCGGGAAGAAATCCCCGGACTGGACATTTATTTTGAGTACAATCCGGCAACCATGATGTGATGGAACCGAAAAGAAGGAGTTCGTTATGGCAGTTCGAGAAATCCGGGAACTGGGCGAAGCTGTGCTTCGCAAAATTTGCAAACCTGTTGAAAAGTTTGATCTGAAACTGGCAATCCTGCTGAAGGACATGGCGGATACCATGCATGATGCGGATGGTGTGGGACTGGCTGCACCGCAGATCGGGATTGTCCGCCGGGCTGTTGTGATTGACGTAGGGGATGAGCACGGCGTCATTGAACTGATAAACCCTGTGATCACCGAACGCAGTGAAGAAACACAGACTGGACGCGAGGGCTGCCTGAGCCTGCCGAACCGTCAGGGCGTTGTCACCCGTCCCATGCGCGTGAAAGTCCATGCCCAGGACCGGCACGGGCGTCCTTTCGACCTGGAGGGAGAGGGACTCCTCGCACGTGCGATCTGCCATGAGCTGGATCATCTGGACGGACACCTCTACATTGACTGCATGGACCGTGAACTGACTGAGGAAGAAATCGAAGGACACATTCCGGAGGATGATGAGACTTGAGAATTGTCTTTATGGGCACACCGGACTTTGCGGTTCCGAGCCTGAAGGCACTTTTGGAAGCAGGATATGATGTGGTGGGCGTGTTTACACAGCCTGACCGTCCGCGGGGCCGGGGGAAAAAGCTGGCACCGAGCCCTGTGAAGGAAGTCGCACTCGAGCACGGAATCCCTGTCTTCCAGCCGGAAAAGATCCGGCGGGACGGCGTGGAGGATCTGAAACAGCTGCACCCGGACCTTTGTGTGACAGCCGCCTTCGGTCAGATTCTGTCACAGGAAATCCTGGATATTCCCACACGCGGCACCGTTAATGTGCATGCCTCACTTCTCCCGAAACACCGGGGAAGCGCACCGATTGCCTGGGCCATCCTGCAGGGGGATGCCGAGGTCGGGGTGACCACCATGATGACCAGCCGCGGCATCGACGACGGAGACATGCTTCTGCACTGTTCGATGCCCCGCCCGGCGCATGCCACCTGCGGAGAGCTCACAGAAATCCTCAGCACGGAAGGCGCAAAGCTTCTGATTGAGACGCTTCGCCGCATGGAGGCAGGCACACTTGTGCGGATCCCGCAGGATCATGAGGCAATGACGTATGATCCCATGCTGAAAAAAGAAATGGGCATCATTGACTGGAATCAGAGTGCAGATGAGATCGCGTGCCGGATTCTTGCCATGAACCCATGGCCGTCCTGCTCCGTGCCCTATGGCGACGGACGCCTGAAACTGCTCAGAGCGGAAGCACTGACCGATGAAGGCGTGCCGGGCATGATTCTTCGTGCGACACCGGACACGGGACTGGTCATCGGATGCGGGAAAGGAGCCGTTCTGATCACACAGCTGCAGGCTCCCGGCGGAAAGCCCATGCATTCGAAGGATTATCTGCGCGGTCATGCAATGGAAGCAGGCATGAGCCTGCAGGAAAAAGCGGAAGACGCTTGACGTAAAGAAAGAGGAAACAGAATGGCCGACAACAGGCAGATGGAAAACAGGGAACACAACGAAAACCGGAAAAAGACGGGAAACGGCGCATCTGAGCGCGGTTTCGGACGTGACCGGAAAAGCGGAAACGGCCCCGCACACCGCGCTTCTGCGGGCGGCTTCGCGAAAAAGAGGAATACGACCGGACGGCCGTTCGCCGAAGGTTCCCGTGAGGGAATGCCGGCTTCGAAAAGGGAGCATGCACCGTCTTCAGGACGAAGCGAAGGATTCCGGGGACGGTCAGAATCTGATCGTACACCGCGGAAAGCTCCTGGACGCGAAATACGCCGTTTCGGCGACAGAAAACCGGGCAGCGGTGAGCGCGAAGGGTACAGGGCCTTTGAGCATCGGCCGCGTGCGCCGCGGGCAGTGGAAGGTCTGGCCAGCCGGCGTTCGGCACTGAAGGTGCTGCGCGCTGTGACAGAAGACGGCGCCTGGGCATCGACGGCCCTGGATAAAGAGCTGCAGAGCGCAGGGCTGAATCCGAAGGACCGGCGCCTCGCCGCACGTCTGGCCTATGACACGCTGGACCGTCTGTATTATCTCGATGCACTGCTTGATCAGGTGATGGCTAAACCGGATACGGATATCAAGCTCAGAAATGTTCTCCGTCTCGGCGCATGCCAGCTCCTCCTGGAGGACCATATTCCGGATAATGCAGCGACGGATACATCCGTTGAGCTGTGCCGTGAGATTGGTCTGGACGGACTGGCCGGCGTATGCAACGGCATTCTCAGAAACCTGATCCGCCGCCGGGAAGAACTCAGAATTGAGGAAGAAGATCCCGTCAAGCGGATCTCCATTGAATGCAGCGCTCCTGAATTCCTGGTGCGCAGGCTTGCCGAAGACTACGGCATGGATGGCGCAGAACAGATTCTCCGTGTCTCCGGCAGGGATTCCAAACTGACCATCCGCCCCAACCTCATGCGCCTGAATGCGGCTCAGTTTGAAGCGCTGCTTGGGAAAAAAGTGTGGGAATGGGAAAAGGGCGAACTACGGGACAGCTGGTATGTACAGGGTGCTGCCAATATTGCCCAGGATACGGATTTCCTGTCCGGCAATTTTTCCATCCAGTCTGAGCAGTCCCAGATGGCCTGCCTTGCCGCAGCGCCCAAGCGCGGAAATCTGGTGCTCGATGCCTGTGCGGCACCGGGCGGCAAGAGCTGCTATATGGCAGAGCTGATGGATGGAACGGGCCGCGTTCAGGCCTGGGAAATCCGGGAGCATCGCACGAAGCTCATTGAAGCACAGGTGAAGCGCCTGGGGCTGGACAATGTCCGTCCGATGACCAGAGACGCAGCCGCCCTGCGGGAAGACCTGATCCGGAGCATGGATGTTGTCCTTCTCGATGCCCCGTGCACGGGAACCGGTGAAATGCATGACAAGCCGGACAGCAAGTACCGCATGAAGGAAGAAAACTGCGAGGAACTCATCGCGCTTCAGAAAACCATGCTGGATACTGTGTGTGAATATGTCCGGGAAGGCGGCACATTCGTGTACTCCACCTGCTCAGTACTCAAGGATGAAAATGAACGGCAGATTGAGTCGTTCCTTGAGAGACACGGTGAGTTTGAGATCGCTGAGCTTCCGAACACCATCCCCGAACGCATTCGGGCAGCGTATAAAACCGGCGTACAGCTGCTTCCGGGCGTGAATGCATCGGGCGGTTTCTATATCTGCCGGATGCGGAGGAAGCGGTTATGATAGAGCTCCCGGGTCTCACCAGAGAGGAGACAAGAGCCTGGTGCAAGGAGCACGGAATGCCTGCATTCCGCGGGGATCAGGTGTACAGGGCGGTCATCCAGGGAATGGATTTTCAGGAGATGACGACCATCCCTCAGGCCCTTCGGCTTTCCCTTCAGGAACAGGCAGTGGCTCAGCCGGTCAGCATCCGGTCGCGGTATCAGTCTTCCGTGGATGATACGGTCAAGTATCTTTTCGCGATGAAGGATGGGAACTGCGTGGAAGGTGTGCTGATGCACTATCATTACGGGTACTCTCTGTGTATCTCCACGCAGGTGGGATGCAAAATGGGCTGTGCCTTCTGTGCCAGCACACTGGAAGGCTGCGTGCGCAATCTGACAGCGGCAGAAATGCTCGGCGAGGTGATCTGCGTCAACCGGGATCTCGGCAGCAAAGGCCGCGTCGGTCACATTGTCCTCATGGGAGCAGGGGAACCACTGGACAATTTTGAGGAGGTCACCCATTTTCTCCGCCTTGTCCGTATGGAGGAAGGCGTGGGTGTGGGGTTGAGAAATGTCTCCCTGTCCACATGCGGGCTCGTGGAAAAAATGCGCGAGCTGGCCGACCTGGACCTGCCGGTGACACTCTCCGTTTCACTGCATGCGCCGAATGATACGATCCGCAGACGCATCATGCCGGTTGCCAAACGATACGCAATGGAAGATGTGCTGTCTGCATGTCGTTATTATGTACAGAAGACCGGACGACGCGTCATCTTTGAGTATGCACTGATCGGCGGCGTGAATGCGCAGGAAGAACACGCAAGGGAGCTGGCCGAGAAACTGCGGGGGCTGCAGTGCCATGTCAATCTGATTCCGCTCAACGAAGTGCCGGAGAGAAATCTGCAGGGTGTCAATGAGGCAACCGTTCAGCGCTTTCTCAAAACGCTGGAAGGTCTGCATATTTCTGCAACCCGGCGCAGGGAGATGGGCGATGATATTGCCGGTGCCTGCGGACAGCTCAGAAGAAAAGTACTTACAGGAAGTAGTGAAGTATGAAGAACAATCATCCGATGCATTTTACTGAAGAAACGGCAAAACATCTCAGTGAGTTTCTCGCCGTGGAAAAGGACGAGGCGGGGAAGAATATCCCGGAACCGACAAAACCGATTCCGGTTGTTTTTCCTGCGCCTTCTGTTCCGATGCATACAGATGATGAATGCCATGTCCATTGCGAAAGCAGAACGGACGTGGGCTGCGTAAGGAAAACCAACCAGGATGCCGTGATTGTCGATCCGCCGCTGTTCGGTGTTGCGGACGGCATGGGCGGCCATCAGGGCGGCGAAGTTGCCTCCGGCGAATGCAGAGATGGTCTCATTACATTTCTGAGAAACCGGGAAGTGGACGCTCAGATGCTTGAGACGGCGGTGAAAGTCGTCAACCGCCGCATCCATATCCGGGCCGGCGAAGATGCATCCCTGAGCGGGATGGGAACCACGCTGACCTGTGCATGGTTTGATCAGAAACAGATCTATATTGCACATGTCGGCGACAGCCGATGCTATCTCTACCGCGACGGCCATCTCGAACAGATCACGGATGATCATTCCATGGTGATGGAAATGGTGCGGGCGGGTGTTCTGACGCCGGAGCAGGCTGCAGTGCATCCCATGCGCAATGTGATTACCCGTGCCGTCGGGTCGGACAGAAGCGTACAGGTGGATATTCTGACACGGGAGCGGAAAGCCGGCGATCTCTGGCTCTTCTGCTCGGACGGACTTCATGGACAGGTTGAAGAACAGGAAATCGTGGAATATCTTCATCTGCCGATCGCCCAGGCAGCAGACGCACTGCTGAAGGCGGCAATGGACGCCGGCGCACCGGACAATGTGTCGCTTGTGCTCGTCCTGGATAAGGGGGATGAAGCATGACAGGCAGACTGCTCGCAGGAAGATACCGGCTTGTTGAACAGGTCGGCGTGGGCGGCATGGCCATCGTGTACCGCGCCATTGACGAGAACACGGGTCATTATGTCGCCGTCAAACTTTTACGGCCGGATCTTGCCCATGATGCCGATTATGTCACACGCTTTCAGCGTGAGGCTGAGGCTGCCTCCAAAATGACCCATCACAATATTGTGAATCTGACCGATGTCGGGATGGACGGAGACAACCGCTTTCTGGTCATGGAATTTGTTTCCGGCAAAACACTCAAGCAGATCATTCAGGAGAAGGGAAGGCTGTCCTCAAGGACGGCGACGCAGATTACCATCCGCATCCTTTCTGCCCTTCAGCACGCGCATGAAAACGGGATCATTCACAGGGACATTAAACCGCAGAATATCCTGGTCAATACAGAAGGTCATGTGAAGGTCGCCGATTTTGGCATTGCCAGAATTGCAAATTCTGCCACGCTGACCAAGGGTGACGTTGTGATGGGGTCGGTGCATTACTTCAGTCCGGAACAGGCTTCCGGACAGCCGGCGGATGCACGATCTGATATCTATTCTGTTGGCGTGGTGCTCTATGAGATGCTCACGGGCCGGGTGCCGTTTGACGGGGAAAATCAGGTGGCGATTGCAATGCAGCATATCCACAACCGTCCGACACCGATTGAAAAAATTGTGCCCGATGTACCCGCTTCCCTGAATGCGGTGTGCATGAAGGCACTGGCCAAGAATCCGGTTTACCGCTATCAGTCAGCCAAGGAAATGGCCTCTGACCTGCGGCTGGTCATGGACGGCAAGATTATGCCGCCGCCCCGCATGGATACCATAGGCACCACGGCTGTACTGGATGATACCGGGGAAAACCCTTCGTTTGATACAGAAGAGAATGAAGTCCAGCCCCGGAAAAAAGAGAAAAAGAAGATCAACTGGCCGTGGTGGATCTTCACGGTGCTCACTGTTCTTCTGGTGTTTCTCGGACTTTACTGGGGCGGCCGGTCCATCTATGACGGCGTCATCAATTCGACCGAAGTCCCGGCCTGTGTCGGCCTGGAGCTCACTGCAGCGCAAAAGGCTGTTCAAAAAGCGAGTCTTTCGAGCTCGGAAACCTATATCAACCATCCCACGATTCCGCAGGGAACGGTGGTTATGCAGGCTCCGGGCGAAGGCACCGTGCTGAGAAAGGACGATACGGTTGTTCTGACCATATCAGCCGGTCCGGCGAGCGTTGAAGTGCCCAAGCTGGTTGGCATGACAACATCGGACGCCATTTCGCTGGCACAGAAACACGGGCTCAATGCCACTGTGGTGGAACGGGTGCCGAGTGCCGAGGTCCAGTCTGATTTTGTCATGGCGCAGACCCCGAAGAACGGAGAAAGCATCAAGGCGGGGGACACCATTCAGCTGAAAGTCTCTGGAGGACTTGCCTTCGTGCCTGAAATGACAGGAAAGACGTTCACCGAGGCAAGAAGGCAGCTTGCACAGGCAGGACTGACCCTGTCGGACAATATTACGTTTGTCCCGACAGAAGATGAACTGAAGCACAATCTTGTGGAAGGCCAGTCGGAAACCGCAGGCACACCCGTCACACAGGGAACGGAGATCATCCTCAGGGTCTACCAGGTGACCACCATGACGTTTGCTGCGACGGTCAAAGTGACACTGAGTCCCAGCAGCACACCGCAGAAGGTGCGTCTGACACTTTCTGACAGAGAGACGGAGTATACCGTGTTCAGCAAGGAAATGACTGCAGTGGAAGGACAGGAACCTGAGAGCGTGAGGATCATTTCCCAGGAACCCGGCGAGTTTGAAGTAAAGGTCTACATTGACGGCGAGTTTAAGTATTCGGAAGGAGTTCTGATGGAATGAGTGAGTTGCCGGTGCTCCGGGGTACGCTCATGCGCGGCATCGGGAGTTTCTATACGGTGCGTACGGCCGAAGGTGAACTCTACACGGTCCGGGCCAAAAAGAAATTCCGTCATCAGAAAATGACGCCGATGGTCGGGGATGAAGTGCTTTTTCTCCCGGGTAGCGGGGAGGAGGACGGGTGGCTGGAAGAGATTCTTCCCAGGCGCTCGGAATGCATCCGGCCGCCGGTTGCCAACGTATCGCTCCTCATGCTGGTCGTCGCACCGGAACCGGAGCCGGATCTGCTCCTGGTGGATCGCCTGATTCTGTCGGCCAACCGACAGCAGATGAAAGTGTGTCTGGTGGTGACCAAGTCGGATCTTGGACCATCCCTGTATCCTGCCATATGTGAACAGTACAGGGAAAGCGGCATTCCGGTTCTTCAGGCCAGCAGTGTGACCGGCAGCGGACTGGACGAGGTCCGGCAAATGATGAGAGGGGAAACCTGCTGTCTGGCCGGACAATCGGGCGTCGGCAAAAGCACGCTGCTCAATGCACTTTTTGATCTGCACCAGGAAACCGGTTCGATTTCCGAAAAAATCCGCAGAGGGAAGAACACCACCAGAAAAGCAGAGCTCTTTGTACAGGGCGATGTCAGAATTCTGGATACAGCCGGCTTTTCGCTTCTTGAAATCGATGAGATCATGGATCCGGTGGAAATGCGCCTGTATTATCCTGAATTTCAGGAATATGAAGGGACCTGCAGATTTGAGCCGTGTCTCCATGACAGGGAACCGGGCTGCAGTGTGAGTGCTGCAGTAAGCCGGGGAGAACTGAACGAAGAGCGCGTCAAACGATATCGGCTGCTGCTTTCGGAAATCCGGGAGAAGTGGAGGGGAAGATATGATTAAGGTTGCACCATCCATACTGGCTGCAGATATGCTGCACTTATATGATGAAATCCAGAAGGTTGTTTCCGCCGGATGCGATCTTCTGCATGTGGATGTCATGGACGGGCATTTTGTGCCAAACCTGTCTTACGGACCGGATATGGTCAGGGAAATCCATGCTGCGTTTCCGGAACTGAAACTGGATGTCCATCTGATGATGGACCACCCGGAAGAGTATATCCAGCGTTTTGCGCAGGGTGCATGGAACATTACCGTGCATGAGGAAATCGAAGCCGACCTTTCAGAACTGCTCGACAGGATTCACGAATGTGGTGTACACACGGGCATCAGCCTGAAGCCGGCGACTCCTGTTTCCCGTGTGGTTCCTTTACTCAGTCAGGCAGACATGATTCTCATCATGACCGTGGAACCCGGGTTTGGAGGCCAGAGCTTCCAGAGAGAAATGCTCGGCAAGTTGAGAGAACTCAGAAGGATCGGCTATCAGGGCCTTCTGGAGGCTGACGGAGGACTGACACTGAATAATCTCCCTGACCTGAAACAGGCAGGACTGGATGTGGCTGTGATGGGCACTGCCATTTACCGCTCTGAACATCCTGCGGATGATATCCGCCGCATCCACAGTCTCTGATTTGTGCAGACAGGTCGGAAAGGCAAGGATATGCGTAAATTCCTGATGTTATTGACAATCGCAATGCTGCTGTGCACTGCGGCATGTGCTGAAGATCTGATCGGCACGTGGAGCGGGGGCATGGAAGACCAGGGCGTTCGCATTCTGACGGTTCTGGAGGATGGCACAGGCGTGCTGACCGAAAACGGGACAGAGCGGAAGATCACATGGGACGATGCCCGGCAGGTGTATGCCGATGGAAAGAAAATCGCCTCCCTGATGCTCCAGGATGGCTTCCTGATTTTCCGTGATGCTTCGGATGAGGTCTGGCCGCTGATGCGCAATGAGACGCAGCTCCCACCTGAAGTCCATGCGACCTCGGAAGAGGAATTCTTCGGAGTCTGGAAAGCGGACTATGCCATTGTCAGCGGCTTCCGTATTCCGATGGAAGAAGTGGAGATCCTGTATTCCATTGAGGCGGGAAAAGCAGTCTGCTCCGGAACCGGATATGCAGCGCCGGTCGAGCTTCCAACCAGGCTTGACGACGGCTGTCTGGTGATCGCAGGCGCGCAGTCTGAGATGGAAGTGGTTCTGTCATTGCGGGAGGATGGCAGCATGACAAGAAATATGACGTACATGACGGTACACTTCACGCGATAAGGAACGTGCCGTGATGTCGGTTGAAAGATAGAAAGGAGCCTATGCTATGAGCAATTATGGGAACCCGAATGCGAATAAGAACGGCGTGCAGTCTTCGCCTGCATCATCCGGGCAGTCTCCATATATGGGATATCAGCAGAATGCCTATCAGACCGGCCCGAATCAGTCAGCGTATCAGCCCGGGCAGAATGCAGGCGGCTACCAGGTAAATCAGAATTCCAACCCGTATCAGAATCCGTATCAGGGCTATCGTCAGAATCCGTACCAGGGTGCCGCGCAGAATCCGCGGCAGGGATACGCCGGGAATGCTCAGAACCCATATGCACAGGCCGGAAATCAGGCTCCCTATCAGGGACAGTATGGGCAGGGGTATGTTCAGAACCAGACACCCGGCGGGCAGAATGTGCCCAATCCGGGCAGCGGCTATGCTCCCTACAGAACGCAGCAGCCGTATGCTGCGCAGCCGCAGGGGTATGCGCCGAGACAGACCGGACCTCAGCCCTATGCAGGGATGCAGAGCGGCCCTCAGCCCACGTATCCGGGCGGGCAGCCGGGGTATACAGTACCCCAGGGCGGCATGCAGCAGGGGTATGGGTACCAGGGCGGCATGCCTCAGCCGGGCTACGGAACGATGAACGCTCCCTATCAGGGCCAGATTCCGCAAATGCCGAATCAGGGCCGTGGGAACGGCGTGAATAACGGACCTCAGGGACAGATGCCCGGACAGGTGCGCGGAAAAGCCGGAAGACTGGCCGGCCTGGATCTGAGCAGGCTGCTGCCCATTGTCGGTGCAGTCCTGCTGATTGGGTTCTTTGTGGGTTCCCTCGTAACAGCCGCTCCTGTATTGAAATGGATTTTCCTTGTGCTGGCCGCTGTTTCCCTGGCGGGCATCTGGATGCGGCCCGTGCTCGATCCGGGCCCCAGACTCACAGCGAGTGTTCTGGTGGGCGTGGCTGCACTGGTGACGGTATTATCCATGGTGCTGACGCCGGGTGCGGACAGAACGACGGATGGTGCAGGCACGGAGCGGAGCGCAAGTACGCCCACGCCCGCAGTGGATGATATGGCTGCTGCAGCGATGGAAGAGGAAGGGCTTGGCGCCTGGGTTGCGGCAGAACCTGTGCAAATGAATGTCCCGACACCTACGCCGGATACGACAAGCGCAACACTGGAAAACCTTTCTTCCTTCTTCTATTTCTGGTCGGTGAACAACATCGACAATATGCTCAAGTATTGTGCTCCGAGCTGGGTGAATGCGCAGTCGGATCCCAGGGTGGCCCTGTTCCAGGTGCTCTCCAACCGGATTGCAAAGAGTTATACGCTGGGGACACCCACAGGCAAAGACAACGATATCACCCGTACTGTGGCCGTGACCGCAACCGTCGATAAACAAAACGGCGATGATTACTCCATGTTTGTCTTCAATGTCATTATGATGAAGGAAAATGAAACATGGTATGTTGATCCCCGTTCCCTGCAGTCCCACGAAGAAGTGGAGGCGACGACATTCTCTGCTGTCATCACCCAGCCTCCGACCCCGCAGCCGGCTGAACCGAGCATGGTGCTTTACTACAATCCTGACGGCGGCTCCTACTATCATGCGGATCCCAACTGTGAAGCGGTTGCCGAAAAGTATCGTCCGCTTTCCGGAACGTTTACCTTTGGGCAGATCAATGAACCCGCCTATGCCGATCTCAAGTGCTGCCAGCGCTGTGCAGCACCCATGCGGCAGAACAGGTGACCATGACACATCTCGATCGGATTGCCATGCGCATGGGCGAGATCCCGCCGCATGTTCTTGTCGGTTTTTCAGGAGGCTGTGATTCCACTGCGCTGGTTCTTCTGCTGGAGAAAAAACAGGTGCAGCTGACCTGCGTTCATGTTCATCATGGCATGCGCGGGGAAGAAGCGGATGCAGACGAAGCGTTTGTCCGTGACTTCTGCAGGATGCATGATCTTCCGCTTCTCGTCTATCATGCACAGCCGCCGGAACATCCGAGCGAAGGCTGGGCCAGAGAAGCGCGGTACGGTTTTTTCAGGGAGGCCATGGAACAGAGCGGAGCGCAGGCGCTCGTGCTGGCACACCATTCCGATGATCAGGCAGAGACGGTTCTGCAGCATCTGCTCCGCGGGAGCGGACTGTGTGGCCTGTGCGCCATGAAGCGCAAGACGGAGGTGCAGGGCATGAGGATCCTCCGGCCGCTGCTGGGCATTTCTCACCATGAACTGCAGTCGGCGCTCGAGGAAGCTGGACAGAACTGGCGGGAGGACAGCAGCAATGCAGGGGATGACTACCTGAGAAACCGGATACGTCACCAGCTCCTGCCGCTGATGGAACAGATTGCTCCCGGGGCTTCGCAGAGGATTGCCGCTACAAGTCTGATGCTCCAGGAAGACCAGGACGTCCTTGAGGAACTGGTGCACGGGGCAGACCAGTGGATGGGAAAAAAGGAAATTCCACTGGAAGTGCTTGACTGTCCAGGTGCGCTGCAGAGCAGAATTCTTCGCGCATGGTGGACAAGCCTTGCCGGTCCGCGCAAAGAACGGGCGCTGTCGCATGAGAAAACGGTACAGCTGCAGTCGCTGACTGAAGGAAAAACCGGTGATGCCTGCAATCTTCCCGGCAATATAAAGGCCGTACGCGGCTATCGGTACCTGCATATGGTGACACCGGAAACCGTGAAAGACACAGGAGAATGGAAGCTCACGGACGGCATTTCTGTTCTGGGGCTGAAACTGACTGTGCAGGAAGCCGGAGAGCGTACGGGGGACGGTGTGACATCACAGGCGGTCCCCGCTGCGTGGCTGGACGACCTGACGGTTCGGACCCGTCATACCGGGGACTGGATTGCTCCTTTTGGACAGTCCGGAAAACAGCCGCTAAAAGAATACCTCATCGACCGGAAGATTGATCAGCCGTTCAGAGACCGGATCCCAGTGATCTGCAGAGGGCAGGAAATCCTCATCTGCTGTGGTGTGGGTGCCGGTGGAATCCCGAGAAGAACCGGGGAAAAGGACATCCCTTATGTATTGATTTCGTGGTGTGGCGACATGCCATGGGCGAGTAATGAAAAGGAGAAATGAACCATGGAAAACAGGGGCAGATTGTATCAGGACATCCAGGAAATCCTCGTCAGAAAAGAAGAAATCAGCAATGCTGTAAAAATGCTGGGTGAAATGATCACCAGGGATTATGAGGGAAAAAGCCCGATCATGGTATGCATTCTCAAGGGTGCTTCTGTCTTTTATGTGGATCTGATCCGGGAGATTGATCTCCCGGTGAACATGGAATTCATGATGGTCTCAAGCTATGGACACGGGACGCAGTCGACCGGTAATGTCATGATCCGCAAGGATCTGGATATTGATGTGCACGGTCGGGACGTGATCATCGTGGAAGATATTGTCGATACAGGCATTACGCTGAGTTTCCTTTCCAAGATTTTTGCTCAGCGCGGCGCGGCTTCTGTGAAGATTGCGACGCTCCTTGACAAACCCGCACGCAGAAAGGTTGAACTGAAGGCTGACTATTTCTGCTTCACCATTCCGGATGCGTTTGTTGTGGGATACGGTCTGGACTATGATGAGAAATACCGTAATCTGCCGGACATCGGCATTCTGAAACCGGAAATCTATGAAAAATAATGAAAGCACAGCCCGGGATCTCCACGGATTTGCATCAGGGGTAACGTGATGTTATAATAACCGTTCGTTCCGGTCATTTTGCAGGGAAAGGAAGCGAACTGCTTGAAAAGAAAGAACTTGGGCCTGCTCAGCTATGCAGTGACTCTGGGCCTGATTATCCTGATTGCTGTGATTTTCAATTCCAATATGCCGCAGGCGGCCAGCAAGCGAATTGAATATCCTGAACTGCTCAGAATGATCGAGCGGGATGAGGTCGCAAAAGTGGCCATTCGGGATCAGTCACTCTGGGGACTGAAACGGAGAAGCAATGTGCTCACAGCTGCTTTCCCTGAACAGGATTACGATTTTGAGACAACGATCGGGGAAGACTTTCTTCTGACCGTGCGTCAGATGGCAGCGGAAAAGAAGGGCAAGGATGTCAGTCAGATTTCTGTTGCGGATCTGACATTCGACGTGCAGTACCGCAAAGCAGAAGAGACGTCATGGCTGATTACGTTTCTTCCGTTTATACTGGAAATCCTGATCTTTGGCGTACTGATCTTCATGTTCCTGCGCGCGAATGCAGGCGCGGGACGTGCCATGCATTTTGGCAAGAGCAATCCGCATATTCAGGTCGGGAATGAATCCAAGGTCACCTTTGCGGATGTAGCCGGGGCAGACGAAGAAAAGGAAGAGCTGCAGGAAATGGTGGATTTTCTGCGCAACCCACGCGTCTATACATCTCTCGGCGCACGGATTCCCAAGGGTGTCCTGCTTGTGGGACCTCCCGGAACCGGAAAAACGCTGCTGGCTAAAGCAGTCGCCGGGGAAGCGGGGGTGCCGTTCTTCTCCATCTCAGGCTCAGACTTTGTTGAAATGTATGTCGGTGTCGGCGCAAGCCGTGTGCGTGATCTGTTTGATCAGGCAAAGCATGTTGCTCCGGCAATTGTCTTCATCGATGAAATTGATGCAGTCGGCCGCCGCCGCGGTGCAGGTCTGGGCGGAGGACATGATGAAAGGGAACAGACCCTGAATCAGCTTCTGGTGGAAATGGACGGTTTTGCTGTCAATGAGGGCATTATCGTCATGGCTGCCACGAACCGAAGAGACATTCTGGATCCTGCACTGATGCGCCCGGGCCGTTTTGACCGTCAGGTCACGGTGAACTATCCGGACCTGGAGGGGCGTGTTGCCATCCTGAAGGTGCATGCGAGAGGAAAGCCGCTGGCTGATGATGTGGATTTTGAGAATCTCGCCAAGCGCCTTCCGTATGGTGCCGGCGCCGATCTTGAAAATGTCATGAATGAAGCGGCCATTCTCACGGCACGCGCCAGGAAAAAGCAGATTGATCAGCAGACGCTGATTGATGCGATTGCCCGTGTGCAGATGGGACCGGAAAAGCACAGCCACAAGGTTTCTGAAAAGGACAAAAGAATGGTGGCTGTCCATGAAGCCGGACACGCCGTGGTCGGACATATGCTGGATGGCTGTGATGAAGTGCATCTCGTGACCATTGTTCCCAGAGGCCGGAGTGCCGGACATACGCTGTCACTTCCTTCTGAGGAGCATGACAATATGAGCCGGTCCCAGCTCATCGATATGGTGGCGATGGCTCTGGGTGGTCATGCTGCTGAAGAAGTCATTCTGGGCGAAATCTATACAGGCTCCTCCTCAGATCTCCAGTCGGCGACAGAAATGTGCCGGCAGATGGTCACAAAGTACGGCATGAGCGACAAGGTCGGCACAATGTATCTTGGAAGCGAACAGGAAGTCTTTGTGGGCATGGAGTTTGGACAGAGCCGCGAATATTCCGAAAACGTTGCAGCGCTCATTGATGCGGAAACGAAGAAGCTTTTGGACATGTGCTATGAGCGGGCCAAGCAGGTCATTCGTGACCACGAGGATGCACTGCAGTCACTCGTCAGCGTGCTTCTCAAAGAGCAGACCGTGGGAAGGAATACCTTTGTTGCCATTATGGAGGGCAGAACGCCTGAAGAAGCGCAGGATCATGATCTTCCCAGAGAGGCTCCGCCGGTTCCGAAGGCAGAACCCAGAGAGACACCGCAGTCGGAGGACCGTCCGCAGCTCCCCAGCAGCTTTGTTCCGGAGGATAGTCTATGATCCGGCCGGACCTGCACCTTCATACCAATTGTTCAGATGGTGTGATGTCTCCGGAATTACTGATGCATGAGTGCTGCATGAGCGGGATTACCCTGATGGCCGTGACAGACCATGACACCATGTCCGGCTCAGACGCCCTGTGTGAAGGGAACCCGCCCATCCCGGTTATCCCGGCAGTGGAATTAAGCATGGCAGAAATGCCAGGGCTGCATCTGCTGGGGTACGGCCTGGCCCGGGGGCAGAAGTTCCGGGATAAGATTCAGGAACTGGCGGCGCTGCGGGATCAGCGGGCACAGCTTATGCTGCAGCGCCTGAAAGAAATGGGGATGCCCATCTCCTACAGGGATCTGCTGGCCAAGCGGCATCTTGAAGGCGGGCCCGACAGTACGATTGGGAGACCGCATATTGCAAGAGCGCTGGTACGTGCGGGATACTGCAGAAATATGCAGGAAGCCTTTGCGAAATATATCGGGAACGGAAAGCCCGCCTATGTTCCTTCTGAAAGAATGCATATCGAAGAAGCGATCAGCCTGATGAATGCATGTGGTTTCCTCCCGGTGCTTGCGCATCCGCGGGAACTGCATCTGGAAGATCATTTGCTGGAATCTCTTTTGGATATGTATTGTATGTATGGGTTGAAAGGACTGGAAGTCTATCATCCGTCGGCCAGAGCCAAAGGGTATGAACCGCTTGTGAGGATGGCCAGAAGGCGGGGGCTCCTTGTGACAGGAGGAAGCGACTTCCATCAGGAAAATGATAGCAAACATGGCAGAATTGGATCAACGGTTGAAGTGTGGGAGACCAGGGAAGAAGATATACCGGCCTTCCTGGAAGCCCTGCAGAAAGCAAAGCAATAATCGGAAGGGGGTGAATTGCTTTGTCGGAATTTGATGAGAAGAATGTTTCAATGCCTCAGAGACACCGCAGAACAGACCGCAAAAAGGAAGCAATGATGTCTGTTTCACCTGCTGGAGAGGATAATTACGATGCCCAGCGCAGGGCGTTTCATGAGACAGCGGAGAACAAAAAAACGGAACAGGATTCCCAGAGTGAAAGCGCAAAACCAGTGCTGGGCGGCCGTGCGGAAAGAAACAGACGGCAGACCAAAGAGCCGAATGAGGCAATCCCTGCCGCTGAGGTTCCGGCAAGAGTCAAATCCTCCAGAAGAGAAGATGTAACGCCTGAAATTCTCGGGACACGGGGATATCAGCCGGATAAAAATGCAGCCGGAAAGACGGAACCGCGTCAACAGAAACCGGAAGCAGGGAAAAAACAGGAAACCTCAGAGACACTGCAGCCAGTGAATACACAGAAACAGTCGGCTGCACCACAGGATATAAAGACAACCGGTCCGATTGCACCGCAGAATGCAAGGACAACCGGACCGATTGCACCGCAGAATGCAAGTACGACCGGACCGATTGAGCCGCAGAACGGCAGAACAACCGGTCCTAAACCCGCGCAGAAAGC